>ERZ795042.854-NODE-854-length-21849-cov-30.433239_pt1 | contig 21849 bp, 16 predicted proteins | sample MGYA00375126_ERZ795042 | MGnify/ENA primary metagenome ERZ795042 (study PRJEB30171, sample SAMN05518105) | compost metagenome | isolation source: Feedstock adapted compost from Newby Island compost facility, Milpitas, CA | place: USA:Newby Island compost facility...
TGGGCGGCAGGGCGATGCGCTCGCCCGCGACCGTGACTTCATACGTCCCCCGGTCAAGCGTCACTTCCCCGATCCGCACCTGCCGGGACACGGCGATGCGGTATCGTCTCAGCAGGGCTTTCACCCGCGCGACCAGTTCCGACGGCTCAAAGGGTTTGACGAGGTAGTCGTCCGTGCCGAGCTGGAATCCCTTGACTTTCTGGGACGTTTCGCCCTTGGCCGTCAGCATGAGCAGCGGGAAATCGTAATGTTCCCTCAGCCTTCGGCACAGCTCCCAGCCGTCCATGTTCGGCATCATGATATCGAGAATGACCAGATCCGCCTTCACCGATTCGAGCTTCGCCAGCGCTTCCTCTCCGTCGGCCGCCTCATGGACGTCGAACCCTTCGTTCCGCAGAAAATGCCGGACAAGCTCGCGAATATGCGGATCGTCGTCCACCACCAGAATGCCCGCCACGCTCACCAGCCCCCCTTCATACCGCTGTCGCTTTTTGACAACATTATACCAGAGGCGGTTCCCGCATCGGAAAAAGAAAACCGCCTCCGCCGCCGGACATTCCGCTCCCGGCGGGGAAGGCGATTGCGCGGGCATGCCCGCCGCCTACTTCTCGCGAATCTCGTGCAGCCTGATCGCGAGCTGCAGCCGGAGCCGCGTCTCCGCGTCGTCCAGCGGTATGCCGAGCTCCCCGCGGATCCGCTCCAGCCTGTAGGCGATCGTGTTGTAGTGGACAAACAGCCGCTCCGCCGTCTCCTTCACATTGCCGTTGCACTCGAAATAGGCCTTCAGCGTCTCGATCAGCGCGCCGGGGCTGTAATGCCGGCTGTCGTGGGCCAGCAGCGGCCGCAGCGTCTCCTCGGTGAACTCGTTCGCCTCCGGAGTGCCCGCGAGCCGGTACAGCAGCAGCCAGGTGCCGAGCCTGCCGTACGACACGACCTCGTCCCGCATCCGGCACTGCTCCGCCACTTCGGCGGCGCGGCGGGCTTCCCTGTAGCTCTCCGGCACGTCGCCCTGCGAGCCGACCCATCTGCCGAGGCAAAAACGGAACCGCCCGAACTTCCCCATCTGCCGCAGCGACGACACGATCTCCCGCACCCCGGCGTCATCTTCGGCGGGCCCGGCGGTCTCGGCCTTCACCGGCTCCCCGTCCGCCGCGTCGCTGCCGGCGGCTGCGCCGGCCGCCGCAGCCTTCGCGGCCGCGCCCGCTCCCGCGGACACTCCGGCCCGCCTCCCGGCCGCCTCCGCCGCGCGTCCGCCGGGCGAAGCGGCCCGGGGCCGGGAAAACAGCGCGACGAGCTCGCCGTCGAGCACCGTCCAGCGCACCGCCAGGCCCGGTCCCCGGCCGGTCGCGCCCGGCGCGAGCCCGAGCTGGCGCGCCGCCTCCTGCAGCGCGTGCGCGGGCGGGCGCTCGCCCGCGAAGCGGACGAGGCCGACGCGGTACTCGTCGCCGTCGCGGATCGGGCAGCCGCACGCCTCGGCGCGCAGTCTGAGGTCCGACGGCGATACGATCCGCCCGGCGATCCAGTCCTGCAGGAACTGGCCGATATACTTCGCCTCGATCCGCTGCCGCGCCGCCCTGTTGCTGATCTCGAAGCCGACGAGCTCGGCCGCCCAGTTCATCGTCAGCATGTCGACGATGTCGTACTCGCGCCGCAGCTCGAGCAGAAGCAGCAGCGCCGGCTGCCGCGGCCCGTCCGGCGCCGCGGCGCAGTACGCCCGCACGCTGCGCCCGCCGACCTGCAGGAAGCACGTCTCCATCGCGCTGTCCTCGCGCAGCTTCGCCCAGCCCGCCGCGTCGATCCCGGCGACGGTCTCCGCCGCGCCGGGCGACGCCAGGCACCGGTCGTCCGCGTCGAGCAGGACGGCCGGATTGCCGAGCATCGCCTCCACCAGCTCCAGAAAAGCCGCAAGCCCGTCCCCCTGCAGCAGCGTGCGGGACAGGCGCTGGACGCGGCTCTGCAACGTCGACAGCTGGCGCGATTCCTGGACGAGCACCCGCTCCATCACTTCGCGGACCACGTCCGAGAACGCCGTGGAGGGCGGCAGCTCGATCAGCGGCAGGCCGTGCTCGTTCGCGGCGCGGATCGCGCCCTCCGGCACCTTGTCGATGAACCGCTTCGTCTTGATGCCGAGCGCCGAGACGCCCTTCGCCGCAAGCTGCGCGACGAGCGTCTCGAACGCCTCCGGCTGCTGCCGGAACGGATAGCCGGTCGTCATCAGGAATTCGCCCGGCCGCACCCAGTCGACGACGTCCGGCACCTCCATGACGTTCACGCGCGTGACGGCGGCGCCGAGACCGGCCTCCCCGCCAAGCAGAACGGCATCCCGGAAATGCGGGATGCGCAGGAGGTCCCGGACGATCAGGCCGCCCGGACGATCATGCGATTCTCTGTCCATGGATTCCGGCATCGTCTCACCCCTTGCCGGCCAAAGCCGCGATGAAGGCCTCCGTCTTCGCCGTCCAGCCGAAAATGCCGCCCTGCTGCCACACCATCCGCAGCGCCGCCTCGTGGTCGGCCGGGTCGAACGCCGCCGTCGCGTCCTCCAGCACGAGGCATTCGAAGCCGCGGTCGTTCGCCTCGCGCAGCGTCGTATGGACGCACACATGCGTCGTGACGCCGGCCAGCACGAGCGACCCGATGCCGCGTTCGAGCAGCCGGGCCTCGAGGTCCGTCCGGTAGAACGCCCCCTTGCCGGGCTTGTCGATCACGAGCTCACCCGGCGCCGGGGCGAGCTCCGGCACGATCGCGTGGCCGGGCTCCCCGCGCACGAGGATGCGCCCCATCGGGCCGGGGTCGCCGATGCCCGCGCCCTGCCGGCGGCTGCGGCGCAGCTTCGACGGCGGACAGTCGGACAGGTCCGGCAGATGGCCCTCGCGCGTGTGCACGACGGCGAGGCCGGCCGCGCGCGCCGCGGCGAGCGCGGCGGCCACCGTCGGGATGATGCGCCGCGTCTGCGAGATGTCGTTGCCGAGCTTCTCGCCGAAGCCGCCGGGCGCGCAGAAGTCGTTCTGCATGTCGATCACGACGAGCGCCGTCTTCGCCGGGTCGAACTCGAACGCGTACGGGAGCGCGCCGGCGACGGCGGACATGGCGCTCATGTTGACCCGCCTCCGGACGTCCCCTTTTCCCCGGCTGGCCAAATCACGTTCCGCCCCGGCGGGAGCGCCGCGTCGACCTTCGTCGTCTCGAACCAGGCGTTCGGCGGCGGCGCGTCCTCGACCGGCAGGAACACGCTGATCTGCTCGCTCGGCATATCCCCTTCGTTCAGCACCGAGTGGACGACGCCCGCCGGCACGTGGAACGTGTCGCCCGCCTCGTACGGGCGCCATTCGCCGTCGATGTAGAGCAGCACCCGGCCGGCGGTGATGTGGATCAGTTCGGCCACGTTGTGATAGTGCGGCAGCACGCCGCCGCCGGGAGCGATCCGCTCCCACAGCACCGAGCTGACCCGGACGCCGAGCCCGTCGGCTTCCTTCGCGCTCAGGATCTCCCGGTGATACAGGCCCGGGTGCTCGCCGATCGGCTCCCATTCGTCGAAGCACGTCTGCTTGACGAACGTCCGCCCGCGCGTCTCCGGTTTCATGCGCATGCGCTCCCTCCGACCGTTTTATCCTTGCCAGACCCGCGTCGGCTTCGGAAAGCCTTCGCTTGTGCCGTCCGTGACGACGACCTCGTCCTCCCACGGCAGCCGGTACCGCCCGGCCACCAGATCGTGCATGTACGTGTACGGGCAATCCGTCGCGCCGCCCGCGACCGCCACGTAGCCGCGGTGCCCGAGCTGGTAAATGTTGTTCTCGACGCCCCACAGCCGGCGCGCCTCCCGCGCCAGCGACGGCCGCACCTCGCCGGTCACGATCTCGTCGGCGCGGCCGCCGCCCATGACGAGCGGAACGCCGTCGAAATTCACGATCATCGCCTCGCCCATCGAATCGAACGTGCCGTCCGACCCGCACATGCACACCGAGACGGTGTACATCAGGTTGCAGAACGCGTTCGCCTGGTTCGTCACGCGCCACGCGTGGCGGATCGGCGCCGTGTACCCGGCGGTGCGGATCATGATGTCCGCGCCGCGGTACGCGCATTCCCGCGCCATCTCCGGGAACATCCCGTCATGGCAGATGATGAGCGCCAGCTTGCTGCCGTTCGGCCCGTCGCACACCGGGATGCCGAGGTTGCCCGGCTCCCACGGCTCCACCGGCACCCACGGGTGCAGCTTCCGGTAGTGGAGCCGGATCTCGCCCTCGTCGTCGATGATGAGCCCGGTGTTGTACGGATTGCCGTCCGGATTCAGCTCCATGATCGAGAAGCAGCCCCAGATCCGGTGCGCCCTGCACGCCTCCCGGAACGCCCCGACCTCCGGGCCGTCGACCCGGCACATGATCGCCGGATCGGTGTTCATCGACAGGCCATGCAGCGAATATTCCGGGAAAACAATCAGGTCCATCGTGCGCATCCCGCGCCGCGCCTTGCCGACCATCTCGACGATCCGCCGCGTCTGCGCCGCAAGCTGCTCCGGCGTGTCGACCACCGGAAGCTGAAGCTGCGCGAGGCCGATGACGACGCCGTCAGGCGATTTGTTGAGTCCGCCGAGTCCGCTCATGGAAGAACCTCCCCGCTGTCCAAATTGGCCAACCGTCCGCAATCTGTCACTTCGGAATCGTGCCGATGACGCCTTCGACGAACCAGTCCATCGACTCCAGCTCGTCGATTGTCGGAATGACGCCCTCCGCGAACACCACCTCGCCGTCCTGCTTCTTCACCGGTCCGGCGAACGGATGCAGGGAGCCGTCGAGCAGCGCTTTTTTCTTCTCTTCGACGAGCGCCTTCACCTCATCCGGCACGTTCGGTCCGAAATCCGTCAGCAGGACGATGTCGTCCGCCAGCGTGCCGCGGAACTTGCCGTCGTACTTGCTGCCGTCGAACTTGCCGTCGAGCGCCGTCTGCACCATGTCGACGTACAGCGCGGGCCAGTTCCAGATCGAGCCGACGATCCAGCCTTCCGGCGCCAGCGACGACGCGTCCGCGTGGTAGCCGACCGACATCGCGCCGCGGCGCTCCGCCGTCTCGATGACCGTCTTCGTGCAGTCCTGATGCTGGGTGAGCACGTCCACGCCGCCGTCGATCAGCGAGTTTGCGGCGTTCGCCTGCTGGCCGGGATCGCACCAGCTTCCCGTGAACACGACCGTCGTCGTGACGTCGGGGTTGACCGACTGCGCGCCGCGCGTGAACGCGTTGACGTTCAGCAGCACCTGCGGAATCGGCACGGAGACGATGTAGCCGAGCTTGTTCGTCTTCGTCATTTTGCCGGCCGCGACGCCCGCCAGGTAGACCGGCTCCCAGATCGTGCCGAAGTACGTGCCGAGATTTTCCGCCGTTTTCAGTCCGCCCTGGTGGAAGAACGCGACGTCCGGATGCCGCGCCGCCACGTTGAGCGCCGGATCGAGGTGGCCGTACGACGTCGGGAAGATGATGTTCGCCCCGTCGTTGATCATCTGCTCCATCACGCGCTCGGCTTCCGCGGTCTCGGGCACGTTCTCCACGCGCAGCACCTTCAGATCCGGGAACGCCTCTTCGACCGCCTGGCTGCCGATGTACGCCACCTGGTTGTACCCGTAGTCATCCCGCGCCCCGACGAAAATGAACCCGACCGCCGTGCCGCCCGTTCCGATCGCCCCCGACGACCCGCCGTCCGACGATCCGCCCGCATTCGCCGAGGTGCCGCCGCCCGACGACGACCCGCCGTCCGACGACGATCCGCCGCCCGGGGACGACCCGCTTCCCGGCTGGCTGCACGCGGACAGCAGGAACCCCAGCAGGAACGTCACGGACAGCGCGCCGAACAACCCTCTTTTTGCCCTTGTCATGTTGGTTTCCCTCCCATGGATATGCCTTGCTTGTCTATGGATCTTGAACCGCCGGCAGCGGGCGCGTCAGCCCGCGCCGCCGGGAGAACCCGTGAACACCTTGCCGAGTCCCTCCGGGATCCGGCTCCGCTTGCGGTACTCGACGGCGAGCAGCGCGATCAGCGTGATGAGATACGGCGCCATGAACAGGAAGTACGGCGAGATCGGGTACCCCTGCTGCTGCACGGTGAGCTGCAGCGCCTGCGCCGCGCCGAACAGCCAGGCGCCGATCGCGGCACGCAACGGCTTCCAGGCGGCGAAGATGACGAGCGCGACGGCGACGATGCCGCGTCCGGCCGTCATGTTCTCGACCCAGCTGTGCGTGTAGGCGATCGAGAGCTGCGCGCCGCCGAGTCCGGCGAGGAAGCCGCCCGCGAGCACCGCGCCGTACCGGACGAGCTTCGGATTCATCCCGCTGGCGAACAGCGCGTCCTCCCGTTCGCCCGACGCCCGGATGATGACGCCGAGCCGGGTGCGGAACAGCAGGAACCCGATCAGCGGCACGAGCGCGAACGAGACGTAGGTCAGCGGGTCGTGGTTGAACAGGATCGGACCGACGAACGGAATGTCCGAAAGCAGCGGGATCGGCACCGGGTTGAAGCCGACGATGCTCTCGCTGACGAACTTCCGCCCGAAGAACGAGGTCAGCCCCATGCCGAGGAACATGAGCGTCAGGCCGGTCGCGAGCTGGTTTGCGCCGCGCGAAATGACGAGATAGGCGTGCAGCAGTGCGAGCAGCATGCCGCCGATTCCGCCCGCGAGCGCCCCGAGCCACGGACTGCCTGTCCACACCGTCGTCGCGAAGCCGGCGAACGCGCCCGCGAGCATCGCGCCCTCCGTGCCGAGGTTGATGACGCCGGCCCGCTCCGAAATGAGCTCGCCCTGCGTCGCGAAGAGCACCGAGGTGCCGGAGCGGACCGCTCCCGTCAGAATGTCCGCGATCATGCGCGTCTCCCCCTTCCGATCCGGCCCCCCGCGAGCAGGAAGATGAGCACGAGCGCCATCAGGATGTGGACCGACGAGGACGGCAGGCCGGAGTTCATCTCCAGCGAGTTGCCGGCGACGGCGATCATGCCGAGCAGGAACGACGTGGCGACGAGCCGGAGCGGATGGTTCCACGCCATCCAGGCGGCGAGGAAGCCGAGGTAGCCGTAGTTCGCGCCGGTCGTCGGGCGCAGCCGCCCTTCGATGCCGGCGATCTCGATCATCCCGGCGACGCCTGCGATCGCGCCCGCCGCGAGCAGCACCAATACTTGCATCCGGCTCACGCGGAAGCCGGCCCGCTCCGCCGCGAACGCATTCGCGCCGAGCACCCGGACCCGGAAGCCGATCCGCGTCCGCGCGAGCACCCACCAGATCGCGGCGGCCAGCAGCACCGCGACCGCGATGCCCATGTGCAGCCGCGAGCCGGTCAGCACCGGCAGCCGGAGCGCGTCCGCGATCGGCGGCGAGAACGGCCAGTTGAACGACGCCGGGTCCTTCAGCGGCCCGTGGACGAACAGGCCGACCGTGTAGAACGCGACGTAGTTGAGCAGGAGGCTCGTGATCGTCTCGTTCATGTTGCCCTTCACCCTGAGCAGGGCGGTGATGCCGGCCCAGACCGCGCCGCCCAGCGCGCCCGCGAGCAGCATCGCCGGGATGCCGAGCCAGGCGGGCGCGGCCGCAAGCAGCGTGACGGCGGCGCCGGTGGCCGCCAGCGCGCCGATCGCGAGCTGCCCTTCGCCGCCGACGTTGATCATGCCGGCCCGGGCGGGCAGCGCCGCGGCGAGGCCGGTCAGCAGGATCGGCGTCGCCTTGATCAGCACTTCGCCGAAGCCGTACCGGTTGCCGAACGCGGACTTGAACATCGAAACATATAGATCGATCGGACTGACGCCGTAGACGAGCAGGAACACGCCGAAGGCCGCGAACGGCGCGAGGATCAGGCCGGCCTGGATCAGCGCGGACTTCGCGCGCGGCGCAAGGCCGCGTCGGGACGGCGCGGAGGCCGTGCCGGTCGGGGCCGCGCCGGCGGACGCTCCGGTTCCGGTTGCGACGACCGCAACCGCCGCTTCGGCCTTGTCCGCCGCGCCCGTCGGCCCGCTGACGGCCGATGCGTCCGCTCCGGCCCGGTCCATATTGCCCGCCGTTTTGCCCGCAGTCCGCGCCGGTTCCGCCGCCGCGGCCGCCTGCGTCGTCATGGCGCCGGCATCGCTTCTCATCATGCGGATTCCCCCTTCAGCATGCGGCTGCCGATCGCCGCGGCGTCCGTCTCCTCCGTCCGGTACGGCCCGTGCAGCCGTCTGCCCGACAGCACGACGATCCGGTCCGACAGCGTGAGCAGTTCGTCCAAATCCTCCGAAAACAGCACAACCGCCGTGCCGCTCTCCGCCAGCTCGATCAGCCGCTGCTGGATGACGCGCGTCGTGCCGATGTCAAGACCGCGGCTCGGGTAGCTGATGACCAGCGCCTTCGGCTTCCGCAGCAGCGCGCGTGCAAGCACCATCCGCTGCACGTTGCCGCCCGACAGCGTGTCGGCCCGGCGCGCCGGATCGGCGAGCGCCAGCGCCGCAGCCTCCTCGCTCGCCCCGAGCGCCTCGCGCACGCCGCGCCAGTCGATGCCGGCGCCCTTCGGCTTCATCGGCAGGCCGTCCAGCACCATGTGCTCGAGGATCGTGAACCCCGGAATAACCGAGTCGCGCAACGGGTCCTCGGAGACGTACGTCACGCCCGCCGCGATGAACGCCCGCGGGTCGGCCGGCATCGGCCTGCCGGCCACGCGCAGCTCGCCTTCGGCAAGCGGCCGGAGGCCGAACAGCGCCTCCGCGAGCTCGCGCTGGCCGCTGCCGGAAATGCCGGCGACGCCGAGAATTTCGCCGGCCCGGACGTCGAGCCGCACCTCCCCGAGCACCGTCTCGCCGTGGTCCCCCCGAATGACGCCGTCCGCGATCGTGATGAGCGGTTCGGGTTCGGCGGGGGATTTTTCCCCGTGCGGTTCCTTCCGGCGGCCCACCTGCTGCAGCGCCTTGTCCCCGATCATCGCGCGGACGAGCGCGGCCTCGTCCCAGCCCGCTTCCCGTCCGGCCGACCAGACGACCTCCCCGGCGCGCAGCACCGTCACATGGTCGGCGCACGCGAGCACTTCGCGGATCTTGTGGGTGATCAGCAGCACGCCGTAGCCGTCGGCGCGGAGCCCGGCGTGCAGGTGGTGTACGAAGACGAACTCGTTGCCTGCGTGCTCGACATTGCGCCGTTCAACGAAGGCCATCTCCTGATTCTGCCGAAGGCGCACGCCCTGGACGTCGAAGAGCTCGAACCTGCGGCCGCCCGAGCGGTCATGGACGCGTCGCGGAAACTGTCCGTCGTGCTGAAGCGGGTGTTCCGGCCCGACGGTATCACGATTTGCCAGAACGGGGGAACATTCAACGATCTCGGCCACTACCACATGCACCTGATCCCGCGGTACGAAGGGGACGGCTTCTCCTGGAGCGAGCCGGCCCGTCCCCACGACGCCGGGCGGCGGCTGGCCGAGACCCGGGAGAAAATCGTGCGCGCCATGGATTGAAAGCAGCCGGGATATTAATTAGAATTCTAATTAAATCCGCGAACAGGATTCGCGGACGTCTTTTTCGGACCATGGTTAGAATTCTAACTAATATCGTGAAGGAGGCGAATGTCATGCGGAAAGCGTATCGTTGGGCGGGATGGATTGTCGTGTGGCTGACGGCGGTGTTTTTTCTCCAGAACGGGGTGCAGAAGGTGATCGGCGCGCAGCAGATGGTGGCCATGTTCCGCGAGCTCGGCTACCCCGACTGGATGCGGATCGCAGTCGGGCTCATCGAGATCGCGGGGGCCGTGCTGCTCGTCATTCCGCGCTTCACCCTCCACGCGTCCGCGGGGCTGGCGGTGCTGATGATCGGCGCCGCGGTGTCCGAATGGAGAGCGGGCGAGTTGTTCGAAGCGCTTCTGCCCTTCCAGTGGCTCGTCGTGTTCCTGATCATCCTGTACGCGCGCATCCGGATCCGCCGCGCGGCTGCGGTGAAGGAGACGGAGGCGCTATGAGCGCAAAATCTTCTCCATCGGCCGGCCCTTCGCGAGCTCGTCGATCAGTTTGTCCAAATAGCGGACTTCGCGCATGAGCGGGTCCTCGATGTTTTCGATCCGGACGCCGCAGATGACCCCCGTGATTTTCTCCCGCGCGGGGTTGAGCGCGGGCGCTTCCGCGAAGAACGCCTCAAAATTCGTCCGTTTCCCGAGATGGGCCTCCAGCTCCTCCTGGCTGTAGCCGGTCAGCCAGCGGATGATCTCGTCAACCTCCGCTTTCGTGCGGCCCTTCTTCTCCGCTTTCTCGACATAGTGGGGGTAGACGCCTGCGACGCTCATCGTGTAGATGCGGTGCTTGGCCATGTGCCGATCCTCCCGTGCAGCATCGGATGGGGTGATGCCATGATCGTAACCTTAATCGGCGTCCGGCGCAACCGGAGCTTCTGTCCGCCGGTGGACGCCGAGGCGGCGGTGCGCATGCGACGGCCCCGGCCGACCGTGCGGTTCGGGGAGAAGCGGCCGCAGGCTCCGGAACGGTTCGGACGGATGCGGAACGTGTCATTGTCCGGAGGATCGGGTGATCCTCCCGTCTGTCCGGCGGAAATACGGCCGTTCCGGACGATGGACAGGGTGCTGTCCATCCGGTCGGATCATTCGCCGCTTCTGTCGGCAACTGCGGGAACCGGTTCGAAGAAGCGGCGGGTTGAGGCGCGGGACATGGCGTCGATCCCGAAAGCCGTCCCCATCGATGGCGGGAAAACCGTCGGTGGGGGCGGCTATTTTTCTGTGCCAGACCGCGGGGGCGTAGCGTGGTATCCACGTTACAGCGTGCCCGCGGGGGCGTTGTGCGATGCTGTAGCGTGGTATCCACGTTACAGTGTGCCCGCGGGGGCGTTATGCGCTGCTGTAGCGTGGTATCCACGTTACAGCGTGCCCGCGGGGGCGTTGTGCGTTGCTGTAACGTGGTATCCACGTTACAGCGTGCCCGCGGGGGCGTTATGCGATGCTGTAGCGTGGTATCCACGTTACAGTGTGCCCGCGGGGGCGTTGTGCGATGCTGCAGCGTGGTATCCACGCTACAGCTTCTCCAGCCGGACACTTCTCATGCAAGCTGATCAATTAAAAGTGACATATAAACAACATGGTCATGTCAGACATATCATTGATTCATAACAATCAAGAAAAAATATTAGCGAAAAAACATAAAGATTTTAGGACACTGGCGCTATATAATGAGATCGAGAGAAATAAATGTCAGAAAAACTTACACCAACAAGGAGGCGAACCGGATGTACATCGACGCGAGACCCTATCGGTACCCGTTCGACGGCAACCTGACGCCGCAAAACACCGCGCTCATGGTGATCGACATGCAGACGGATTTCTGCGGCATCGGCGGGTATGTGGATCTCATGGGCTACGATATTTCCCTGACGCGGCGGGCGATCGCCCCGATCCGGCGGCTGCTGGACACCGTGCGCGGCATCGAAGGGTTCACGATCATCCATACGCGGGAAGGCCATCGCGAGGATTTGTCCGACCTGCCCGAAAACAAACGCTGGAGGAGCAGGCAGATCGGCGCGGAGATCGGATCGGAAGGTCCGGCGGGGCGCATTTTGATCCGGGGGCAGAGAGGCTGGGAGATTATTGACGAGCTCAAACCGCTGCCTGGGGAAATTGTGATCGACAAGCCGGGCAAGGGGAGCTTCTACGCGACGGATCTGGACCTGATCCTGCGGACGAAGGGCATCCGCAACCTGATCCTGACCGGCGACAACCGGCACCAGACGCTGGCGCTGCGGCTGGCCCGCGCGGGGAACGCGTCCGAAGTGTACGTGGACGGCGCGCCGGCCGGGTCGTCGGGCCTTCCGTCGACCGAGGCGAAGCGCCACCGCGGCGCCGATCTGCCGTATACGGTCACGATTCCGCCGGGAAGCGACGCCGTGGACCTCGTGATCCACATCTCGAGCGACGCGCCCGAAGCCGGCATCTACAAGCCCGTCCGGTTCGGCACGCACGAAGCGGTCCGGATGCGGGACAATCTGCTCGTCTGCCTGCAGCTTCTCATGTGCGCGATCGCGCTGTTCCATTGCCTGTACGCCCTCATCCTGTACGGGCTCGGGGCGAGAAACCCGGCGATCCTCTACTATCTCGTTCTGATGGTCCTGCTCGCGCTCGCCACGCTGCTGTCCGACGACAAGTTGCTCTTCCAGTGGCTGGATATCAATTACGGCCTGCAACAGAACTTGATCTACTTCGTCTACATCGGCATGCTCGCCTGCCTGCCGCTAATGTGCAACCGGCTGCTGCCGCCCGTCTCCGGCCGGCGGCTGGCCGCCGCGTACGCGACCATCTGCGTGCTTGTCGCGATCGGCGTCGTCCTCTCGCCGCCGGCCGTCGAGCCGTACGTCCGGCTGCTCGCGCGGATGATCTATTTCGCGTCATTCGCGGTCACCGGCTGGATCCTGATCCGCAACCTCCGGATGGACGACGGCATCCCGTACCTGATGTTCGCCTGCATCGCCGTCGTCATGAACATGATCTGGGCTGTCGCCGGGCTGAACGCGCCGCTGACGGAGTTCATCTGGTATCCCTTCGATCTGATGATCGCGATCCTCTCCTTTTCCGCCTTCTGGTTCAAACGATTCTTCCGCGAGACGGAGCGTTCGCGTCTGCTCGCCGAGAAGCTGCAGGAGGAGGACCGGCGCAAGGACGAATTTCTGGTCAACACGTCGCACGAGCTGCGGAACCCGCTTCAGGCGATCTCCAACATGCTGGAAGTGGTGCTCGAAGACCGGAACCATCCGGTGGGGCGGAGGCAGCGCGAGCGGGTCGAGATCGCGCGGCGCGTGAGCCGGCGGATGAACACGATGCTCGACGACCTGATCGACATCACCCGGCTGAAGGAGCGGACGGTCCCGCTGAACCTCCGGCCGGTGCGCCTGCAGACCGTCGCCGACAGGCTGATGGACATGATGAGCATCATGCTGGAGGGCAAGCCGGTCCGCCTCGAGGTGGACATCGCCCGCGATTTCCCGCCGGTCAAGGCCGACGAGTACCGGCTTGCGCAGATTCTGTTCAACCTGTTGCACAACGCGGTCAAATACACGGACGACGGGCTGATCCGGGTGCGTGCGCAGCGGCAGGGGCACATGGCGGAGATTCGGGTGGAGGATACCGGCATCGGCATCGCGGAGGAAGATCTGCCGAACATCTTCCAGCCCTACGAGCAGTCGCGGCACGACGCCCGGCGCGGCCGCGGCGGCTTCGGGCTCGGGCTCGGCATCTGCAAGCAGCTCGTCGAGCTGCACGGCGGCACGATCCGCGCGGCGTCCCGCCTGGGCGAAGGTTCCGTATTCGTCTTCACGCTGCCGCTCGCCGACGGCGAGGAACCGGTTCACGACGAAGGACCCGTCGCCGGGCAGGGCGGAGGCGGCGCGGCGCGCTCCGCGCCGACGCCCGCGCTCATCCCTCCGGAGCCGGAGCCGCAATCGCCCGTCGGCCTCGTCGGGCGGGACATCTCCGCGGCGAAGCTCCTGATCGTGGACGATGACGCCGTCAACCTCCAGGTGCTGGTCCAGACGCTGTCGCTCGACGGCTACGCGATCACCGGCGTGGCCTGCCCGGAGCAGGCGCTGGAGCTGCTGGGCAGGGAGCGCTGCGACCTTGTGATCGCCGACCTCATGATGCCGAGGATGTCGGGCTACGAACTGACCCGCCGGATCCGGAGCCGGTTCAACACGACGGAGCTGCCGGTGCTGCTCCTGACCGCCCTGACCCGGACCGAGGACCTGGTGGCCGGCTTCCAGGCCGGAGCGAACGATTTCGTGAAGAAGCCCGCTGACGCCCTGGAGCTCCGCACGCGCGTCCGCTCGCTCGTCGGGCTGAAGCTCGCCTTCGAGGACCGGCTGCGCATGGAGAGCGCGTGGCTCAAGTCGCAGATCAAGCCGCATTTCCTCTACAACACGCTGAACTCGATCGCGGCGATGGGCTACACCGACTTCGACAAAATGCAATCGCTGCTCCACGAGTTCAGCCGCTACCTGAGACTGAGCTTCGACTTCCGGAACGCCGCGCCGCTCGTCGAGCTGGAGCGGACGAGCTCGAGCTCGTCCGCTCCTATCTGCACATCGAACTGGAGCGCTTCGGCGACCGGATCCGGGTGGAATGGGACGTGGAGAGCGGCTTCAAGGTCATGGTGCCCCCGCTGTCGATCCAGCCGCTCGTGGAGAACGCGGTCAAGCACGGCCTCATGCGCCGGTACGAAGGCGGCACCGTCGCCATCGCCGTGTCGCGGCAGGGGGATTACGCGGAGATCGCGGTCCGGGACGACGGCGTCGGCATGGAGCGGCGGGCGGATCGGGCAGCTTCTGGCGGAACCCGCGCAGCCGGGAACGGGCATGAGCGTCGGCCTGCGCAATATCGACCGCCGGCTGAAGCAGTTGTTCCAGGACGGCCTGCGGGTGGAGAGCGCGCCGGATCAAGGCACCGTGGTCAGGTTCCGCGTGCCGCTGTAGGGGCCGATGCAACGAAACGGCGGGCAGCCTGAGGCTGCCCGCCGAACCGGCGCAGTCCGATATGCGGTTCTGTCGCTTCCGCTCTCAATCGCACGTTCCGTGCAGCTCCGGCGGCAGCAGGAAATCGGACAGCCTCGGCACGAACCCGACGTTCCGCGCGACGCCGATCTTCAGTCGGTTGTCCCCGAATTGGCACGTCAGCCGGTCGTGGAACGCCTGTCCGATGTAGCGGAGGTCGATCTCGTACGCGTCGCGCCCGATCCAGCGCCCGCTGGCGCACAGCGGCACGTCGAACCCGGGGAACCGCAGCAAGCCTTCCGCCCATTCCCCGTGGCCGACCCGGAACCGCTGCTCGCCGCCGGGCGTCCCGAGCGCGACCTCGGCGCCGCCGTCCGCGAACGACAGCGTCAGCGTCCGGATAACCGGATTGTCCGCGATCCGCCAGACGCGCCCCGACCATTTCGCGGCGTCGCCCGTCTCCCCGGACGTCGCGGCCGGATACGCCAGCGATTGCAGACGCTCCTCCAGCTCCCGCCGCGCCGCGGCGTCCGCCTGTCCGATCGGCGCGTCTTCCATGCCGGGCAGCAGCTCGTCCCACACCGCGTTCAGGACGGCCTGCATGTCCCCCAGGCCCGCGGTGATCGCGATGACCGCCTGCTTGTGCGGGATGACGATGCAGAACTGGCCGAACGCGCCGTCACCGCGGTACGCCCCGTGCCGGCACCGCCAGAACTGGAAGCCGTACCCCTGATTCCAGTCGCTCTCGGGATTGTCCCCGTTGTCCGTCTGTTTCGCCGTCGCCGTTCGCACCCACTCCGCGGAGAGAATCCGTTTTCCTTCCCAGACGCCCTCCTGCAGGTACAATTGCCCGAACTTCGCGACGTCGCTCACCGTCATGAACATGCCGTAGCCGCCCGCGTGGATGCCGCGCGGACAGACCATCGTCGTGACGCCCGTGATGCCGAGCGGCTCCAGCAGCCGGGGCCGCAGCCAGTCGAGAAGCTGCTCGCCGGTCGCCCGGTGCAGAATCGCCGACAGCATGTACGACGCCCCGGTGTTGTACAGGAAATGCGTCCCCGGCGGCCGCTCGATCGGCGTCTCGAGAAACGCCTTCACCCAGTTGCCGTCCGGGCTCGCGTGCATGATCGGGATCGTGTCGACGGTATGCCCCGTCGTCATCGAGAGCAGGTGGCGAATCCGGAGCTCCTTCATGTTGTCCGCGATCGCCGGCGTCACCTCCTCCGGGAAGAAGGAGATGACCGGGTCGTCGAGCGACAGCCGGCCTTCATCCACCGCCAGCCCGATCGCCGTGGACGTGAAGCTCTTGCTCAGCGAATTCATCACATGGGGCACATCCATCCGGTACGGCGCCCAGGCGCCCTCCGCCACCAGATGCCCGTTCTTCACGATCATCAGGCTGTGCAGATCGAGAGCGTCCGCCCCGATCCGCCGCAGGAACCCGAGGATCGCCTCCGAACGGATCCCCTGCGACTCCGGGTCGCTCCTTCGCCAGCCGTCGGTGTGAACCGTCTGAACCATGACGCAGCCCGCCCTTCTCTCACAGAAAATGCCATCCGCTTCTATCCTATCATACAGCGCCCGCCCGCAACACCCCTCTGGATTCCAATATCTTCCTTGTTCATGTCTGCGCCGCCGCCACCGCTTCCGCGAGCAGCCGCTCGAGCTCCCGGTCATGCCCGCCGCGCTCCTCGGCGGTCCACCCGAGCAGCTCCGCCATCGCGGCGCCCGCCGCGTCCTTCCACCGCAGCACGCCCGGCCGGTCGAAGTAGAGCCGGCCCGTCCGGCGGATCCAGAAATCCGCCGGCGTCGCGGCCATCTCCGCGAGGACGGCGTACCGGAGTTCGGCCGCGAGGGCGAGCGGCAGCCCGTGCCGGGCGGCGAATTCGCCCGACTCGCCCGCCAGCGCGAACACCCGCGGCGCGTTGGAGCCGTAGCGGCGCGCGAGCCGCTCCGCCTCGTCCGCGCCGAGCCCGGCTTGGGTGCCGGCTCCGATCTGCCCGCGGACGTACGCCTCGAACCCGGCGCTTCCGCCGACGTCGCCGCCCGAGACCGGCAGCGTCTTCGTGCGGCTCGCCGGCAGCGCCGCGAGCCCTTCCGCCGCGCGCAGCCGGGACACCAGGTTCACGATCCGTTCGGCCATCTTCCGGTAGCCGGTCAGCTTGCCCCCAGCGATGGAGACGAGCCCGGACGGCGACACGAAAATCTCGTCCTTCCGCGAGATCTCCGACGGATTCTTCCCGGGCTGCCCGATGAGCGGCCGCAGGCCCGCCCAGCTCGACTCGACGTCCCCGGGCCCGAGATTCAGCGACGGGAACATCTGGTTCGCCGCGTCCAGCAGGTAGCGCAGATCGTCCGCCTCCATGCGCGGATGCGCCGGATCGCCGGCATAGACCGTGTCCGTCGTCCCGATGTACGTCTTGCCTTCGCGCGGGATCGCGAACGCCATCCGCCCGTCCGGCGTGTCGAAATAGACGGCCTGCCGCAGCGGGAACCGCGCCCCGTCGAACACGAGGTGCACGCCCTTCGTCAGCCGGAGCGTTTTGCCCTGCTTCGAGCGGTCCAGCTCGCGGATGCCGTCCACCCACGGCCCGGTCGCGTTGACGATGTGCCGCGCGCGCAGTTCGTACTCTCCGCCGCCGATCCGGTCGCGCACGAGCGCCCCGCAGATCCGCGCTCCTTCATACCGCAGCTCCATGACGGCGGCATAGTTGACGGCCGTTGCGCCAATCGAGACCGCCCGCTTCAGCACCTCCAGCGTGAGCCGCGCGTCGTCCGTCCGGTACTCGACATAATAGCCGCCGCCCTTCAGCCCGTCCCGCCGCAGGAGCGGTTCGCGCGCAAGCGTCTCGTCCGGATCGAGCATTTTGTGCCATTCGCTCTTCTTCACCCGCGCCAGCGCATCGTACATCGTCAATCCCAGCCGGCTCGTGACCGGCCCGAGCTGCCCGCCCGCGTAGAACGGCAGCAGCATCCATTCCGGCGTCGTCACGTGCGGACCGTTCTCGTACACGACCGCCCGCTCCCGCCCGGTCTCGGCCACCACCTTGAACTCGAGCTGCTTCAGGTACCGCAGCCCGCCGTGGATCAGCTTCGTCGAGCGGCTGGACGTGCCGGCCGCGAAATCCTGCATCTCCACGAGCGCCGTCCGCAGGCCGCGGCTCGCCGCGTCGAGGGCGATGCCGGCGCCCGTGATGCCGCCGCCGATGACGAGCAGATCCACCGTCTCCCCGGCGAGCGATCGCAGCATGCGCTCCCGCTCAAGCGCCGACCAATCCCGTTCCGTTTTGCCCATGTAGTCGCACCCTCCCTCGCCCGGCCGGAAAAAAAGAAAACCACGCCAGACCCCCGCGCTCGCGCGAGCGAAACGCCGAAGGTCCAAAACGCGGTTTCTCAGGCTCTCCAACCGGTATCAACTTGTATGCCTTTATTATACGCCAATCGTCGGAAAAATGACAGCCCCGGCCCGTTGCTTGCCGAATACACCTCCGGTTCCCGCTCCGCGTCCTTCGCCCCGCAGCCGGATGCCAGGCAGACGAGCGCAACGGCGCACGCCGGTCGGGCCAGCCGCGTCATACCTTTTCCACCCCTGCGGCTTCCCACAGCTCCGGCCGCGACGACGTCACCGCCGCCGCCCCCGCCTCGAGCGCCGCCGCCACTTCCCCGCGCGTGCGGATGAGGCCGCCCGCGATCACGGGGGCGCCGGTACGCTCGCGCACCTCGCGGATCCAATGCGGCAGGAGGCCCGGCAGCACCTCGATCAGGTCGGGTTGCGCCTGCTTCGCCACCTCGACGCTCGTGTCGATCGCCCCCGAGTCGATCAGGAACAGCCGCTGGATCGCGAGCACCCCGTTCTGCTTCGCCTTGCGGATCACCGCGGCCCGGGTCGAGATCAACCCGGCCGGCCGGATCTGCCGGCACAGAAATTCGGCCGCGTGCTCGTCGTTCTTCAGTCCGTCGATCAGATCCGCGTGCAGCAGCACGCGCTTGCCGTGATCCGCCGCGAGCTTCACCATCGGCTGAAGCCGGCCGAGCCGCCCGCCCAGCAGCACGAGCCAGACGGCGTCCGTCTTCAGCAGCCGCTCCAGTTCCTTCGGATACCTGACCGCGGGCAGCAGCCGCTGTCCGCCGAAAGGATGGCCGGTTTGCATGGATCATCCCTCCCGTTCGTGCCGGCAGGCGGCGATTCAAGGCTTTGCGGCGAGTTCCGCGAACAATTGTTTCTTGAGCTCGCGGTTGCGTTCCTTGAACAGCTCGTTGTGCGAGGACACCATGCCCCATCCCGGCGCGTCGGGCGTGATGTAACGCTTCGCGCGGTTGACCGCGTTCGCGGCGTCCTGGAAGCAGCCGGCGAGCAGGTGCAGCTTGCCCTCGTGCCACAGGATGTCGCCCGCCGCGAACAGCCCCGGCACGCTCGTCTCGCCCGACGGCGTCCCCTTCACGCAGTATTCGTCCTTCATCTCGATGCGGACGCTGCTGTTCGCGATGATGTCCGCCTCCCGATCGTAGCCGTGGCAGACGACGAGATCGTCGATCGGCAGCTCCGCGGTCGAGCCGTCCTCGAGATCCCGGAGCAGAACCCCGCCGATGCGGTCCTCGTCCGACGCCGACGGCATGAGGCGGACGATCTCGGTGTTCGGCAGGCAGACGACGCCGTTCTTCTCCAGCATCGTCACCGACGCCTCGTGGCCCTTCAGCGTGTCCCTGCGGTAGGTCAGATACACCTTCCGCGCAAGCTCGCTCAGCTCGTTCGCCCAGTCGATCGTGGAGTTGCCGCCGCCGGCGATCAGCACCGTCTTGTCCCGGAACCGGCCGATCGACTTCACGGTGTAGTGCAGGTTCGACGCCTCGTACCGGTCCGCGCCCTCCAGATTCAGCTTCATCGGCTTCAGGATGCCGCCGCCGATCGCGAGGATGACGGTCCGGGAATAATGCCGATTGCCCGACGCCGTCCGCAGCACGAAAATGTCGTCCTCGTCTTTGTCGATCGCGGTGACCTTCTCGTTCAGCACGACCTCCGGATCGAACAGGGTCCCCTGCCGCACGAGAGATTCGATCAGCTTCTCGCCCGTCGTCGGCGGCAGGCCGCCGACATCCCAGATCACCTTCTCGGGGTAGACATGGACCTTCCCGCCGAGAAAAGGCTGGAACTCGATGATCTTCGTCTTCATCTCGCGCAGCCCGCTGTAGAAGGCGGCGTACAGGCCGGCCGGGCCGCCGCCGATGATCGTGATGTCGAACAGTTCGCGTTCAGCCGCCATTTCCGGTTCCTCTCCTTGCGGAACATGCCATGCGCCGTCCCTGCGGCTGTTCCATGGCACGCCGTCCCTTGTGTCGCGATGTTGCATCATCCAGTCATGGCATGCTTTTTTGGCGCCGCACAGCTTAGTCATGCTTTCGCGCCGCACAGCCGTGGCATGTCTTCACGCCGTCCAGCCGTATCATGCCTTCGCGCTGTCCAGCCGGATGCGATATTGAGAATCATTATCACAATCTGGTGTCGCATCAAATCTTATCATCGCGCCGCCCGCGTGTCAATAAAGAAAGGTCGTCCCGGTGTCGCACAATGGCCACAATGCTCCGGCGGACGACCAAGCCCTGAGCAAGCCTCCGTTTACATTCTGTTTACAAAGCCGCGTTATCATGCCCTTGACGATACGATTCGCAAGGAGGAATCGCGATGGAACGCATGAACCGGATGCCGGCCGCGGGCGCCGGATGGGCGGTCGAAACCCGCGGTCTCGTGAAGGTGTTCGGCCGAACCCGCGCGGTGGACGGCATAGATCTGAACGTCCGCGCCGGCACGATCTACGGCGTGCTCGGGCCGAACGGCGCGGGCAAAACGACGACGATCCGGATGCTGGCGACGCTGCTCCGGCCGGACGCGGGCACGGCGCGGATCTTCGGGTATGACACGGTGAAGGAACCGCATATCGTCCGCCAACTGATCGGCGTGACGGGGCAGTACGCGTCGGTCGACGAAACGCTGAGCGCCGCCGAGAACCTGATGCTGTTCTCCCGGCTGCTCGGTCTCCCGCGCGCGGAGGCACGGCGCAGGACGGAGGAGCTGCTCGAAGAATTCGGCTTGACCGAGGCCGCGAAACGGCCGCTCAAGCAGTTCTCCGGAGGCATGCGGCGCCGGCTGGATCTCGCGGCGAGCCTGATCGCGCAGCCGCCGCTCATCTTCCTCGACGAACCGACGACCGGGCTCGATCCGCGCACGCGCGCGCGGATGTGGGAGACGATCCGCCGGCTCGTGGAGACGGGATCGACCGTGCTGCTGACGACGCAATATCTCGACGAGGCGGACCAGCTCGCCGACCGGATCGCGGTCATCGACCGCGGCAGGGTCGTGGCGGAGGGGACGCCGGATGAGCTGAAGGCATCGGTCGGCCGTTCGTCGCTGCGCCTCAAGGTCATGGACGAGCGGAACATCGCGGAAGCGCGCCGCATCGTGGAGGAGGCGCTCCGGGTCCGGTCGGGCGTGACGCCGGAAGCCGGCGTCATCACCGCGCCGGTGGCCGACGCCGACCAGGTGGCCGATCTCCTGATCGCCCTCAGGGCCCGCGGGATCGCGCTCGCCGGGATCAGCGTGCAGAAGCCGACCCTCGACGAAGTGTTCCTGACCATCACCGGCCATGCCGCCACTTCGGGCGCATCGCCGGAACCTGAATCCATGCACGCGCAAGAGGAGGCGCATGTCCAATGAACGCAACCGCGCAGCCCCGGGCCGCCGTCCGGCTCCGGAACCGCGCCGGCTTCGCCCGCGCCGTCCGCAACTCGCTCACGATGGCCTGGCGCGGGCTCCTGAAGATCCGGCGCACGCCCGAGCAATTGTTCGACGTGACGTTTCAGCCGATCTTTTTCGCCGTGATGTTCACTTATATATTGGGCGGCGCGATCGCGGGCGACGTCCCGAGCTACCTGCCGATCGTGGTGCCGGGCATCCTCGTGCAATCGGTCATCACCACGTCCATCGTCACCGTCGTCCAGCTTCGCGAGGACATGGACAAAGGCGTGTTCGACCGGTTCCGCTCGCTGCCGATCGCGCGCGTCGCGCCGCTGGCCGGAGCGCTGCTGGCGGACATGGTCCGCTACGTCATCGCGACAGTGGTCACCTTCGCCGTCGGATTCCTGATGGGCTACCGTCCGGAGGGCCGCATCCTGTTCGTCGTCCTCGCCGGCGCGCTGGTCATCGTGTGCTCCTGGGCCGTGAGCTGGATCTTCGCCTTCTTCGGCGTTATCGCGCGATCGGCCGTCGCCGTGCAGGGCATTTCCATGCTCGTGCTGTTCCCGCTCACCTTCGTCTCCAACGCGTTCGTGCCGGTGGAGACCTTGCCGGGATGGCTCCGGTGGTTCGTGAACATCAATCCGATCTCGCATCTGGT
>ERZ795042.855-NODE-855-length-21805-cov-79.658023_pt1 | contig 21805 bp, 22 predicted proteins | sample MGYA00375126_ERZ795042 | MGnify/ENA primary metagenome ERZ795042 (study PRJEB30171, sample SAMN05518105) | compost metagenome | isolation source: Feedstock adapted compost from Newby Island compost facility, Milpitas, CA | place: USA:Newby Island compost facility...
GTAATCGGCGTTGCCTCGGCAAGCCCGGTGACGTCGAGCACATATCCAGTGCCAAGAAAGCGATCCACCGGGTATTCGTCGATGGTTTTGCCGTTCGGGAAAACGTGCGCCGGCGCATCAACGTGCGTGCCCGTATGCGTGCCAAGATGCAATGCAGTCACACGCCACGGTGGTGGCAGCGGATGCGGTGAAAACCGTGGTTCAGGATCCCCTGGAAAGATCGTCATGCCTTCCCAAATCTCATGCGAAAGCTCGAACGTTACCATCATCTTCTCCTCATCCTTGGCTCTTTCTCGCTGCTTCCGTCTTCCGCGCAGCATTGCCTTCGTGGCCCGCTTGCTGCTTTCCACCCGTGCCCGATCTGTGATAGAACCCACTCCTGAGTGGGGATTGGGCCTGGGAAGGGGTGGGAATGCCCAACCGAAGAGTGTGGTGGCGAATCGCGCTTAGCATCCTGCTCGCCCTTGTCTCTGCCTTACCGTTACCCGTGCCAAGTCGCGCTGCCACAAGTACGACAGCTGATCCACGCGATTTCTACGGCATGGTCATCCGTGACCCCTGGTATGAATTCAATACTGACCCCGAGCGCTATCCTCTCCAGGTCAACTGGACCTTTGTTGATACCATGCTCGCTGGTGTGGCTGATGTCGGCGCCCGCTGGATACGTTTTGAGTTTCACGCAGAGTACGATCAGCCACAGGGTTCAGGATGGATTGATTGGGCCAAGTATGATCCGCTTGTCAACCAGCTTGCCCCGAAATATGGATTCCGTCTCCTAGCTCTCCTCAGTTCCGGCATCCTTGCCGACGTTGATCCGTCCTATCACTTCTTCCATATTAACGACGCCCCCGACACTAGCGGCCGCAACGCTTATACTCGCGCCTTTGTCAGTCGTGCCAAAGAGATCGTTGATCATGCCGGCGATGCGATCTCAGCCTATGAAATCATCAATGAGCCGAATGCGAACCTCATCCTTCATCAAGAGACTGCTGGCGCGTCCAAAGCTGTTGATCCAGTCATCTATGGCCAGCTTATGGTCGATCTCTACCAAACCGTTAAGCCTGCTCATCCAACGGTCCAGCTCGTTCTTGGCGGCATGCTTGTCGAGCAAGAGGACCCGACCGGCTACCTCACATGGTTTCAGGCCGTTGTCCAATCGCCGGCAGTTCAGTCGTTCCGTGCGCAGCACGGCCACAACCCGTGGGACGCAATCGCCATCCATCCCTACAGCCTCGCCAACTTCAGCGCCGCCTCCGTGCTCGCAGCCGTCCAGCAGCTGCATAGCCTGCAGCAACAATACGGTGATACTGCGCCAATCTGGGTCACTGAAGTGGGCATGCCTGCCGACGCTCCTTACTGGAACGACATCAAGATCATGGATCCCACACCCAGTGAGCTTGCTCAAGCCAATTTCTTGCGTGACGTCTACACTGGCCTCCACCAATGGCCCTATGTCGCCCATGTCTTCTGGTTCAAATACGAAGATTTTGGCGAAGGCGACCAGGAGGCGCACTGGGGTCTCGTCCATCTGCGTGATTCAATGCTGCATTACGCCCGTGAAGCAACCCCCTGGCCACGTAAAGTTGCCTACTTCGTCTACCAATCATTAGCCAACCCCTCTGCGGTACCAACAGCGCCGGTTCCACCACCCACGAACCCCGAACCAGATGTTCGTTACTTCCCTGAGACTGGTCATACGGTGCGTGGGCCTTTCCTCCAATACTGGCAACAGCACGGCGGACTCGCCCAGTTCGGGTATCCCAAAACTGAAGTTTTCTTTGTTGCTGGTCGTGCTGTTCAGTATTTTGAGCGTGCACGGTTCGAATACTGGCCGGAGTTCCGTGGTACACCGTGGGAAGTCCAACTTGGTTTCCTCGGCCGCTATGCCCTCCAAGGTCGCGTCTTCCCACGCCAGCCTGCCCCCGACCCCAATCTTCCTCCTGATCCCAACCGTCGCTACTTCCCCGAGACTGGCCAGTATGTCCAGGGCCCCTTCTTGAAATATTGGGATGCGCACGGTGGGTTAGCGATCTTTGGCCTGCCAATCAGCGGTGAACTCCAGGAAATGAATCCCGCTGATGGTAAGGTCTATACCGTGCAGTATTTCGAACGGGCACGGCTTGAGTATCATCCCGAGTTTGCTGGCACGGAGAATGAAATCGAGCTTGGCTTGCTTGGGAATCAGGTGCTCCGTACGCTAAGCTGGTATCGATAAAGGAAGCCAGGCGGGAGAGGATGTAGAACATGGCAGAGCAGACCGAATCGCGCGTGGCAGTCTCCGTCCCCCGGAGCAGCGAGCTACTGCCGTTTCACCTGCCAGTACCGTCGAGTACTCCCTTGTTGCCTGCCCAGCGCCAGGTCGACATCGAGGCTATCCAATATATCTGCATCCGCGTTGCCGATATCCGCAAGGCAGAGGCTTTCTATCAAGGCCTCTTCGGCATGGACGTCCTCTATCGCGCACATCGTACTGACGACGGCTGGACGTTCTTGCCCGCTGACTTTGACTGGGACGCTGGCATTCGCCAAGGGGTGCTGCCTGATTATGTCTTGCTACGCAATGGTCCGCTCTCGCTCTTGCTGGAGTTTGCCGGCCGTGGCGCGGTCTTCGTCGAGCCTCGCCTCAGTCACATCAGCCTGCGCGTTGCACCTGAAACCCTGCTTGATATTCGAGGAGAAGTCCTTGTCCGCGGCTATGCTGTAGCCGAGGATCTACCAAACTCATTCCTCTTCCGCGATCCATTTGGTGTCATGTGGCACCTGGCAACCAGCGAGACTGGTCCAGGGCAGTAAAAGGATGGCTGACAGTGACCGATCCGCTGCACGAACTCATCGACTTGCTTGCTGAGACACCCAAGCAGGTCAAATCCCTCGTTACCGGGCAACAGGAGAGCGCTAACGCGGCGACCATCGGTGCGGTGCTCGTTGATGCTCTGGCCGAGGAGCGGCGTGTCCGCGCGCATGTCATCAAGATGGTGCATGAAAACACGCCCTACCTCCGTCAACGCGACGCTGGAGTAACGACAGAAGAAGCAGCCCAAAGTCTTGATGCGCTCGCAGAGGCGTTCGGCCGTGAACGTGGAGAAACCTTGACCTTGCTCATGAACCTCTCAATGCGTGACTGGGAGCGCGAGGGCATTCACGAGCAACACGGTGAGCAGAGTGTCGAGGACCTCATCGAACGCCTGGTTGAGCACGACCGAGCAATGCTCGATCGTCTCAACCAGCTGCGCAAAGCATAGCCTGTAGCCTTACGCCGTGAGCTTTGGTGCCGGTGCCGCTGCCTCAAGTACCGCCAGCACCGCGTCGATCTCATTCGTGGCTGGGATTGCTCGCACGACGACTTCGTCGAGTATCTCGTCCCATTCCGCAAGCCCACGCTGCACGGCTTCAGCCGTCTCTCCCGCGACCGCCGTCTCGATCGCGCGCACGCCCATCCGTGCGAAGTGCGCGGCGTAACTCGGAATCGCTTCATAGGTTGCTGCCTCACGAGCCAGCCGCGCTTGTCCTTCAGGGCCAAGTGCTACCCGCACATAGGCATACCCGAGTGGTGCTGGCCGTCCAGCAGCCGCCGCTGCCTCATGGACCCACTGCATTGATTGCCGCGCGTGGGCTGGCGTAAGCCAGTTCAGCAGCACCGCGTCAGCTGCCTCGCCAGCCAGCCGGCACATACGCGGCCCAAGTGCCGCCACCACCAGTTCTGCCGGAAGTGCAGTCCGCAGTTCCGTAAGCCCCTTGCGAACCAGCTCGACTGACCGCGCTGACCCGCTCCCAATCCCGAGACGCAGGCGCTCGAGCGGCAAGCCCAGCGTGCGCACGTGCTCGATGATCTGTTGCGGTGTCCGCCGCGAGAGTGGCAAAACCCCAACCCCTAACCCAATGTGCTGCGTTACTCCCGCAGCGTAGGCCAGCGCAACCAATCCATCTCCCTCGGGGGTGTCATTGACCCAAAACGTCCGATAGCCGCGTTGCTCAGCCGCCGCCGCTGCAGCCTCAATCACCGCCCGAGGCAACACTGCGGCAATGCCGAATCCTCGTGCACCCATCCTGTCCTCCCTCGCTCTCGCAGAGAGGATAGCACGTGGCCCTGTCGTGCTGGGGCTTTAGGAGCGGCGCAGTCGGTGAACCGTCTGCCGCTCAACGCGGTGAGCTGGTGCCTGGTGGGGCGAACTCGGCGGATCAAAGCGTACCAGCCGAATGATCAGCTCAAGGACCAAGAGCTCAATACCGAACGTTATCAGCAGGGCGAACGGCGTGCTCAGCCACCGACTGCTCAGGAGCCAGATACTGCCAAGCATCATGACAAGGAGCACGCTAAATCCCATCCAAAAGAGGAGCCGCCCCACCCGTGAGGTCGCCAGCACGATCCGCGGATGCAGCGGGACACGAGCGAGCGACCAGGCGACGACGACAAGCACGACCCCAGCAATGGCAGCGATGACCGTTTCCATGGGTCTCTCCCTTGGTAGTCCAAGTTCTCCATAGAAACTATCGGCAGCATCCTGGGTTCAGGACATCCATCATGAGTGTGAGATTGCCCTAGCCCATTGCGGCTATGATCATCCTGGGGCGAATGGCGAAGATGTCCTACGGGTCACTTGTGCTATGATGCCGTCCTGCCAAACACCTGTGGCATGATCTGGGGATGAGGAGGCAGGCCAATGTGGCCCATTCGACTCGTCCTCTTTGACCTCGATGACACCCTTTGTGATCAAACGTCAGCCTTGCGCTGCCGTGTGGAACTTGCCTTCCGTGCTGCCTTGTTTGACCAGTCGCCCGAGCATATTCAGCCGCTCGTCGAACACGTCGTTCAGTTGCGTCGCATGGACGCTGGTGTCCTGCGCGAAGTCTTGGCAGCACATGGCTGGAACGAGCAATGGCGCGTTGAACGCGCAATGCAAACCTATAGCGCAAACCGTTTTCGTGGCCTTGCCTTATTCCCCGAAGCCCGAACTATCCTCGACCGTATTCAGGCCCACTTTCGCACTGGCCTGATCACCAATGGACCAAGCCTTATCCAGCGAGCCAAACTTGTCCATCTCGGCTTAGCTGATCGCTTTCCACTTGTCCTGATCTCTGAAGAGGTCGGCTTTGCGAAGCCAGCGCCGCAACTCTTCGAACGAGCGTTGCAGTGGGCTGGTGTTGCGCCCGCCGAAGCCGTCTACGTCGGCGATGATCCCTGGGGCGATATCGCTGGGGCGCAAGCCGTCGGGATCCATACCATCTGGCACAATCGCTGGGCAAAGCCGTGGCCTGCCTTGCCACCACCTGAATACGAAATCCGGAACCTTCAGGCGCTGCTGCACGTCTTGCTCGGTGAGGGGCCGGACGGGGCCGAGGATGCTGCGTTCAGTAAGGCCAGCTGAAACGGGTATACTCTCTGATCGTGAGCGCCCCGTGCGGCGCCCTGGCAAGAGCATCGCGGCTGGCAGAACGGGCAAGCCGCACTATCATACATGAAGCATGAAGGGAGATCACCGGCATGATCGATGTAGCGACCGCTGCGGCATCTTCGCCAAACCCCAGTCCGTCAACGCCGCAGCCTGAAAAACGCATTGTCCTTGCGCCGGTGTTTGGATTCTGCTGGGGAGTGCGCCGCGCGCTCACCTTATTGGAGCAAGCCGCAGCCAGTGGCCCACTGGCTACTGTCGGTGACGTGATCCATAACCCTCAAGTCGTCGCTGCGCTACGCGAGCGTGGCATTGAGGTCGTCGGCAGTGTCGCCGAAGCTGCCGCTCGTGGTTTTCAGCGCGTTGCCACCACAGCCCATGGCGCCGGCCCTGGCCGTGCACAAACAGCCCAGCTTGCCGGCCTCACCCATCTTGACCTCACGTGTCCGCTCGTCACCCGTGTCCAGCGGCTTGCCGTCAAGCTCGTGAACCAGGGCTACTTCCTCGTTGTCTATGGCGATGCCACCCATCCTGAAGTACGTGGCGTGCTCGCCTGGGCCGGTACTGCCCGCGCGTGTGCGGCTAAGGAACCCGACGCACTCCCCTGGGCAAACAACGCTGCCGTGCCCCGCAAAGTCGCCGTCATTAGCCAGACGACCAAGATGCCTCAGGCCTTCGCTGCCTTTGCTCAGGCTGTCGTCGCACGCGTGGCTGCTGCTGGTGGCGAAGTGCGGATCGTCAACACCATCTGCGGCCCGACCCGGGCACGTCAGGGCGCGATTGCTGCGCTCGCCGACGCTGGCGCAGAACTCGTGCTCGTTGTCGGCGGCCGGAAAAGCTCCAATACCGCCCGCCTCGTTGAGGTGGCGCGTGCGGCTGGCCTCGCCGCAGTCCAGGTCGAGAGCCCTGCCGAAGTCACCGCTGACGTCGTCGGCACTGCTCGCGTCGTCGGCGTAACTGCTGGAGCCTCAACCCCCGATGCGGTCGTCGCTGCGGTGGTCGAACATCTCCAGATGCTCGGCTATGCGCCTCCTGAATGGCCTGAAAACCACGATGACGTCGACCTCGATGATGACGACGCCTAATGTCACACTGGCAAGCTCTCGGCGTGATCGGCGGATGTTCCCTCCACGAATCGTGGCCCGGCGACAGAATGTGCGGGCCACGACCCAGCGTCTCAGCACTCAGCCCCTTATCCTTGTACTCAGCGCTGGCGCCTTTGCACTCTACCTCGTCCTTGCCTGGCGTGTGCGCCGCCGGCCGCAGTCCCAGCTCGACCTCCGCGCGACGCTGCTGCTCCAGCGCCTTCGCTCTCCTCTCATCGCGCGCATTTTCCACGGTGCGAGTTGGTTCGGCTTTCGGCCGCAAAGCCTCCTCTTGCCCAGCCTGACCATCGTTGGCTTCGCGGTGACCGGTAATCGACGCGAAAGTCTCTATCTCGTCCTCGCGTGGCTTGCAAGCCTCGGGAGCTTCTTCACGAAGCTCGTCGTGCGGCGACCTCGCCCACAAGACCCATTAATCCGTATTGTTCCTGCCGCGTTACGCGATACCAGCTTCCCCAGTGGACATACCATCCATTACACTGCGTTCTGGGGCCTCACTGCCTACTTCCTCCGCCGCTGCTCGTCCGTGCCGGTCGCACTCCGGCGCTTGCTCACCAGCTGCCTTGGCGCGCTCATCGCACTCGTCGGGCCCTCCCGCGTCTACCTCGGTCATCACTGGACGAGTGACGTTATCGGATCCTATCTCTTCGGCGGTGGCTGGCTGGGCCTGTTGATTACGGCATACCAGTGCGGTCGGCAGACGCAACGGGAGTGACGTCATGGCAGGCACGACGTTGCTCATCGCCCACCGTGGCGGTGCCGTTCGCCCCGACGAAGAACACACCTTGACGGCCTGCAGCCGTGCGCTGGCCTACGGTGCCCATGCCCTCGAAGTCGACGTGCGGCGCACTGCCGACGGCGCACTCGTGCTCTGGCACGATGGCTCACTGGTCGACGCCACCGGCCGTTCCTGGCCAGTTCGAACTACCACGCTCGCCCAGTTGCGCCAGCACTGGCCTCCCCTGCTTCAGCTTGAAACCGTCCTCGAGCGGTTTGGCTCCCGAACCCTGCTCGTCCTCGACCTGAAAGATCCAGCCGCCGTGCCTGCCCTTGCTGCGACACTCACCCGTTGGCCCTATCCCGACCGCGTCCTTGTGACTTCACAACAGTCGGCCGCCCTGCGCCGCTTGTCGACCATGGTTCCTCAGATCTATTGTGGCTTGTCTCGCGGTCATGCCATCCAGCATATGACACGTATCGGCGCAGCTGGCGGCCGCGTTGGCCAATGGGCACTGACCCTTCAGCTCTGGTTTGGCCTTCGCCAGGCTGGTTGTCGCATCCTTGCCATTCAACATCGCCTCATCCAGCCACCGCTTATTCGCATGGCCCAACGATCCGGCATCGCAATCCTGGCCTGGACAGTCGATTACCCCGCTGAAGCCCAACGGTTAACTAACCTCGGCGTCTGTGGTATCACCACAAACGCTGTCCAGCGACTCGCCGCCCTCGACATCTGGCGATACGACCAACCAGCGAGTTGGCGTGACGTTCTTAGTCATCCTGCTCCTCGGGAATGTTCCGCTGCGCTTGCATGTTGTTCAGAGCGAGGAATGCGTGACCAGGCGGAAGGGGGACACCACCATGGGGTGGCCGCGGATTGGGATTGACCAACCAGACCGGCGGAGCGCCGTTGGCATGATTGAAGCCATCGCCCGCGCTGAACAGCACGGCGTGCCAATGGTCTGGTCGATCACCGGCGCGCGCAGCCCTGATGCGCTCACGGCCTTTGCTGCAGCTGCCGTTCGCACAACGACTATCCAGTTCGGGACAGCAATCGTGCCGACCTATCCCCGTCATCCAGTCGTCATGGCCCAGCAAACCCTTGTCGTGCATGAGCTCGCACCTGGGCGCTTCCGCCTCGGCATTGGCCCGAGCCACCGTCCGACCATCGAAGGTGCCTATGGCATTCCCATGGATAAGCCGCTCGCCCATCTGCGTGAGTACCTCACCGTGCTCCGTGCTCTGCTCTGGGAGGGGCGAGTTGAGTTCCAGGGCCAATACTTCCACGTGAATACGGAACTCGTTGGCAAAGCCCCTGTGCCGATCTACACCTCTGCCTTGCGCGAAAACGCCTTCCGCTTGGCTGGCGAACTTGCGGATGGTGCAATCTCGTGGATGTGTCCTGCCCACTACGTACTGACCAAGGCGCTGCCAGCCCTCGAAGCCGGCGCAACGCGGGCCGGACGAAGTGAGCGCCCACGGCTCGTTGCCCATGTTCCCGTCGTCCTCACCGATGACCCAACGCAAATGCACCAACGGGCGCGGAATGTCGTTGGCTCGTATGCCCGAATGCCGTTCTACGCTGCAATGTTTGCCGACGCTGGGTTCCCGCTTCCTGCCGACGGTACCCCCACGGATGAACTGCTTGATCATCTGGTTGTGTGGGGTGCTCCACAACGCGTAACCGAACGTCTCGTGTCCTTGCTCGATCAGGGAATCGATGAGCTCTTGCTCATGCTCATCTACGGCCCAGACCGCGAAGGCGATGAGGCGCAGTTCTATGACATCGTCCGCACCGTGCACCAGCACGTCGGTGAACGCTAGCGGATTCGCCGTTGCTGCTGCTAAGATAGGGACGAGGTGGCGGCTTTGTCGGGGAGGACGACATGACGGTCTATAATCCGGCAATGATTGCGCTCGGCATCCTCGGGTTCTGGGGATCAGTCTGGAGTCTACCCATCATCATCCGAGCGCGCCGGTTCGGCTATCGCACGCTGGCGACCATCGGCTGGATTGCCTTTGCCATCAGCGTCATCATGACCCTCGTGCTCTTCGTCGTCGGTATCTTCGGACGCTAACGTCTGCCAAGCACGTATTACCTGTCCAATGCCCAGGATAATGCTATCCTGGGCATTCCGTGTTTGCCATGCCGCTGACGCTTCCCCTCCTCGTTCAGCGAACCCGAAGTGGTAGACTGGGGCGCGGCAACGCCGAGGAGAGCAGCGTTGCCGAAAACGGAATGGGGAAGACTCGCGCCATGGGCCAAGTCGTGCCCTGTGCATCATTAGTAGATCTTGGCCAACACCTTCACGCGCGCGGCCAGCGGATTGTTTTTACCAACGGCCACTTTGATCTCTTACATCCTGGGCACGTTCGCCTCTTGCAAACTGCTCGAACACTCGGCGACGTCCTCATCGTCGGGATCAACACCGACGAAACTGCTCAGCAGCGCAAGGGGCCTGGCCGCCCAATCTTGCCGGAGTCCGCGCGCGCCGAGTTGCTCGCTGCCCTCGCCTGCGTCGACTACGTCACCATCTTCCCACACCCCACAGCCGAGGAAGCGATCCGTATCCTCCGTCCTGATATCTACATCAAAGGCGGCGATTATGCCGCAACCCCCGATGAAGAAGCTGCCGGGAAGACTCCGCTCCCCGAAGCGGCAATCGTTCGCAGCTATGGCGGCCAAGTCGTGATTCTCCCGCTGGTGCCCGGCTGGTCAACGACCGCTATTGTTCGCCGCATTCTCGATGCCTATTGTCCAGGTCAGTCCAGGGATGCGCAACCATGAGCATGACAGCGCAGGCGACCCGCAGTGAGCGCCGCCAGATGGTGCGCGCCGCAGCGCTCCTCATGGTTGGCACCCTGCTCAGCCGTCTCCTCGGCCTTGCCCGCGAGCAAGTCAACGCCACACTCTTCGGCACCGGAGACGCCATTGCTGCCTTCACCATCGCCGATAATGTCCAAACGCTCCTCTTCGACTTGCTCATCAGTGGTATGTTGCAGGCTGCACTGGTTCCTGTCTTGAGCGCATACACCGCCCCCGAGCAACGAGCTGAGTTACGTCGCATCGTCGGTGCGCTCCTCACACTGGCATTCTTCGTCGTTGGTGCCGCAGTGCTCGTGCTCGAAGCCGGTGCCCCGCTCGTTGTCGCCGTCATGACCGGCCTTGGTGGTGGCGCTGCTGCGCGGGGTGTGCAGACCGTTGCCCTGACCGTCCAGCTAGTCCGCTGGATTCTGCCAGCCACGCTTCTCCTTGCCTGGGCTACCATCTTGATGGGAACGCTCTACGCGCTCGATCGATTCGCGCGCCCCGCCCTGGCGCTCGCTACACGCAATGCCGCCATCGTCGTCGCTGCGCTCCTCCTCGGCCACACGCTTGGCGTACGCAGCCTTGTGCTCGGCACGCTCGCCGGCGCCCTGCTCTTAACGCTGGTCCAGCTTGGCGGACTCCGCGATCTCCTGCCTCGGCCAAACCTGGGATTCGGCCATCCTGCGATTCGACGCGTCTTGCGGCTTTACGTACCGATCTTCCTTGGTCTCATTGCCAATACCGCTGCCGTGATCTTGGATCGAAACCTTGCCTGGGGCGTGAGTGAAGACGCGCTCGGGGCAATGCGCTATGCCACGGCGCTCAACCAGATGGTGCTAGGCCTGGTTGCTGCTGCAACGTCACTTGCTGCCCTGCCCCAGCTTGCTCGCCACTTCACCGCTGGCGACGAGCTGGCCTACCAGCGCACGCTTGGCCTCGGCCTCAAACTGGTTGGCCTATTGATCTTTCCAGCAACGCTCGGCCTTGCCGCGATCGGCTGGCCTGCCGTAACGCTCATCTACTTCCATGGTGCCACTGACCTTGCTGGCGCACATGCTATCTGGGTAGCGCTCCTTGGCTATCTGCCGGGAACCCTCTGTGCGGCCTTTGACCAGGTCGTAATCTTCGCCTTCTATGCCCGCCAGAATACCCGCACCCCTGTCATCGTCGGCGTCCTCGCCGTTGGAATCTATCTTGTAACCGCGCTACTCCTCGTCCATCCCTTGGGGATGCTTGGGCTCGTGTTGGCAAACTCCGCCCAGTTCATCGGACACCTCATCATCATCGGCTGGCTCTTGCACCGCGAACTTGGTAGCATCGGTGATCCCACGACTTGGCCGGCGATCGGACGAGCCGCGCTCGCCGCCGTCATCATGGCTGCCGTCGTCTTCGTGGTGACGATTGGTCTGCGCCTCGTGCGTGCCCCCGAGTCGGCTGGCCTCAGCTGGCGGCTCCTCACTGTCGGAGTCCCGGTCGTCATTGGTGCCCTCGTCTACTGGATCGGCCTGCGACTGCTCCAGGTCGAAGAGGCGCAATTACTCGTCGCCGCACTCCGGGCTCGCCTGCTCAACCGCTGACTCCCCTGTGCTGTTCGGCGAGAACGTCGTGTCGTCCTCCGGGCAGGTAATGCAGAGTGCCTGGCGCACATCGGCCAACGCATGCTGCCAATAGCGCAGCCGTAGCCGGATCACTGTCCCGTCGCTGTTGTCCGGCTGGAGGTTTTGCACGGCAACAAGGCAACTCTCAAGGGCACAAGCGAACGTCTCAAGTGCGCGGCTCACCTGTGGGTCGATAACCATTCGGGCATACCTTTCACGTCAGGACGGCTTCGTCTCCTACGCTTCAATTTTGTTCGGTGCAAGAGAAGAGTGGGGTTCCCGTACATGCTCGCTGCGCACTGCCAACCAGCGAACTGGTCGCATGCGCAAGGGCAACAGCAGCACAGGCTCCGGTATGACAGTGCCGTGCCAGCCTGAACCGAGCAGCATGATGTGTCGGATCCCTGTCCATACCATGCATGCCCCGTGGCGATCTCTCCACTCGCCCTGCTCGTCGGCAGGCTGACTGGCATCTCCCCTGGTGTACCGCGCCCTCGATCGCCGTTGTGCAATAGCCCAACCCCTTGTGTGCTGTCGTACGCAGGTGGCTGAACACGCGCCTACGCCTTTTGTCGTATGTACGTACACGCGGCATACGACAAAAAGCGTATGTACGTACACATGACATACGACAAAATGCGTATGCCCAAAAGTGGTCGACTACGCCTTTTGTCGTATTCCCTCCGCGCGCCTTTTCCACTTGACTGGCAAGTGGATGGTGTTCGGCGAGTCCCGTCGCCTGCTATCCCCGCCTGCAGGCGACTGGGAGATTGGAGGGGTGATGGCTGGATTAACCGCAATTGTGGTCGGTTTCCTCGTCAGCCTGGTGCTCGCGCTGCTCTCGCTGGTCATCCTCTGGTATGCCGACCGCTACGAGAAGGAGCCAGTGCGGCTCGTGACCCTCGCGTTCGGCGGTGGCCTCATCGTGGCGCCACTGCTCGCCTGGCTCCTCGAGTTGGCTTTTGGTGTACCAAGGACGCTTGCACCGTTGCTCCTCGATCGCTTTCCGCTAACCGGACCGAATTACACCGGTGCCGCGATCGACGAGCTTGCCAAATGGGTCGTCCTGCTAGCTGTGACCTGGCGTTGGCGCGACGAGCTCGACGATGCGCTCGATGGCCTGGTTTACGGAGGCGTGATCGGCGCTGGGTATGCCCTGGCCCAGGCCAGCGTCTACTACGTCCAGTTGCTCGGGATCGCCTCGGTGGTTCGCCTGGACATCGGCACGATTTGGGCGCTTGCCCTGTCTGGAATGCTCAACTGTGTCTTCACTGGAGTCGCTGGTGCACTCATCGGCTATGGCGCTGGGTTGCTCGGTGGGCGGGGCGGGCAACTCGGGGGTGCGCTCGTCGGTTTGGTCGTCGCCGTGCTCTACCACCTCGGTTGGGTAGCTGTCGTGCGGCAAGGCGTCCCGGGGCCTGCTGCCCTCAGTGCTGCCCTGATCACGCTGCTGACCTGGGCGGGGCTGCTGTTTTTGGTGGGCGTGGTGCTCTGGGCGCTCCAGCACGAGCGGGCTGTAATCCGGTGGGCGCTGGCTGAGGAAGTACAACGTGGGGTGTTGTCTGAGACAGAGTTGCGCCAGTTGCTCACTGGCGGCCATCGTCTTGGCGGTGGCGAGCGGGCGAAGCTCGCGGTCGAGTTGGCGTTTGCGAAGTGGCGGCTGGCTCAGGGGCGAGCAACGCCCGAGACAGTCACGGTATTGCGGGAAGAACTCCAGACACGTAAAGCAGAAGGGGGAGCAGCATGAGTGAACAACCAATTGGCGCTTCAACGCAGCCATCCGGCACACCACCGTCAACTCCCCCGCCGCCCTCTCGCGGAGGGGGCGGCGTTGGTAAGGGGCTGCTGCTTGGGCTCGGTGGCGGCTGTGGCTGCCTGACGTTCGTTGGTATCCTGCTCGTTCTCCTCCTCTTCCTCTTCGTCTTGATTGGCAGCCGAGGCTCAGATCGTGCTACGCCGACGCCGGTGCCCCCACGCCCAGTGGCGACCGCGACGGCTTCGTCGAGTTCGTCTGGGGGACAGACTGGTAATCAGCAAGGGCAACAGGGACAACAAGGCCAGCAGGGTAGCCAAAGTGGAGGCCAGGGGGGTGGCGGTACCGGCGGTCAGAGTGGGACGAGCAGCCAGCAACCACGCAGCCTCTGTGATGTGTCACAACCACAGGGTGATGCCGACATCCAGGTCTGCCTTGCGCTCGGTCGAGTACAGAATGGAAAGGCTGTCGGCCTCTTCCCGGGCAACACGCTGACGTCCGCTGAGACGAGCCAGGCGGGGCTCCTGATCCAGGTCCGACAGGCACGGGCAACGGTATCGGTTGGCGTTGGGCTCTTCCGGCGAGGTGGTGAAAAACCCGAGCTGATTGGTGAGCCGGTTACCGGCCAACTCGGGCCCCAGGATCAGGATACGCTGATCGTCCTGCCGATTGGCGGGCAACTACCGGTCGGCGAGTACATCTTTGGGCTCTTCCGTGAACAGCCCGATGGCACAATGCGGCTCATTGCCGCTCTGCCGTTTACGGTACGGTAGGAGGGTGAGGATGAGTACGCGTATTGGCCTCCACCGCAGTACGCAGTGGCTCGGGCTTGGCTGTGTGACCATCGTCATCTTCTTTGCGGGTTTGCTCTCGCTCCTGGCCAGTTTCCTGGAAGCCCGTGGCCATCTTGGGGTCTTCCTCTTAGCTAGCCTCCTGGCCATTCTCGAACCCCTGCTTTACGGCTGGCTTTTCCTTGCCATCGACTCGCGTGAACCTGAACCACTCCCCCTGATCCTCGCCACCTTCTTCTGGGGGGCGACGGTGGCGGTCCTCATCGCACTCGTGCTTAATACAACTTGGTTTTTGATACTTCGAGCGATTTTTGGCTCCTCCAGCCCGTTGCCATTACTTGGGGGGTATTCCGCCGCCGGCCCGGTCGAGGAGACGGCCAAAGGACTCGCCCTGCTCCTGGTCTACCTGACTGGCAACATCGACGGCCCGCTCGACGGCCTGGTTTATGCGGGGATGGTCGCCCTCGGCTTTGCTGCGGGTGAGGACATCGATTACTTTGCCCGTGCCTACCTGCGTGGAGGATTTGGCGAGCTCACGATCACTTTTTTCGTCCGGGTGCTGCTGACTGGACTCGCCCACCCGGTGTTCACCAGCTTCATCGGCTTAGGGCTCGGCTTCGCTCGCCAGAGCTCGAGCCGGGTGCGCAAGCTCGCCTTGCCCGTCCTGGGCTGGGTTGTGGCCGCTGCAGGGCATTCCGCCTGGGATGTCTTGATTGGCCTTGTTGACCTGCTTGGAAAGGCCGGTGTGGTGCTTAGCCTGATCCAGGGGTTCCTCGTTTACCCGGCGCTCTGTCTGCTGGTCATCGGGGTGGAAGTGGCGCTCGTGCTCCGGTTCGCTGGACGGAAAGAAGCGGCAGTCGTGCGTGAGCACCTGGGTGCCGAAGTCAGTGCCGGTATAGCGACGGCCGAGGACGTGGCGGTGCTGAGCAGCGGGCTGGGACGGCGCAAGCGCGAACTCCAGGCGTTGCTGCGGGGCGGGCTGCGGCGCTGGCTGCTGCAGCGGCAGTTAGACGAGTACCTGTTGGACCTGGCGTTCGTGAAGTGGCACCGGGCGCAGGGAGATCGGCTGCCGCGCTGGTTGCGGGGGAGTAGCGAGGAGGAATGCCGGGCCAAGATTCTGGCCTTGCGCCAGGAATTGGGGCAATAGAAAGCAGTAACGTCACGCCAGCGTCTCTGGCTGCCCTTGACCCGCGCCCAAAGATCGTGCGCCTGAGCAGGTTGCCGGTTCTCGCGCAGGTCTGGGTTGTTATGGGGCTTGTCCTTGTGGTGGGCAGCGTCGTGGCGTCGGCGCTGCCCGACTGGCTGGCTCCCTCGCTGCCCGTCCCGTTGCCAGATGGCTCGGTGGTTGCATTCAGTTGGCCAGCCCTTGTGGTTGGCCTGGCGACGTTGCTCCTCGCCTGGACAAGTGCGCTGACTGCAGCGGCGCTCATGCGCTGGCCAGCCGGTATCATAACGGCTGGCGCTGTCCTCGTCTTCATGTATCCAGCGCTGCTCTGGCCACTAGATCTCCTGAGCGGCTTGCCCATAGGCGTAGCCGTTGTTGGCCTGCTCGGCGCCTATCTTGTCGTCCGCTGGAGTCTCGCTCGTGACCCACTCCTGCTTGTCCTGGACGGTCTGGTCTTCGGCGGCGTAGGGATTGCCCTGCTCGTTACCCTGGTCATGGCTAGCGCCCGTGGTGGCCTCACGGAAGCAGCTTCGTTCCTTGTCCTGGTCGCTGCCACCGCTAGTGTGCGACTGTTCCCCGTCCAGGCAACCTTGCTGTTCTTAACCGGTGTTGACCTTGCCGAGGTTAGCCAGTTTGTCGGTTACCGCCTCAGTGAACGACTGGCAGGTCGCTCGCGTCAGCTCGGCATCGGAATCAGCCTCGTGCTGCCGTTCGCCTGGGCAGCGATTTGGCTCTTCCAGACCGGCGGACGACCACGCCTGATCGAGCTTATCGGTGCGGGCGGCCTTGTCGCATACCTCATGCTTCTTTCTCTCTTGGCCCGTGGGCATCCCGGGCCGCCGCTCGAGCCAAGCTTAGGGGTGCTCCTCGTCCTGGCTCTGCCTTATGCTGTCGGCACCACCGTAACTGAACTCATGGCCGGAAGCCGGTGGTACGGCGCGGTTCAGTGGCTCGTCAACCCCGCCGTGCTCGCGCCGGCACTTGCGCTCTTCCTTGCGCCGTTCATGGCTTGGCGTGCCCGTGACCATCGCTGGCGTTGGTTGGCGGTCCTGGGTGCAGTTGGCCTGCTCTGGCCACTGACGGAACGAGGCTGGCTCTCCGTTGCGCCACTGAGCCTCGTGATGAGTGGCGTGATCGCAGCCGTTCTCCTCTGGCGCACCTGGCGCCGTTCATCTCCGCTAGCGTCCCTTGCTCTTGGCCTCGGTGTAGCAGTAAGCCTTAGTGCTGCAATTGGAGCCGAAGGCTTGTACTACCAGCTCTTTCGTGGCCATCTTCCTGTGGCAGTGTCTGATCTGCTCTTTCTGTTCCAGTTCGGTTGGGTCGGCATCGGAATAGTCAGCCGGTGGCGACGAATCGTTCCGGGAGCATGCGCTGGCTGGTTATCCTCGTGGAGCGCTCAATTACTTGAGCGTGCTACCCTGTTTGGTGCAATGCTCCTCGTACTCCTGATCCCTGCACTGACGTTGCCGCGAGGGCAAGCCGATGAAACCAGTACACCTGGCAACTCCATCCTTGGGAATATCGCCCTCGTCCTGGCCATCATGCTGCTCTGGGATTTTGCCCTCTCTGGCGAACGATTTACCAACGGCGAGAGCGCAACCCTCCCACAGGTGAGCCGGGTCTTGTTCTACCTGGCCTACAGTTGCAGCGTTCCACTCGGCCTCCTGTTTGGTGGGGTCGGTGGGATAGGCCCAGCCATCTTCACTGATGTCATTCCCGCCTGGGGATTACTCTATCTCGGTGTGCCACTGTTACTCGCAGGCAGCCTGAGTCTCTGGCATACCCATCCAGAAGCCGGGTAATCGAGTTCGCGCTTTTCGGCGAAGAAAGTCTCGTGAGTATCCGGCGAGTGCTGCCACTCGCGTGGCCAAAAGTCCTTGCCGGCAGAGACACCGGTTGTTCCTGTACTCCTCGCGATGCTCTCCCGGCGTGGGAGCGACGGCCGGGGGCTACTGCACCACACGCCGCGACCGGGAGAGCATCGCGAACAGGCAGGCTGTCCCCGCTCCCTACATTGCCGCATATGACAAGACAGTTGTCAAGACTTTCGACTCAACACGAAGCGCTCCACCTCAAGGGACGCGCGGCCCTCGCAATACTGCGCGCCCCCTGTGTTACCAGTCATCCCCAGATCGTGTCCCACGCTGCCAGATTCCTGGTATCACCGCCACGGTCGGCTGAGGCAAGCGCTAGCGTACGCTGTCAGAGAGCTTGCGTCACCCTCCTTCCACCGCTCCGTTCGTCCCTCCCACCATACCGCCTCTCCCTTCTGCTTCCTTTCTCTTCCCATTCTCGTCCCATTCCTCGTTCGATGAACGCAGCCCTGGAGATACCGGGATGGGGTATACTGATATTGGACAGAACATGATGAGCGAATACCGTACTTTGCAAGGAGGGATCAAGATGTGGATGTGGCCAATGATGGGTGGCTGGGGCATGATGCCGTGGTGGGGAGCACTCATCATGACGATATTCTGGGCTGTGATCGTCGCTGGGATTGTCGTATTCATCGTCTGGATCGTGCGCAATATCAGTGCCCACGCTCCCACCCAGGCTGGCCAAAACCGGGCGCTCGAGCTCCTCAAGGAGCGGTATGCGCGCGGTGAACTCACACGTGATGAGTACCTGCAGATGCGCCACGACCTCGAAGGCTAAGAACAAGATACAGGCAGTGGGCCCTCTGCTCGCGAGCGTACCGTACTGTACCCAGTCCGCGTGCTTCCATCTCCCCGCAACACCGCACATCAAGAACAAGCAGAGGGCCTGGTTTACTTACCTCAGGCCCTCTGCTACAGCGAACGTCGCGTACCAAGCAGGCTCTAGCGCCCTTGCTTCGCGTGCTGAATCGCCTTCCAGACCTTCTGCGGCGTCAGCGGAATATCGATATGGCGGATGCCAAACGGCTCCAGGGCATCCATTACCGCGTTCACGACCGTCGGCGTTGAGCCAATGGTCGCGGCCTCGCCGATCCCCTTGACCCCAAGCGGGTTTAGGTTCGTCGGCGTCACGGTGTAATCCGTAATATACGCCGGGAGCATGGTCGCGCGTGGTACGGCATAGTCCATCAGCGTCCCGGTGAGCAACTGCCCTCGCTCATCGTACTTGACTTCTTCGTAGAGCGCTTGCGCAATGCCCTGTGCCAGCCCACCATGTACCTGCCCTTCCACAAGCAAGGGGCTGACCCGTGGCCCGCAGTCGTCGACCGAGACGTACTTGAGGATCTTGACCTCGCCAGTATCTGGCATGACCTCGACCAGGCAGACGTGTGTACCGAACGGGAAAACCTCGTCAGGCGGCGCGAAGAAGTCGCTCGCCTCAAGCCCTGGCTCAATATCGGCGGGCAGTCCGCCTCCATAGGCCGCCGCAGCAATCTCCCGGAGCGTCAGCGCGCGGTCTGGCGCGCCCTTCACCCGGAATTTCCCATCGGCATACTCAATATCTTCGACAGCCGCCTCAAGCAAGTGCGCCGCAATCCGCCGCGCCTTCTCCCGCACCTTCTGAATCGCCCCAAGTAACGCCGATCCTCCAGTCACCAGGCTGCGGCTGCCCATCGTGCCGTTGCCCTGCGGCGTATTCGCCGTGTCCCCGTGATAGACAACGACTTCATCAAAATCCGCCCCAAGCTCATCAGCAACGATCTGGGCAAAGGTCGTCTCCTCGCCCTGGCCATGCGGCGAAATGCCGGTGAAGACACTCACCGCGCCGCTCGGCTCGACGCGCACCATCGCGCTCTCCCACGGCCCAAAGCCGCAGATCTCGACGTAGCTCGCAAGTCCAACCCCGAGATAGCGCCCTTGTTGCCGCGCCTCTGCCTGCTGGCGCCGCAGCCCCGCGTAATCAGCAACCTCAAGCGCCTTGTTCAGCGCCTTCTCATAGTCCCCCGTGTCATACCGCTCACCGGTTGCCGTCGTGTAGGGGAACTGTTCCGGCCGAATGAAGTTCTTGCGCCGAATCTCGGCTGGGTCCATCCCAATCTCGTCAGCGATGATATCCATCAACCGCTCAATGTAGTACGCCGCCTCTGGCCGCCCAGCCCCACGATAAGCCCCAACCGCCATCGTGTTCGTGTAGACACCATAGGCGTGAATCTCAACTGCCGGAATATCGTAGCAGCCAACCAGCATCGAGCCCGTTGTCGCCGGCAGGAACAGCCCACGTGGGTGCGAGCCAAGGTTCTGGATAATCGTGGCACGAATCGCTAACACCTTGCCGTCTCGCCGCACCGCCGCCTCATAGTCAACCACCTGCTCCCGCCCATGGTGCGTATTCTGCAGGTGCTCGGAGCGACTCTCGACCCACTTCACCGGCCGGTTAAGCGCTCGGGCAAGCGCGGCCAGCACAAAGTCTTCTTGATACGTGCCAATCTTAATCCCAAACCCGCCGCCAACTTCCGGCGCAATCACTCGAACCAGGCTCTGCGGCAGACCCAACGCTGCCGCCAGGGCGTTCCGATTCCAGTGTGGGGCCTGCGTTGAACTCCACACCGTCACCCCACGCGTCAGCGGATCAGGCGCAGCCGCAATAGCCCGCGGCTCCATCGAAATACCTGAAACACGCTGGCTGCGAAAACGCTGCTTAACCACAACAACATCTGGTTGACTGAACGCCCCCTCGACATCGCCGTGCGTATGATCCCACCGCGTGCCAATGTTGTTCTTGACACCGGGATACAGCTGCGGTGCCCCGTCACGCATCGCTTCTTCCGGGTCGACGACCGACGGCAGCGGCTCATAGTCAACCTGGACGGCGCCAGCGGCATCCTCAGCCACATAGCGGCTTTCAGCCACAACCGCAGCAATCGGCTCCCCAACGTAGCGTACGACCGTGCTTGCCAACGGCTCAGCCGCTGGCCCTGCCGATCCTTCGCCTCCACCTTCTCCTTCACCTTCGGGAGCTGTCACCGGCCCTTTGAGCCACTGCCGCAATTCCTTCGCCGTAATGACTGCAATCACGCCGGGCATCGCAAGCGCTGCCGACGCATCAATCCCGCGGATGCGCGCGTGCGGATACACACTCCGGACAAATGCGACGTGTGCCATGCGCGGCAACTGCAAGTCGTCGACATACATCGACGTCCCAGTAATCAGCCGGGGGTCTTCCTTCCGGCGAACACGCGCGCCGACATAATGACTGATGACCATATGGTCACTTCCCCCTTCCCTGTGCGCTCAGGGCGCCAGCTGTCCAACCCGACTCCGCATCATGCGTCTCCTTTGGCCATTCTACGGCCAACATCCCTCTCCTGTCGAGATGTTTCCCAACCCCGCACGTGTGTTACCCCTGGTCGTCGTCGGCTTTATTTGGGAACTGCAGTACGCGCCAACCGATGGGTTTATCAATAATGCGCTCGGCCTTGTCAAGAGCAACCATATTATCGATTGGCTCGGCGACCCCCGTATTAACCTCTTCGCTGTGCTCATCGCAGCCAGCTGGCGCCACGTGGGATACATCATGGTCCTCTACCTCGCTGGCCTCAAAAGCGTTGATCCCACGCTCCGTGAAGCCGCTCGGCTCGATGGCGCCAACGCCTGGCAGACGTTTTTCCGCGTCGTCTTCCCTGTCATGATGCCAATCAACGTGGTCATCGCTGTCATCACGACCATTGAATCGCTCCGGGCATTTGACATCGCCTACATTATCAACCGCGGGAAAAACGGCCTTGAGTTGCTCTCAACGCTGATTGTCAACAACAGCATTAGTGAGGCCAACTTGATCGGCTTCGGCTCGGCGATCGCTGTCGTGTTGCTTGTTATCTCACTCGTGCCAATTGTGACCTTCCTCGTCACCATGGATCGGAGGATCGAATAAATGACGGTTGTGACCACTCCCCGAGTTCGGGCCCGCCCGGCACCAGCGCTGCTCCAGCATGTCAATCTTGCGCGCCTGCTGCTCCAAACATTCTTGGTCGTCATGGCAGCGGTTTGGCTGTTTCCGTTGCTCTGGGCGCTCTATGAAGCCCTTCGTCCCATCAGTGACACCACCAAGCGCGGCTACTTCTCCTTGCCCGGTCAGCCGCTCACCTTCGCGAATTTCGTCACCGCGTGGGACCAGGCAAACTTACCTCACTATTACCTCAATACGCTCCTCGTCGCGATCCCAGGCGTCGTTGTTACGTTGCTCTTGGCGTCTCTCTTGGCGTTTACCATTACAAAGTTCAGCTGGAAGCTGAATCTCGCTGTCCTCATGCTGTTCACTGCCGGTAATCTCTTGCCGCCGCAAGTCATCATCATTCCGCTGTACTGGGTCTATCTCAAGACGCCGATGCCACATTTCCTCAGTGACAATGGCCTCTTGTATGACCAGTACATCGGCATTATCTTCATCCACATTGTGTTCCAGCTTGGATTCGCGACCTTCGTCCTCAGTAACTATATGAAAACACTCCCCAAAGAACTGACGGAATCGGCCTTGGTCGATGGCGCGGGCCTGCTCCGTATCTGGGCGAACGTGATCATGCCGCTTTGTCGACCAGCCTT
>ERZ795042.858-NODE-858-length-21752-cov-3739.682168_pt1 | contig 21752 bp, 15 predicted proteins | sample MGYA00375126_ERZ795042 | MGnify/ENA primary metagenome ERZ795042 (study PRJEB30171, sample SAMN05518105) | compost metagenome | isolation source: Feedstock adapted compost from Newby Island compost facility, Milpitas, CA | place: USA:Newby Island compost...
TATTCTTCAAGTTCTTTCAATACAGGCTGATAGATTTCAGGAGCTACAGGAATATGTAATCCTTTCAGGTTGATCCGGCCGTTTAAAATCAATCGGGTGGCTATGGCAAGGGGTAGCCCCACAGTTTTTGCCATGGCTGTATGCATGGCATCTTCTCCCTCCAGCACCAGAAAACTTTTGAGCCGGGTTTTGATATGCTTACGTTCAAAGACGATATCATGCATCATCACCACCAGATCTTTGTCGGCTTGCTTCAATGCCAGCTTTTCTTCTATCATGGATTGAAGCAATTGTACGGGAGTGAGATTGCCTTTATTTATCGGGGTGGGATCGAACCATCCTAAATAACGCAATTGCCGCATCACACGGGCATGCGGACGTATGCCTAATTTTTCGGCCAGCCTTTCTTCAAGATGCTCGTCGTTGCCCATGCCCAGATAATTTGATAACCACTGTCGGTAGCTGATGCCATCGGTTGATGTCGAGGGCGATTCGGCGGTAAGACCTAATTTCACCAGGGCATGCCAGCCTTCGCAGAAGGCGGGATAGCGCAGGGTAGCCCGTTTGAAATTCGGGATGTTTTCCAGCCCATACAGTGCCAGGTATCGCAACGAATCACGATTCGGATAATAAGCCAGCTTGCCTACGCCTGGTATATTCACCTCATGTCGGCCACACCATTCAAACAGTTCTTCATACGCGACTTGCTTTACCTCGCCATTTTCTTTAAAAACCGCCCCTTCCTTCCCGGCCCGTACAATGTTGCCCGGGTTCCAAGAAATTTTGTAAGACCATGGATTATCATCACTTGCGGGTGAAACCAGTCCACCGCAATAGGAATGAAACTGCAGAATATCACCTCCTTTTCGTTGAATGGAGTGAATGAGCTTCATGGCCGACATGTGGTCGATGCCCGGATCGAGTCCCATTTCATAAAGAAACAATACGCCCGACTGTTCGATGGCGGGCGACAATTGTTTTACTTCCTCATCGACATACGACGCGGTGAGTAAGTTTTTTTTGAAGCGTATACAATGTTCGGCTATGATGTGATGCAATGCAGGCGGCAATAAAGAAATCACAATATCAGCCTTGCTCAAATACATGTCCAGGGCATCAGTGGCCACCTTTACATCAAAAGCATCAGCGGTTGCATAAAAGGAACGGCCTATTTTTTCGCGTGCAGCCATGATATCATAATCCACTACCGTTAAGTGCCATTTTTCTTTAGGTGCATGTTGTAGTAAATATTCAATTAAATAGGTAGATGATTTGCCCGCACCAAATAATAAGATTTGCCGGGTTGTTGATGCTGATAAAGGCATAGTTCACATGCTTTTAGTTAAAAATAATATTCTCCACTTCAGGGGTTCATGGCTTTTTCCCAGCCCCCAGTTTTTTATGACTTTGAAAAATGGTGGTGGGACTTTGTAGGTGAAATCACGGTGGTTTAGGTTATGGGCAGGACCATGCTATCGCATGCAAATTTCAGCATTTATTGCCAGCTTTTTACAACCCGCATGCCAACATTTTTATACGTTCCTGCCCAATCGGTATTGAAATCATGTCTTTATCTATCATAAACAAGAATCATGCAAAACCAATTTCATGCAAACAAATTCAAATATGCTATAAATACGTAATATGCCGGCGGATGGATGTGGAGTTGCATATTTCCTTTTTCAGGCCGGCAGATAAACGCTAAATTTGCAAAATCTTCATCAAACTAAAAAATTCGCAAAAAATGGCGGAAGAGACAGAAAGCCAGCAGGGTAGGATAATTAAGGTAAATATTGAAGAACAAATGAAAACGGCTTACATCGACTATTCAATGTCGGTCATCGTAAGTCGTGCCCTGCCTGATGCCCGTGATGGATTAAAACCCGTGCAGCGCAGGATTTTATATGGCATGAATGAGCTGGGCAATAACAGCAATCGGCCCTATAAAAAATCGGCACGTATTGTAGGCGAGGTGATGGGGAAATATCACCCGCATGGAGACAGCGCCATTTACGACGCGATTGTGCGGATGGCGCAGGACTGGACAATGCGTTACCCGCTTATTGACGGACATGGGAACTTTGGTTCACTGGATGGAGATGCACCTGCGGCTATGCGATATACCGAAATCAGGCTGCAACGCATAGCTGAAGCCATGCTCGAAGACATCGAAAAAGAAACGGTTGACTTTACCAATAATTTCGATGATACCCTGAAAGAGCCCACGGTATTGCCCACCCGTATCCCTCAGCTGCTCATGAATGGGGCTTCGGGTATTGCCGTAGGAATGGCCACGAATATTCTTCCACACAATCTCCGCGAAATCATCGATGCTTGCCTGGCATACATCGATAATCCTGATATCACCATTGATGCCCTCATGCAGTACATCAAGGCTCCTGATTTTCCGACGGGAGGAATTATTTACGGATATGAAGGCGTGAAACAGGCTTTCCATACAGGCAGGGGCAGGATTGTGGTCAGGGGTAAGGTGCGCGTGGAAGCAGGTAATGGAGGGAAAGATCAGATTATCATTTACGAGTTGCCCTATCAGGTGAATAAAGCCGCTTTGCATGAAAAAATCGCGCAGTTAGTCAACAACAAGGTTATCGAGGGCATCAGCGATGTGCGCGACGAATCGGGTAGAGAGGGGGTTCGACTGGTCATTGACCTGAAACGCGACGCCATCGCACAGGTCATCATCAATCAACTGTATAAGCACACCGAACTGCAAACCTCTTATGGGGTGAACAATGTGGCGCTGATTCATGGTCGCCCTCAGCTCATGAATATCAAAGAGCTGATAGCGGCTTTTGTGGATTTCCGCCATGAAATTGTCGTTCGCCGCAGCCAGTTTGATTTGCGCGAAGCCGAAAAACGTGCGCATGTCCTGGAAGGCTATCTGATAGCTCTGGATCATCTGGATGCAGTCATTGCCCTGATCCGATCGTCGGCCGATCCGGAAACAGCCCGAACAGGCTTGATGGAAACATTTCATCTTACAGAAATTCAGGCTAAAGCTATTCTGGACCTTCGTTTGCAACGCCTCACGGGCTTGGAGCGGGATAAAATCAGGCAGGAACACGAAGAAGTATCCCGACAAATTGCTTACCTCAAAGATGTACTCGCCAACCAGTCGCTCCGCATGCGCATCATTAAAGATGAACTGCTGGAAGTGAAGGAACGTTTTGGCGACGAACGCAAGACGGAAATCCAGCACACCACCACCGAAATCCGTGCCGAGGATGTGATTGCCAACGAGGCGATGGCTATCACCATTTCTCATCTCGGATACATCAAACGCACTTCTCTGTCGGATTATCGCCAGCAACGAAGAGGAGGGAAGGGTATCACCGGAGGCAAAACACGTGAAGAGGATTTTATCGAACACCTGTTTATTGCCTCCAATCACGATACCATGTTGTTTTTCACCGAAAAAGGCAAGTGTTACTGGTTAAAGGTGTTTGAAATTCCTGAAGGCGAAAGGCATGCAAAGGGTAGGGCCATTCAGAATTTGATCAGTCTTTCGAGTGATGATCGGGTTCGAGCTGTGATAGCGGTAAAAGACCTGGAAGATGAAGCATACGTTAGCAAACATCATATCCTTTTCTGCACCCGCAGAGGGATGATCAAAAAATCGCCCCTGGCCGACTTTTCCAGGGTCAGGCAAAATGGTATTATCGCCATTACCATTGCTGAAGGCGATCAGTTGCTCGATGCTAAACTCACGGATGGCACCTGCGACGTGATGATGGCGGTGAAAAGTGGAAGGGCCATTCGCTTCCCCGAATCCACCGTGAGGGAAACGGGAAGAGGTGCGATGGGCGTGCGAGGCATCACGCTCGATCATGACCAGGACGAGGTGATCGGGATGATCTGCATCAACAAAGATGACCCGAATAGAACGGTGCTGGTTGTTTCCGAGAAAGGATTTGGCAAACGTACCACCATCGAGGAATATCGAATAACCAATCGTGGCGGCAAGGGAGTGAAAACCATTCAAATCACCCCCAAAACGGGCGCACTGGTGGGTATTCTGGATGTATCCGAAGAAGACGACCTGATGATTATCTGTAAATCAGGACTTACGATCCGCACACCCGTTGCCGATATTCGTGAAGCCGGGAGAGCCACCCAGGGCGTACGACTCATTCGCCTCGACGAGCATGATGAAATCGCCTCCATCGCGCGTGTGGAAGAAAACCACACAAATGGCATGGAAATGGATGAATCGCTATCATAAGCCTGTCCATTGCATTTTTGTAAATCATCTTGTATTTTGCACGCAAATTGTTCAACTTAAATCCTTATGCTATCATGAAAAAAGCATTGCTCATTGTGTTTCTCACTGGCCTCAGCAGCTGGTCATTCGCTCAAAATAAAATGGTCAGAAAAGCAGAAGATGCGCTTAAAAACAAAAATTATGATGAAGCCCTGACCGACATCCAGCAAGCATTGCAGGATAGTAAAACCGGAAAAGATGGGAAAACCTGGTATCTCAGCGGAGAAATTCACGGCGCCATAGCTACCGAGAAAAAAGATCCGCAGGAAGCCTGGAAAGCTTTTCAGGATTATCAGAAGGCTGTGGAACTCAGTCCCAAAGATCCGGAAATCTTGCTCACGCTTGCTAAAAATCTCAGCGATATTTATGTGGTAATGGGTAATGCTGCGTACGCCGACCTGAACCAGCAAAAATTTGATTCGGCATACGATAAGTTTATGCGTACCTATGCCATCGCACGTTTGCTGAACGAAAAAGGAGTGGGTGCCATACCTACCGATACGGCTATGATCTTTTACACGGGTTATGTGGCCCATCAAAGCCATCATGACGACACCGCACTCGCCTACTTTCAGAAAGCCGCCCAGTTGAATTTTGATAAAGAACCTTATCTGTATTTCACGCTGGCTAATATGTACATGGACAATCATCAGTTTGATAGCGCCATCGCTACGGTGGAAAAGGGCAAAAAACTATTTCCCAACAACGATAATTTCAATAATCTGGAGATTCAGCTCTATGAGAAAGCGGGAAAAACAGATGAGCTGATCAGCAAACTTGAAAATGAAGTAAATCAACATCCCGATAATTACAACCTTATTCTGAATCTGGCCATTCTGTATGATAATCTGGCACATCCAACCGATGAGCAGGGCAACGATACAACGGCTCCGGCAAATGCGCAGGAGTTAGAACAAAAAGCCATTGCCATGTACCAGAAAGCCATCGCCCTGAAACCGGATGATTATCCGGCCAACTTCAATCTGGGTTTATTGTATTACAATAAAGCCGCAAAATATGGTCGTGAACTCGGTCAGTTAGGTGCTTCACCACAAGAACAAAAACGCGCCCAACAAATTGTACATATTCAGGATAGCCTGCTCAACCTGGCGCTGCCGTATTTAGAAAAAACCTATCATCTGTTAGATGCAAAAGATAAACTTGATTCCAATGAATTGCTGGCATATAAAAATGCATTATCCGGATTGAAAGCGATTTATGCTCGAAAAAACGACACGGATAAATACAATGAAGTAAAACAGAAGTATGACGAGGCAGATAGCAAAGCAAAGTAAGCTATATGCATCAGACTCATGGATCAAAAAAGGTCTTCAAAGAAATTGAAGACCTTTTTTGATGCTGTATGATGGCACAATTCGATCCCAATCCTTTCATATCGCCCAATCCCGAATATCCCTTGCACGACCAGGATATTTTTTCTATTTTGTTTGCTTAATCATTCGACATGAAAAAATATGTTTTTTACGCAATTTACTGGTGCATATCCGGATTATTTCCTGTTTGGAGTACCGCCCAATTGCATGAAAACATAGGAGTATTCACGAGCCAGGTTGATGTGGGCACGGTAGCCATTGCCGGACAAGCAGCCTATAATCCTTTTTCTCAAACATACTGGATGAAGGGTGTTGGCGGCAATATCTGGGATCGGACAGATGCTTTTCATTATCTCTACACGCGGCTCTCGGGTAACTTCATCGTACAGGCCGAATTATACTGGCCTGAGCCAAGTACAACACCACATCGTAAAGCGGGCTGGATGATACGCGGCAGCTTGGATCCGGATGCCGTACATGTGAGTGCAGTGGCGCATGGCAATGGTTTGATTGCGCTGCAATATCGTGCACATCCTGGGGATATCACATCTGAACAACAACTACCTATAGACAGTGCATGGGTATTGCAGCTGGAAAGGCAGGGGAATAGATATATTTTTTCTGCTGCACGCTTTGGTGACACGCTGAAACAGATAGAGGTCGATACGGTTCATTTACCGGATACCGTTTATGTGGGCTTATTTGTGTGTGCCCATCAACCGGATCGAACGGAATCGGTTATTTTCCGGAACGTACGTATCATTCGTCCTGCTCCTCCAACCCTGGTGCCCTATCGTGATTATCTGGGAAGCCATATTGAAATACTGGATGTGCATAATGGTCATAGATGGATTGTGTATTCGGATGCAGGTTCCCTGCAGGCCCCTAACTGGACCCGGGATGGGCAATCGCTCATCTTCAACAAAGATGGCCGATTGTATCAACTTTCACTTATCACCCATCAGGTATCGCTTATTCCTACCGGTCAAGCCATACAAAATAATAATGATCATGTGATTTCTTTTGATGGTAAATGGCTGGGCATCAGTAACACACCCATGGATAGCTCATCTTCTCACATCTATGTTGTTCCCCTGCACGGAGGTGAGCCCAGACTCGTTACACCACAGGGCCCCTCTTATCTGCATGGCTGGTCGCCTGATGGCAAATATCTTGTGTACACGGCCCAACGAAACGGTGATTTTGATATTTATCGCATTCCCGTGCAGGACGGAAAAGAAGAACGGCTTACCTATACACCCGGATTGGATGACGGTCCCGAATATAGCCCGGATGGTGCATATATCTATTTTAATTCGGTACGTTCGGGTCATATGCAACTATGGAGAATGAGACCCGACGGATCATCATCCGAACAACTCACACATGATGCATTTCAGAACTGGTTTCCACATATCTCGCCTGACGGGAAATGGATCGTATTTCTTTCTTATTTACCCGATGTGCGAGCCGATGATCATCCTTTTTACAAAAAAGTATATATCCGAATCATGCCGGTTGATGGCGGTAATCCACGCGTACTGGCCTATGTATATGGAGGGCAGGGCACGATCAACACGCCTTCCTGGTCGCCGGATAGCCGATTTATAGCATTTGTGACCAATTCTGGTACATGGTAAATCCTGATTCACCTGTGCAATGGCATGCGTTGTACATGCATACACCTATGAACTCAATAATTGTGTATTTTTAAATATGACTTGATAATGATCATGAAAAGAAAATCCATCAAGCAATTCGCCTGGATGTATAAATGTTTATGCAGATGGTTATGCTTATGCATAATCATGTTATTATCCGTTTTTAGCATTGCACATGCACAGGAAAGTTTTTATACTGGAGATGATGCTCGCATCCAGTATGTGGGGCGAATCGATTTTACGCAACCTCATCAACCACGATTGTGGCTGCCTGGAAGTTATTTTTGTTTCTATACACGAGACAATCAGGTGCAATTGATTATAGAAGACGAACAACTGTATGGCCAGCATCAGAATTACCTTGAAATTGTAATTGATGGTAAACCATTACAAAGAATTCATCTTACTCGACGGGTGGATACAATTCTTATCCATCTTCCTACCGACCACAGCCGATCAGGCCATCAGGTGCTGATCTGTAAAGACACGGAATCAGGAAACGGTTTCGTGGCTTGCCGGGGTATTATTTGTAAAACACTATTGAAGCCCGATCCGCTTCCCGCAAGAAAAATCGAATGTTTTGGAAATTCCATCACCTGTGGATTTGGTGCAGACACATCAGAGATTCCCTGTGGAAAAGGAGCCTGGTATGATCAACACAATGCTTATATGAGTTATGGTGCGGTTGCAGCCCGTTTGCTACGGGCCCAGTGGCATCTCAGTGCAGTTTCGGGAATTGGATTGATTCACAGTTGCTGTCAGATGCAAATTACCATGCCCGAAGTATATGATAAGATAGATATGCGTGAAGATAGTTTACCCTGGAATTTTGCAAATTATCAACCCAATGTAGTAACCATCTGCCTCGGACAGAATGATGGTATTCAGGATTCTGTTGCATTTTGCAAAGCTTATGTACAGTTTATTCATACTTTGCGAAAAGTTTATCCGCACGCTTATATTATCTGTTTAAATAGTCCGATGGCCGATGAAAAATTGAATACTGTTTTAAAGAAATATATTTCATCCGTTTGCAAAGCCATACAGGATGAAGGGGATACACGGATCAGTTATTTTTTCTTTACCCGTCGTTATAACCATGGTTGTGGCCAGCATCCCGATGTGCGGGAGCAACAAGAAATGGGAAAATTACTGGCTGCATATATTCGTTCACGTATGCATTGGTAATTAAGCTTAAGTCAACCAATTGTCAATTTCTAAAAAGCTATCAAACAAATGAACATCATGATTCGTCATTACACGTAACATCATGCAATTTCAAACGGATAATGTTAATGATTTTTATGATACATGAGTAAGAAGCATTTGTTTTCTTATATCAGGAATTTATTATTTTTGTGGCGGAAAAATGAACGAATATGTATCCTGCTGAATTGGTATTGCCGATGAAGGCCGAACTTACGGAAAATGGTTTTGAGGAGCTGCTCACTCCCGAAGAAGTCGAACAGGCGCTTGCACGAAAAGGCACTACACTTGTTGTCATTAATTCAGTTTGTGGTTGTTCTGCTGGTACAGCACGCCCTGGCGTGTTGATGGCTTTAGCTCATGCAAATAAAAAACCTGATTATCTGGTTACGAGTTTTGCGGGATTTGATTTTGAAGCAGTGGAACAAATACGTAAGCACTTACTTCCTTATCCGCCTTCATCGCCATCTATTGCACTGTTTAAAGATGGTAAACTGGTGATGATGATTGAAAGGCATATGATTGAAGGAAGACCTGCACAGGTCATTGCACAGAGTTTGATTGCTGCATTTGATCAATATTGTTAGTGAAAATATAAATTTCATTCTGCAAGCGAAGCTGTTGGCAGTTTGAAATTTAACTTATAATTTGGTGGTTTGAGGCACTGTGAAATTCGGCTTTGTTCATAGTGTGCTTTCAAATCACCAAATTTTTTTTGCATGTATCCATCTTTATCAGATTTATTACAGGATGTTTTTGGTATTCATGTTCGATTGCCCATTCAAACTTTTGGTTTTTTTGTAGCCATCGCTTTTCTGGCTGCAGCTTATGTGTTAACAATCGAATTAAAACGAAGAGAAAAATCAGGCTGGTTGAAGGGTATCCAGGAAAAGTACTGGGTGGGCAAGCCTCCAACTGTTTCCGATATCGTTTTTCACGCACTCATCGGGTTTCTGTTAGGCTTTAAGTTTGTTGGTGCCTTGTTTCAATGGGATGCTTTTGTAGGTCAGCCGCAGACTTATATTCTATCCGGTGCGGGAAGCCTGCCTGCAGGAATTATACTGGCCCTGTTGCTGGCATATTCGCGATACAGGAGCAAGAAAAAACACCAGCTTGAAAAGCCCGTTTTACGGGAAGAGCTGGTGATGCCGCATCAGCGGGTGGGCGATTTTACGGTCATAGCGGCTGTTGGGGGATTGATCGGTGCTAAGATCTTCGACAGTCTTGAGAACTGGCACAGTTATATGCAGGATCCGCTGCATAGTTTTTTATCTTTTAGCGGACTTACTTTTTATGGTGGTTTATTTGTTGCCGGTCTGGGCATTGCCTGGTATGCCCGTAAAAAGCAGATCAATCTCTGGCAGCTTGCCGATGCTTTTGCTCCGGCCATGATGCTGGCCTATGGCCTGGGTAGAATCGGTTGTCACATGGCCGGTGATGGTGATTGGGGTATTTATAATAGCGCTTATTTGAATGATGGCCATGGTGGTGTGATTCCTGCTCCTCCTGGAGGATTCCAGCAGGCCCTCCATCAATATCAGGATTTTTTTCTGCTCAATTATGGAAGCTTCGACCGGGTTCCACATGCGTATTTTTTGAAACCCCACTGGCTCTCATTCTTACCAGATTGGCTTTTTGCCTTTACATATCCGCATAATATCAACAACGAAGGAGTGCCCATACCCGGCTGCACCGGCCTGCATTGTGCCATGCTCCCTATACCTGTGTTTCCGACGCCTTTGTATGAAATTACGACCTGTCTAATATTATTTGGTGTGCTATGGTATGTCAGGAAACGCATCTTCAGACCGGGATTGCTTACCGCCATCTACCTGATCATGAATGGCACCGAACGCTTTTTGATTGAACTTATCCGGGTAAACACCAAATATGACATCCTGGGTATCCATCCCACACAGGCCGAATTGATTTCGCTGTTGTTGATCATGGCAGGTGTCGTGCTGATAGGATATGTCCATCGCAAACACCGCCCATTACAGGCAATCCCCGTCGGCTCATCGAAACGCACCGGACATTAAAACGCGAGTAACATTTCCCGTCTGGAACATAGCAGACTCAACCCGTTTTCTGTACAAATTCGGTAATCCCCACAGCCATGAGCTTTAGTCCGGGATTTCCCTCCTTCCTGTAACCATATTTCAGTCCATTCGTTTCATGGATGATGAGGTTTTTTCCATTCATCCTGGCATAAAACCGTTTGTGTATTATTATGTACTATGTTTAGCATAGTACATACCTTTGTATAGTATATAATGATTGCTAACTACTAAAAGAAACCAGATGAAAAAAATTCACAAAATTTTGTACGGGGTGATCCTGATTTTATGTCCGGGAATTTCTGTATTGGGGCAACCGATGTTTCAGGTAAAAGGGCGTGTTTTTGAGGATAGCAATAGGGGAGCGGCTTTTGCTACGGTTCGTGTGTTGCATCTACCTGATTCAGGCCTCATCGGTGGGACAGTTACAGATTCGGCAGGATGGTTTCATCTGGAAATTCGAACGGAGGGGAGTTATGTGTTGAGGGTAAGTTTACTCGGATGGCAATCGGCCGAAATGCCCTTTCAGCTTAATCAGGAGCAACAACATGTGCAGTTGCCTCCCATTCAGTTACATGCCACGAGCCATGCGTTGCAGGCCGTTCAAGTCATAGCCAGCAGGCCTTTCATTGAACAACAGCCTGGAAAAACGGTGATTCATGTAGATGGGAGTCCAACTGCAGCCGGGAGTGATGTGCTCGACATTTTACAGAAAGCCCCCGGTGTAACTGTCGATCAGGACGGCAACATTACTCTGAAAGGGAAATCGGGCGTGATGGTGATGATAGATGGCAGGCCCACTTATTTATCGCAAGAGCAGCTTACCCATTTCTTGAAAACCATCCGTGCAGAATCCATTTCCCATATTGATGTCATCTCCAATCCATCTGCAAAATATGATGCAGCAGGAAGCGCGGGGATTATTGATATCCATTTAAAGAAAAACGATCAGGAAGGATATAATGGTGTTGTGCAGGCGCAATTTCAGCAGGGACGCTATCCTGCCTCCAGCGGTAGTCTGGAATTGCATTATGCCCGGCATCGCATTCAGGCGTATCTAAACGGAGGGTTTTATAGGGGGCAATCGTTTAACGATTTACAGCTTACCAGGAATTTTTATGCAAGTGATAAATCCTTGCAGGCCACGATGGAACAAATTTCACACATGCGTTTCCCGGAAACAAATTATCAGCTCAGGATAGGAGCCGACCTCGATATCAATACGCATCAACGTATTGGATTTTTTATTGATGCTGATCAAAGCCGGGAACATGATAAGAGTGATGGTCCTATATCATTTTATGATGCTGCTCATCAGCTCGATTCCATCGCATCACCGGTTAGTAAGAATAATGGTAAATGGAGCAATATGACTTATCATCTGCATTATCATTGGCAAATCGATACAGCAGGGCAGGAGTTGGGTGCAGAATTTAATGTATCACCATTTACGAGTCATGCGTCAAGCGATGATATAACCCGGTATTTTCGCTCAGATGGCACTACATTTCGCGATCCATCACGAAAAGATGGTGAACTCAGTTCTGCCATATCGATTATTTCCGGTAAAATGGATTATACGCTTCCGCTGAATAAAAACCTTAAGCTGGATGCAGGCATCAAAGCCAGTCATGTAAGAAGCGATAATCAGGTACAATATCAAAATTGGGTACAGGATAAACAAATCTGGATAACAGATACCGGTTTAACCAATCATTTTCTGTATCAGGAAGACATTTATGCAGCTTATATGAGCATGGCTCAGGATTTTAAAAAAGGATGGCATGTGCAAGTTGGGTTGCGAGCCGAACAAACCATAACCCGGGCTCACCAGCTGGTTCATGATTCACTGGTGAAACGCTCGTATGTAAACCTTTTCCCGAATCTCATGGTAAAGAAAGATTTTCCGCACGATCATAGCTTGAGCTTTGCATTCAACAGGCGCATCGACCGACCGAACTATCAGGATCTGAATCCGTTCAGGTATTATATTGATCAATACACTTATCAGGTAGGTAATCCGTTCTTGCAGCCTCAACTTACTTATGCAACAGAACTTAGCTATACCTACAAAAATCAATACACAATCACACTGGATTATAGTTATACCAGCAATGTGATTACGGAATACATCCGTCAGGACGATAAAACTCGTGTGGGATATCAAACCAATGAAAACTTGAGCTCATTTAACAATGTTGGCATATCCTGGAGTATTCCGGTTACCATTGCCCGCTGGTGGAATACACAGAACTTTCTGAGCATATTCTATAATGATTTTCAGGGAAGCGTAGATCAGGCAAGATTGACGAATCATCATGCTGCATGGCGATTTAATTCGGTACAGGAATTTCAATTACCAGCCCATATCAAGGCAGAGCTTTCCGGCTTTTATCAATCTTCCATGCCTTACGGGCCGTTTATGCTGAAACCCAGGTACAGGATTGATATCGGTTTTCAGAAAAACCTGTTTCATGATAAAGGAACGCTCAAGCTCTTTGCAAATGATATATTCAGAACACAGCAGGGAATAGTGGACCTACGTTATTTGAATACCGATATACATGTTCATAACAGATGGAATACACAAAAAGTGGGCGTTAGTTTCGTTTATCATTTTGGAAACCAGCAATTAAAGGTGAAAACAGTGAATCGAACAGGCATTGAAGAAGAACAGAGTCGTATTAAAAAAGGCGGTTAACACATCATATTCAGTGGTTATATTTTGGGTGACACGGAAGAGGATTCCTCCTCTTCCTTCTTTTTATGCGAAGTTGTTGATTAATCATCGAATTCTTTCTAAATTTCCGGTTTGTACACGATTATTCACTTTTAAAATACATGTTATATGCAAACAGCAATTTTTTCTTCTCTGAAAAAGCTAACATTCCCTGCAATGATGCTTATCCTGAGTTCCTGTGTGGGATTTTCTCAAAATATTCGAGGCGATGGAAATATCACCACCACATCGCGAAACGTAAGTATTTTTCATGAAATCAGAGCCAGTGGTGTGGTGCATTTGTTTCTGAAGCAGGATTCCATTATCCGTGTCAGGGTAAAAACAGATAATAATTTGCAACCCTACGTTGTTACGGAAAACAGAGGCGATGCACTGGTGATTCGAGAAAAAGATAACATTAACCTTCGTCCCACCGACCAGATTCAGGTATATGTATCTGCTCCTGATCTCCGCAGCATATGCATAAGCGGCGCATGTGCACTAACAAGTGAAAATAATTTACAGGTGCCCTCATTTAGACTTGAAGCAAGCGGTGCCTCGAAATTGAACTTAATCGTTACAACCGATGCATTTCGTGCATCATGCTCGGGTGCGACAGACGCTATCATTCAAGGTAGTTCCAGAACTGCAGAAATTGAAATATCGGGTGCAGGTAAGCTTAAAGCAGATCATTTTCAGGTCGATCAACTTAAATTAGAAGTTTCCGGTGCAGCAAATGCTGAAGTGTATGCTGAAAAACTACTGGATGCTGATGTTTCCGGTGCTGGAAAGGTAACCTATCACGGCCATCCGCAGGTCAATGAGTCCATCTCAGGTTCCGGGAAAATATCGGGCGGACAACCTTGAACGGCGGATATTTCATTTAAATGAAGTCGAGTCGATCATGGCCGGGTATCTACTTATCCGGCCATAATTTTAACTAATTTCTAACAACATCAACTTTTTGCTCTTTATATGTTTGTAACTGGTTCTTATACACTCTCTGCTCGTTTGTAATGTGTTTGTTTAAACCAATATACAAATGAACATGAGATGAGAAACTATACGAATGATAAGCTCCGTATCCACTATCTATTTCTTCGAATTTCTTTCGCATTATTTATCCTGCTGGCGAATATTCCATTTTTCATTTCATCTATTATTCTATTTGTTGTTGCTGTTGTAGCCGCATTTCAGTGGATCTATCCTGCGCATACATCATTGCATAAACAAGAAATTTTATTTCCAGAAATATTTATTCCACACTTAAATTGATTTCGCATGCTGGCTTATGTATGTTATCATGTTAGTCTTTTATGGATGATGTTTTGCGGATTTCAGCCTGATACGGCAGTGCATCATGCGGATACGGCTCATGTTGCACCCGCCATTCGGTTGTACACGCCCTATACGAAAATCAGCGTACATCCGGGGCAGAGTATCACGTACAACATTGATGTCACCAACAACAGCAAGGTTACGCAGCGTGTAGATTTATGGTTGAATGGATTATCCACCGCGTGGAATTATAGCCTGAAATCGGGAAGCTGGGATATTCAGCAAATTGCTGTGTTGCCCGGTCAGAAAGAATCGGTTACGCTGCAACTTACCGTCCCTTTGCGTATTAACAAAGGAACGTATCGTTTTTATTTGCATGCTGGCCACAGTACAGCACTTCCGCTCACGGTAATTGTTGCTGAACGTGGCATTTACAAAACCGCTTTCACCACCGATCAGCCTAATCTGGAAGGAGCAGCAAACTCTACATTTACATTTAATACCACATTACAAAATGCTACTGCAGATACACAACTTTATGCGCTTAATGCAGAAGTTCCACCAGGATGGGATATCGCATTTAAAGCCAATGGATACAAGCAGGTAGCATCCATTTTAGTAAGCCCAAATTCAACGCAGAATTTAACGATTGAAGTTCATCCGCCCGATCAGGTGCCTGCGGGTAAATACAGGATTCCGGTTATGGCATCGTCAGGAAGTACAGGTGCCGCGCTCGATCTGGAAGTTGTAATTACCGGAAATTATGGTATGAATCTGAGTACACCCAGCGGTTTGTTGAGTACCGACGTCACGGCAGGGAGCGAAAAAACATTAAAACTTACCGTAACCAATACCGGTTCTGCTGATTTGAAGAAAATTAATTTCTCTTCTTCAACACCTACAAACTGGGATGTAAGTTTTGATCCGAAAACCATTGATGAATTACCTGCCGGAAAAACAACTGAAGTGAAAGCCATCATCAAAGCTGATAAACATGCGATTGCGGGTGATTATCTGGTAACTATCCGTGCAAATACTACGGAAACATCTGCCAAGGCCGATTTTCGGGTTACTGTGAAAACACCCATGATATGGGGATGGATAGGCATTTTTATTATTCTCATTGCGCTTGCAAGTATTTATTACCTGTTCCGTAAATATGGAAGAAGGTGAATGAACCGATTATTCTATTACAGGATCTGACCAAACAATATGATCAACTTGTTGCGGTTGATCATTTGAGTTTAACCATCTATCGGGGAGAAATATTTGGATTGCTTGGTCCCAACGGTGCCGGCAAATCCACCACCATTTTAATGTTACTGGGTCTTACCGAGCCCACATCGGGCAGGGTGCGGGTTTGCGGTATCGATCCGGTTACCCACCCCGTAGAAGTAAAGCGTAAAGTGGGTTATCTGCCAGATAATGTTCGGTTTTATGATGATTTAACCGGATTGGAAAATTTAATTTATACCGGACAACTGAACCGGATGACGAAAAAACAGGCACGCGAAAAGGCGTTGCATTTGCTTACCCGTGTAGGTTTGTCCCATGCCGTTCACCAGAAAGCGGGTACCTATTCGCGGGGTATGATTCAACGACTCGGACTTGCCGACGTGCTGATGAAAGATCCGGAAGTGATTATCATGGATGAACCCACACTGGGTATTGATCCTACCGGCGCAAAAGAATTTCTGGGTTTAATTGTTAAACTCAGCAAAGAAGAATCCATAACAGTTTTGCTTTCTTCGCATTATTTGCTTCAGGTGCAGGAAATATGTGATCGTATCGGGTTATTCGTAAAAGGTAAACTCATAGCCGTTGGAGATATTTCTTCCTTATCCCAACAATTATTCGCGAATGAACCTTTTCTCATTGAAGCAACGGTGCAATATCCGGCTTCAGAACCTGGTACCAATCCCATTGCTGATCTGCAGCAGCGGCTTCTGGAGATAGCAGGCGTAAAGCAAATTGTTGTGGAAAATGAACATGTGAAGGTTTTCGCAGCAAGAGATATTGCTCCTCAGATCGCGAAAACCATTGTGCTGGCAGGATTTGACCTGTTGGCACTTTCTAAAAGAGAACATGGATTGGAAGATATTTATCAGCATTATTTTGAGAAAGAAGAAGTGGGTGCGTGAAGCAGTCCAGGCTTTCAAGAAATATCGTTTGATGATGATCAAACATACACACATAAATAGACTTTTCTCATGAAAGCTTTTGAGGAAAAAATCGGTGCATGGAGGCAGCGCATCGTTGCGTTCAGAGAAAAACAAATCGCCAGGCGGGAAGATAGGGTCTTGCATCCTTTCAGGGTGATGGTATACAAAGAGATTGCAGATCATGTACGCAGCTGGCGACTTTTGATTATGGGGGCATTGATCTTACTTACCTGCATGGGTTCGCTCTATACCGCTGTAGAGGCGATGACCAGCCAGTCTGATCATGCAGCGTCTTCCACTTCACCCGGTTTTTTCTTCCTGCAATTGTTTACTTCTTCCAATGGTACGCTTCCGCCTTTTCATGCGTTCGTGGCTTTTCTGGGTCCGCTGCTGGGCATAAGCCTGGGTTTCGATGCCATTAATTCCGAGCAACATGGACGTACATTAGCCAGAATAATGTCGCAACCCATTCATCGGGATGATATCATCAATGCCAAATTTGTGGCAGCGCTGGTGGTAATCAGCGTAATGTTCTTTGCATTAACGTTTCTGGTTATGGGAACCGGATTGCTGGTGATTGGCATACCGCCCACACCGGGTGAATTTCTTCGGATCATGTGTTATCTTCTGGTAACCATCCTGTATGTGGCTTTCTGGTTGAATTTGTCGATTCTATTTTCTGTTTTGTTCAAACAAGCTGCTACCTCGGCATTAATGAGCATTGCGGTGTGGTTATTCTTTACCGTATTTTTTCAGATTATCCTCAATCTCGTTTCCAGTGCCATAGTGCCCTCTCCAGACCTGGCTCCGGCTGATCAGGTGATTCGAGCGCAACATCTGGTGATGAATCTATCGCGACTTTCGCCTGGACAGCTATTTTCCGATATCACCACCGTATTGTTACGCCCCACCATTCGTACCTTCGGACCGCTCACCCTGTCGCAGGTTGTGGGGGCCATACCCAATCCCCTGCCGCTGGGTCAGAGCCTGCTTATCGTCTGGCCGCAGATCACCGGACTGGTGGCCATTACCACCGTTTGCTTTGCTTTGTCATACGTCTCCTTCATGCGCAGGGAAGTCCGCTGAGGTAATTTTTTTGAAATCGTACTTGCATAGTTTCATTTTTTTTCGTTTCATTGCGAAAACATTTCCTTTCGCCATGGATCGTTTCATACTTGCTCTGGACCAGGGCACCACCAGCTCAAGGGCTATTGTATTTGATCAGGAAGGGCGGATCAGGGCGGTGGCACAGAAAGAGTTCACCCAGCATTACCCCCAACCGGGCTGGGTAGAACATGATCCCATGGAGATCTGGTCGACCCAGGCCGGGGTTGCGGCTGAGGCACTTTCCCGGGCCGGCATCAGCAGCCAGCAGGTGGCTGCCATAGGCATCACCAACCAGCGTGAGACTACCGTGGTCTGGGATCGGTTGACCGGAAAGCCTGTCTATCCGGCCATCGTCTGGCAGGATAGGCGCACGGCGGCCCTGTGTGATGAGTTACGCAAAACTTCCGGTGCGCTCATCCAGCAAAAAACGGGTCTGCTGCCCGATGCCTATTTCTCGGCTACCAAGATTCGCTGGGTGCTCGATCATGTACCCGACGCCCAGCGCAAGGCCGAAGCCGGTGAGCTGGCTTTCGGCACCATCGACAGCTGGCTGATCTGGAATTTTACCCGGGGACGGGTGCATGCTACCGATGTGACCAATGCATCGCGCACCATGTTGTTTAACATCCACACCCGGCAATGGGACGCCGAGCTGCTGGCGCTGCTCGATATTCCCCGTATCCTGTTGCCGGAAGTGATGGCCTCCAGCGCTGTTGTGGCCGAAACATCGGGCGATGTGCTGGCCCATACCATTCCCATTGCGGGCATCGCCGGCGATCAGCAGGCCGCCCTGTTTGGACAGATGTGTACTGAGCCGGGTATGGTGAAAAACACCTATGGCACCGGTTGTTTTGTGGTCATGCAAACAGGTCCTAAACCCGTGCAATCCAGGAATCGCCTGCTTACCACCATTGCCTGGGAGATCGACGGTCAGCTCAACTATGCCCTGGAGGGCAGCATTTTCATAGCCGGGGCGGTGGTACAATGGCTACGCGATGGATTGCAGATCATCCGCTCTTCATCGGAGATAGAAGCGCTGGCCCGCGAAGTGGAAGATACGGGCGGTGTATATATTGTACCGGCATTTACCGGATTGGGCGCTCCTCACTGGAACCAGCAGGCGCGCGGCACCATGGTGGGACTTACCCGCGGTACAACCCGTGCGCATATCGCCCGGGCGGCCCTGGAAAGCATCGCCTATCAAACCGTGGATGTCGTTAAAGCCATGGAAGCCGATACCGGCCTTTCGATTTCGGAGATGCGTGTGGATGGAGGAGCTACGGTGAATGAACTGCTTATGCAGTTTCAGGCCGATATCCTGAATACCCGGGTGGTGAGGCCCGACATCGTGGAGACAACGGCCCTAGGAGCCGCTTATCTGGCTGGACTGGCCACCGGGTACTGGAAAGATATCGAAACCATTCGTTCGCAATGGAAATCCTCTCATCGGTATCATCCGAAAATGCCGGCTCAGGAACGTGAAAAGCGGATGAATGGCTGGAAGAGAGCCCTCAGGGCCGTGCAATGCTGGTCAGCATAACACAGGTTAATTCTTTCCTTATGAATCCATATATCGCTGAAATGTTGGGCACCGCAATCCTGATCCTGCTTGGTAACGGAGTGGTAGCCAATGTATTGCTGAAAGCCACCAAAGGCCATCAAAGCGGCTGGATCGTGATTACTTTCGGATGGGCCATGGCCGTATATGTAGGCGTTTTTTGCGTTGCTCCTTACAGTGGAGCGCATATCAACCCTGCCGTTACCCTGGCATTAGCACTGGCTGGTAAGTTTCCCTGGAGGCTGGTGTTGCCATATATCCTTGCCCAGCTTGCAGGAGCAATGGTAGGTGCTTTGCTGGTGTGGCTGACCTACAAAAAACACTATGACGAGCAAAATGAACCGGATCTGGTGTTGATGACCTTTTGCACGCAGCCCGCCATCCGTCATCCCTTTTTTAACCTGTTGACAGAAGCCATTGGCAGTTGGGTGCTCATTGTGGGTGTCCTCTACATGGCCAGGCCGGCTGTAGGACTCGGTGCCATAGACGCTTTGCCAGTAGCTTTAGTAGTGCTGGCTATTGGACTTTCGCTGGGCGGACATACCGGTTATGCGATCAATCCGGCGCGAGATCTGGGTCCCCGCATCATGCATGCGCTGCTGCCGATTCCCGGCAAACGCGATAGCGATTGGTCGTATGCCTGGATACCTATCGTGGGGCCCACCCTGGGAGCCGCACTGGCCGTGGCTACCTTCATCCTGATCGGTCATTAGGCTAAGCCTTGACCACTTCTACCCCTTTCTCGTCGAGCGTTTTTACTAAAGCGTCAGGAACCTCCCGGTCGGTAATGATCTGATCCACCTCATCGATATCACAGATTTTTCCGAAGCCGCGTTTGCCGAATTTGGTGGAATCGGCCAGTACAATGGTTTTCTGGGCAGCCGCCATCATATAGCGGTTCAAAGAAGCTTCGAGCATGCTGGTGGTGGTACAGCCAAAAGCCGGATCAATGCCATCGACGCCCAGGAATAGCTTGCTGCAGGAAAACTGTTGCAGCATCTGCTCGGCATAGGGACCAATCACGGAGGAAGAAGTTTTTCGCAGGGGGCCGGGTAATTGGATGACCTCGGTTTCTGGATAACGGTTCAGCTCGAGGGCTACAGCCAGTGAGGCGGTGATCACGGTAAGATGATGGCGCGGACGAATGCTCCGGGCAAAAGCCAGCACGGTGGTGCCCGAGGCGATGATGATAGCATCGTCGGGCTCAATCAATCGAGCTGCGGCCTCCCCAATTCGCATTTTTTCCTCCATCCGTATTTTTTCTTTTTCATTGACCGGAAGCTCATTGATATACGGATTATGCAACGAAGCGCCGCCGTGGGAGCGGAAAAGCAGACCCTTTTGCTCGAGCAACTTAAGATCCTTTCGAATGGTTACGGCCGAAACCTGCAATTGCCGACATAAATCGGTTACGTTTACATAACCTTTTTCCTGAAGCTGCTGTAAAATTTTTTGATGCCTGTGGGTAAGCGGTGCCATAAACTATCCTGTTCAAAAATCCGATGAATCTTTTCCCGGCTCTGTCAAATGTAAGAAAACCTTCTTTTTCCGGGTCGGGCAATTTTTACTTAAAATGTTTCGATAAATTTTGTTTTTAATTTCGAATCATTATTTTTGTATTCAGATTTGTATATTTTTTAGTTAATTTGAAACTATCTGAAATTAAAATGGTTTTATGAATCGGGATCAGGCACTGGAAAGCATAAGGCGGGAAAAAGACTGGGATTTTCTGGTCATCGGAGGTGGGGCAACGGGACTGGGTGTGGCGGTGGATGCGGCTTCCCGGGGGTACAGGGTGTTGCTGGTAGAACAGGCCGATTTCGGGAAAGGCACGTCGAGCAGAAGCACCAAGCTGATTCATGGTGGCGTGCGATATCTGGCACAGGGGCGTGTGGGACTGGTGCGTGAGGGGTTGAGAGAAAGAGGGCTGCTGTTGCAAAACGCCCCTCATCTGGTGAAGCCCTTGCCTTTTGTGATTCCGATTTATACCTGGAAAGAAGCAGCTATACTGTGGACGGGGATGAAAGCGTATGACCTGCTGGCCGGACACTGGCGGATCGGGCAATCGGCCTGGTTAAGTCGATCCGAGGTAATGGATATGTTGCCGGGCGTGCGGTCGTCGGGATTGAAAGGCGGTGTGTTGTATTACGACGGTCAGTTCGACGATGCACGTCTGGCGATTCATCTGGCACAGACCTGTGTGGATCAGGGTGGGGTGGTGGTGAATTATATGCGTGCCGAGGGCTTACGGTCTGGTCTATCCGGAAATAGTTATATCGTAAGCCTCAGGGATATGGAAACCCAGGAGCTGTTTGAAACCACTGCGCGGGTGGTGATTAATGCCACTGGGGTTTTCGTGGATGAGCTGATGCAGTTGCTGATGGGGCA
>ERZ795042.859-NODE-859-length-21740-cov-5.046207_pt1 | contig 21740 bp, 24 predicted proteins | sample MGYA00375126_ERZ795042 | MGnify/ENA primary metagenome ERZ795042 (study PRJEB30171, sample SAMN05518105) | compost metagenome | isolation source: Feedstock adapted compost from Newby Island compost facility, Milpitas, CA | place: USA:Newby Island compost facility...
CCCGCGGATGCCAATGACAAGCAAATGGCGAAAATCAGGATCTCGTTTTATCCCGACGATCATCTCAATACCCTTAGGCGCCATCTTCTGGACGAGCACTCCGTCCATATGCGCGGACGAATCGTAACGATGCGCGTTCGATAAAATTTCATCATAAGCGGAAAACAGCTGGGTTTCATTCTCGATGTTCAGTTTTACTATGCCCGCATCGGTCTTGTGGGTAATTTGCCTCGACATCCCTTTCAACACAACAGGAAAGCCTATTTCTCTTGCGATGGAAACCGCTTCATCTTTCGATGTGGCTAACTTCCCTTCTATTACCGGCAAACCAAATCCCTTGAGCAATTGCCCCCCTTCATACTCGGTCAAAAACTCGCCATGATAATCGTTTCGTTTTTCCGAAGAGATCAACATCCACGACGCCCCTTACTTAATTGACTGTATTGTTATTTTTTCCGTTGGCTGAAACGCATACCCAGCACTTCTTCAGCAATTTTATTTTTCATCATTTCCACCGAACCGCCGGCAATCATCCATCCCCGAACCCGACGGAAAATATACTCCAAAGGATATTCCGTCGAATAACCATAACCCCCGAAAATTTGCAACGCTTCGTGGGCCACTTCAAACGCAATGGTGTTCACATACGCCTTGGCAATAGCCGTTTCTCCGGCGCTTGGCGCTCCTTTGTCCGCGTTGACGGCAGCGCGGTATAACAACAACCGTGCCGCATCAAGTTTCATTTTCATATCGGCAAATTTCCATTGTATCCCTTGAAACTCCGCCAATGGACGGCCGAATTGGTGTCTCGTTTTCGCGTGTTCAACGGCCATGTCAAAAGCCGCTTGCGCAAGGGACAATGCCCGTGTCGCATTCCCGATCCGTTCGACATTGAACATTGTGAACAACTTGCGAAAACCGTCTTCAGGAACAAGAATGTTTTCTACCGGCACTTCACAATTATCAAAGTAAAGGGCGCAGTGAACTTCACCGGACATGTGTTTTTCCGGCTTTCCGATGGTCAATCCGGGAGCATCCCTTTCAACCAACACCGCCCCGGACGTTTTCACACCTTCTCCAAAGCGGACCCACACAACATAATACGAGTTATGAGGCCCGTGAGTATTAAACACTTTTGAACCGTTGATGATAACTTTGTCCCCTTCGATACGCGCCGTCGTTTGCAAATCGGTTGTTGCCGAACCGGCATTCGGTTCGCTCATCGCCACGGAGATCAACTTTTCTCCCGCCAAGATGGGAGGCAGCACCCGTTGTTTCAAACTTTTCGAACCATAGGCGGCCACTTGTCGAATGGCCCCGAAATTTCCTACTTGAAACATATCTGCAGTATGGGGACAAACTTTAGCCAATTCCTCCATAACAATGATGGCCTCAAACAAGGAGCGACCTTGTCCCCCATCTTCTTCCGGCAAAGTCATCCCCATCAAACCGTGTTCCGCAAGAATCTTCGCATTTTCCCAAGGGACTTCGCCAGTTTTGTGCCATGTGTAAGCCTTTTCTGAGAATTTTTCTTTTGCGAAACTCCTCGCCCATTTTTGTAATTCTTGTTGTTCTTCTGTCAATTGAAAATCCATTACAACGTTTCCCTCCTGCATACTTCTTTAAGTCAATTCTGTACCATCCATCTACCCTTGATTCCTAATGGAATTGAACAAAATAACCCACTTCATTTACTCAATAGTATATTAATCTTGTATATAGAGCGTCAAGAATTAATACACAATAATATTGTTCACTTTTTTAATATTGTTGTTGAATCCATGGTCCACTTAATGAACTAACGCTTGGGAAAGGTCAAAGGGGATCGAAGGCACAAAAAGAACCGGTTGACATAAAGGCCAACCGGTTTGTTCGCCACAAGAGCGTTATTCGCCGATAAACCGCGGCGGCCGCTTTTCGCGAAACGCTTGTACCCCTTCCTGGTGGTCTTTGGTCTGGCGCAAAGCCGACTGTCCATAACTTTCCAATTCCAACACGTTCTCCAATTGCAACGTGGCGGCCTGCCGGAGAATGGATTTCGTCAACGCATACGCTTTCAACGGCCCTTGTGCCAATTCACGGGCTAAATCCTCGGCGCAAGACAATCCCTGTCCTTCGGGCACCAGCCGGTTGACAAATCCGAATCGCCAACCTTCCTCGGCGGAAATCATGGCTCCGGTCCAAATCCATTCCTTGACCTTCCAGGGTGAGGTCGTCTTCGTCAGAAAATAATGCAGTCCCAGGTCCGGGATGAGGCCGATGTTTTTGAACGCGAGCCCAAATTTGGCGCCTTCTTCGGCCACTATCAAATCACAGGCCAGGGCGAGGCTGAATCCTGCCCCCACAGCGTAGCCATGAACAGCGGCAATGACCGGTTTATTAATGGAAATAATTTTCTTGACAACGCGGGATGAGTCGTCCATGCGCGATTTCGCTTCGAAAAAGGTCTGATTGTTGCCCATGGTGCGGAGGTCTCCACCGGCGCAAAAGGCTCGACCCTTACCCGCAATGAGCAACACCTTTATCCCGGGATCTCGGTCCAGTTCATCCAAAGCCTTCATCAATCCTTCTTTGATGGCGACACTCAACGCATTCCGTGAATCCGGTTCATTGAGAAAAATCAAACCAACGCCGTCTTTTTTTTCTATCAATACACTTTCGCCCATAGCACACCTCCGAAATGGTTGAACCCGTAAGAAAACATTTTATCTAACAATCTTCTCGGGTGAACTTTATTCATACACAATCGGATAGTTTTCAAGACAGAAATATTATATCATTGCTGTGATTAATTTGAACCCTCTAGCAACAAAAATATAATTCCCGGAAAATCTGCCGATTTCCGGGAATTACCGTTGGCCGCGACACATTCTAACTTTTGAATTTTACTTCTACCTGGGCTGCCGAAACGTTCATTTGTTGGGAAACGATGTTCATAATTTTCAATGCCTGTTCCGGTGTCATCGATTCCGCCTTGACAACGACGTGAACTTTCTCTTCGCCGGGAATTACCACCGCATCTTCATAGCCTTCCAGCTTGATCATTTCTTCCGTAGCATACTGTTTGTCTTCCAAGGCGTACAGTTCCTTCAGCTGACGGTTGGCGTCGGCGATGGCCTCGTTGGACGCCGCCGTATCGCTGACGATGTTTAACAACCGCTCGATTTGTTCCTCCCGGCGAATGTTCCGTTGCAACCGATATTCACTGAAGAAATCGTTTAACCCACTGTTTTCAAAATGAACAGGCGCCGTCTCCAAATCAATGAGGGGCGTTTCCGCGTCCGCATCTTTCGCCTCCCCGTCGGGTTCTGCCGCCCCTGTCGCAGGCGACTCCTGGGTATTGGCCAGTTTCGTCACATCAACCGGTTCCGTCAACAAGTAATAGGCGGAAAGGACGACCATCAATCCCAACAGCGAAATCAACCAGATGGTTTGTTTTTTCGGCATCGTTTCATCACTCCTTCAACAAAATGTCAGGACATTTGTTTCCGCGGCAAAATGGCGACCCGGTGCGGGGGAACGCCCAATCCCCGCTGGACCGCTTCCATGATCCAAGCTTTTAATTGAGGATTTTCCGCCCCTTCGGCGACGATGATGACTCCCCGGACTTGCGGACGTTTTTGCATCAACACGAGGGGCGTTTCTTCGTTGCCCTTGCGGTAAATGACCGCTTGCCGGTTGACGCTGTTTTCTTCCACTTGTCTTGCCGCGCCTTGCCGATCCCGTTCATCGGTCGTCTGTTGCCGATCTTGAACATTTTTTTCCACCACCAATTCCCCAGTGGAATCGAGGTTGACCATCACTGAAACCCGGCCGGCTCCCACCACCTCCTCCAACATTTTTTTCAACTCTTCTTCGTACTTGTGCTCCAGTTCTTCCACGCTCAACTCCCGCGCTTCCCGCGCCACCGCCGGGGAAGCTTGATTAGAGTCGGGCTCCGGCGGCGTCGGGGCATAACGTTCCACTTGAAAAAACTGCGCCAGAATCATCAAGGCCACTCCAATGCCGCCAACAATCCACAACCACTGGACTTTGCTCAATTTTCCTTTTCTTGCTACCGACGGTTCATGGGGCGTCTGTTCCATCCTTTCACCTCCCATCCGCCAAGGAAACGGCAATCCGTTCTTCGTCCAGTTCGTAATTGGCAGCCAGCCAATCCCGCAACCGTGACAACAAGAAGGCGTCAGCGGATGACGATAATGGGGATGCGAGAACCGAAACGGCCGGAGCATCCGCCGTTTCCGTCCCCGATAGATTGATGCGAATGTCCACCGGTTCCACTTCGACGCTCAGTCCAATGCCGTTGCCGAACGCGTCGCCACGCTGCCCGTCACCGGCCTCTCTTTCCTGCGCCGATAATCTTTCCGCCGAGGACGGTCGGACAACAAGCTCCACCGCCCGAATCCCGACGCCTCCCCCCGAAACCGGCGGTTCCGCCGTCACCGCCACCCGTTCCACGTCCACCGGAAAGCGGGATTCCACTTCCGCCGCGATGACTTTTTCCATCTCCCGTTCCATAATGTCGACGGCTTGTTGCTGTTGCAACTGAAGCAGCGGATCGGCCTGTTGCGGCAAATCCGGAGCTCTTTCAACAACACCGCTGTTTTCATACCATTTCTTAAACCACTCCTCATCAAACCAATGGCTGTTCAACATATGAAAGACGGGAGAAAGAATCGCCATCAACACCGTCAAACTGAGGACGAGCCGGACGTACCGTTCCATGCTGCGGCTCGGCAGCAACATTTCGATCAAACTGGCCAAGATCATGACCAGGATGAGCGTCTGAAACCACTGGCCCAGCATTGCCACCATCGACAACCACCTACCTCATCATCAACGTCACGTTGCCGGCGACGATGACGACGGTTATGGCGAGGAAAAACATGAGGGCCACCATAGCCATGGCCGCAAACATGAAAACAAGACTTTTCCCCACCAAAGAAAGACAGGTGGTCACCGGACTGTCGCCCAAAGGCTGCATCACCGCTCCGGCAAAACTGTAAATGAGGGACAAAATCAAAATCTTGATGGCCGGAAAGACACAAATGAACAACAAGATGAGTACCCCCGCCATGCCGATGGCGTTTTTCACCAACAGCGAAGCGGCGACGACCGTGTCGGCGGCGTCGGCGAACAGTTTGCCGACGACCGGCACGAAATTGCCGGCTAAAAACTTGGCCGTTCGTAACGTCACCCCGTCGGCGACAGTGGCGGTCAGGCCTTGCAGCGATATGACGGACAAAAACAACGTCGTCAACACCCCCAAAGCCCCAAGGCTCAGCTTGTTCAACAAATCGGCCAATTGGCTGACTTGGTAGCGGCCGGTAAAACTGCTGACCATGTTCATCACTCCGGCCAAAAAGATGAGGGGCAGCACGAAGGTGGCGATGACGTTGCCGATGAAATGCACCATAAACAAGATGAGGGGGTGGAACACGTTGGCCGAAACCAAATTCCCCAAGGACAACAGCAAAGACAAGAGCAACGGAATGAGGGCCAGCATCAAATTGACCATGTTGGAAATGGTCGTACCGGCCAAATCCATGGCCAGGCGAAAACTGTTGATCACCAACACCATCAATGTCAGAAAGACGATGCCATAGGCCACTGTGCCGACGGTCTGATGTTCAAAGGAAGACTGAATGGAGCCGAGAATCATGGCAAAAACGGTCAGGACGACGATCATCCCCAATAAATCGGCGTTTTGTCGCACTTCGTGGAAAAAATAGGCCAACAATCCATGAAAGACCGATTGAATGTTTAAACCGGCGCCGCCCGGCAACAATTGCTCGACAAGACTGGGCGTTTCTACCAGCGGGAGAAAACCGCCGTATTCTTCTTGGAGCTTTTTCCAAAATGCTTCCACTTCGTCGGTCGGCAATACTTCCAACTGCTGTTTCAACATTTCATCATCCATCTGCGCCTCCGGCAAGGCGGCCGTCGGCACGGCGGGCGGTTCTGCAGCCCGGACGATCCCGGTTTGGCTGGCCAACAGCGCCAACGGCAAACCGAACAACAGAAAAAGCCACGTCCGCCAGCTGCGGCGATAAAACCCCGATGGCATCGTGCCTTCACCTACTTCTTCCATGTGTCAGATTGGTAATAACTTCAACACCGTCTCTACGATGATGGAAATGATGGGTATGGCCATGACGAGAATGAACACTTTGCCGGCCAATTCAATTTTGGCTCCGATGCCCTCTTCCCCGGCATCCCGGGCAATTTGCGCGCCAAACTCGGCGATATAGGCGATGCCGATAATTTTTAAGATTGTTTCGAGAAAAATGTTGTTGAGTTCGGTCCGCTGGGCCAGCTGGCGGATCAAATCGATGATTTGCACGATTTTGTCCAGCAGGAACAGGAAAATGAACAGTCCGACGATGGTGACGAGCAAAAAGGCGAACTGTGGCTTCTGTTCCCTCAGAATCACGGCTAATATGGTGGTCATTAAGCCGATGCCGACAATTTGAATCATGTCCACGGGGATTCCTCCAGCCATGCGGCTTGATTTTCTAATGAAAAAGAAAAACCCGCTGGATTTCTTGGAACAAGTCGTTGATCATTTTGGCAACCATCAACAAAACGACGACAAACCCGACGAGTCCGGCCCAAAAGGCGTATTCTTCTTTGCCGGCCTGTTTGAGAATCGTATGAATCATAGCCATGATTAAGCCGATCCCCGCCACTTGAAAAATGGCGCTGACATCGAAGGACATGCGACCACCTCTTTACAACAACAAAATGACAACAAACAGTCCGCCCAAAAATCCGAGGGTCCGGCTCATTTTTTCATATTTGGCCTGCTCGTCCAAGGCCATATTTTCCTCCACCTGCAAGTGCCGGATGAGGGCTCGAATGTGTTTCACTTGATTTTCCCGATCCGAGCTGCCCAAGGTAAAGCCGAACTGCAACAAGACGTCCCGTTCTTTATCTTTGAGGGCCGTCTTCGGCCATATCGTTTGCAGTGCCTTTGCCCAACATTGTTGCGTCGCCTCTCCGTTGCCCCGTTCCAATTCGACCGCAGCCTGGACAAACAACGTCCCCACCGGCGGAGGAATCGTCCTCCCGATACGGCGAAACGAGTCGGACAGCCGCTCCATCCGGAACATGACATCGGTTTCCAGCATTTCAAAGGCCGACTGCAGTTGCCGCAATTGTAGCGGCCGGTCGGCAAAACGCCGGGCGTACAAAAAGCCGATGGCCGTCGAGGAAAGGAGGACGAGGAACATGCCGATCCATTTCATTCTTTTCCCCCGCCGGTCGTCACCGGCCTGCCTTCCCGATCTAAAACGGCCTTAATCGTGCCCGGTCCGCGCTCCCGGCTGAGGATGACGACCCGTTCAAAGGTCCACCGCGACAAAAGCGGCGCCAGACTCGGCCGGTGCATGACATCTCTGTAATCCCACCCATGGGCGGTGGTAATCACCTTCACCCCGGCATGGACCGACTCCAGCAAGGCCTGAGTGTCTTTCTCGCCGCCGATCTCATCCACCACCAACACTTCCGGCGACATGGAACGGATGAGCATCATCATCCCTTCCGCCTTGGGACAACTGTCCAGCACGTCGGTGCGGGGACCGACATCTTTTTGCGGCACCCCCCGCACGCAGCCGGCGATTTCCGAACGCTCGTCGACAATGCCCACTTTGTAGCCACGGGGCAAGGGCGAGTTTCCATAGCTCACTTGCCGGGCGATGTCCCGAATGAGCGTCGTCTTGCCGCATTGCGGAGGGGAAACGATTAACGTGTGGTAAATTTCCTGGCGCCCGGGGTTCCACAACAGCGGCATGACACTGTTGGCGGCGCCAATCACTTCCCGCGCGATACGGACATTGAAACTGGAAATGTCCCGAATTCCCTTGACATCGCCCTTTTCCAAGACGACTTTTCCGCTGATGCCAACCCGGTGCCCGCCCGGCAGCGTCACATAACCGCGCCGCAACTCTTCTTCCAACGTATAAAGAGAATGGTTACTAATGACGTTCAGCATCTTCACCCCGTCTTCGGCTGTGAAGCGGTAGCCCGCCGACAACCAGCGGCTCAGTTCCCCTTTCGGGGTCAAAAACATGGACTGGCCGCGCCAAAGGCATTCAATGGGATGCCCGATCCGGAGACGAATTTCTTCCAATCCGGCTAGCTTTTCTTCCGGCAATCGGCTCAACATGTCTTTCAAATGGACAGGAAAGACGGTCAGCCACGGCGGCAAAACAATGCGGGAAGACATGGGCTTTCACCTTTGTACAAGGTTTCTACCCCATTCATATTCAACGTGGGACAAATTATGTATAAAAGAAAATCCCTTGCCGGCAGCGGGCAAGGGAATGGCAAAAATCCGTATATCGATCCGTGACCATTGGTGGATTATTGGGTAAAATGGCGGGAATGTTCTTCATCGCCTTTCTCTGCTGGCTCATCTTTCCATTCGTCTTCGTAGACCATCGATTCGACATCCATTAAATCTTCATCAATGGCATCGACATAGTCATGCAACTCATCTTGCCGGTCGGCCGAACGCTCCAACTCGAAAATCAAATCTTCCAGAACGTCCAACACCTCGACGAGGATGCGCCCTTCTCCCGGCTTGTTTTGCAATTGCATCCCGTCGGCCATCCCTTTCAAGTAGGCGACTTTTTCTATCAAGTGCTGCATCCGGTTCCCTCCTCGGTGTCGGTACCATGTGTAGTGTCGACCACTCCTAGTATGGCACCAAAAAGACCGGGCCATCCCGTCATTTCATTTTGATCCCAATAAAAATGCACGCCAATCCCGCGCCGATCCAAACGAATTTAGCCAACGACAGCCGGTCGGCCATCCCAACGAGACCAATGGTTGTCGTCGTCAGCAAAATCAGCGGCCCGACCATGGCCAAGGACGTATTGACCAACAGCGCCTTTTCGATGGCGTTGAGACGCCACATCAACAGTCCCGCAAAAATTTCGATGGTCCCCGAAATGACCCGCAACAGCCCCATGGCGAACACCGCCGGATTTAACCAAAATAACACCGTTATTACACCCGCCTTCATTTCTTCATTGCTTTCTTTCCCCATTTCTATGCAACAGGCGGCGTTGCCAGTCCACCACCTTCCGCCGCGCGTACCCGTGCGCCCATGCGCGCATACAATGAGTCAGCACATGTATTGTGAAACAAATGAAAAAGGAGTGCGGTCCGATGGAGAAGATGCACCCGCAATTGCTCGACCCGTCGCAACAACGGTCGGCCAAACCGCGCAGCCGCGGTCTGACAATGATCATCGACCGCGGAATGGGTTTGGGCGCGTTTCAGGAAATGATTCATCTGGCCGGTCCGTACGTCGATTTCATCAAGCTCGGATTCGGCACTGCCGCACTGTACCCGCCGGAACAATTGGCGGCCAAAGTGGCATACGGGCGCCGGTACGGAATCGAAGTATACCCCGGCGGAACGTTTTTCGAAGCCGCCTGGGCGCAAGGATTGGAAAATGAATTTTTTCGTTTTGTGGCCGACGTCGGTTTTTCATACGTCGAAATCTCCGACGGCACCGTCGAGCTGCCTCTGGCGGAACGGCGGCGGCTCATCCGCGAAGCCCGGGAAAGGGGCTTGTCCGTCATTACCGAATACGGCAAGAAAAGGACCGGTTCGCGCATCGAGACGCCGCACATGCGGGAAGTAGTGGAAATGGACTGGGACAGCGGAGCCAGTTACACCATTGTGGAAGGACGGGAATCGGGGAAAGACGTGGGGGTTTTCGATCAGAAAGGCAATTCCAACGACCGTTTGGTGCATGAAATCGTCCATCGCCTGTCCCAACCGGAGCGACTCATCTGGGAAGCGCCCCAACGGCACCAGCAAATTTACTTCATCCAATCGTTGGGACGGAACGTGAATCTGGGCAACATCGCCATGGAAGACATTTTTTCGCTGGAATGCTTGCGGCGGGGTTTGCGTTCCGACACGTTTTGCCTCGGCGGCGGAAGGTGTTCCCATGCATGTGGATGTGGCAGCATCCGTCACCGGTGATGCCCGACAGAAGAAAAAACCGATACTAATTCGGTTTTTCCGCACATATGATGTATTGGCGTGTCCACGTTTTTGCCTAAGCGAAAAAAGAGAGGAAGGCTATGCCGGCCCATGCAAGGGGAACTGATCCTCATTGTTCTTATCGTCATCGGCATCATCGGCCGCTCCAACATCCTGGCCACCGCCGCCAGCCTGTTGTTGATCATGAAACTCATCCACTTGGAACGGTTTTTTCCCGCGGTGGAACGCCGGGGTTTGGAATTCGGCCTGTTGTTGTTAATGATGGCCGTGTTGGTGCCCTTTGCCGCGGAAAAAATCAGTTGGAAAGAAATGTTGTCCATGTTCATGACGCCCGTCGGCGTATTGGCGCTGGTCGGCGGAGCCTTGGCCACGTATTTGAACGGCAAAGGGCTTTCCCTCTTGCAGGCCGAACCGCAGCTTGTCATGGGCCTCGTGTTCGGTTCGATTTTCGGCATTCTTTTCCTAAAAGGAATCCCTGTCGGTCCTTTGATGGCCGCAGGGATTACCGTCGCATTGCTCAATCTGTTTTCATTTCTTTCCTACTTCTTCCGCGGTTAGTCAAACGGCTTGCGGAAAAAGCGTCTAAGCCCGCGATACATATTCACCGGAACGGGTGTCCACGATCACCTTTTCCCCGACATTGATAAACAACGGCACTTGCACCACCAGCCCCGTTTCCAACGTGGCCGGCTTGCTGCCGCCGGTAGCGGTGTCGCCGCGAATCCCCGGCTCCGTTTCGACCACTTCCAGTTCCACGGTGTTGGGAAGCTCAATCCCGACGACTTGTTCGTCGTGCAGCATGATGTGAACCAACATGTTTTCCTTGAGGAATTTCAATTCCCGTTCGATTTGCTGACGGTTCAGCGACAACTGCTCGTACGTCTCCGTATCCATGAACGTATACTCGTCGCCGCTGTTGTACAAATATTGCATCTGCCGCGTGTCGATGCGGGCCTGCTCCACTTTTTCTCCCGCGCGAAACGTCCGCTCCTGAATATTTCCCGTCTGCAAATTGCGCAGCTTGGTCCGCACGAAAGCTGCCCCTTTTCCCGGCTTCACGTGCATAAACTCGATTACTTGCCACAGTTCTCCGTCGACTTCAATAGTCAATCCTGTACGCAAATCGTTGACTGAAATCATCGTGTTCCCTCCATCTTTCAGTATGCGTCAATTTCTTGCGGACCGCCGCTCAAAGTTCAATCAAATGTTTCGGGGCACCGGTCAGCACTTCCAAACCGTCAGAAGTCAACAAGACGTCGTCTTCAATCCGCACGCCGCCCAAACCGGGCAAATAAATCCCCGGCTCCACCGTCAACACCATCCCGGGCTGCAGCACCGTTTCGCAACGCTTGGAAAGACTGGGCGACTCGTGAATATCCAATCCCAAGGCATGGCCGGTGGCGTGGCCGAAGGCGTCCCCATAGCCGCGGGCAGCGATGTGGGAGCGCACCAGCGCATCGGCTTCACGGCCCGTCATCCCGGCCCGGATCTTGCTCAAGCCGATTTCCTGCGCTTCCAACACAATCTGGTAAATTTCTTTCAGCCGCCCGTCCACCGAACCTAAAGCCACGGTCCGGGTCAAATCGGAACAATACCCATGATAGCGGGCGCCAAAATCCAACGTGACCAAATCGCCCGCCGCCAGCACCCGTTCTCCGGCGACGCCGTGGGGCAGCGCCGAACGGGGACCGGAAGCGACAATGGTGTCAAAGGCCGGGCCGGAAGCGCCCAACTGGCGCATCTTGTATTCCAATTCCGCCGCCACATCCCGCTCCCGCAAACCGGGCCGCAACATCGTGAGCACATGGCGAAACGCTTCGTCGGCGATGGCCGCCGCCTGCCGGATCTGTGCGATTTCCTCCGGTTCTTTCACCCAACGCAACTGCTCCACCCATTCCGCTGTCGAGACGAGCTGAATCGGCCGCAGCTCCTCCGCCAATTTAACATATTCGGCATATGTGAGATGCCGGGCGTCGAACCCCAGCTTTTCGGCACCCGCATCTTTCAATAACTGTTTCAACGTATGTACTGCGTCGCCATGGTGTTCCACCACTTCAAACAATGGAGCCTGTTGGGAGGCTTGCTCGATGTACCGGAAATCGGTAAGAAGCCACGTGTTTTGCAGGGTGATGACAACCATCCCGCTGGTGCCGGAAAACCCGCTCATGTACCGCCGATTGTTGGGTTCGGTCACCAAGAGGGCATTCAGCCCTTCCGCCGCCAACCGTTCCCGCACTTTCGCCAAACGATGCGCGTTCATCGTTGAACGTCCCTTCCTTTCCGTGTGGCCAAATAACGCAAGGCCAATAAATACCCTTCCGCCCCCAGGCCGGCAATTTGCCCTTGCACGACCGGAGCGATGACCGAATGGTGGCGAAAAGGCTCCCGGCTGTAGACGTTGGAAAGGTGTACCTCGACAACCGGGACGTCGACGCCGGCAATGGCGTCCCGCAAGGCGTAACTGTAGTGGGTCAACGCCCCTGGATTGATGATGACACCCAGCAGGGACGGGTCGTCCTGGTGCTCTTGCAGCCGGTCGATAAGCTCCCCTTCATGGTTGGACTGAAGGGTCAGGACATCGACGTCCAATTCGCGGCCCAACTTTTGCAACGAGTCGTTAATGTCCGCCAATGTCTGGCTTCCATACACGTGCGGCTCCCTTTTCCCCAAGCGGTTCAGATTCGGGCCGTGCAAGACGAGTACGTACACCGGATAAACCCCTCCTCACAAGATAGCAACATTTTACCACAGGGGGGGAGAATGAAAAAGCGGCTTTCAAATCGCCCCCACAGCCGGATTGGAACGTGATAAAATAGGTATAAAGCACATGCAGACGGAAGGTGAAACGAACATCATGGCAAAACCGAAGCAACCCCTATACGGCGGGCAGGCCGTCATCGAAGGCGTCATGTTCGCCGGACGGCGGACGCGGGTAACAGCCATCCGCCGAAAAGACCAACAAATCGAATTTTTCGAGGAATACGGGCTGGAAATGCCCCCATGGCTCCGCATTTTGCAACAAGTCCCGCTTATCCGCGGTATCGTTGCCATTTTTACCGCCGTGGCCGGCGGTTCAAAACACATGGAATTCGCCAGCGAACGGTTTGATGCCGATCCGGCGGAAGAGACGGCTGAAGCGACGGCAAGCGCCGCGCCAAGCTCGTCGGGCAAATGGGCCGCTTACCTGGGCATCGCCGCCATCGCCGTCCTTTCGTTCATCGCCGGCAAAATCATCTTTACGGCGGTACCGGCCTTTTTGGCCAGCGCCTTCGACCCTTGGGTACACAACTATTTCTTGCGCAACCTCATCGAAGGGGCCATCAAAACCGCCTTGTTGCTGGGGTATTTATGGATCATCGGACAGATGCCCATTGTCAAACGCCTTTTCCAATACCACGGGGCGGAACATAAAGTCATCAACGCCTTCGAAGCCGGCGTTCCCTTGACCGTGGAAAACGTCCGGCAGCAATCCCGGCTTCATTACCGTTGCGGCAGCAGTTTTTTGATTTTCACCATTATTACCGGTGTCATCGTCTATTCCTTCATCCCTTACACCACCGTTTGGGAAAGGGTATTGGATCGCATCGTCCTTATTCCCGTCGTCATTGGCGTATCCTATGAAGTGTTGCGCTTCACCAACGCCTGCCGGAACGTGCCGTTTTTGTCCTGGCTGGCCTACCCGGGCCTTTGGCTGCAAAAATTGACGACCCGGGAGCCGGACGACGATCAGATTGAAGTCTCCATTGCCGCATTCCAACGGATGCGGGAACTGGAAAACCAACATTCCTTACAGAAAGTGTGGTGACTCCGGCCATGGGCCATCGCATTTTGACCAGCATCATCTTCGGCTTGTTCGTCATTGGAGTCCTTTTCACGTTGTTGAAAAACCCGTTGTCGGTCTTGATACCATTGGTCATTTTAGGCATCATCGTCTATTTTCTCCGCAAACCCCGCCACCGCTTCCAGCGCGGCGGCCCGACGGGCGACAAAAGACGTCCGGCGTCGCCTTTCACGGAGAGCAGAAAACCCGGTGAAAGACCCTTTGCTTTGAAATTGAAAACCGACGTTCCGGACATCCCGGAAAAACAAAAACAAAAAAACAAGAAAAAACAACACAACTTCCGGGTCATCGAAGGGAAAAAAGGAAAAACGCCGCCGGCCGACAACACCGACGACAAACACCTGCTCCACTGATTACCGACATGTTCAGTCACGCCCTAAACGGCATAAAGCAACAAAACACCATTCACAAATTTTTGCCGACCAACCGGTAACGGCGGCGGCACTTCTGACAGTATTCCTCGAAGTTCCAACGGGCGAAAAATTCCGCCGCCGCCTGCATACCCGCCCGGTACAACGCCTCTTTCTCCTCCGGTGACAATGTAAAATCGGTGGCCGATACGCGGCCGGTGGGAATAAAAATCGTCCGCACCGCGTCCGCTTCCCGCACGGCCAAATGGTCCACGGCACTGAACATCGTTTTCAACAACGATTGCGTATACAGCCAAAAATTGCCCGTCCTTTGCCCCCTTGGCCGATGTTCGCCCACTAAGCGAAAACCGAAGGTTGGCCAGCGGGGTTTTTCTTTGCTGTCAAACAACCAGACGGGATAATTGCTCAAGACGCCGCCGTCGATCATGAGATGATATCGTCCCTTGACCCGCAACCGCAATGGCTGGAAAAAATACGGGATGGTACAACTCATGGCGACGGCCCGGGCCACCGTCATCTCCCGGGGGCTTAACCCGCAGCGGGCCAAATCGTCCGGAAAGACGATCATATCGCCGGCGGTCAGATCGGTCACCACCACCCTCAGACGCCCCTCTTCCATATCGGCAAACGTCCGTATCCCTTTTCCCGCCAATTTGTCCTCCAGCCATTGCTCCAGCGGTTCGATGGTATACAAGCCGTACTTGCACCACAACTGCAGCGGCCGGCCGATCACCGGCAAATGCATCCAACCGTTATTGCGCATCAGTTGGGCCAAATCGAGCTCATGCATCATTTCTTTCAAATCTTTGGCCCGGTAACCCGCCGCCAACAAAGAGGCCACAATGGAACCCGATGAAGTCCCGGCCACCCGTTTCCAACGGTACCCTTCCCCCTCTGCCACTTGCAAGGCTCCTACAAAGGCGATACCGCGTACGCCTCCACCCTGAAACACGGCATCCGCCCACATATTACTTCCCCCTGTTCCAACGTATGCAAGACGCCTACATGCTGTTCAAACGCCCCTACTTTCAAAATCCTACCTTCTTGAAAAAATCAATTTTATATTTATAATAAAGTGAAATTTTTTTCAAAAAGATTATTCATAAATTGTAAAAAATGTGATATTATTCATTATGAGGAAATTGTTATGGAACTTAACACAAATTAATCAAAGGGGGATTTTTTTGTAATGAAAAAATGGCTGTTCATGGGGCTTGCGCTGCTGTTGGCCATGCTAACGGCCTGCAGTACGTCCACGACGAGCAGCGGCGGGCAAAATGACACCGCTTCCAGTGGCGGCGAAACGCCGGCCGGCGGAAGTGAAACGCAAACCGTCGCCACCGCCGACCAACTGTTCGTTTACGGCGACGTCGTCTCCGGCAACGGTTGCGTTTTGGCCAGCCGCTTTACGGTGGGGGACAAAATCGTCTTCCGGGTTAATGTCATCGATCCTCTGACCGGGGAACAAGTGGAAGACGCCAAAGTGGCCGTCCACTTGAATACGGGTGATGTTTTGGACATGGAACTGGGATTGCATCCACCCAACGCGGAAGACGCGGATAAGTTCTGGACGGTGGCATATGAAGTGACGGAAGATACGCCGACGGGCACGCTGGAATATTTCGTGCGGGCTGAAACCGACACCAAATCCGGCGAATTCCGTCCCTTCCGCGTGGCACCTTCCATGTTGACCATCGTGGCAGCTGAAGAAGCTGCCGGAAACGCGGAACAACAAAATAATTAAATAATGACAAAAAGATCATACATTTGCTTACGTCGTTAAGAAGGGCTGTTCTCACGCCTTTCTTAATTTTTTTCCCAGCTTTGCCCACGGAGTTGAACAAGGAGTTGAATTCGAAATGAAAATCAAATCGCTCTTTATTCTCGCCATCGCCGCGTGCTTGCTGGTTGCCACAGCAGGATGTTCGGTACCGCAGGCGCAAGTCCAAACCACCACAGGAGAAACGGGGCAAAACGAGGATACGTTTGAAAAATTGCCGGGTGTCTTGGAGCTTGACAAAACATCCGGTCCCGTGCTGACCCAAGTCCAATTGCACGGCAGCAATCTCACGCCCAACGTTCCGGCGAAAATCGTCTGGAACACGGTGGAAGGCCATTATGAGTTAAAAAATGTGCATCAATTCGTAAAGATCAACTACACAGAAAAACAAGTGGAACTGGCCACCGCCGATGTCGATGAAACGGGCCAATTGACGGCCGCCATCACCGTTCCGGAAGACTTTGGCGGCGACCATGACATCTTGGTTTATCAAAATGACAAACTTGTCGCAAAAACGAACTTTTTCGTCGAAACGACGTTTACCATCGATTCGACCGAGGGCCCCATCGGATCTTGGATCACGATTAAAGGACAGGGCATCGGCTGGCGGAACTACGAAAACATTTGGCACGTATTGTATGACAACAAATATACCGGCATGATTACGGCCGTTTCCACCAACGGTACGGCCGAAGCAAAAATCCGGGCGGCGGGTCCCGTCGGGAAACATTCGATAATCGTCGAGTCGGGCGGCGGAGGCATGACGTACATGAATATCGAACAATCGCCTTTCCCCTACTTGACTACCCACCGCTTTGAGTACATGGTCACCGACGAACCGCCCGCGGAACTGACCTACGTCACAGCGCTCCCTGAACAGGCCGCCGGCGGCGGTACGAAAATGCCCGAACCGCAAAACGCCCCGGGAGTTACCGTTTCGCTGAGCAAAGATGCCGGCACGGTCAATGAAACGATCGCGTTAACGGCCGAAGGCCTGCCGAAAAACAAGGAAATCGCGGTCGTCTGGCACACGATGGAAGGCAACCGCGTCAAGTCGGGATATGCCGAGGCGACGCGGGATTTGGGCAGAGGCGTCACCGATGAAAACGGAACTTTGCACTTTACTTTCCAAGTGCCCGATGATTTGGGCGGACTTCCCCATCTAATCGACCTGGTGGCCGATGGGGAAATCGTTGGTCAAACGTATTTCCAACTCGTACCGTCCATTGTCGGAATTACTCCGTCGTCCGGACCGGCCGGAACGGAGTTCACCATTGAAGTGAAAGGCATCGGTTGGAGCGAATTCGACAACTTGATGAACGTCGTCTACGACAATGCGTTTCTCGGTTATGTGTGCGGGTTCAACAGTCAAGGCACCGTCAAGATCAAGATGACGGCGACCGGCGAACCGGGTTATCACCTGATCGACTTGTACCCCGGCATTTACAAAGGGGAATCCCAATTCCCGAGCATCTACTTGCGACCGCAGCTGACGTATGAAAAAGACCACCCCGGTTCCCGCATCCCGTCCATTCATCTCGTTTTTGAAATTACGGAATAAAAACTTCCGAAGAGACACATTAGGGCCAAGCCTTCTCATGGGCTTGGCTCATCAAATATTGTCCAAAAATGTAAAATATGTTACATTATTCATAATAAGGTAATTATTATAAAAATAGTAATTAAGGGGGATAGGACATGAAATGGAAACAGACAAGCCTTATTGTCTTGTTTCTCCTGCTCACAGCCGCTCTATTGACCGCATGTTCGAGCAGCGCGACGACCGGTCCGACCAACAACCAACAAACCGAGGAAAACGACACGGCGGCAGCCAATGAGGAGTCGTTTGCAGCGTTGCCCGGAAAACTTCAAGTCAACCCAACGGCAGGTCCCGTACTCTCAACTGCAGAAATACAAGCCACCGGTCTTAAACCCAACACAACGGCTCGCATCGTTTGGCGTACCGTTGAGGGTTCGTATGAACTGAAAGATATTGATAAATTTATTAAAGCAGCATTTAAAGAAAAAGAAGTCGAATTGGCGACCGCACAATCCGATGCCCAAGGGGATCTGACGGCAACGATTCAAATCCCGGAAGATTTTGGCGGCGACCACGACATTGTCATTTATCAAGACAATCAACCTATGGCAAAAGCCAACTTTTTCGTGAAAACAACGTTTACCATTGACTCCAACTCCGGTCCTATCGGTTCTTGGATTACTATCCGGGGACAAGGCATTGGTTGGAGGGATTATGGTAGCATATGGCATATCATTTACGATAACAAATATACCGGAATGATCACCGCCATTTCTACCAACGGTACCGCAGAAGCCAAATTCCGCGCCGCGGGCCCGGTGGGGTTGCATACAATCACGGTGGAAAGCGCTGCCGCCGGCATGCCGTACATCAACCGGGAACAATCGCCCCATGCGTATATTCAAACCCACCGTTTTCTGTATACGGTGACGGAGGAAAAGCCGGGACCGTTAACATATGTCAACAAAGTGCCGGAACAAGCGGCCAACGGCGGTGTCCAGCTACCGGAACCGCAAAACGCACCGGGAGTTGAAATAACGCTGGATAAAGAAATGGGTACCGTCAATGAACAAATCACGCTGACGGCTAAGGGGTTGCCGAAAAATCAAGAAGTCTCCATTGTTTGGAATTCTTTCGTCGGCAGTCGGGTCAGCGATGCGGAAATCACCGAAACGACCAATGTACTCGGCACAGCGCTCACCGATGAAGAAGGTGCCCTCCAATTTACGTTCTCCGTTCCGGACGACTTGGGCGGACCGCCGCACCGCATCGACCTGGTCGCCGGTAATGAAATTGTAGGACAGACTTATTTTAAGATCATTCCTTCGATTGTAAGCATCTCTCCCGCCTCCGGCCCTGTCGGCACAGAAATCACCATTGAAGTAAAAGGAGTTGGCTGGACCGAATACGACAACATTTATCATGTTGTGTATGACAACGCTTACGTCGGCTATGTGTGTGGATTCCACAGCCGAGGCACGGTCACATTCAAACTGCAGGCATCCGGCGAACCAGGAATCCACCTGATCGATCTGTATCCCGGCATTTACAAAGGGGAGCAGACGTTCCCGGAACTTTATCGCCGGCCGCAACTCACCTTTGAAAAAGACCACCCCGGCTCGCGCATCCCGTCCATCCACTTTGCCTTTGAAGTGACGGAATAAACAACAAAAGCCAAGCCGCGCATCCAGCGGCTTGGCTTTTGTTTCATCATTCAGCCACAACGGTTGTACCCGCAAGAAATGCAATGTTTACAGCCTTCTTCGTTGATGAGGGAAGCGGCGCCGCAGGCGGGACACAAATCCAAGTCTTCCGTCCGATCGTTGGCGTCACTGTCGTCATTGAGCCGCACTTGAATCGAATAGCGGGAAGCCACATCCATACCGGACTCGTTGGTAGCAGTCATTTCCTCCATGCCAAATGCTCCATCGTTTTCCAAAGAATGGCCGTTAATGTGCATTTCCAAGGCTTTGGCCACGGCGTCGGGCACCGACTCCACCCGGTACGGGCCAAAACCGACCGCTCCGGAACCGCCGATGCCTTTTAAATGTTTAATGAGCAATTTCGCCTTGTTGCCGTCGGGCAGTTCGCCAAAGCGAAGGAACAGCGTCGAAACCCGGCCGAGGGCCTCGGACATGGCAAACACGTCGCTGCCGGCTTTGCCGATGTTGACGATAATCTCAAAGGGCTTTCCGTTGATGTCATTGATCGTAATGTACGCTTTGCCTAACGGAGTCTTCATTTTATACGTGGCTCCGGTCAATTTTTGCGGCCGGCGATGGTATTCCGACTTGTTCGTAAGCGGTGCCGCTTTTTCCTCCAATGTTTGCACGGATTGTTTTGCGACCGCTTGTTCTTCCTTCGCCGGCGCCTGATCGCCCTTGTCCGTCAACAACACTTGCGTATCGCGACTGCCGTCGCGGTAAATGGTGACACCTTTGCACCCGAGGTCGAAGGCCAACTCGTACAGTTTTTTCGTCTCTTCAATCGTAAAATCGTGGGGCGCGTTGGCCGTCTTGCTGATGGACGAGTCGACCCATCGTTGAATGGCCGCTTGAACCCGGATGTGTTCTTCGGCCGTCAAATCCATGGCCGTCACGAAATAATCGGGCAACGGCTCCCCAGGATGTTCATCCATCCATTCTTTGACGATGGGCACGTATTGCTTGTCGGAACCTAGGCGGCTTTGCCGGACGTATTCAAAGGCGTAAAAAGGTTCGATGCCGGTGGACGTGCCGACCATGGTCCCGGTGCTGCCGGTGGGCGCCTGCGTCAACACCGTGACGTTGCGCATCCCTTTTGTGCGCACCACTTCCCGCACTTCTTCATCCATCTGATGCATAAAACCGCTCTGCAAAAATTTTTCCGCGTCAAACATGGGGAACGGTCCCTTTTCCGCGGCCAGATCGGCGGAAGCCAAATACGCCCGCTTGGCGATAAAGCCGTACAACTTATCGAGGAACTGCAACGATTCGGGACTGCCGTAACGGATTTTCAGGCGAATCATCATTTCGGCCAGCCCCATGGTCCCAAGTCCGATGCGCCGCTCGTTAAGCTGGTTTTGGCGGTTTTCCGCAAAATGATACGGCGTCGCGTCGATGACGTTGTCAAGGAAACGCACCGACCATTCCACCGCTTGCCCCAGCGCTTCCCAATCGACGTCGCTGCCGTCTTTGCAGACGAATTTGGCCAAGTTCAGCGCCGACAAGTTGCATACACCCCAGGCGGGCAAGCCTTGTTCGCCGCACGGGTTGGTACAAATAATTTTGTTGAAATACCAGCTGTTGGACATTTGGTTGTAATATTCCATGAACACGACGCCCGGTTCCGCCGATTTCCAGGCCGATTCAATAATGGTGTGCCAAATGTCCCGCGCCTTCAACACTTTGTAGACGTCAATCTTTTTCCCCAGCGCTTTCCATTTGTCCAAATCGCCGTCCCACAACTCATCGTATTCCGGATCGCTGGTGTCGGGAAATACCAACGCCCAATCGCGGTCTTCTTTGACGGCCCGCATAAAATCATTGCTGATGCAGACCGACAGATTGGCATTGGTCATTTTGTCCATTTGTTGTTTGATCGTGATAAATTCCATGAGGTCGGGATGCCAGTCGTTGAGCATCAGCATCAACGCACCCCGGCGGGATCCGCCTTGCTCAATGAGTCCGGTCGTGTAACTGAAAAGGCCTCCCCATGAAACCGCGCCGCTGGACGAGCCGTTGACGCCCCGCACCACCGCCCGCCGCGGCCGTAAGGACGACAAGTTGATGCCCACACCGCCGCCCCGGGCCATAATTTCCGTCATTTGGCTCAATGTTTCCATAATCCCGCCCCGGCTGTCACGGGGGGAGGGGATGACGTAACAGTTGAATAACGTCAGTTCGTCATTGGCCCCGGCCCCGGCGGCGATACGCCCGCCAGGCACCAATTTCCAATCTTCCAACAACTGTTCAAACTTTTCCGTCCATTCGGCTCGCTTTTCCGGTGTCGGTTCCACCGCGGCGATGGCTTTCGCCAACCGCTTCCACAACATTTCCGGCGTCGTCTCGACGGCCACCGTCACCAAATCTTTCGTTCCCGTCCACATTTGCCCGTTCCGCAACCGGACCGTCACTTGCTCGCCGTCGACCGCCGTCACTTCTCCCACTTCTTTTTTCGGAAAACGGGAATCGTCTTTCACCAACA
>ERZ795042.860-NODE-860-length-21721-cov-6.215776_pt1 | contig 21721 bp, 17 predicted proteins | sample MGYA00375126_ERZ795042 | MGnify/ENA primary metagenome ERZ795042 (study PRJEB30171, sample SAMN05518105) | compost metagenome | isolation source: Feedstock adapted compost from Newby Island compost facility, Milpitas, CA | place: USA:Newby Island compost facility...
CTTTCCCCAAGACTCAGCGGGCTGTCGATTTGATGACGGGTGCCCCGAGCGAGGTCGATCCCAAACAACTCAAAGAACTGGGGATAAAAATCGAGAAATAAGATACCATATGGTCGAAGGCAGGCTGGGAAACGGCTGGCCTGGCCCATGCCGAGCGTCCGGTGTGGCATTTACATTCAGAGCAGGAGGGAAACGATGAAATGTCAACGGCCCTGGAGGACAGAACTTCTTTCCATGCCCTATGTGATCCTGTGGCTTGGCCTGCTGGTGACTCTCGGCTGTCCGCGACCCACTTCTCCAGAGAAACCTAAAACCCTGGGCCAGTCGCAGGTCGCCGCGCCATCCAGTTCCAACCTGTCAAGCCCAGGTCAGTCTTCAACGGAAACCGATCAACCGGCAAGCCCTCAGGCTCCGGTAAGCGAACCGGCACCAAGACCCGAATTGAAAATTCCTTCGGTCGTGATGGCCGAGGTCGATCGGGCGCAATGCAAGCTGTTTGTGGGCGACGTGGTTCCTACCGCGGCGTTGCCCAATCTTGAGAACCAGGAAACTGACGTAAAAGGATTGCTGGGAAGCAAGGGGACCGTCCTGGTTTTCTTCTCTGCAGGAGATGGCCAGAGAGAACGACTGCTGGCGTCCAATCTGCTTGGCGATCTTCAGGAGGATATCGCGAAAGCCCATGGCAGTTCCGGAATTTCCGTGATCGCGATTCATGTGGGAGACGACAAGGAACAGCTCGCGGCTCTCGTGAAGGATGCGCAGGTGGAGTTTCCCGTCCTCATCGATCGTGACGGAAAATACTACAGCCAGTTTGCATCGCACGCCCCCCCTGCTCTCTATCTTCTGGACAGCGCAGGAAAAATTCTGTGGCTGGATATCGAATACAGTCGGGCGACGCGAGAGAACCTGAAACGGGCTGTGTCAGCTCTCGTAGCGGGAAAGTCGTGACGCAGCGTCCCCCGGAACAAAGCGAACAACTGGTTGGCTGGAGTCGCTGGATCGAATGAAAATCCTGGTCATTAACGCGGGTTCGAGCAGTATCAAGTTGGCCCTGTACACCTGGAACGACCTCAGTTGCATCGCCAAGGGCTTGGTGGATTTCGGGGTGGGCAAGGGGTCGGCGGAAATCAGCCTCCAGTATCTTAATGGAGCCTCGAAAACCAGGGTTCCAGCGGCCAGTTACCGAGAGGGCCTCCTCTCCGCTTTGAGTTCCCTGAAAGAGGCAGGGGTCATCGGGTCCGACACCGAAATCCGGGCCGTGGGGCATCGCTTAATACACGGTGGTGAGACGCTCCGCGAGCCCGTGGTGATTGACGAAGAGGTCAAAAAGATCATCCAAAGTTTCCTGCCCCTGGCGCCCCTGCATATTCCGGCAGGACTCGAGGCCATCGAAGCGGCCGAATCCCTGTTCCCCTGGGCTGTGCAGACCGGCGTGTTTGACACAGGTTTTTTCGCCGATATTCCACCGGCTGCTTACCTGTATCCCGTTCCCTATGAATGGTACGAGAAATGGGGGATTCGGCGATTCGGATATCATGGGACAAGCCACCTCTATGCATGCGAGCGGGCTGCCGAAATGCTCGGCCGTGATGTCGGGAGTCTCCGGCTCATTACCTGCCATCTTGGACAGGGGTCCTCGGCAAGTGCTATTCAAGGTGGCAAAGCCGTGACGAATACTATGGGATTCACTCCGCTGGAAGGTTTCATGATGGGAACCCGTTCCGGGACGGTGGATCCAGGCATTATCACATACGTCCAGAAGCACTACGGGCTGACGGTCGAGGAAGTGGAGGAAATCCTTCACAAACGTTCCGGATTACTGGGAGTTTCCGGGGTTTCTGGCGATTATCGGCAGGTGTATGACGCGGCCAAGGCCGGCAATCCGCGGGCCAAATTGGCGCTGGAAATGTATGCCTATCGCGTGCGAGCTATGCTGGGAGCGCTCGCGGTCACGATGGGCGGCGTGGATGCCCTCGTGTTTACGGGTGGTATTGGGGAAAATGCCAGGGAACTCCGTGCGGACATTTGTCGCGGGCTGGAGTGTTTGGGGCTGAATTTGGACCCAGAGCGCAACGCCCACGCCACTCCCGATGCGGAAATCTCGGCCCCGACTTTGCCGGGTAAGATTCTTGTGATTCACTCCCGGGAAGACTATATTCTGGCACGGGAAGCCAAACGGCAGGTTGAGAAACATGGAAAGAGCAGCCTCGAACCAGGGAAGTAATCGCAAATCTAAAGGCGGCTTCCTTTTTTCTGAAGTTGCGGAGGGGATCGAACCATGGTGCGGGAAACATTCCATAAAGCAAGGGGCATTCGCGGGCGATGCGAGAAAGATGTGCCTGTTCGGTTGGAAGTCTTGCTGGTATCGGCTTTTTGGTTTGCGTTGGGGTCGTGCTCCGGTTTGGCAAGTGAGAGTTCAGCGATGAAAGTGACCAGAGAAGTTTTCGGAAAAACGCCCGATGGTCAGGACGTTTACCTGTATCAACTGGAGAATGGACGTGGATTGACTGTGCGGGCGATGTCCCTGGGGGCTACCCTCACGGCGGTGGAGTATCCCGACCGTGAAGGCAAACGGGAAAATGTGACACTTTATCTGGAGACACTCGAGGATTACCTCAAGGGACACCCGTGCTTCGGTTCGGTATGCGGGCGCTATGCCAACAGAATCGCGAAAGGGCGATTTGAACTGGATGGCGTCGTGTACCAGTTGGCGACGAACAACGGACCGAATCATTTGCACGGAGGCCGTGTGGGATTCCATCAACGGTTATGGCAGCACGAACCGGTTGAAGGGGACGGATTCGTCGGCGTGAAATTCACCTATGTAAGTCCGGATGGAGAAGAGAACTATCCAGGGACCTTAACGGCTACGGTCATCTATCGGATCACTGGTGACAATCGTCTGGAGATGGAGTACTTCGCGACCACGGACAAGCCCACGGTCGTCAACCTGACGAATCATGCCTACTGGAATCTTGCGGGAGCGGGCGTTGGTACCGTTTTGGATCACATTTTGCAGATCAACGCAGATCGCTATCTGCCCGTCGATGAGACGTTAATCCCGCGGGGAGAAATGGCCCCCGTCGCGGGAACGCCCTTCGACTTCCGTCAGCCCAAACCAATTGGGCAGGACATCGAAAAAACGGGCGGGGGCTATGACCACTGCTTTGTTCTCAACAAATCCCAACCGGGTGAGCTTTCGTTCTGTGCCCGGCTTGAAGATCCGAAAACAGGTCGCGTTATGGAGGTCTTCACCACACAGCCGGGCGTTCAGGTCTATACCGCCAATGGCCTCAATGGCCGCCTGGGCGCGCATGGTCGAACGTATTCCAAGTTCGGTGCTGTGTGTCTGGAAACCCAGCATTTTCCAGACTCGCCCAATCATCCGCAGTTTCCATCCACGGTGCTTCGGCCGGGCGAGACGTACCGCGAGCTGACTGTTCACCACTTTTCGGTAGCGAAGTAGGCACTCGCCAATAAGGGATGGTCCCACAGGCTGCCTGTCCGGTGGGACCATCTCACCGGAGACGGCAATAACGTCATGACAGAGTCTGCGACAGATCCGGTGGCGAAGAACCCACGACCGTTCGACGTCGAGGTGTCGTCCGCGTCATCCGCTGCCACACACGTTCATTCTTTGCCAGACCACCACCGATCAAGCTCTTCCGTGAGCTTTTTCACCACCTCGGGATGTGTAGTCGCCAGGTCCCGGGTTTCAAATGGGTCTGCCACAACGTCGTAGAGTTCCGGCTCGCCGTTGGGATCGGCGGGCGCGATCAGCTTCCAGTTTTCGCGGATCATCCAGCGGAAGGTGAGGCTCTTGGTCGGGTGATCCACGTCGGCCACGTCGTGCTCAAAGACCTCACCGAAAATCGCCCGCCGTTGCTTGACTGTCTCACGATCCATGAGATTGATACCGGGAAGGTTCGTTGGTACCGGCAGGCCACATGCTGTTAATACGGTGGGCGCAATATCGATACTGCTTGCCAAATTTTCATCATCGCGCAGAGGCGTGATCTTTCCCGGCCAGGATAGCATGATGGGCGTGCGGATTCCGCCGTCGTACGGGGATCGTTTCGAACGTGGTGCGTACCGATTGGGATTGTTCGGATCCTGAATCCACCCGTTGTCCGCGAGATAAATGATCAGGGTTGATTTCCTGAGATTTTCTTTTTCCAGGAATGTGATGAGGTCGCCGCATGTTTGATCGAACCACTCACACATGGCGTAATAGCGGGATTGTGCCGGGGTTAATTCAGGGCGGAGGTACTTCTGCAGGTACTTTTCGGGGGGAGTGTGAGGAGCATGCGGCATCATCGGAGCATACCAGACAAAAAACGGCTTGCCCGCCTCTTTGGCCCTTCGGATAAAGTCGAAGATCGGCTCCAAGCCCTGGCGACCGATGGCAAGCCCGGCATCCCCGTGTCGTCCTCCGCGCTTGGGATCGCCGTGCGTCATACCTTCTGTGAATCCCCCACGGGTGTACGCACCTTCCCACCATTTTCCTGTTTGCAATGAGACATAGCCGGCCTTGCCGAGAAGTCTGGGCAAGGTTGGGTGAGTTTCAATCCGCCGCATGAGCGTTTCATAAAAACGGGCAAATTCAGGACGAGCCCTGCCCGCCATGGGATTGACCTTCGGATCCGGCAATTTAGGATCGTTTCCCGTGATTCCGTGCTGGTGGGGATACAATCCCGTGATGACGGTTGCCAAAGAGGGACGGCACAGCGAATCAGGAACATATCCCCGTGTATAAACGAGCGATTCCCGGGCGAGCCGATCCAGATGAGGAGTTTGGATAACAGGATGGCCCATGAAACCGTAATCCGTCCAGGCCTGATCATCGGAAATAATGAGCAGGACGTTTGGGCGGGATGATTCCTGCGCCAGCCCGATCTCCCCTGGTCCCTTCAAAAAGACCAAAAAAGCACCAATGACCAGCAACCATAATGAGGCTCGTCGCATAGGATGCCTCCTCAAACGCTCCACGACTGGGAGAGGGGATGGACAGCACGTACGGGTTCCGAAGCACCCAGGCTCCCATTCAAGTTCCGTACGCAGCCTAACCGAGTATTCGCTTCCAACGCTCGATATTGTAGCGCGCCTTCTCCAGGGGAGTCATCTTGCTGAAATCCGGATCGTCAGATGGTGGTCGCCATGTGGCGATGGTGACGCGTGGCTTATTGGGACTCGGAGCGGTGCTCGGTTGTCGGACGTCTTGTCTTGTACTGACTCCACTTCCGGAATAACTGTGCGAGGTTTGGGTGAGCTGGAGATCCTCCTCTAAAGGCCGGTGAGGTGGCACGCCCAACTTTTCCAGGTCGGCATGGTAGGCGCGGACCGCCTCGGCGGGCAAAATTTCGTCGTCAGCAATGAGTCGGAGGTACTTGATGAAGGTCAACTGGTCTTCTGCGTTGTTGATCTTCCGTCCGTAAAGAGCCACCCGGGCACCGTACTTCTTGGCCTCCCACAACATGTGAAACGCATCGTAGGTGGTGCCTGCGGAACCGCCCAGAATTCCGACGACCAGGGAGCTGTCATAACGGCACAGGGCCTCCATGGCTTCCGGACCGTAGTAAGGAATTTTCAGAAATAAAGGACGGCCCGCGCTTGTCACTCCCGCCAGAGTCCGGACAATGTGATCATTAACGAACCGGGGAACATCCCGCGGGGCGTTTTGACCGGGCGCATTGGGGCTAAACACTTCCAGAAAGTGGCGAAAACCTTTCCTTTCTGCCTCCAGTCGGAACTCGCGGTAGGCCTCGAGCGTCCGCAGATCAAGCTCCACATCATTGTTGAATGTTACGGAATATAGTCCCAAATCAGCCCCCAATTTGCGTTCTTCCGGCGTACATTCGACCTTGCCGCACATGATATGGTCAAGAGTTGCCGTGCGAAAAGGCCGCGATGGTTCGCGATCATAGACGCCCAGGCCACCTCCCGCCAGCCAAATATCAGTTGCGTCGTTGGCGCGCACGGCGGGAGTGACATGACTGTTGTCAAAAACCCTTTCTCGAATTGTCAGGACCTCGTTCGTACTGGCGCTCATCAGCATGATGTCCACCAGACCCTGGGCCACAATCTCGCGAATGATCTGGCGGTATTCGTCCAGCGTTCGAAAGCGGGCTTCGTGCGCGTGGTGTTCTGGGCTCTTACCTGGAGCGGAAAGACCAAAAGCCATATCCGCATCTTTTGCGTCGGCCAAAATAAAATCGCGGCAGGACCGATTGGCCCTGATTCGCGCCAGCTTAATATCGAGCGTTTTCTCCGGCATCGAGAGACCCCTATTACCGCGTCGTGGAAATCCTGGAAAGCCAGCATCGGCCATTTATCACATAAACAGTGCAGCGCCCCCGGGATTGCAGCTTGACAATCCCCAGTCAAACATCGCCCATCAGGGGTGTCAAGTCAAGCAGGCGAAGTTTGTTTGTCGCAATGGGGGTTTGGAAGCCGTTGCCTGGGCCGGTAGGATGATCAAGAGTTGGCGGCCAGATGCGAACTCAGGAAAGCCACCACTACCGTGGGGTACCGCTGTCCCGTAGAATCAGCCCAAAGGGCTTCGTGGATGGCATCATGAGCGAGAGCGAGTTCGACGCCGGCGCCATGACAGCGCGCTGCGGTGAGATGGATTTGGTTGAGTGAGCGAGGGAGAAGGATCCGAAACACGATGAGCGAGCGCATCAGTGATAAAAATGATAAGATTTACGTCGTAGGAATCGGCGAAGACGGATTTCTCGGACTTACCGAGTATGCACAGAACATCATTCGCTCCGCGGATGTGATTGTAGGTGAGCCCCACTGCTTGGAGTTGGTGCGGAATGTTGAATTCCCGAAACCGGTGCTGATGCTCACTGTGTCCGGTGCCCTCGACGAAATCGTCCGGCGGATCGAGGAAAATTCCCACAGACGGATTGTGGTACTGGCCCTCGGGGATCCCCTCTTTTATGGAACGGCGCGATACCTCTGGGATAAACTGGGAAAAGAGCGTTTTGAGATCATCCCCCACGTCAGCATGATGCAAATGGCGTTTGCCAGGGTGAAGGAAAATTGGGAAGACGCTTTTCTCGCGAACCTGTCAACAACGTCGCTGGAAGACATCTTCAACCAGGTTCGCTCCGCGGAGAAGGTGGGCCTGTTCACCAGCGAAGAATTGCCGCCCAACGTCATTGCGCAAAAACTCCTCGATGTGGGCCTGGATTATTTCACGGCCTATGTGTGTGAGAACCTCGGGGCACCCAATGAACGTGTGACCTGTGGCGAACTCCAGGATATCGCGTCGCACACCTACTCACCGCTTAACGTATTGATTCTCATTCGGAAACCTGACGTCCCGGACCGTCCCCTCAGCTTGTGGGGAAAACGGCTTTTTGGCAATCCGGATGATGCGTTCCTGCAAGCAAAACCGAAGCGGGGCCTCTTAACCCCCGCAGAAATTCGATCGATCGCCCTGGCAGAACTCGATGTGGGGCTGGCCAGCGTGGTATGGGATGTAGGGGCCGGCAGCGGTGCTGTGGCCATCGAGGCCGCTCAAATTGCCAGGGAGGGCCGCGTCTACGCGATCGAAATGGATCCCGAGGACGTCCGGCTCATCGAAGAAAACGCCAAACGATTTGGTGTGACAAATCTGGTCACAATTTTGGGGCGTGCCCCCGAGGCGTGGGCCGACCTGCCGGCACCCGACTGTGTGTTCATCGGGGGAAGTGGTCGTCAGGTCGCCGAGTTGTGTGAGCTCGCGTTCGGGCGACTTAAAGAGCGGGGACGCCTCGTAGCGACGATGGGCAGTCTGGAGAACGTCGTGGATGTCCACCAGAGGCTCCGTCGCCTGTCACGCGTGGTGAACGTCCTCATGATCAATCTCGCCCGAGGATTCTACCAGTTCGACCGTGTGCGCTTTCAGGCACTCAACCCCACTTTTCTTGTGTCCACGGTCAAAATCAGGGAAACGAGGGTGTGAGCTTTCCGGCAAACCGGAGCGGGGGCGACAAACGGGTTCGAACGGGTTGATCGGGAAGACCTCTTGCCCTCGATCGCACACTGCGAGAGGGCATTGTGATGTTTTGCGGGGAGACGATCCAAGCGAGATGGGAAAATGATGGAGACGGCAAAAATTATTCACGATACTCGGCAATCAGCTCAGGAAACGGTTGACGTCATTGCGGTAGGTGCCCATCCCGACGACGTGGAGATTGGATGTGGCGGGTTTTTGCATTCGCTCAGTCAGCGGGGCTACAGGGTGGGTATTGTCGATCTCACCGATGGAGAACCAACGCCGAACTGCCCCAGTCCCGAACAGCGGCTGGCCGAGGCAGCCCGAGCGGCGGAGGTGCTCCAGGTTAAGGTCCGAGTCGTCCTGTCGTTACCGAATCGCCGACTGTTTGACAGCTTTGAAGCGCGGATCGCGCTGGCTCACCAGTTCCGAATCCTCAAACCGCGGTGGGTGCTGGGATTAGGCGTGTCCACCCCCATGGCTTCCCCGGACCACGAGCAAGCAGGCCGAATTACGGAAGCCGCCGTGTTTTATAGCCGTCTTTCGAAATGGGAAGAGTATTTCGAAGGGCTGCCGCCCCATACGGTCGACTTTTATCTGCATTATTTTCTCGCCCTTCGTTACACGGTCCTTCCAGGACGGCATCCGGTTGTCGTCAATATCGGTGACAGCCTGGATCCGAAGCTCCGCGCGATCGCGGCCTATGAATCTCAATTTGCCCACCGGCCTGAAATCCTGGACCGAATCCGGGTGTATTGCCAGCAATTGGGGCAAACTGTCGGTTTCTCCGCTGGAGAAGTGATCGGTCATCCGACTGGTTGGGGATTCAATGACCTTTTCGCCGGGATGCTGGGATCGGGCTGAGCGATATCTGCTTTTTGACAGCGCATGGTAAGGCGAGAACCGGCGGTTCGTGGCTTGCGTTCAGCCGTCACCTTTGACCGTCCTCCAGGGATCGGTATCGACGCAGTTCTTCCAACGTTTGGGCGATATCCTGGGGAAGAGGTGCTTCCACCTCTATTCGTTCCCCAGTTCCGGGATGGGTAAATCCTAGTTTCCAGGCGTGAAGGGCCTGTCGCGAAAGAAGAACAGTCTCGTCGGAAGGATCTCGCCGAATCTCTCCGCGTGTGAGAACCGCCCGCCCTCCGTACTGACGGTCGCACAGAACCGGACAGCCCACATGGGCGAGATGCACCCGAATCTGATGGGTGCGCCCTGTCTTGGGATGGGCGGAGACGAGCGCAAAATCGTCAAAACGCTCCAGGACACGATAGAGCGTTTGGGCGGATCGGGCTTCCGGATCATATCTGCGAATGGCCATTTTTTCCCGCTGTCGTGGATGGATCCCAATCGGCTGATCGATCCAGTCGGCATCGCGGTCAGGCACGCCGCAAACGAGGGCAAGATATGTCTTGTCTACCGTCCGTTCCGCAAACTGTGCTGCCAATTTCCCGTGAGCCAGGTCGTGTTTGGCGATGAGAATGGCTCCACTTGTGTCGGCATCCAAGCGGTGGACGATACCCGGTCGGTTGGGACCACCCAAGGTACTCAGCTTGCCGCCGTAGAGATACTGGATGGCACTGGCGAGAGTCCCCGACCAATGGCCCCGTGCCGGATGGACGACCATTCCAGGTGGCTTGTTGATGACCGCAAGCCAGTCATCTTCGTAAATGACTTCGACTGGGATATTTTCCGGTTTGGGACATTGACGCGGCAATTCCGGCAGAACCACCCGAACGCGCTGACCAGGCTTTAACCGATACGCGGGTTTGGCTCCTTTATCATCCACGGTCACCCCGCCCGCCGTGATCACCTGTCGGAGCAAACTCCGGCTGTATGCTGGAAAGTGATAGACAAGAAAGGCGTCCAGGCGCCAGTCTGCTTCGTGAGGTGTGACTGTCAGCTCGATAGGCGTGTCACTCAGGCGCGGATCGGCCATAATTTTGTCCGCGGGGAGCGCTCACTTGTTTTCAGAGGCCTCATTGCCTGAAGTGGCTGGCGGCTCAGCCTTGGACTCTGACGATTCCTGCGTTTGCTGAGGCTGGCTGCCTGACGAAGGAGGCCCACTACCTGCTGGCTGCGGAGGGGCCGACTTGGCTTCCCCGCTCTCGGGGGCGGGCAACTCCGGCAATTGGCCGGGGGTTTGCGAGGGGGCCGCGACGGGTTCCGATGGCTGACTCTTCGGCTGAGCACTTTGCGATTCTCCGGTACCTTCCGGCGCCGGGGGTGTCGGCGGTGGCACCTCTGTCGGTCCCGGACTGATTGGCGGAGGCAGCGCGCTGCCCGTCCCTTCCGTGCTGGTGGTTGGCTTGGGCGGCTCATAGGCCGCGAACATGTCGTAAAACTGGCGATTTTCTGGTTTGTTCAGGAAAGCGATGCGGCGACGGGCGAGTTCGGCGTAGGGACCGTCCGGCCACCGATCGACCAGTTCCTGATAAACCTTAATGGCATTTTCCAGCTCGCCCTGTCCCTGTCGAGTGCCGGACAAAGCCTCGTAGGCTCTCGCAAGTCCCCAAAGCACCCTTTGCTGGAAGAACGGTGATCCAGATACTCCCCGCACGGCGAGATATCCGTCAATCGCTTTGCGGAGTTCTTGGGCAGCATTCGCCTTGTTGGTAAGCATTTCCTGGCAGCCGAATCGGAGGTGAAGATCTGCCGCCAGCAAACGGGCCCAATGCCCGGCGTCGGTCCGTGGATATTGCTCGGCGACAGCCTCGAGGTCTGCTGGTCCGCCTGATTCCAGGGCTGCGTACAGGGCATTCCATGCGTTTTGCTCTACGGCTCGCGCCCAGTTCGCCCAGACCATCCAGCCCACATAGAGCACGACGATTGCCACCAATCCGACCAGAATGGCCTGGGAGTAGGGAGCGATTTTCTGCATCCAACGCCCGATAAGTTCGGCCAGTTCGTTTTCTTTCAGCTCTTGCCGTCGTTCTCGTTTCATCGACCTGCAGTCCTCACGTGCTAATCCACTTTTGAATCCACCTTTGCCGCAAAAATGACAGCCCGTGTGGTGCTCCGGGTTTCCGTAGTCATGAATTGTTAGGCCCCTACCTCCGGAGTCTTCTTGGCTCTTACTATTAAGCTTTTATCTTACCGGAAAGGCGTTACGGGAAGAAGATCGGTCACTCGGTCAGTTGGGCACACTGCTGCTTCCTTGGTGGACCCGCTTGCGCTTGAAGGTGGAACTGATCCTGGGCTTCCCGCGGCAGTTAAGGGTTAAGAAGCGGTCACAGAGTACACATCGGGCGCAGTGTCAAGGTGATTCATCTGGCAAAAGGATTCTCAAATCAAAGCGGTGGATGTCGATGCGATCGAAGGCCTGGACTTCCGTCACGCCCAAACTGCGCCGTGGGGTGATGCGGAAGCGAACAAACTGTGCGGTGACGGGCGATGACAATGGGAGAATGTAATTCCAACCCTGGGCTGTTTCGTCATCCGGGAGCATGTGATTAATGGGAATCACCCGACGCCACAGATTTAGATTGAATCTTCCCTGTCGAGTGAAGGTTTGACCATCGAGTGACGTCCAGACCTCCACTTCGTCGCGGACCTCTCCTTTGAGAGCATCCCACCATGGCCACCCGGCCGTTAGATGGATCCCAAACCCAGCAATTTGTTGAGGCTCTTGCATGTCGACAGTGATTTCCGCAGGCCCGCTCTTCTCATCGAATCCCACTGCGTATTTCATGCATACTCCGCCCGCATAGTTCGGCCCGACCACACCATCCGTCAGTTTCTTGCGTTCGGGATCGTCGGCACCCCAAGCTCCGGTAGGCTCAACATTGATTCGGTAGGGCTTGCCGACCAAGAAATTTCGACCTAACTCCTGCCAAACATGAGTAACGCGCTGCCCCAGCCCGGAGCGGTTGTCCGAATAGCCGTAGCGAGTCCCTTCAGAATTCGTGGGACATTCTATGGAGAGGCTTTTGACAATGGGATGGTCAACCCCACCTACGTCGATCGTGTATCTCATAGGGACATGGTCGATGCGTTGCCGGTGGGATCGGGTGATGCGACTACGATCACTCTGCACTTCTTCCCACGTGAAAGTCACATCCAAGGGCTCGAAGGCAGGACCTGTCGCCTGGTGTCGGACCTCCATGCGAACGCTGTAAATACTGCAAGCCATCGGGCCGGCCTGAGGAGCCTCAAGCGAATATTTCAGCAGTACCTCATGGGAATCTGGAGGAACGTGCCGCACAGTTACATAATGGATGACGTCCCACGGTTGAGACGTGTCGGTCAGCGTCCAGTCGTTATGCCAGGTTTTTCCTCCGTCAAAGGAATGACTTAGACGTATTTCGCCGCCGGGAACACGGTTATAAAACCGGCCGCCATAAACCACGCTCGTAATTGGCCTTGGGCACGGGATACGGTAGATCGTGAACGCCTCAGAGCGCGGTTTCTGGGCGAACATCACTCCGCGCCAGCCAGCATGTTCTTTTTCAGTAGCGATATTCTGCTCCTCTGCCACAAACTGGCGGTAAGAATCTCCTTGCAGATCCGGCCAGATCACGACGGAGTCATTGGGTTCTCCCACGTCGACGAAGACGGTGTTAAGGCCAAGCCGGAGCTGAGGCTGCATTTTAGCATTGAGCATCGTCCGCGTTTCAATCGAGATGTCTGAGATGCCCACGGCCTCGGGATCTTTATTCGCCTGAAGGATAAACTTTATAAGTATTTCATACTGCCCATTCACTTCGTCAATTAACAGTTTCTCAATGGTGCCATCGGCCGGGCCAGCCTGATTATAAACTGTTCGCCAATTGGTTCCCGCGGTGGTACTGATCGCCATGCTGAGGTGATCATCAGGACTTTGCATCCGAATCTTGGCACGGATGATCTGGGACGTGGCGATGTTCGCCGCCGCGATTTTGAAGACAATTTCGCCCGGTTTTCCCGCTTCGACCGGGCGGACCATTCCACCTGGCGATACTGTGACATTTGAGAGCGAATAGGCCGATCGAGCTAACCCATCGGGAGTCAACAGCGGTTTGAATTCCCATACTCCGTTTCCGCGAATATGGTAACGTGGATTAGCCGACTCTGGATCCTTCCCCCGATTTGACACAACGTATTCGCGTGAATCGCCTAGGCTGTAATAGTGACGAGTATATGATTCGCCTTTATGCAAATTGAGGATATAACGATGGCCCCAGTCCCAGTTGTTATAATACGTGCGCAGTTTAAGTCCATTCGGATGGAAGCAGCGCGACTCCTGATCAAGATCCCGTGCACAATCGGCGCCGGTAAGAAAGCCGTTCGGGCTGGTTGCAGTGAGGCAGTGATACTTCACAACGTGGCCCATCTCGGCATGGCCGCCCGAGAGCGAACAGGCTCTAGTATCGCCCAAATCCTCAACACCTGCGATCGTTTGACGATCACAGAGCGTGTAAAGGGCTGACATGGAATTGTCATACATGTGCCACCGTCCATCATAAAAACACTCGGAGACGGTATGCAGGGTGACATCCCAAAATCGCACAGGCAAGCCCATATGGTGCCACAGCGCGCAATTCATTCCGGCTACCGTGCTGCACATCGTGTACCCGAAGTCATTGAACTGGCGAATAGGATCGGTTACCTCGACGCCGTGGAAAATCATCGGGCTGGTTTGCCGACGGCCAATGTGAACCCAATAGAAAAGCGCCCAGCAGCGATCTTCTGGGGCTGACCAGGCCCCTGTGGCACTGCGAAGGAAGCTTTCCATGTCGTGGCAATCCGGGCTGGCGTCGGTGACCACCTTGATATTGCATACTTGCGCCTGCAGTGACCCTGGAATGCAAACTAACACAATGACCCCAGCGGCCAAAATGCCTTTTCGCATTGCTGAGCGCTCCCCACAGATGACGTTGCTGTTGTTGTTTGGTCGGTCGTGATTGTGATATTCTGGGCATGCATTTGTCAACAGTCGGGTCCGCCGAGTGGTAAGTGTGTCTCCCCAGGTTCGATGGATTTCACACCTCAAGCCAATGCGTTAATGTCGGTGCGTGACCCCGAGCATTATCGTGGGGAGGGAGAAAAGGCTATTGCGCCGGCGACGGAGCTTTTTGCGTGGTAACGGTTGTTCTTCGTACGACCCCGCGCCCCGAATGGACCATCGGCTACGGGTGGCGAACTGTGGCTGGGGGGCCGATCGGTCGTCTGGTTAGCGAATGGGCGGAAAAGGTTGCACAGCCGAGGCCGATCGTTCTTGCGCCGGGGTGGATAGGCCAGGTCCTCCATCAATCGGAGGCAACGGCGCGACAAGCGGTTGTGCGGGAGCAGAACTCGATGAAAGGGGCGGGGGTGCCGTGGTTTCGCGCGACAATTCACTATTCCGGTCGAAGTCGGTAGGTTGGTCGCTCTTGGATGGATTGCGCGTAACTCTGTCGGTATTCGAGGTGGTTCGAGATGACGCGTTAAGACGATTGGTCAATGCATCGCGCCAGGCGATCGCATCGGGAAAATTGGGGCGTATGGTCAAGGCCCGATTGAAATATCGGAGCGCCGCCACCTCATCTCCCTTTTTCGCCAACAGGTAGCCCAGATTATAGCAGGCAGTGGCTTCGTCGTGCACGGCGGAAAGGTGCCTCATTGCCCCGCTCAAATCGCCGATTTGCACGAGCACGGTGGCCAGATTGTGCCGATACAGTGGCTCGCGGGGCGCAAGATTGACCGCTTTCTCAAAGGCATTGATAGCGTCGCGAGAGCGGCCCAGCCGGGCATAGCAAAGTCCCAGGTGGTTCCATGCAGGCGCTGAATCGGGATGAGCCTTGACGGCTTTGGAGTAATAACCGAGAGCATTCTCCAAATCGCCCTGTCGGTCTTTCAAACGGCCCAATCCCAGCAGGGCGTCGAGGTATTTGGGATCGAGCTGGAGAGCTTTCTGGTAGTACTGCTCGGCGTTTTCAGGCTGTTTAGCATCCTCGGCCAGTCTCGCCATGGCCACGTAGAGCCGGGGACTTGGTTTGGCCTTGGTATTCAACGAGGTGGGGTCGGGAGCCTGCTGGACCGGCTCGGTGAATGTGAGCAACTCGCCAACCTTCTCCAGCCCGTCTTTGACCCCAGCAAGGAGGTCGAATTCTCCAGAGGAATTTGCCCCATTTGCGACACCGACCTGTCCCGTCAAAGGAGAGGCCGGCGGCTTGGCGGAAGCCCCGTGGTTGAATAAAGGAGCCTCAGAGAGGGGGCCCGACCGGGCGCTATCCGCCGAAAAAGAGGTACTCCGACACCCGGCAAACAAAGCGATTACCAGGCAAAATGTTATCGGACGAACGAGTTGGAGTCCAACCCGAATCATGACTGGATTCTCCATACGATCGTGGACGCATGCGCGGACGGCCTCTCCGCGTTGTGCGTGAAACCGGTCCATCGCCTAAAATCGGCAAAATCGGCAGATAAGTTGAATCGGATTTGTTCAGCGAGACAAGATGCGATGACTTTAACAGGGTGACGTCGCTTAAATGGCAAAATGTAAGCGTTTTCGACCGTCGGGCACTTTTTCCCACCTGGAATTAGATGGGAATCGGCAGGAAGGCTTGCCGATAAATCCTGTAGCGGCACGACGTCCGTCATTTTCGTCATTTTGCTGTTCGCTGCTACCGAACAAGCAGGCAACGCCGGGCCATAGGCTGCAAATGGCACGAGGTGATCCATGAGAACTCTGTCGTGGTTGATAATTTCAGTAGGCTTGGTGATTGGGATAGGTAATCCGCTCTGGGCAGGGGGAGGTTTATTGCACAGTATCGGTGTTGACACAGCACGGAACAATTGCTGGCCGGACGCCTTTGTGCCGTCAGACCGCGCAAGTGTGCGGATGCCTTTTGTCACGATGGTGGCCAACGGCTGGATGAAGCAAAACCTGATTGCGGACCATTTATTCGACGAGTCGGGCCAGTCGCTGACCGAGGCTGGCCGTCGAAAGGTGCAGTGGATTGTGACCCAAGCACCTCTCCGGCATCGCACAATCTACGTCAAAAAGACGTTGACAGAAGACGTCAACCAGGCACGGATCAACGCCGTCCTGGCGGCGGCGAAACAGGTTATCCCACCGGACCAGAAAGTGGATATCCGTTTGACCGATATCGAGGCCCCTGGCTGGCCGGCCGAGTACGTGGACCACGTAGAACGATCATACTACAAGACAATGCCCGAACCGCGGTTACCGCCGAGAAGTTCTTCGGAGACGGAAAGCAGCGGTTCATCGTCGAACTGAGCGCTGCACAGTTCGACCGGTTTATCGAGGACGACGAACCGAATGGGGCTCGGTCAAACTATTCTGGGATGCAAATCCCTCACGGCCGACTCCCAGATTGATAGCTTCCATTTGCCGTCGTAAGGAAGGGCAGCCCTCAATGAGTCCCGCAATGTGGTGTCCATCACAATCCGGGCCGAGGGTGTCCACAATAATCTGATGTACTTCCCAGTCGTCCTCGTTCACCAGCACGAGTCGAATGTCGCGACGATCGAGTTTCTCCGGGACCGGGATCCAGTGAACACGAAATCGATCGGGATGCGTGTAGATATACTTTGTTGGATGCTGTCGGTCCTCAGCACTTCGAAGCTTCTCGTTGAGGCGGTGGAGCGTCTTGGTGAGATCGAGTTCGCCGTAAAGAACCGCAGAGCTTAGCATGGCCGGCGTGCCATCCTGAGTGCGGTAGCCGACATAGTCGGCTGGTTCGGGAAGACGCCGTGCTTCTTTGACGAGCCGATCTACCAGGAACCGATCCACAAACGGGCAGACTGTCTCGAATCGCACAAATTTTTCGCAGGGATAGGCTTCGAGAGCTTTTGCCCAGAGGGATAGAACATCGTCCGCTTCAGCGGCAAAGACAGGAACGTCCAAGGGAACGAGGTCTTTGACAAAGTCGTTAGCTGGATCGGCCGTCGTCACAACGATGACGCCGTCAAGCTGCTGGCAATCCGTCGCACGGCGTGAAACCCATTCCAGAACCGACTTGCCCTGCAATCGCCCGGCGGCCCGGCGACGCTCCTTGTCGGTACGAAAACAGGCATCAACGATTCCCAAAGTTTGAATCATTCGGCCCAACCTCCTTTCTTGGGCGGCGATCCATGCGGAATCCGCGGAATCCTGCATCAGCCGCCAATATACCACGCGACGATCACAAACGTCAACTATCCGCCGACGATGAATAAAAGTCCGCAGGCACGTTTCCGGTTGTAGGGAAAATGTTTCGGCGCCGCTCCGCGAGCCCGTTCGCACTCACCAGCCCATCCAAAGGGACGGCTCCTCGGTCAACAACGAAGCGAGGAGAGCGCCGCTGCAATCTCTGGATTTCGGCGAGAACTTTTCTATTTGCGCGAACCCTGAACAGCCTTTTCTCTCGGGGAAGGTGTGCCGCCTTCCGTTTGCTTCGCCGCTTGTGTTCTCATCCATTCTTCAATCCGACGCCGGAACTCTTCGGGGTCATCTTCAGGGCGGCGCTGGGGAGGGGTGCTCTGGTCTGACTGTGCTGACGCATTCACGGCTTGGGGAGGCTTCTGCAAACCCTCGGGTGTGCGAGTTCCACCGATGTGAGAACTTATCCACATGAGCAAGCCACCAGCGGCCAGACTCACAACCAGGACGGCCACGATTGGCACAAGGTTGCTTTTCGCAAACACAGAAAAAATAGGCCAAGTTTTGGACTTCGGTGCAGAACCGGAGGAGATATGGTCAACAGGGGTGGCAGTGGCGACCTGGTTTGCCGCAGGATCTTGACCCTGCCTGATGACTGTCGAGGGAATGGAAGGTTCCTCAGATTCGATCGGAGTGGCAACCGGCAACGCCTTTGCCCGGACCAGTCCCGAAGACGCTATGTCCAGGCAGACTTTCAATGAGCGCGCCAGTTCTTCCGCCGTCTGGAACCGCTCGCCCGGCAGTTTGGCGAGGCATTTCCGGTAGAGCAGATTCAGTTCCTCGGGCACATCAGGTCGGAGTTTTTTCAGGTCGGGTGGCGAGGCGGTCTGATGCTTGATGATTCGTTCCGACAGGCTCCCGTCGGGAAAAGGTGGTTTTCCCACGAGCAAGAAGAATAGAACACACCCAAGAGAGTATATGTCCACGCGTCCATCGACGCTCTCAGGCTGCAGGGCCAACTCCGGGGCCATGTAATCGATGGTTCCCAGGACGGCTGTTTCCGATGATTGTCCCGCGGGACTGTTGCGGAGCCTGGCCAGCCCGAGATCAAGGATCTTCACGACGTCTTGTGGCGTAACCATCAGGTTGGCAGGCTTGATATCACAGTGAACGATCCCTTTATCGTGAGCATACGCGAGTGCGGTGGCCGCCTGCCGAACTAGACCCACCGCCCTGCGCCACGGTAAAGGTCCCTCTTTCGTAACGAGTTGCTCCAGATCAACCCCTTCGACATATTCCATGACAAGGTAATATCGGCCATTCTCCATGTCCACGTTATAAGCGTGGACAATGTTCGGGTGGTCCAGCGCCGCGATTATTCTGACTTCATTGAAGAATCGTTCGAGAGCCGGAGGAGGCAGGCGCGGGTCGATCAGTTTGATCGCCACGCGACGCTCCATAGTGACATGCTCGGCGAGAAAGACCTCCCCCATTCCTCCCCGCCCCAGGGCTTGAAGGAGCCGGTATTTCCCAATCAGAAATCGCTCCCGCCCAGCCAGCAACTCTTCAGCCTGCCAGTGTGTCAACTGACCGAGTTGCTCCAGTTGCCGAACGAAATCTTCAAGACTCTCGGGTGGTCTCGCCTCACAGAGCCGTTCCACCGCCTCTCGCGATACAGCCAACCCGGCTGCGTGCAACCGCTCACACCATTCCTTAACTTGGGGGGAAAAGGCCATCATGGTGCTGTGGTGCCCTGGGATAGCGAGACACGTTTGCGGGAATCCTGTTCAAGTGTATGCCGCAGGACCTGGTAGAGTTGGTCTGGCGAAGTACCCGCGTCAATTGCAATCCTGAAGATGGGAACTTGGCGATTCGCGTAATAGTCAACGAGGGGTTTCGTTTCCGCCAGGTACTGCTCGAACTTGAACCGAACAAGCTCCGGAGTGTCGTCCTGCCGGCCCGTTCTGTCTCCACCTGTATTTCTCTGAATCCGCTCCCAAACGATCGGGAAGTCACACTCCAAAAGGACGACCCTCTCCACATGAACGAGCGATTCGAGTAGGGTGGCTTGCTCTACGGTTCGCGGGAGTCCGTTAAGAATCAGCTTGAGAGTCTTCGGAGCAGTCCCCTGCCGCGCCGTGTCAAGGAACCATCGCAATATTTGTGTAGCCATGTGGCCTTCTTCCGGTTTCAAGAGTCGCCCGGTTGACAAAACCTCAGCGATGGTCTGCCGGTCTGACGGCCTGAGAGCGTGTGCCGCACCCTCTCCTCTATTGATCAATCGGAGTTGATGGCCGAAATCAAAATGAACGTACGGCCCATCCGGCAACCCACGAGCAGCGATCAACTCCCCCAGCGGTGTCTTCCCCGACCCCGTCGGACCGATGAGAATCGTCGCAAGGCAGTTGTGATCTGCGAACATCGAACCGCCATCCAGACCGTCACCCTATCCAACACCCATTCCCATTGTAGCGGGAGAGAGCCGGTTAAATAATACGGAGGTACGATGGCACAAAGGTCCTGTTCCCGATACCAGCAGATCCCACGGCTCGGATGACCAGTCAAATTGAAGCGACCCATGTCTCCCCCTTGGCGAATAACGTTTCTCATTACCGACTTGGAGGTTGGGGGAGCGGAAAAATTCATGGTCGAGCTCCTCTGTCGGCTCAATCGGCAACTCTTTGATCCACACGTCGTGGTCCTTGCCGACATACCGCAGCGTCGGCATCTCGTCGACCGCCTCGATCAATGCCGGATTCCCGTCTCATTCCTGAAGGTAAGAAATCTCTTCGGTCTACCTAGGGGTTTTGCGAAACTTGTGAGACATCTTCGGAGTTTTCGGCCAGGGATTTTGCAGACTTTCCTCTTCCATGCGAACTTCCTGGGGCGATTGGCTGCCAGAGTCGCGGGAGTTCCCACGGTGATCTGCGGCATTCGGGTTGCAGAGCGGGAGCACCCCTGGCATTTATGGCTCGATCGTTTGACGGCTACCTGGGTCGACAGATACGTGTGTGTGAGTGAGGCTGTGGCCAAGTTCTCGGCGGAAGTGGGAATGCTCCCCGACGCCAAGCTCACCGTTATTCCCAACGCCGTGGACGTCGCTGCGATTTGTTCTCAGAAACCTGTGGATTTAGGACAACTATTCCAATGGGACCGCACAGGCGGCGTCCATGGACTGATCGAGTCACGTTGGGGAGAAACGGGCGACACGCTCGAAAAGACCCAAACGGACGGTCTGCCCAATGCTTCTGAGAACCGCAGTTTTTACATGGTGGCGGTGGGGAGGCTGGAGCAGCAAAAGGGGTTCGATTGGCTACTGATGACGTTGGCGCCGCTCTTGCGCGGGACGCCAAACACCCGGCTCATCATAGTGGGATCAGGTCCGGAAAGAGAGCGCTTGCTGTCCATCATCGCCAGGGAAGGAATAGAGCACGCTGTTCGGCTGGTGGGCTTTCGGGATGATGCTCAGGCGATTATTCGAGCTTGTGATCTATTCCTCCTCAGTTCTGTATGGGAAGGAATGCCCAATGCCCTTTTAGAGGCCATGGCCGCTGGAAAGCCAGTTGTGTGTGTGGAGGTGGAAGGTGTGCGCGAAGTTCTCGGACCGCTTTGCGAGGATCAACTCATCTGTGACAGGAATCAGGACGAGTTTCGGCGCGCAATTTTGAAACATTATCGCGATCGCAAATACGGGTTGCGTTTGGGACGTCGCAACCAGAGGCAGGTCGAAGAACACTTCAATTGGTCGCGCGTCGTTGCGCAGTACGAGAGCTTGTGGATGAGCTTTTTACCCGAGTTACCAACGCAAGTTGCGCCGGGTTCGTAGAATGGAACGGCGGCGCCGCACACGTCTTGAGAGCGTGCCACTGGGGATCCCTCGGCGGGCGGGAGCCGGACCACCACTACACGAAAAGTACATCATTTTTTCTTTTTGATTTCTTTCTCCTCGGGCGAGAGGGGGTAGTTCCCCAGGATTCGTCTTTCGGGTGGTCTCGTTTATCATCATAAGAGGGGTCGGGTGCCTGACGTTCGCACCAACGGATGCCGACCCGACCGGACTGCCTTCTCTTGTACAACTTCCGGGGGGATTTCTTCCGACGCAGTGCATAGACGTTCCTAGAAAAACAAATCGTCCGGTACCTCAACGCGTTCCTCTGAGTCACCCCACTATCAGGTGGACCTAAGTAGCATATTTTAAGTATACGAGATAGGCGGTTATTTTGCCTTTCCTCTACCAGGGGTTGGCTGGGGACGTGTTCAAAAGAACATCACACATTAGTATATAATCGGTCCCCTAAATAGTCAGGTAGATTTGGTTCGACGGGAACGGATAGTTCACCGGGACTGGCGCCTTCAGCCGGGGCTGGTTTCAACTGGTGCCCGGTGGGAGCCGAAGACCTGCCAATGCCCCCCTTCGGGAGTGACAGCATTTCTCGGGCCATTGGGAATTTCACGCCGGATCTGCTGGCGGCCAGCACAAATAGTCCATTTGACTCTTGGAAAGCCCCTGCGCATGATGGAAACGCAGGGTGATGAAGAGGACGTCAGCGACGTGTCAATTGGTACACGACAGCCCGTCGCAGGTGATGAGAACAACACGTTTGTCCGTCCGAGCTGTCGCCGAGGGGTGGGGCCTTCAGTGTTGGTTCTTGGCCACCGACCAGCACTGA
>ERZ795042.863-NODE-863-length-21679-cov-21.915927_pt1 | contig 21679 bp, 22 predicted proteins | sample MGYA00375126_ERZ795042 | MGnify/ENA primary metagenome ERZ795042 (study PRJEB30171, sample SAMN05518105) | compost metagenome | isolation source: Feedstock adapted compost from Newby Island compost facility, Milpitas, CA | place: USA:Newby Island compost facility...
CCCTTCTGGTTGATGATCGTGTCGAGCGCGATCTGCGTCTTCCCGGTCGAGCGGTCGCCGATGATGAGCTCCCGCTGCCCTCGCCCGATCGGGATCATCGCGTCGATCGCCTTGATGCCGGTCTGGACGGGCGTGTCGACGCTCTTCCGCAGGGTGACGCCAGGGGCGATCCGCTCCACCGGGCGCGTCTTCGTCGCCTTGATCGGGCCCTTCCCATCCAACGGCCGCCCGAGCGGGTCCACCACTCGGCCGATGAGCTCATCGCCTACCGGCACCTGGATGATGCGGCCCGTCGACCGCGCCTCGTCGCCCTCCTTGATGCCGGTGTAGTCGCCGAGGACGATGGCGGCGACGCTCTCTTCTTCCAGGTTCATGGCGATGCCCATCGTGCCGTTCTCGAACTCGATGAGCTCGGAGAGCATCACCCCCGAAAGACCATGGATGCGAACCACCCCGTCGCCGGCCTCGACGACGGTCCCGACGTCCGCCGAAACGACCGGCGCCGCGAAGTTCTTGATTTGCTCCTTCAGGATCGCCGTAATCTCATCTGCCCGTACAGCCATTCCTTCAGACCCCCGTCGATCGCTTCCCGACCTTCACCTTATGCAGCCCCCACGAGTTGGTCGCGTAGGAGGCGCAGCCGAGTTCGCACGCTTCCGTCGATGACCTGGTCCCCGACCCGCACGATCACGCCCCCGACGATCGAGGGGTCGACACGGGTGGAGATTCGCACCTCCCGACCGAGGAGCTCCTTCAGTCTCTCTCGAATCCGTTCCCGATCGTCCTCACTGAGCTCCACGGCAGACGTGACCTCCGCGTCGACGATTCCCGAGTAGGCGTCCGCCAGCTGCGCGAAAATCGCCGCGACTCGCCGTGCGATGCCGACCCTCCCCCGACGCACGAGCAGCTTGGCGAGGTTGAGCGCGAGCGGGTGCACGTCGAGCACCCGCTCGACGATCCGGTACCGCTCTTCGAGCGGGATACGGTCGTCGACCAGCACCTGTTGGAGCTCCGGGATGGAGAAGGCGTCCGCGATGTCCCGGAGGTCCTGGCGCCACCGGTCGATGGCGCCCTCCTCGCGCGCGAGCTCGAAGGCTGCCTCTGCGTACCGTCGCGCCGGGTCTCCGCCTGCCACGGCCTAACTCCCGCCGAACCGAGATTGAGCGAGGACCTCTTCGATCACGCGGCGGTGGGCATCGCGGTCGAGCGCCTGGCCGATCACCCGCTCCGCCGCGGTGACTGTGAGGTCGGCGAAGGCGGCCCGCAGCTCCGCGATGGCGCGATCCCGCTCGAGCTCGATCTCCGCCCGCGCACGCGCCAGGGCAGCCTCGCGCTCCCGCGCTGCCTCCTCCCGCGCTTCCGCCTGGATGCGGTTCGCGATCTCCTGGGCCTCGGCGACGAGCCGCTGCCCCTCACGCCGCGCCTCCTCGAGCTGCGCTTGGATGCGGGCCTCGGCTTCCGCCGCCTCGTGCCGGGCGCGCTCGGCTGCGTTCAACCCCTCCGCGATCCGCTGGCGGCGTTCGTCCAGCATCCGCAGCACCGGCTTGTACAGGGTGAAGCGCAGGATGAGCAGGAGGACGAAGAAGTTCGCCACCTGCGCGATCAGCTGCGGCAGGTTGATGCCGAGCGCCTCGATTGCCTCGCTCATGAGCGTTCTCCGCTGCGGCGCCGTCTTAGATGACGAACGCGATGATGATCGCCGTGAGAAGCGCGTAGATACCGATCGCCTCGGCGAACGCGACGCCGAGGATCATGTTCGTCTGGATCGCCGGTCGCGCCTCCGGATTGCGGCCGAGCGCTTCCATCGCCTTCCCGACCATCCAGCCGATCGCCAGCGCAGGCCCGATGGAACCGACTGCCATCGCCAGGCCCGCACCCATCGCCTTCCCAAGCTCCGGATCGTTGAACGTCTGGAGGAAGGGAAGGAGTGCCAAGATCTGCCCGATGTCCATCTGCGTTCTGCCTCCCAGTTACGGATTTCTTGAACCCGGTTCTCCCGGGTGATCCACGACGTACACGCTACGTGTGCGCGAGTCCTCCATGACTCGCCGCATGCTGCTCCGACGTGTGCTCGCCTTCGTGCTCCTCGTCATGGTGCTCCACCGCCATCACGGCGAAGACCAGCGTGAGCAGAGCGAACACCGCCGCCTGAATGAATCCTACGAACAGCTCCAGACCGTAGATGATATCCACGAGCAAAAACGGCATGAGGTAGGTGAGCATCAGGATCAGGACTTCTCCCGCGAAGATGTTCCCGAAAAGTCGGAAAGCGAAGCTTACGATCCTAATGAACTCAGAGATGAGCTCGAGGAAGCCTACGAACGTCAGCACCGGGTTCGAGAAGTTGAAGAACTTGCGCAGATAGCCAAGGCCGAGCGACTGCAGCCCCCAAAACTCCACGAGGATGAACGAACAGATCCCGAGCGCGAACGTGTTGTTCACGTCGCTGAAGGTGCTCCGGAAGACCGGAATCACGAGCGCGAGTTTCTGCCCCGGGAAGTCCACCCCCGCGACGACGACCCCCAGCGCAGGGCTCTCCACCCCATGCCCCGCCTCCCCGTGGCCTCCTTCGGCCTCAGCGTCAGCGTGCTCGCCCTCCTCCCCAACCTCAGCGAGCAGAAGCTTCGGCGCCTCCGGATCAGCTTCGAGCGCCTCCAACGCCGCCCGCACCTCCTCCGCGGTCGGGGCACCGTGCTCCTCTCCGCCGTGCCGCTCGAAGTCCGTGAACGACTCGGCGAGGAAGACGATGTACCGGTCGAGCGCCTCCCCGGCGGAAGTCCCGGCCGGGATCTCGAACTCCACTGCCTCGCCGCCGGGCTTCGTGATGGCGAAGCCGCCCGCGTTCTCCATGAACCAGGCTGAGAAGTGTTCGTCCTCTTCGAACGGCTTCCCTTCCTCCGCGTGGAGGACGATCTCGTGGAAGATCTCCGCCCCCACGTCCTCCGTCTTCCCGATGGCGTTGAAGATCGGCAGGAGCCCCATCCAGTTCGAAACGATGATGAAGAGGAAGAACGTCGCGACCGCCGCGAAGAAGCGCCGGCCGTTCACCGTTCCCGCGACCTGCTCCACCTGGTCGAGCAGGAACTCGATCACCGCTTCCACGAAGTTCTGGACGCCCGAGGGCAAGAGCCGCATCCCTCGCGTCGCCACCAAGGAGAGGACGATGAGGAAGGCCATCGACATCCAGGCGGTGATGAGGGTGTTGGAGATGTTGAGGGGGCCAACCCGGGTGATGATCTCCGCGGGGAGGATGACCTCCGGCTGCGGCCCGCGGGCGATGAGGAGCCCGATCCCGAGCCAGCCGATGACGGCGACCGCGGCGATCACTCCGATGACGACCTTCTTCACCGCCTGCTCTCCCCCTGATCTCCCCCGCCGTAGCGGGCGAGAAAGGAAATCAGCATTCGCACGCCCCCGTAGAGCGCCAGACCAAGACCGGCGAGCGCTCCGAGGAGCGTGAAAATCGGCTCGAGTCCGGTGCGCCCGTCAGCCCAGTGGCCCAGGGCAACGCCGAGGATGATGCAGGTGGCGAAGTACCACCCGATCCCGGTAAGGTAGGCGGCAGGCGCTAGCCAGCGCCCCACCGTCCCCCCTCCGGCGCCCTCCAGCTCGAGCCTCGCGAATGATACGGGGATTGTGAAGCGATGCGCAAGCGGCCGCTACTTCTGCCGCCGCTCATCGAAGTCGTCGAGGTCGAGGCCCTCGATGAACTCCCGGAACGCACCGAGCTTCTCCAGCTCCTGCGGATCGACAGGCTTCGTGCGCTCCGGCGTGACGGGGCCGCTCGAGGGCGTCGCCGCCTCCTCGGAGCCGCGCTCCTCTTCCTCCAGCACGACGCCCGCCTGGTCGAGAACCGACTCCTCCGCGTAAATCGGAACCTCCGCCCGAACCGCCAGCGCGATCGCGTCGGACGGCCTCGAATCGATCTCCAGGGTCTGCCCGTTGAACTCGAGCACGATCCTCGCGTAGAAGGTGTCGTTCGCGAGGTCGTTCACGACGATGTACAGGACCTTCGCCCCAAGCGTCTCCAGCACGTTGCGGAGCAGGTCATGCGTGAGCGGCCGCGCCACGGCCACGTCCTGGAGGCGGACGGCGATCGCATCCGCCTCGGCCGGGCCGATCCAGATCGGCAGGTACCGGTCGGAGCCCTTCTCGCGCAGGATGACGACCCGCTGGTAGTTCGTCAGGCTCAGCCTGACGCTCTCGATCGTCATCTCCCTCACCGCGCTCCCTCCGACAGCCGCCGTCCTTCGAACGGGGTATCCGAGCCGATGATAGGCGCGCCCGGATCGGGGAGTCAATCGGGATCCTAGGGGACGGCCGCCACCCGCGCCCCGCGGGCGAGCGCCCCCGCGTAGCGGAGGTTGACGACGGCCGCCGCGCCGATGAGCGCCGCGAGGAGCGCCAGCACCACGACGACGTTCGTCGCATCGGCGAGTGCGCCAAACCCCAGCACCGGAACCGAAGCTGCCACAGCAGCGAGCGCGCCTTGGGTCGCGAACACTCGGCCCTGCAGGCTCACCGGCACGAGGTCGTTCAGCGTCGTCTGGCCCGCAACCGCCACGAGCGCGTAGCAGAAGCCGAGGGGCGCCGCGAGGAGCATCGCGAGGACGCCCCCTCCATCGAACCGGCCGACGCGTACCTCACCGAACCAGGAGAAGGCCCCGAAGCCGGCGAGGAACTCGGCCTCGGCGTCGACGAACGCCATCCCGAGCAGGAAGACGACGAAGCCGGCGAACCCGACGCTGCTGAGGACGAAGGGCGGCAGGCGGCGGGCGAGCGCCCCAGCGAGCCGCAACCCCGCCACGACACCGAGCGCGGCCGGCGAGAGCGCGATCGCGCCGAGCTCCACGGGAAGCCCGATGACCTCCTCGATGTACGTCGGCGCCAGCCCCGCGATGACGATCATCGCCATCGAGATGAGCGTGAGCTCGAGCGCCGCCCGCATCGCGCGCGGGTCCCGCTGCAAGGCCCGCCACCCCTGTAACCACCAGGGATCGGGGCACTCCCCTCCGATCTCCCGCACCGTGGCATCCTCCCGGCCGCGGCCGATGAACAAGGAATAGAAGCCGGCGACGAGGAAGAGGCCGCCGCAGATGGCGAAGAGGAGCCGCGGCTGGTCGAGCACCCGAAGCGCCAACGGGGCGAGCGCCCCGTAGCCGAGCACCTGGGCGATACCCGTCACCGCATGCCCGATCGCGTTCGCCGCCACAAGCTCCTCCCGGCGGACGATGGTGGGGAGGATGGCCGCCTCCGCCGACGTCGCCATCTGCGTCGCGGAGGCGAGGACGAACGCAGTCGGGAAGAACCAGCCGAGCGACGGTTCGAGGTACGCGAAGAGCAAGCACGTAGCTGCCCGGAACAGGTCTCCTGTGAAGACGAGCAGGCGCTTCGGGTACCGGTCGGCCGCCACGCCGGCCGCCAGCCCCGCGATGGTGGAGGGTATGACGATCGTGAGGACGAGCAGGCTGCTCATGAAGGCGCGGCCCGTCTGGTCCACGACGAGGAGGACGAGGGCGAAGTTCGCCGCGTTGTTCGCCACCCGGGAGAGCAGCTTCGAGTACGTCAGCATCCGGAACGGACGCTGCTGCATGAGCGGGACCCGGGTTGCAGCGGCCTCAGTCACCATGGCGAGCGCCTGCCGGGACCCGCCGCTTCACCCGCGATTCGAACCGGTGCCGTGGGACGAGCACGCGGCGCCGGCACGAGAGGCACTCGATGCCCACGTCCGCTCCCACCCGGAACACGCGCCACTCCCAGCCGCCGCAGGGATGCTGCCGCTTCATCCGCACCACGTCCCCCACGGCCAGGTCGGGGAAGCGGATCACGAGCCCGATTCTACTGCCTCGGCGATGAGCCGTCGGTACCGCTCCGCCGCTGCCGCGGCCGCCGCGACCGGGTCCTCTCCTTCGGCGGCGGCGTAGAGGATGGCGCGGCTCACGTTCACCACCAGCTTCCCCGGCTGCGCCCCCAACGAGCGCACCACGGGCCCGAGCTCGCCCCCTTGCGCGCCGATCCCCGGCACGAGCACGGGCGCGGCGGGCGCCGCCCGCCGCACTGCGCGAAGCTCCTCCTCAGGCGCCGTCGCGCCGACGACGAGCCCGACGTTCGGCCCCCACCCGGCCGCGAGCTCGGCCACGCGTTCGAACAGGCGCCTGCCGTCCGCAAGCTGCTGCAGCTGGAGGTCCTCCGCGCCCGCAGCCGACGTGCGGCAGAGCACGTACACCCCTCGCTCCGGATACTCGAGGAACGGCCGAACGCCCTCGAATCCCAGGTACGGGCTGACGGTGACGGCGTCGAACCCCCAGACCTCGAACGCCGCCCGCGCGTACGCCTCCGCCGTCGAACCGATGTCGCCCCGTTTCGCGTCACCGATCACCGGGACGTTCGCCGGGACGCGTGCGAGCACGCGCTCCAGCGCCCGCAGTCCGGCCAAACCGTACGCTTCGTAGAAAGCGAGGTTCGGCTTGAAGCACGCCGCGAACGGCGCCGTCGCCTCGACCACCTCCCCGAGGAACGCCGCCAGTGAGCGCACGTCGTGACGCCCCGGGTGCGGGTCGAGCCCCACGCAGAGGTACGAGCCGGTCGCTCCCGTCCTCGCCGCGAGCCGCTCGAAGAAGCCCGCGCCGGTCATCGCACCGTCCGCGCCTCGGCCGCGAAGAGCTCGGGCACGAGCGAGCGCGCCACCTCCTCGAACCGGCGCCGCGGTCCGCTCACGAGCAGCTCGAGCCCGCCGTCTCCGGCATCCTTCGGCCGCCCCGCGTCGAGCCAGAGCTGCGCCGCCCGGCGTGCAACCGGCTCGCTCGTCTCCACGACCTCCACCCCCGGGAACTCCGACCGCACGTCGTCGGCGAGGAAGTGGTAGTGCGTGCAGCCGAGGACGATGACGTCCGCACCGCGCTCGATCGCGGGCGTGAGCAGCTGCCGTAGCCGCACGCGGACCTCCGGCGTGGCCGCCCGCCCCTGCTCGACGAGCTCCGCAAGGCCGTGCCCGGCCACCCGCTCGACCGTGACGCCGGCACCGTACTCCTCCTGCACCCGCCGCAGCAGCTCGCCGTCCAGCGTCCCGGGGGTCGCGAGGACGGCGACGCGGCCGTTCCGCGAGCTGACGGCGGCAGGCTTCAGGCCCGGCACCATCCCCACGAAGGGAACCGGGAAGGCAGCACGCAGGTCCTGCAGGGCAGCCGCGGAGGCGGTGTTGCAGGCGACGACGATCAGCTCTGATCCGGCGTCGAGCAGCGCCCGCGCCGCCGCGAAGGCGCGCTTCCGCACCTCCGCCGGCGGACGGCCGCCGTACGGGAACCACGCGGTGTCGGCGAAGTACACGAGCCGCACCGAAGGGAGGAGCGCCCGCAGCGATCGCGCAACGCTCAGTCCGCCCACTCCGGAGTCGAAGCAGCCGATCGCCGGGGAAGCCACCGGGGCGAGCATAGCATGCACCCAGGTCAGGCTCGATACTGGAGCCGATGCCACTCACGGCGGTCGACGTCGCCCTCCTCCCGGCAGAGGCCGCACACGCGAATGCCGACTGTTATGTCATCATCGACCTCCTGCGGGCGACGACGACGATGGCCGTGGCGCTGAGCCGCGGCGTGCGGCGGGTGCACGTCGTCCGCACCGTCGAGGAAGCGCGGGAGCGCCGCGGCTCAGCGCTCCTCGCCGGGGAAGTGGGCGGACTCCGCCCCGAAGGGTTCGACTTCGGGAACTCGCCCTGCGAGATGCTCCGAGCAGCCCCCGAGGGACAGGACCTCATCCTCGCCACCACGAACGGCACGAAGGCGATCCTCGCCGTCGCCGGACGAGGGGCAGTGATCGCGGCGAGCTTCGCGAACCTGAGCGCTGCCGCCCGGGCCGCCTCGGCGTACGAACGGGTCCTCGTGGTTTGCGCGGGCACCGAGGGCACCCGCCGCTTCGCGCTGGAGGACGCCGTTGCCGCCGGCGCCCTCGTGAGCCGCCTCCTCCGGGAGGCCCCGCAGGCGGACCTCGGCGACGGCGCTTTGCTGGCGCTGCAGCTCACGGCCGGAGAGCCGCTGCCGAACCTCGTCCGGCGCGCCCGCCACGCCCGGTACCTCGAATCGATCGGGCTCGCCGAGGACGTCGCCTTCGCCACGAAGGTGGATGTCATCGACGTCGTTCCCGCCTTGGAGCGGTATGACGAGGCCCAGGCTACGTTCGCCGCCCTCGTCCCAGCGACCGAACCCGCTGCCAACCGGCCGCGAGACGGCTGACCCGCTCCGCCGGCGCCGGCCGCCCGCCGTACCGCTCCTCCTCGAACGCCTCCGTCGCCTCGTCCGTCAAGGGGGTCGCCAGCGCCTCACGCAGGATGGGCCGGAACTCCTCCGGAGTGGCCCACGACGGCCGAGGCCGACCCCGCTCGGCCGCCTCCGCGAGCATCTCCAGGTAGATGCGCGTCGCGGGTCCTCCTGCCGGCCTCGCCGCCGCGCCCCCTCGCCGCCACCATCGGCGCAGCGCTCCCCCGAGCCCTTCGCCGAGGCCGCCCGCGCGCTCGACCTCGACTCCCGCCGCTGCCCCCGGGGACGGCCGGCGCCACGCCCGCACCGCAGCCAGCGCAGCGAGCGCGAACGCGCCGAGGACGGCGAGCAGGAGGAGGGCCCGACCGGCGGCGCTCAAGCCTCGCACGACCGCGGGAGAGGAGTCCTCGCCGCGCGTCCCCTCGCCCTCCAAGAAACGGACCGGCGCCTCGGTGAGCGACACCGGCTCCCACTCGTCGGGTAGCAGCCAGGAGAGCACGTGCTCGAGGACCCAGGCGACCGGCGTGAGCAGGACCACGACCGCCCACGCCGTCGCGTCGATGATCGCGTCCCCCGCCGCGTCAGCCACCTGACGGTAGGCGATGCCGAAGAGGAGCACGAGCGCGAGCACCGCCGCCGCCACACTGACGAGGAGCACGCCCGTCACCGAGCCCGCCCGAAGCTCCCCGAACGTCGTCCCGCTGCGCGCCAGCTGGCTGAACGCGAGCGCAGCCGCACCGAGCGCGTACGCCGCGAGGCCGTGCCACGCGATGGCGTCCGCCGCGCCGGAGCCGGCGCCGGCCACTGGGACGATCGTCGCCGCAACGAACGCGGGCGCGAGCTGCCGCGGGAACGCCTCCAGGTCGACCTCCCGCGAGCCTCGGTACGAGGCCCGCACCCACGCGCCGAGGAGCAGGAGGGCGCCGAAGAAGGCGTGCCCGCCCCGACGCGAGGTTTCGTCCGCATCGGCCAGGAAGTCAGCCACCCAGCTGAGGTCCCACAGTGCCAGGTCGCCGGCGAAGACGACCCGGAGCGCTCCGTACAGCACCACCCACGCCACTGCCGCCGTGATGCCGAGCTGCGCCCGCCGTCGGAGCTCGAGCGAGGCGAGGCCGCGGGCGACCCCGTAGCCCGCCGCCATCGCCGCCACGAACGCCCCCGCAGGGACGTATGGGTCCCCGCGCTCGTAGCCCGTCGCCACCCAACGCTGGAACTGGGCGAACACCACCGCCTCGCAGGCGAGCGCGGCGAGGAGCGCGAGCGCGACCATCACGGCCCTACCCCCACGGGCCGAGAGCCGAGCGGGAGGAACGTCACCGGCAGCGGCACGAGCGCCTCTCGGTCCACCCGCTCCGAGGTGGCGATCGCCGCCACCGCATGCCCTTCCTCGCGCAGCCGCCACACCTCCTCCGCGAGCTCCGGAGGTACGAGAGAAGCGATGAGCACGACCGTCGCCCCCATCGGCCAACGTCCGCTCTCCCTGCGGACGACCGTCGCGAGTTCCTGCAGCGTGAGCGGCTGCACCATCGCCAGCGCCTCGAGTATCCGAGTGAGCTGGTCGGGTGACCTCGCAGGCGGCAGCCGGATCGGGCGGTCCGCATCGGGGAAGGAGCCGTTCGCGAGGAGGCCGACCGCGAAGCCGCGCTCCGCCGCCCAGTGCGCGATAGAGGCCGCGACGGAGATCGTCCACTCGAGCTCGTCGACCAGGTACCCCTCCCAGGAGTGCGGGAGCGTGTCGACGTTCAGGAGCAGGTAGAGGTGAGGCGTCGCGGAAGGTTCGTACACCCTCGAGGTGAGAAAGCCGAGACGCGCGCTCGCCTTCCAATCTATCCGCCGCAGCGGGTCGGTCGGCTGGTACTCGCGCAGGCCCACGAACCGGAGCGGGTCTTCGAACAGCACCTGTCGGCCGCGCCAATCGCCCAACACGCGCGCCGCCGGGTAGCCGAGCTCCGGGAGCGAGAGGAGGCGAGGGTAGACGACGACCCGGTCGCGGCGCTCGTCCTCCCGCACCCCGGGGAAGAGACCGAAGAGCTCCGCCGCCGCGATCCGGCCGGGGCCGACCTGGTGGTAGCCCCGCTGCTCGCTGCGCAGCGTGAACCGCCAGCGCTGCCGTTCGTACCAGCCGAGCGACCCCCGGCGCGTGAGCAGGTTCAGCCCGGGGGAAGCTGCGTTCGCGAGGCGCTCCCCCACGACCTGGACCTGCTCGGAGACGGCGAGCCGCCACTCGAACCAAGGGAGCGGGAGGAGCTTCCGGTTCTCCAGCTCGACCTCCAGCTCGGTTGCCTCCCCGGCGAAGAGGCGGCGCTCCCGTAGGCGCCGCCGGAAGGAGACGCCGTCGAACAGGTGCCTCCCCCAGTAGCGGCTGACGGCGCCGAGCACGATCACGACGAATCCGAGCCCGCTCAAGGCGGGGGCGCTTGCCGCGAAGCCGAGCAGGACCAGGAATGGTCCCACCAGCAGCCAGGCGTCGCGGAACGGCACGTCACACCTCCACGGGCGCCGGAACCCGCTCGAGCACCTCCGCCACCACCTCCTCCGTGCCCCTCCCGCGTAGCCTCGCCTGCGTCGAGAGGATGAGCCGGTGAGGGAGGACGTGGTGCGCCATCCGCTTGACGTCGTCCGGGAGGACGAAGTCTCGGCCTTCGAGCACGGCCTGCGCCCGGGCGGCGCGGAGGAGCGCGAGGCTCGCGCGCGGGCTCGCCCCCAACTCGAGCGCCGGGTCCTCCCTCGTCGCGCGGACGATCCGGACCACGTACCGGCGCACCGCCGGCTCGACGTACAGCCGCTGTACTGCGTCGGCGAAGCGGACCAGCTCGGCCGCTTCGAGTACCGGCTCGACCGCGGACAGCGGGTCGCCGCTCCCGTGGCGGACGAGGATCTCGTCCTCGTCCTCTTCCTCCGGGTACCCGATGCGCACGCGGAGGAGAAAGCGGTCGAGCTGAGCCTCGGGGAGCGGGAACGTCCCCTCCAGCTCCACCGGGTTCTGCGTCGCGAGCACGAGGAACGGCCGGGGGAGCGGGCGCGTCTCCCCTTCGAGCGTGAGCTGCCGCTCCTCCATCGCCTCGAGGAGCGCCGACTGGGTCCGCGGCGTGGCGCGGTTCACCTCGTCCGCGAGGACCACGTTCGCCACCAGCGGGCCCTCGCGGAAGCGGAACTCGCCCGACTTCTGGTCGTAGTAGTGGATGCCGGTGATGTCGGCCGGCATGAGGTCAGGCGTGAACTGGATGCGGCGGAAGCTGCAGCCGAGCGAGCGCGCCACCGCCTTCGCCAGGGTGGTCTTGCCGATCCCGGGAACGTCCTCGAGCAGGACGTGCCCCTCGCAGAGCAGCGCCACGAGGAGCAGCCGCACGACCTCGCGCTTGCCGACGATGACGCGTTCGACGCTCTCCTGAACGCGCTCGAGCCGTGCGCGGATCTCCTGGACTTCCTCCGCCGAGAGACGAGCGCGTTCCGGGTTCGTCACGGCCTTCCCCTTCCTGCCGGCATCCTAGCCGCACCCGGCCGGCCTGGGAACCGCAACCGGAGCAGCCAGTACACTGCCGTGCAGTGCCCTCGGTCGAGCGGATCCGGCTCGCGGACAACAACGTGTACGTCGTCGACGGGGCCGACGGACGCCTCCTCGTCGACGCGGGCCCCGATTACGCGGGCGCGTGGGAGGCGCTCCGGGCGGCGGCCGGCGAGGTGCGCTCCGTCTTCGTCACCCACGGGCACGCCGACCACGCCGGCCTCGGAGCGCAGTGGAGGAGCGCCGGCGCAACGGTCCACCTCCACGAGCTGGACCACTGCCTCGTCGGGCGGCTCTTCCCGGACGAGGCAGGCTGGCGTGTGCTCGCGGACTTCGTCCGCTCGTGCGGAGCCCCGCCGGACCTCGCGGCGGCGCTCGTCGCCGGCCTGCAGCGGCGGCGCGAGCAAGCGGAGCGGGTCTCGAAGGCGCGCGGTCACCCGCCTGCAGGCCGCGGGGCGCGTCATCCGACGGGGTTGCGGTACGAGCCGTTCGACCCGCAGCCGATGCCCGAGCGGCTCCCGAACGGCCTCCGCGCACTCCACCTCCCAGGCCACACGCCGGGGACGGTCGTCTTCGTGGCCGAGGACGAGGGCGTCCTCTTCTCGGGGGATCAGCTCCTGCCGGATCTCACGCCGACCCCGGGAATCCAGGCGGAGCCGGGCACCGAACCTCCCCGGCGCTTCCGCAGCCTGACGGGGTTCCTTCGCGGGCTCCGCCTCCTCCGCGGGATGGGGCTGCGGCGCTGCTACCCCGGCCACGGCGAGCCGTTCGACGACGTCGACGCGGCCCTCGACGCCACGATCGCCGCAATCGAAGAGCGGACGGAGCGCGTCCGGCGCGCCTTGCGGGAGCTCGGCCGCGCGACGCCGTACGAGCTCGCGGCCTTCCTCTATCCCCGAGCCGTCGAGCGCCGCTTCTGGCAGGTCCTGCCGACCATCCAGGGACACCTCGACCTGCTGGAGGATCGGGGGCTCGTGCGGGAGTCCGGCGGTGCGTACTGCCCGTACTAAGGAGTCAGCCGCCACGGCGCTCGGCGAGGAGCTCCGCCTCCACCGCGGCGAGCGCGTCGTCGACGATGTCGACGATCGCGTCCGCCTCCTCCCGGTTCAGCACGAGCGGGGGCGCGATGTAGAGGAGGTTCCCCGCCCGCGTGAGCAGGCCTCGCTCCCGGAGCGCCCGCGTGAGCCGGCCGGGCAGGTCCGCCTCGGGCGGGAAGGGCTCCCGCGTGTCGCGGTCCCTCACGATCTCGAGGGCCCAGAGCAGGCCGACCCCGCGCGCCTCGCCGACGATCCGGTGCCGTTCGGCGATCCGGCGCAGCTGGGACCCGAGGTACTCGCCGACCCGCCCCGCGTTCTCTACGAGCCGCTCCCGCTCGATGATCTCCAGGTTCCGGAGGGCGACCGCGCACGACACGGGATGGCCCGCGAAGGTGATCCCGCTGACGAACGCCCGCTCCCGGCCCCCTCGGAACGCCTCTGCCACGCGTTCGCTCACGAGCACGGCCGCGATGGGCAGGTAGCCCGAGCTGATCTGCTTCGCCACCGTCATCAGGTCGGGTTCGACGCCGAAGTGCTCCACCCCCCACCAGCGTCCCGTGCGTCCGAACCCGGTGATCACCTCGTCGGCGATGAGGAGGACCCCGTAGGCGTCGCACACCTCCCGCAATGTGCGCCAGTACTCGCGCGGCGGCACGTAGTTGCCGTTCGCCACCGAGATCGGCTCCGCGATCACCGCCGCTACCGTCTCAGGGCGCTCCGCTTCTATGTAGGCCGCGATCGCCCGTGCGCAGTACACGTCGCACGCCGGGTACGACTTCTCGTAGGGGCAGCGGTAGCAGTAGACGCCCGGCACCCGTACCGCCCCCGGCACCAAGGGCTCGAAGGGGGGACGGACCGCGTAGCCGGCGCCGTTCACGCTCAACGCGCCGGCGGTCTGGCCGTGGTACGAACCGATGCGGGAGATGACCTTGTACCGCTTCCCCTCGCCGCGGTTGTAGTGGTACTGCTTCGCGATCTTCAGGGCGAGCTCCACCGCCTCGGAGCCGGAGTTCGCGAAGTGCACCTTCGTGATGCCATCCGGCGCGAGCCGCACCAGCTCCTCGGCGAGCGCGCGGGCGGGCTCGGTGGGGAAGGCGAAGGTGTTGGCGTAGGCGAGGCGTCGCATCTGTGCGGCCGCGACCTCGGCGAGCTCCTCCCGCCCGTGCCCGACGGCGACCACCCAGAGGCCGGATTGGCCGTCGATGTACCGGCGGCCGTCCTGCCCCCAGAGGTAGATGCCCTCACCGCGCTCGATCACGAGGGGCGGGTCTTCCTGCCAGACCTCGAGCGGCTGGTTCTGGAGCCAGAGCGCCGGCTCGTCCCGCGCGGGCTGCGTTCCCATCGGCCTGCCCCGCCGCATTCTGCGCCTTGCCCGAACCGTCCGCAACGTGGGAGCAGGCGGCGGAGCGGCGGGACTCTGCTCCCACCGAGTGTCGGAGGCGTGGGACGGCGCCCTACAATACCGGCGTGGCTGCTGCGCCCGCCGACGCCGACCTCGAACGCGAGATCCAGCAGCGCGGGCGCGAACTCCTCGCCGCCGTCGAACCGCACCGGCTCCTCCACCTCACCCCCTCGTGGTGGCAGGAGCGCCTCTTCGAGTGGGCGACGCGCGACCCCGAGTTCCGCGTCCGGCTCCTTCGATTCGTCGACGTGCTCCCGACCCTCCGCACCGCCGGCGCCGTCGCGGACCACGTCCGCCAGTACTTCGGCCGAGGCGCGCCGCGGCCGGTGGCGTTCGGGAGCCGGGTCGCCGACCGGCCTCCCCTCCGGCCGCTCCTCTCGCGCATCGTTCGCCAGGGAGTCTTCACGATGGCGGAGCGGTTCATCGCCGGCCGCGACGCGCGGGAGGCGCTGCCGAAGCTCCGGCGCCTCGTCGCCGAGGGCGTCGCCTACACCCTCGACGTCCTCGGCGAAGCGACCCTCTCGCACCGCGAGGCCGACGCGTACCGCGACCGGTACCTCGACCTCCTCGCCACGCTGGCGCACGCGAGCCGGGAGTGGCCCGGTCCGGAGTTCGCCCGCACCGTCAACCTCTCCGTGAAGCTCTCCGCGCTCACGCCCCACTTCGAGCCTGCGGCTCCAGAATCGACCGCCGCCGACCTCCTCCCGCGCTTCCTCCCAATCCTCCAGCGCGCCCGGGAGTGCGGTGCGGGAATCTACGTCGACATGGAGCAGTTCCGCTACCGGGACCTCGTCCACCGCGCCTTCGCTCGAGCGCTCGAGGACCCCTCGCTGCGGGGATGGGATGGCGCCGGCATCGTCGTCCAGGCGTACCTTCGCGACGCGCTCGACGCCCTCGAGTGGGCAGAGGAGCTGGCGCGCCGCCTCGGCACGAGCATCGCCGTCCGCTTGGTGAAGGGGGCGTACTGGGACGAAGAGCGGGTCGTCGCCCGCCAGCTCGGACACCCCGTGCCGGTGTTCGAGGAGAAGGCCGCGACCGACTGGAACTTCGAGCGCTGCACGGAACGGCTCCTGGCAGCATGGCCGCACCTGCGGCCGGCGTTCGGCACCCACAACCCGCGCAGCATCGCCCAGGCCATGGTCCGGGCCGACCGCGCCGGCGTCCCTCGCGAGGCGCTGGAGTTCCAGATGCTGTACGGGATGGCGGAGGGCCTGCGGCGGGCTGTGGTCCGGCTCGGCTACCGCACCCGCGTCTACGTTCCGGTCGGCGAGCTCATCCCCGGGATGGGGTACCTCGTCCGCCGGCTTCTCGAGAACACCTCGAACGAGTCCTGGCTCGTCCACAAGTTCGAGGAGGCGGAGCCGGAGGAGGTGCTCCAACCGCCGCACCCGCCGCGGGAAGATTCGGAGCCGTTGCGCCCCGCCCCGTTCCGCAACCACCCTGCCGCCGAGTGGCACCGACCCGAGCACCGCGAGGCGATGCGCGCCGCGCTCGCCCGCGTCCGCTCCCGCTTCGGCGAACAGCTCGGGCCGCTCGTCGGCGAGCGGGAGGCCGCCGGCGGCGAAGCGCTCGCGGTGCGCCCCCCGGCGGAGCGCACCGCCGTCCTCGCGACGGTGCGGCTGGCCGGGCCGAGCGAGGTCGAAGCCGCCGTGGAGCTCGCCCGCCGTGCCTTCCCGCGCTGGCGCGAGCGAGGAGCCCGGCGGCGCGGCGACATCCTCCGCCGCGCCGCCGACCTCCTCGCGGAGCGGCGCTGGGAGTTCGCCGCCACGATGGTCTACGAATGCGCCAAGCCGTGGCGCGAGGCAGACGGCGACGTGGTGGAGGCGATCGACTACCTCCGTTACTACGCGCTCCAGGCAGAGCGGCTGGAGCGGGGCGAGCGCCTCGAGCTCGTCCCGGGCGAGCGGAACCGGCTGGCGCGGGAGCCGCGGGGCGTGGCCGCGGTCATCTCGCCGTGGAACTTCCCGCTCGCCATCATGGCCGGCATGACGACCGCCGCGCTCGCCGCCGGCTGCGTCGCGATCGTCAAGCCGGCGGAGGAGTCTCCCGTCGTCGCCCGGCGGTTCGTCGAGCTCCTCCGCGAGGCTGGCGTTCCCCCGGAGGCGGTCCAGTACCTTCCCGGCCGCGGCGAGCTCGTGGGCGAAGCGCTCGTCCGCCACCCGGGAGTGGACGTCATCGCCTTCACCGGGAGCGCGGAGGTCGGCCTGCACATCATCCGCGCCGCGGCCGAGTCGCCCCCTGCCCCGTCAGGGCCGAAGCGGGTGATCGCCGAGATGGGCGGGAAGAACGCGATCATCGTCGACGAGGACGCGGACATCGACGAGGCGGTTGCCGGCGTCGTCGCTTCCGCCTTCGGCTACGCGGGCCAGAAGTGCAGCGCCTGCAGCCGCGTCATCGTCGTCGGCACCGCCTACCGGGAGTTCCGCGATCGCTTGGCGGGGGCGGTCGAGAGCCTCCCCGTCGGACCGCCCGAAGATCCCTGGACGGCCGTACCGCCGGTCATCTCGCCGGCCGCGAAGGAGAAGATCGAACGGTACCTCGACCTCGGCTACGCCGAGGGTCAGCTGGTGGCCCGCGGGCGCGCCCCGGAGGGGGAGCTGTACGTCGCGCCCCACGTCTTCGAAGGCATTTCGCCCGACTCGCCGGTCGCGCGCGACGAGATCTTCGGGCCGGTGCTCGTCATCTTCCCCGCCGACTCCTTCGGCGATGCCCTCTCCCTCGCGAACGACGCCGAGTACGCCCTCACCGGCGGCGTCTTCTCCCGCAACCCGCGCCACCTCGAGCTCGCAGTGCGCGAGTTCCGGGTGGGGAACCTGTACATCAACCGGAAGATCACCGGCGCGATGGTCGGACGGCAGCCGTTTGGCGGCTTCCGCCGCTCCGGCCTCGGCGACAAAGCCGGCGGGCCCGACACGCTCCTACCGTACACGCTCCCGCGCGTCGTGACCGAGAACACCCTCCGCCGCGGCTTCGCCGAGGACTTCCTCGCCCGATGAGGTCGCCCTCAGGACGCGAGGCGGCGGGCGATGCGGTCGACGAGCGCCTCCTGCTCGGGCGTTTCTGGGCGAGACCCTGCGCGGTTCACGCGCCGCTGGGCCTCGTCCTGCTCCAGACCGAGCGCGAGGAGGACGCAGACGGCGAACGTCCCCGTGCGGCCCACGCCCGCGCCGCAGTGGACGAGCACCCGCTCGCCCGCGCGGAGCGCCGCCGCGGTTTCCCGCACCGCCGTGAGGAACGCCTCCTCGTCGGCCGGCGTGCCGTAGTCCTCGATCTCGCACACCGCCTCCGTCCAGGGAAGGGAACCATCGCGGATCGCCTCGGCGTAGGCGGGCGACTTCGTCTCCACCTCGTGGAACGGAGCGAGCCGCACCGCCCGGGTCACGCCCAGCTTCCTGGCCTCGGCGAACGCTTCGCCGAGCGGCTCGTTCCTCCCCGGCATCGAGTGAAGGAAGAGGCGCCCTCCCACGCCGTCCAGCAGCTCCACTTCCCGGAAGCGCATCGCTCGACCTCCTCCCCGAGTACTCCGCTCCGGCCCGACGGCGGTATCCTACGCCCTGAGATGACACCACGAGCCGGGGTGGCGGAACGGGAGACGCAGCGGACTTAAACTCCGTCGCCGCAAGGCGTGTGGGTTCGAATCCCACCCCCGGTACCAGCCCAGTTCCCATCGCTGCGGGAGCGCTACGCGCGCGCTTCGGTTCTGTCCTCGCCCCCGCTTGCTTCGGTCCGTTCGCGACGACCCGGCCGTCAGCTCCCGACTCCTCCACTCGCCTTCGGCCGGAGGCGGACGACGATCGCCGTCCGCGGACGTCCCCAACGGTCGGGGACGTTCTCCCGCCGCTCGTGCCCCCCGTACTCGAACTCCCCGACGTACCGGTACCAGCCAGGCCGAACGTGCTGGAATAGGTGGAGCGCCTTGCCCTCCTCCCCGTGTGCGGCGATGGCGCGGTCCCCGCCCGTGAGCGTCATGTCGCCAACTTGCCCCTCGCCCGTGTACAGGTAGAAACGGCCGTCGCTCGTCCAGCCGTCCTCATCCCCGCTCTCCGGGCCCCTCGGCGTGGCGAACAGGAACACCGCCCTCGCCAGCCGCGGCATCACGATGCCGGACTGGCGCTGGCCCCCGAAGAGCTCGTGCCACGCCGCCCGTCGGTACGCCTCCCCTGGCACGAACACGGCGCGCGCAGTCTACCAGGTCAAGCGCTCCTCGTCCGGACGCCTAGGGCTCCCGCGGCAGCGGGTCGGAGATGACGGCGCCGCTCTCGAACGACGCGGCGATGAAGTGGTCGCCGGCGCCGTGGTACCGGTAGACGCGGCCGTCGGGCCCCGCGAGCTCGGCGAGGAAGCCGTCGACGAGCGCCTGCGTGCACGCCTCGCCCGGCCGATGGACGCCGAGGCAGCCGTCCCGCCAGGTGACCAGACGGAAGGAGACGACCTGGACCGCGTCCGGTCCGACCCCGAGCCGGGAGGCGAGGTCCTGCCGCATCGCCGGCTGTACCGAGTAGAGGTCGGCGTCGGGCTCCACCGTGACCACCCCCGTCTCGAAGTTCGTCGCACGCAGACCGGCGCTCGGGGCGACATGGTACCGGTACGTCGAGCCCGCGTGCTCCAGGAAGACGATGGCCCCCTCCGCGATCGCCTCCGCGCAGGCCGTCTCCTCGCTCTCCGGGAAGCCCAGGCAGAGGTCCGGGAAGGTGACCGGCACGACGGCGGCGACGCGGACCTCATCCCGGCCGACGCCGAGACGGAGCCCGAGGTCGCGGGCAGCGTACTCAGCGAGGGCGGCGGTGAGGTCCGGCGCTATCTCGGGCGGTACCGGGGAGCCGTCGTCCGGCGGCACGTCGGCGAAGGAGGCGGCCACGAACTTCCCGCCGCCGATGTGGTACCGGTACTGCTCGCCGCGCACCTCGAACCAGGCGATGTAGCCCGCGACGAAGAGCTCCGGACAGGCGGCCCCCGGCGCGGCCACCCCGAGGCAGCCGTCCCAGCCCGCGGGCGTGAGCCGGAGCAGGCGAACCTGGAGCGGGTCGACCCCGAGCCGCTCCGCGAGATCGAGACGGGCATCGTGGAGGGGGAACTCGCTCGCGACCTGCGGCGGACTCGGCGTAGCGCCCACCGCGTGGTCATCCCGAGGCTTCTCTGCTCGCCCGCTGCAGGCGGCCGCCAGTACCGCCAGAACGACTGCCATCACCGGGAGCAACCGGAGCACGCGCTCCTCCTTCGTCTCCATCGAGTTCTCACTCAAGCAGACGCACGCCGCGGGCGAAAAGTTCCCGCTCAGCCCAATCCGCGACAGCTCGGGCAGAGGTTCGCCATCCTCTCTTCGTCGAAGGACGCGCCGAGCACCTCCCGCATGCGCGCGAGGACGGCCTCCGAGGCAACCTCGCCGCCGCAGCGCCGGCACCGTCGGACGCCCGACTCCCGCACGAGGCGGCGGGAGGGAAGCTCCCGCGGAGACAGCCGCGCGGTCACAGTGATGGCGCCCGCCGCCCGCTCGGGGCAGTTGTGGACGCAGAGACCGCAGGCGACACAGCGAGCGTGTTCGTACGTGAGGGAGGTGCGCTCCCCCTCCTGGAAGAGCTCGATGGCTCCGGTGGGGCAAACCCGCGCACAGGTGCCGCAGGAGGTGCACGCTCCGGCGTCGATGCTCGCGAACCCGACCCCGAGATGGGGCGAGTCGACGGCGTCGCCCTCGGGCGGGAGGAGCGCGCGCCAGGCGAGCCCGCTCACCGTGGCGAACCCCGGGGGCAGCTCGCGTGCCGGCGGCGCGCCCGAGGGCGGGTCGGGCGGGAGAGCACCGGCGCGGACGAAGGAGACGAGCCGAGGCTCCCTCTCCCAGCCCGCGAGGGAAGAGGCGATCTCCTCCGCGCGGGCGCGCGGGAGCTCGTCCGAGCCGGACCGGCAGCCGTCTCCGCACTGCGCAAGCGCCACCGCGGAGGCGCCGAGGGCGAGGGCGCCGGCGACCATCCCGGCGGTGACGGCGCTCGCGCACGGCACGAGCACCTGCACCCAGTCCTCGCGGACATGCCGACGGGGACAGGCGAAGGCAACCGCCGCCCCGGGCGCCTCCGCGAGCCCGGCACGGAGCTCCTCCTCCACGTCCCCCGGACCGTACCCGCCGAGCTCGGTCGCGCGCGTCGGGCAGACCGCGGCGCAGACACCGCAGGAGGTGCACTGGGCAGCGTCGAGGAGCACCCGCTCTCCGGCAACGACCAGGGCGTCACGAGGGCAGGCTTCGACACACGACCGGCACCCTTCCGCGGCTTCGCAGAGCTCCGGGTCGACCGTGGGCAGCGGGTCGAACGCGAGGGGCGGGAGGCCGAGCAACGCCCGTCGGGAGCGGCGCGCGGGGGAGGTGCCCCACCGCGGACGGGTGTGCCGCGGGAGCGCGCTCCGCCGCCAGCGACGGACCGCTCCGCGAACGGCTGCGCGCGCCGGCGCTGGCGCGGCCTCGCTCACGACCACGATGCGGACGAGCGGGTCGGAGACCTCGACCTCGCGGAAGGCCCTACGAAGCGCATCCGGGTCGTCTGGCCAACGGCAGACGACGGCGACGGCGGCATCGGCGGGAGCCGACGGGAGCGCCGGCTGCGACCGGCACAGTCCTTGGACGAGGGAGAACCGGGCGGCGCCCTCCTCCAGAGCGACCCGCTCGAGGTCGGCAGGGAGCGTCTCGAGATGCTCGCAAGCGGCGACGAGCACGTCGAGGCTCATGGTTCCTCCTCTCCGGCCGCGGCGAGCCAGTGAGCGTCGAAGCGCGCCGTCGCCAGCGCTGCGTCGACAGTGGCGCGGACCGCAGCCGGCGTCGGCGGCCGGCCGACGAGACGTGCGAGGTCGGGGAGCCAGCTGAGGAGGTGGTCCTCGAGGAGGACGAGGCGGTGCGAGCGCCACCCGACCGCTTCCCGTTCAGCCCCGGACTGCCATGCGTCCGCCTCAGCGCCCGCGAGGAGCGACGCGAGCTCGAGTTCGCTGGAGAGGTGATCGGGCTCCGGGTGCGGGGAGACGCCGCCGAGCTCGCGGAACCACCGCCGGAGCTCCCCGAGCCTCTCGTGGGCCTCCGGGCGCCAGCTCCGCTCATCCATCGGCACCGCCCGGAGAAAGGCTTCCGTTTCGGGGTCGGCCGCGCCGTCGAGGTGCTCCACCGCAGCGCGCCACGCGCGGCGGACGGCGGGGTCCGGGTGCAGCGGGAGGATGTGAGTCCTGACGTAGTCGGCAACGGCCGCGGCGGCGGCGGTGTCGAATGTCCCAGCGAGGACGCGCGCCCCCAGGCGGTACAGCGCCTGGTGGGCGCGCGCCAGCTGCGCGCTCGCCGTCCCGCTCTCCGTCAATCCTCGCCCGGCCACAACTCGTAGACGATAGCGGCGATGAACACGAACATCACCCCGACGACGAAGAACGTTGGCGCGAAGGGCACGCGGGGGTTGCTGTGGTCCACCGAGTCCGGCGGGAACCCCCAGGGGGCCGCCAGCACGAAGTAGGAGACGAA
>ERZ795042.864-NODE-864-length-21678-cov-695.129076_pt1 | contig 21678 bp, 20 predicted proteins | sample MGYA00375126_ERZ795042 | MGnify/ENA primary metagenome ERZ795042 (study PRJEB30171, sample SAMN05518105) | compost metagenome | isolation source: Feedstock adapted compost from Newby Island compost facility, Milpitas, CA | place: USA:Newby Island compost...
TTGCGGCTTGCCGGCGGGGAGAGGACGAGGCCGTCGTCCTCTCCCGTTTGGTTTACAACGGGATCGTATAAAATATGCGGCTTTGGAGAAAGTTGGCATACCATATGACCTTGCCGTCCGCGACGATCGGCTTGCATTCGGACAGCCAGAAATGGTCGAGCGACCGAATGCTCCCGATCGGAACTCCGTCCTGATCCACCGTCACATATTTAAGGCTGCTCCGGCCATATGAGTCATACTCCTGCCACATCACCAAAAACCGGTTGTCGGAGACTTTGACGAGATGGGGGATGGAAGCGATATTGTCCGTTCCCGCATATTTCGCAATGGTGCGTTGCGTGACGGCCTGCGGGCTCAAGTTGTTCCTCGGAACCACGGACAGGATGATGTCGCGCTGATCCATCGGCAATCCCACCATCTCGGTATCGGTGTATTCCTGGACCAATGAATGGTCCACGGTGTTCATCGCCACGATGTAGCTCGTGGAGGACATTTCGAACCCGCCGACCGATACCCCCGTCATGTTGGCGCCGATTTTGCCCGGAATGTCGAACATGCTCACCGTGTTGTAGGAGTTTCCGGACTGCCTGGAGAGCACGATGGAGCGGGGATATGCGTCTCCGTGATCCAGCAGGACGTGCCGGTTGCCGTCGAACAGGACGTACTGGTCGAACGAATGGCTGACATGATTTTCCTGAAATCTTCCAAGATGATTGGTAACGGTCATCGTGGAGGTGTCCACGACGATCGTCAGCTGCGATTGGTGGTTGAGGCCATCCGGTGTTTTGTATCTCAATCTCGCCGTATGAAAGACCAGCGTGTCGCCGTGTTCCGCCATGCGTCCGGAGCCGTCATGGAACGGGACCACGGTAAAGCTTTCCCCGCCTTTGACGGAAACGCTGTCGATCCGGTTGAATTGTTTGTCGTAACGGACGATCCGGATGACTTCCTTGTTGTCGTTTTGTTCCCGGTTCTCTTGTCCGAAGGCGATATAATTGTATTTCTCGCCGCTGAAAAAGCCGCCGAACAGCGGAAGCTCGGGCTCGCTCGTTTTCCTGGCCAGCAATCTGAATTGCAGGTCGTAGGTTTCAATCGAAATGGACGAGCCCGCTTCAATGACGCTGAGCGTCTGATCCCCGTTTGCCACGAGGTAGGAGGTCACCGGAGTTTTCCAGCGGGGAAACTTCCACTTAAGCTGATTGAAAATGACGGCGGGGGTCACATGTACGCGATAGGCGTTGTCGGGAAGCCGCGAATAGAGGCGGATTTCGTCCCGTTCGCCGTCGTAGATGACCTCGAAGGGAATGTGTTGTCCCAATTCCCTGAGCTGCAGGAACGTGCTTCCGTCGATTACATATGCCTTCACCTGCCGCACCTCTCCGTTGATGACGATCTTCGAGGTGGCCGGCTTGGCTGTGGAGACTTTGTTCCAAGGATAATAACCGTCATAGGACCCTGGCGAAGAATAGGGCCGGCCGGTGATGATTTCGACGGCGTTTTCCTTCCCGTTCCAGGCGACGTCAAATTGGCTCGGCGAACCGTCAAAAATTAAGGCGAGGTCGCGCAGTCTGAAATAGGTTCTGCCTTCAATGTTGTAGCCGCGCAAACGGAGGAACGGATAGCCGAGGTCGTCCACCGAAATCAGGCTCTCGGTCAGCACGGCTTGCACCGGGCCGGCCGCCAGAACAGGGGTTCCGAAAACAGGCAGGGCGATGCAGCATGCAAGAACGATGGCGCTAATTTTTTTCATCTGTGAGCCTCCGACGGGATAAATATTGAATGAAGACAAATTCATTATAGATCCAACGCAGGAAATTGGGAATTTATCTTATCATGCGGAAGGATGCCTGCTGTCCCGTATGTCAACTGGTTGACATACATATGACAACCGGTTATCATATGGGTAAAAAAGGTGTCAGCGCATTCGAAAAAAATAAAAGCTTGGGGGATGAGTCCATGAAACCACGAAAGCGTTTCGCCGTTCTCGCCGTGTGCCTTGTTTTGCTGTTGGGCCTGCTGGCGGGCTGCTCCGGCAAAAGCGGCGGCAACACCGACAGCAATGCCGGCGGCACTTCGGGCGGAGGGACAGGGACGCCGACCAGTACGCCTTCCGCGTCCGGCAAGCAGATCAAGATCACGTTCTTCAACACGTCGGCGGAAGTCAACGAAGTGTTCGAAAAGCTGTTCGCCAAATACCATGAAGTGAATCCGAACGTGACGGTGGAACTGATTCCGACGCCGATCGGCGGCGCCCAGATCGAGATCTTCCAGTCGCGGCTGGCCTCGGGCAACCCGCCGACCATCTCCAACCTGGACCCGAGCCATATCTACGTGTACAGAGACAAGTTCCTGGATCTGGAGCCGGTCAAGGCGAAGTACGAAGAGCTCACCCTGCCCGGCGCGGTGGAAGGCGGCATCCTGGACGGCAAGTTCCTCGGGATTCCCTGGACCGCGCAAGGCTACGGCCTGCTGTATAACAAGCGGGCCCTCGAGGAAGCGCTCGGCGGACCGTTCGATCCTTCGACCATCCGCACCCGGGATGCGCTGAAAGAGCTGCTGGACAAAGTCCAGGCGGCCATGGGCGTGCCGCCCGTCATGATCCACGGCGCCGACTGGTCCCTTGGCGCGCACTATCTGGGGGCGCTGGGCTTCTCCCTGCAATCCCGCGATATGAATGAAAACCTGAAATACTGGGAAGACGTGAAGGCGGGCCGGGCCAAACTGGCGGACAACCCGGTGTTCAACGGTCTCCTGGATACCTTTGATATCCTGAAAGAATACAATTACCGCAAGAACGACCCGCTGGTCGCCAACTATGAGCTGGACGGCCAGGATTTCGCCAAGGGCAACGCGGCGTTCTACTTCATGGGCGACTGGCTCTGGGCGGTCATCGGTTCCATGGAAGGCCGGGACAGCGAATTCGGCGTGCTTCCCGTGCCGATCAGCAACAATCCGGACGATTACGGCAACGGGCAGGTCGCCTTCAGCCATCCGAAGCTGTTCGCCGTCGACAATTCCGCCGCGACGCCGGAAGAACAGCAGGCGGCCCTGGAATTCCTGGAATGGATGCTGACCAGCGAAGAAGGCCAGAAGGCCATTACGGAAGAAATGGGCTTGACCATGCCTTACAAGAACGTCAAAGCCACGAGCAGCAACGCGATCGCCAAGGCCATCGGCGAATACGTCGAGAAGGGAGAAACGATCAACATCGGCGTCATCAACTACTTCCCGACCGACTATTGGGCCAAGACCGGCGCGTCCATGCAAAAATACCTTGCCGGGGCGATCAACCGCGATCAGCTCTTCCAGGAAGTTCAGGCATATTGGGAGTCCGTGGAATAACGCGCAACTTTCTCCGAGTGCCGATGACGGGCGTAAGGCGAGGGTCTTGCGCCCTTCTTTCCTTTTTAAGTAAGATCGAGATGCGTCGATCCCGATTCGAAACCCAAAAAGGTGCGGTGGTATGAAAGGCAAAATCATCTGGAAGAACACCGGGCTTTTCCTGCTGTTTGCCGGGCCGTCCCTTTTCGCGTTTACGGTCGTTTTTCTGATTCCGTTTCTGGTGGGGTTTTACCTGACCTTTACCAAATGGGACGTGATCCGCAACGACGGCTCGTTCGTCGGGTTCGTCAACTACGTGGCCGTCATGCGGGACAAAGCGTTTTGGACGCAGCTTTGGTTCACGATCCGGTATGTCTTTTTCACGGTGATCGTCTCCAATCTGCTGGCCATCGCCATCGCGCTGGCGCTGACCAGCGGGATCAAAGGGGAACGCTGGCTGCGCGCCGGCTACTTCACGCCGAACCTGATCGGCGGCATCGTGCTCGGCTACCTGTGGCAAAGCCTGTTCTCCCGCGTGCTCCCGTATCTCGGAGAGAAATACGGCTGGCCGCTGTTCCAGACGTCCTGGCTGACCAACACGGACAAGGCGTTCTGGGCGCTCGTCATCGCGACAAGCTGGCAGCTTGCCGGGTATCTGATGATTATCTACATTGCCGGGTTCACGGGAGTCCCGAAGGATATCGTGGAAGCGGCCAAAATCGACGGAGCGGGGAATTTCGCCGTCCTGCGGAAAATCGTGCTGCGGCTTGCCGTTCCGGCCATCGTCGTCTGCGTGTTCCTGTCCCTGTCCCGTTCGTTCCTCACCTATGATTTGAACCTCAGTTTGACGAAGGGCGGACCGTTCAATTCGACGGAACTGGCGACCTTCTACATCGTGCAGATGGCGTTCCAGTCCAACCAGTACGGCGTCGGCCAGGCGGAAGCGATCGTGCTGTTTGTCGTCGTGGCCGTCATTGCGCTGACCCAGTCCTATCTGCTGAAGAAGCTGGAGGTGGAGTCGTGATGCGGGCGCGTCGGCTGAGCCATCTCCTCAAAAACGTGTTGATTTATGTCGGACTGGTTGTGTTCTTGAGCCCGTTTTTGATCGTCATCCTGAATTCGTTCAAGAAAACCCAATATTTTATCGAAAATCCGATCGCGTGGCCCGATCCTTTCCAGTTCTCCAATTATACCGACGCTTTTCAAAAAATGAACTTCATGCGGGGGTTCGCCAACACGCTGCTGATTACCGCATTTGCGGTGCTGATCATCATTTTGTTCTCGTCCATGACGGGGTATCTGTTTGTCCGGTTCAAATGGAAAATCAACCAGGTGTTGTTTTTCATCATGCTGGCGGCCATGACCGTTCCGTTTCAGGTCATCATGATTCCGCTGGTCATGGCTTATGGCAATCTGGGGTTATTGGATTCGAAAGCCATCCTCATTTTCATGTATATGGGATTTGGCGTTCCGCTGGGCGTGTTTTTGTTCCACGGCTTCATTAAAGGGATTTCGTATGAACTTGAAGAATCTTCCTTCATAGACGGTTGCTCCCGGATCCGGACGTTCTTCCAGATCGTCTTTCCGTTGCTCCGGCCGGTGGTGGTCACCCTGGCGGTGCTGGATGTGCTTTGGGTGTGGAACGACTATCTGCTCCCGAGCCTGGTGCTCCTGTCGCCGGCCAACCGGACGCTGCCGCTTTCCATCTACGCGTTCTTTTCCACCTATTCCGTCGATTACGGTCCGCTCATGGCCGGTCTGATCATGACCATCATTCCGATTCTGGTTCTTTATCTGATCTTGCAGGATCACGTCATCAAGGGAATCACCGAGGGAGCCTTGAAGTGAGAGAAACCGGGAAAAGGATGGAGGCGTGCCAGACGTGGATATGAACCGGGTGCATCCCGAACTGCGGGACATGCTTGAGCGGTTGCCGGCGTTTCGCCTGCCGGAGGATCTGGAGAAGGCGCGGAACAACCCGCGGCCGCCGTTCCGGAAATCGGACCGCGTGGCCATTCGCGACGAAACGATCAAGGGAGCGGCGGGCCAGGACATGCTGGTTCGCGTCTATGAACCGACGGACGGACCGGTTTCCGGCCGTCCCGCCTTGCTCTGGATTCACGGCGGCGGCTACGTGATGGGGCATCCCGATTACGACGACAACCTGTGCCAGACGTTCGCCGAGGAAGCGGGATGCGTCGTGTTTTCGCCGGATTACCGGCTGGCTCCCGAACATCCTTTCCCCGCCGGGCTGGAGGATTGTTATTCCGCCTTGGTATGGCTCCACGAATCGGCCGCTCGGTACGGCATCGACACGTCCCGGGTGGCGATCGGCGGAGCCAGCGCCGGAGGCGGGCTGACCGCCGCCCTGTCGCTGCTCGCCCGCGACCGGGGCGGTCCGGCCATCTGCTTCCAGATGCCGCTGTATCCGATGATCGACGACCGCAACGCGTCGCCGTCCAGCCGTGAAATCGTCCATCCGGCGGTATGGGACCGGGAGAAAAACATCGCCGCGTGGGCCTTGTATCTGGGCGGCGCGTCGGAAGTTTCCCCTTACGCGGCGCCGATCCGGGCGGAAAATCTGGCCGGGCTGCCGCCGGCCTACACATGCGTCGGCCAGCTGGATCCGTTCCGGGACGAAACCATCGAGTACGTGGCGCGTCTGGCGCAGGCAGGCGTCGACGTGGAATTTCATCTGTATCCCGGCGCATATCACGGATTCGAACATGCGGTTCCCGACGCCGAAATCAGCGTCCGGGCGAAAAACGGGTACGTGCAGGCGCTGGCGAGGGCGCTGCGGCGCGAAGGCTGAGCCGCTGCCAAACGAGGAGGTGACCGCGGCATGGCTGTTGCGCAAGTCACATATTATTCGCGGGCGCTGAACCGCAATACGACGTTTCAGGCCATTCTGCCGATCAATTATCCGAAGGGATCCGATCCCGCCGGCGAACCGACGCGTCCGGCGGCGGCCCTCTATCTGCTGCACGGTTACACCGGCGGCGATCTGGACTGGCTGCACTTTTCCGGCATCCGCGGGATCGCGGAGACGAACAACATCGCCGTGTTCATGCCTTCCGGAACCAACTCGTTCTATCTGGACGACGAAGAGAAGGGCGAACGGTTTGGCGAGTTTGTCGGCCGGGAACTGGTGGAATACACGCGGCATATGTTTCCGCTGCCGGCCGACCGGGAACGGACCTGGATCGGCGGCCTGTCCATGGGCGGATACGGCGCGATCCGCAACGGGCTGAAATACGCGGACACGTTTTCCCGGATCATCGCCCTGTCTTCGGCCCTCATCACCTACCGCATCCACGGGCTGAAGGAAGGAACCGTCGACGGCCATGACGTCAGCTATTTCAGGAGGGTGTTCGGCGACCTGGACAAGGTGCTGGGCAGCGACAGGGATCCGGAGGCGCTGGTGCTGGAGCGGAAGGCGAAGGGCGGCGTCCTGCCGAATATCTATATGGCTTGCGGAACGGAGGATTTTCTGCTGGACGTCAACCGGCGTTTCCGCGACTTTCTCGTGAAGGAAGGCGTTCCGCACACCTATGTGGAAGCGCCGGGGGATCACAATTGGGAGTTCTGGTCCGCGTTCATCCGGTCCGGCCTGCAATGGGCGATGGGCGGGTGACGGCCGCCGGACCGTGATCCCGTCAGGATTGTCCTGGGAGTTTGATGCGAAATTAGAGGTTCCGGAGGGTACGGAATGGCGACCATCAAGGATGTGGCGGAAAGGGTCGGCGTATCGGTCACCACGGTGTCCCGGGTGCTGAACAACCGCGGCTACCTGAGCGAGAACTTGAAACGGCGGGTTTACGAGGCGATGAGGGAACTCAATTACCAGCCGAATGAGCTGGCCCGCTCCCTTTTCCGCAAAAAATCGAATATCATCGGCCTGATCATCCCGGATATTTCCCATCCGTTTTTCGGCGAAATTGCGAGATATGTGGAATATTACGCCTACAAGAACAAGTACAAGATCCTGCTCTGCAACTCCCAGCTCAATCGCAGCAAGGAACAGGAATACCTCAATATGCTGAAGGCGAGCCAGGTGGACGGCATCATCATGGGCAGCCACACCCTTGACACCAAGGAGTTCACGAAGATCGACCTGCCGCTGGTGACGCTGGACCGCCAATTGTCGGAATCGATCCCGTACGTTTCCGCCGACCACTACAAGGGCGGGGTGCTGGCCGCCAAGCTGCTGATCCGCAAGGGATGCCGGAAGATCGCCCACATCAGCGGCAATCTGAAGCTGCACCTTCTGGCCAAGACCCGGTACGACGGCTTCATGGACACGGTGATCCGGGAAAAGATCCCCCATGTCGTGGTCGAGACGGATCTGAACGGTTTCAAGTACGATCAGTACGGGAAAATTGTCGAAAATCTGTTCCGGGATCACCCGGACATTGACGGGGTTTTCGCCAGCAGCGACGTGATCGCCGCGCAGGTGCTGAAAGAATGCCGGCGGCTCGGCAAAGAGGTGCCGAAGGACGTCAAGGTGGTCGGCTTTGACGGCATCAAGCTGGGCGAATACATTACCCCCGGTCTGACCACCATCCGGCAGCCGATCAAGGAAATCGCCAAAACGTCCGTTCAATTGCTGATCGACCAAATCAACGGCAAAGAAGTGCAGCGGGAAAACATCCTGCCCGTCAAATTGGTGGAAAAGGAAACCACTTGAGCGTTTTCGCAGGAGCAGGGAGCTTCCCCTTAATTCTGTACCTGCTCCGTTCGCTTCCTGTAGCAACCGGTTAACACATATATTAACCGCTTGACATATGGTTGCCGGTTTATATATTAAAGTTAGATTCCGTTCGCGTTCAGTCATGCCGATGCGTCGTATGCGGGGAAATCGCCGCGCCCACGCATCATGAGTGCAACGGGGAGTGGAGGGAAACCGGTGTTCAAACTGGACCAAAAAATCGGGTTGAAAGAAAAACCGAATGACATCCTCACCGTGGGCGAGCTTCTGATCGACATGATTTCCGAAGCGTACGACGACATGGTGGATTGCAACACGTACAACCGCTTTTTGGGCGGTTCGGCCGCCAATCTGGCCTTGAACATGAAAAAACTGGGCCTTCGTCCCCTTGTCGCCGCGGCCGTGGGCAGGGACGGATTCGGCGAGTTTTTGATCCGGCAACTGGAACGGGAAGGGATTCCGACGGATCACATCCAGTGGACGGATGAATCCACCAGCATGGTGGTGATCACCAAAAGCCGATCCACTCCCCAACCGGTTTTTTACCGGGGGGCGGATTTTCAGCTCGCCTTCACGCCGGATCTGGCGGAAACGGTCAGGCAATCCCGGATCGTCCACTTTTCCTGTTGGCCGATCTCCAGGGAGCCGGCCCGGTCCGCCGTCGAACAGGCGATTGATCTGGCCAGATCGGAAGGGGTCCTGGTCGGTTTCGATCCGAACTACCATCCGGCCATCTGGAGCAAAGACGAGGACGGCACGGCCTACGTGACCTCCATCATCGGCCGGGTGGACGTGATCAAGCCTTCCAAGGACGACGCGGACCGGCTGTTCGGGACGGATACGCCGGAAAACCACCTGGCCAGGTTTCTGGAGCTCGGGGCAAAATTGGTCATTCTCACCCTCGGAGCGGAAGGCATTCTGGTATCCAACGGCGCCGACACCCTCCGATTGGACAGCATTGCGACGGAAGTGGTGGATGTGACGGGAGCCGGCGATGCCTTCTGGGCGGGGTTCTATGCGGGTCTCGTAAGAGGGTTTACCCTGATCGGCGCGGTCGAATTCGGCATGGAAGTGAGCGCCTACAAATTGCGGCATCTGGGACCCGTCAGCCGGTATCCGGAAGCGTACAGGCTGGCGGGAATTTCGCACGGCGGTGAAAAGCTCCGTGAATCTTGACAACCGTGTCCAATTGATTACGTATCCCGATTCCCTGGGCGGCAATCTTGCCGCCCTGCTGGACGTTCTGCGGAGCCATTTCAACGGCCTGTTCCCGGGAGGCATCCATATCCTGCCGCCGTATCCGTCCTCGGGCGACCGCGGATTCGCCCCGCTGGATTACGGCAGGATCGATCCCCGGTTCGGCACGTGGGAAGACATCCGGCGCATCGGCGAGGAATACGGCGTAATGCTGGATGTCATGGTGAATCACATCTCCCGCCGTTCCCCGCAATTTCAGGATTTCCTCGCCAAAGGCCGCAAATCCCGATATGCCGACATGTTCCTGACCCTCGACAAGATCTGGCCGGACGGGAAGCCCGTCCAGGCGGACATCGACAAAATGTTTTTGCGGCGCCCGGTGCCCTATTCCACCTTCGCCATCGGGGACGGGACGGAAGAGAAGGTGTGGACGACGTTCGGCAAGACCGATCCGTCGGAGCAGATCGATCTCGATGTGCATTCGCCTTTGACACGGCAGTACTTCTCGGACATTTTCCGGCATTTCAAGTCGAATCGCGTCCGCATGGTGCGCCTGGATGCGGTGGGCTATGTCATCAAGAAACCGGGAACGAGCTGCTTCTTCGTGGAACCCGACATTTACGGGTTTCTGGACTGGGTGGCCGGCCAGGCGGAGGAGCACGACATCGCCCTGCTTCCCGAAGTGCACGCCCATTATTCGATCCAGTACAAATTGGCGGAGCGGGGCTTTTGGATCTACGATTTCATCCTGCCGTTCCTGGTGCTGGAGGCGCTCGTCAACCGGTCCTCCGCCATGTTGCGGCGTTACCTGAACGATCGCCCGTCCAACCAGTTCACGATGCTGGACTGCCACGACGGCATTCCGGTCAAGCCGGATCTGGACGGGCTGGTGGACACGGAACGGGCGCGGCGGGTCGTGGACCTGTGCCTGGCGCGCGGCGCCAATCTGAGCCGCGTGGTGTCCGACAAGCACAAATCGCCGGACGGTTTTGACGTCCACCAGATCCGCTGCACGTATTACGATGCGCTGGGCCGTGACGATGACGCCTACCTGGCCGCCCGGGCGATCCAGCTGTTCGTGCCCGGCATTCCGCAAATCTATTACGTCGGTTTGCTGGCGGGGGAGAACGATCCGGCCGCGGTGGCCGAACGCGGCGACGGCCGGGAAATCAACCGGCACAATTATTCCCTGGAGGAAATCGAACAGGCGGTCCGGCGGCCCGTCGTGCAGCGGCTTTTCAGGCTGATCCGGTTCCGCAACGAACACGAAGCGTTCCGGGGCTCGTTCCAATGCCTGGAGGCGGAAGACGGGGAAATCCGGCTCCGGTGGGAAAACGAAGGCCAAAGCTGCATGCTTCACGTGGATCTGGACACTTTCCGCTCCGTCGTCCATTGCACCGATGAACGGGGCGCGGAACGGCAGTGGGCCGTCTGACGATTCGCCGCGTTCTTCATCGGCCTCACGATCGACGCCAGGTCCCTTCCGGACAGGCGGCTGAAGGGGCTGCTCATCGTTCACGGCGCCTTTTTTATCGTGAGTTTCGCCGTGCCGATGCTGGGCCTCTTCCGTCCGGATGCGCCCGGATCGATAAAAGCAAAACGTCAACACCTTCCGGAATATCCGCCTGATGAAGGCGTTGTTTTTTTGACCGGTTAAAGATATGAATTGCAGGAGATCATATCTTTTGTGTACAATAGGACATGCCAACAAAAATTCAAAAAGCGGGGAAGGGGGAAGTAGGCGGGTTCGACGCGGAAAGTTGGAACAGCTGTTGCCTGCTTGCCGTATTACAACAAGATTCTAGGAGGTTTTCCAGTGAAAACGACGTGCGTTCATATGCCCCGCCCGGGTGTTTTGCAACTGGTGGAGCGGGATCTCACGCTGGAAGAAGACGAAGTGCTCGTAAAGACGTACCAGAGCTCCATTTGCGACGCGGACCTGCGGGCGTGGCAGGGACAGTTCATTCCGGACGACATTCCCCCGAACTGCTTCCCCTGGATGGGCCATGAAGGCGGAGGCGAAGTGGTGGAGGTCGGCAGCAAGGTCCGGGAATTCAAAGTCGGAGACAAGGTCATGCTGTTTGGCCCGGACAACGCCATGTCCACCTATTTCAAGGCCAAGGTGCAAAATCTCTACAAAGTGCCGGACGGCCTGGACATGGAACTGGCGTGTCTGGCCGAGCCCATTTGCGTCGGCGTGTTCGGCGTGATGGACAGCGGCGTCAAGCTGGGCGACACCGTCGTCGTGGCCGGCCTGAACTTCCAGGGGCTGATTGCCGTTGAAGGGTTCAAGAAAAGCGGCGCGGAGAAAGTGATCGCCGTGGACTATTCCGACGCCCACCTGGAAATGGCCAAAAAACGCGGCGCCGACGTGACCATCAACACCACGAAGGAAAACGCGAAAGAAGCCATCTTGGAGCTGACCCGCGGACGGGGCGTCGATCTGGCCTACCATTCCTGCGGGTATTGGAATCCGCGGACCGAGGAATATTACAATTTGTGCATCGATGTGACGCGGGATGAAGGCACCGTCGCTTCCCTGCCCGACATCATGTCGCCCATCCGGGTGAACCTGCACCGTTTCCATCACCACGCGATGGAAGTGCGGTTCCCGGCTTTCATGCACCATGGGCCCGAGTTCCGGATGCGCTGGATTCCCCGTCTGCTGAATCCCGTGATCAAGGGCATGCTGGACATCAAGTCGCTGATCACCGCTTCCTATCCGCTCTCCAAAATTGAAGAAGCCATGCAGAAATACAACGACGACCCGGATCAGGTGAAAATTTTGATCAAACCCGACTGAAGCCCGACGGGAACGGCTTTCGCCGCTCCGACGGGAACGCCGGGTCCGGTCGCGTCCGTATTGACAGCTGCAAGGGACATCTCTTATGATGGTAATATGGGATGTGTAACCGGTTACACATAGGTAACCGGTTACACAATCACCGCATTGCGTAACCGGTTACACATTGGAAAACATGGAACGGGTTGGAGCGGCGGCATGGCGACCATAAGAGATGTAAGCAGACTGGCCGGCGTGTCGGTGGCGACGGTCTCAAGGGTCATCAACCGAAGCGGATACGTGAAGGAAGAGACGAGGGAGGCGGTTCTGGCGGCCATGCGGGCTCTCGACTACGAGCCCAGCGTGATCGCCCGCGGCCTTGCCGGCAAGAACACGGCGACCATCGCCCTGATCATTCCGGACATCCTGAATCCCTTCTTCCCGGAAGTGGCCCGCGCCATCGAGGATCAGGCCAACAAGTTCAACTACACGGTCATCCTGTGCAACTCGGACAACGACCCGGAAAAGGAACGCAAATATATCCAGGTCCTGAAGAACAAAAGGATCGACGGCATCATTATCGCGTCTTACACGATCGAGGCGCCGCAAATTCTGGAACTGCAAAGGGAAGGGGTGCCGGTCGTCGCCGTGGACCGCGCCTTCGGATCCCATCCGATTCTGTCCTTCATCTGCAACAACCGCGAAGGCGCCCGCATGGCCGCGCGTCATCTGATCGAACGGGGATGCCGGAAAATCGCCCACATCTCCGGTCCCCCGGTCATGAGCGCGAAGGAGCGGTACCAGGGGTACGTGGACGTCTGCGGATCCGAAAGCCGGTTTGATCCCGGCCTGGTTGCCGAAGGGAACTTCACCATCGAAGGCGGGTACGCGGCCACGCTCGAGCTGTTCGCGCGGCACCCGGACATCGACGGCATCTTCGCCGGCAACGACCTGATGGCCGTCGGAGCCTTGAAAGCCCTGTACCAGCTGGGGAAATCCGTCCCCCGAGATGTCAAGATCGTCGGGTTCGATGACATCGCCCTGGCCCGGATGGTGGTCCCGGAAATCACCACCGTCAGGCAGCCTGTCTACGAGATCGGCCGGCAGGCCATGAAGCATCTGATCAAACTCATCAACGGGGAAAAAATCGGACAACAAACGAAGCGGCTGGACGTCGAGCTCGTGGTGCGCCGGTCTTCCGGCGAAGCCGCGAACCGCGTCTGATCGGAAACGGGATGTGTGCAAATATTGATGGACAAGGAAACGAACAAGCAAATCGTCGTTGTGGGAAGCCTGAACATGGACATGGTGGTGCAGGTGGACAGGCGCCCCGGGGTCGGGGAGACGATCCTTGGCCGGCGGTTTTTCACCAGTCCCGGCGGCAAGGGCGCCAATCAGGCCTGCGCGGCGGCGCGATTGGGCGGTTCCGTCTTCATGGTGGGCAGGACCGGCGCCGATATGTTCGGGGAACAGCTCATCCGCCATCTGAAGGAAGCGGGGGTCCAAACGGAGGGGATCGCAGTCTGTGAAGAAGAGTCCAGCGGGGTGGCCTTCATCACGATTGACGCGCAGGGGGATAACAATATCATCGTGGCGCCCGGCGCCAACCATCGGCTGACGGCCGAAGACATCCGGCAAAACGAAGACCGGATCAAGTCGGGCGGGCTGCTCGTCGTCCAGCTGGAAATTCCGATGGAGGCGGTTCTGGAGGCGGTCCGCCTGGCCCATCATCACCGGGTGCCGGTCCTGCTCGATCCCGCGCCGGCGTGTCCGCTCCCCGACGAGCTCTTGGGCATGGTCCGTTATATCACCCCGAACGAGTCGGAATTGCAGCAGCTCACCGGGAAAAAAGTCCATGATCCCGAAACCGCCTTCCGGGCGGCGGAAGAGCTTCTTTCCCGCGGAGTCGGGATCGTCCTTGCCAAACTGGGCGAGAACGGCGTTGCCGTTCTCAGCCGCACGGAACGTTTCCACGCGCCCGGATTTCGCGTGAACGCCGTGGACACGACGGCGGCGGGCGACACCTTTGCGGGAGCGCTGGCGGTCGCCCTGACGGAAGAAAAACCGCTGGCGGAAGCCGTCCGGTTCGCCAATGCGGCGTCGGCCATCTCGGTCACCCGGTACGGCGCGCAAAGCTCGATGCCGGACCGGGCGGAAACGGAAGCTTTCCTGAACGAACATGCGGAGGGATGAATCCATGAGAATTGCCATCGGGGGAGACCACGCGGGATTCCCGCTGAAGGGCCTGGTGATCAAGAAACTGGAGGAATTGGGGCACGAAGTGACGGATTTCGGAAGTTACACGCCGGATCCCGTCGATTTCCCCGACATTGCCCGTAAAGTTTGCGACGCCGTGGTAAACGGCAGCGCCGACAGGGGCATCATGGTCTGCGGCACGGGTGTGGGGGCCTGCATTGCGGCCAACAAGGTTCCCGGCATCCGCGCGGCGGTCTGCCATGACGTCCATTCGGCCCATCAATCCGTGGAACATGACGATGTCAACGTGATGTGCATCGGCGCGCAGATCGTCGGTCCCTGGCTGGCGATGGATCTGGTGGAAGCGTTCATGAATGCGAAATTCCGTTCCGACGACGAAGACTTCCTGCGGCGCGTCCAGAAATTGCACGAAATGGACAGGCAAAGGAAATAAGCGGATATTGACGCCGGAAAAAAGAACGTTTATAGTAGGGTCATAAGATCATATAAAGATCATATCTCTAGAAGACCTGATACTTCCGGCAAAGGAGGACGAATCCGCTTCCATTGAAATCGCTTTCCACAGACACGAAAAACAGAAAAAAACGCGCGCCATCATGAACATCACAGGCAAAGGGGATAGGAGAGAACATGACCGACAAAGTCAGAATTGCGGTTCTCGGACTTGGACGCATTTCCAGAACCCACATCGACGCCATCAAGCATTGGCCGGATCTTTGCGAGCTTTACGCCGTCGTGGACGTGCAGGAACACCTGGCCAAGTCCTTCTCCGAGGAATTTGGCGTCCGCTATTACACGTCCGTCGACGAAGCGTTCGCCGATCCGAATATTGACGCCGTCGTGGTATGCCTGCCCCACCATCTGCACAAGGACATCACCGTCAAGGCCTGCAACGCGGGCAAGCACGTGCTGGTGGAGAAGGTGATGGCGAACTCGGTGGCGGAAGGCGAAGCCATGGTGCAGGCCGCCGAAGCGAACGGCGTCAATCTCATGGTGGCCCAGAGCCGCAGATTTTTCACGGCGACCCGGGAAGCCTGGAATCAGCGGAAGAACATCGGCAAGATCACGAACATGCTCTATACGTTCGTCTGCTATTTCGACGCGAACATCGCTCCCGTCTGGTGGCGGAAGAAGGAATACACCGGCGGGCTCGTCTACCCGATGCTCGGTTCCCACAGCATCGACTTTACCCTGTGGATGCTCGACGACCGTCGCCCCGTGTCCGTCTACGCCCAAGGCTCTTCCAGCAACCCGGACTTTGAAGGGGACGACGACGTCACCCTCATCATCGGATTTGACGACGGAACCCATGCGACGAACTATCTGTCCATCAACAACCGGTATCCCCGGCACGAAGCCTTGATGATCGGGAAGGACGGCACGATTTACTTCTCGCAAACGGGGGACCATATCGGATTGATCGGCACGGCCGACACCGACCTCTACATCAACGGCAAACTGGTCATGAGCGGGGAGTCCAAGCCGCACAACTTTGCCCTGCAGATGAAGGAATTCGTGGACTCCATCCGCGAAAAGCGGCAGCCGTCCCCCTCGGGAAGGGAGATCCTGCTGCAGCTGAAGATCATTGAGGCGGCCCAGCGTTCGGCCGAAGAGAAAAGAGTTGTCATGCTGGATGAATAACGGCCTTTCGGGGAGGTGATTCTTGGGCAGGTCACAGCTCGGAAAAAGCGTTTCTCGGCAGAATTCGACATGGGGTTGACATCAAAAGGGAGGTTACAGAAAGAATGAAGATCAGAAAGTTCGCGGCTGCTGTGATTGCGATGACGCTGGTGCTTTCCCTGCTGGCGGCGTGCGGCTCGGGTTCCTTGGGCAGCGGCTCGTCCGGCGGCTCCGGCGGATCCGGTTCGGGAGGCACCTCGACGCAAGGCACGTCCGGCGGATCGGGCGGCTCCGGCGGGTCCGGCGGCGGACAGGTGCTGGAACTGCGCTTCGCCCTGGACCAGGGGCCGGATGACACGTGGACGAGAGCGGCGAGATATTTCGCCGAGGTGCTGGAGCAAAAGACGAACGGCCAAATCAAATTCAGCGTCTACGATTCGGGCACCCTCGGCGCTCAGCGCCAGGCGCTGGAAGGGATTCTGGCGGACACGATCCACGGCACCGTTACGCTGGAACCGCTCTCCTACTGGGTGGAGGAAATCGGCCTTTACGGCGTGCCGTTCCTGTTCCGGGATCAGGAACATCTGGACAAGTTCCTGGCCAGCGAACACGGCCAAGAACTGAATCAGAAAATGATCGACAAGGGCTTCCGGCCGCTCGTCTACTTCAACCGGCCTCCGAGACACGTCACCAGCAACAAGCCGATCAACTCGCTGGCCGACCTGAAAGGCCTGAAGATCCGGCTGCCGGAAACGCCCACGGGTCCCGCGGCGTTCCGTGCAATGGGCGCCAACCCCGTCGCCATGCCGTTCTCCGAAGTGTACTCGGCTCTGGAGACCGGCGTCATCGACGCCCAGGAAAATCCGGTGCCGACCATTTACGCGAACCGGCTGCATGAAGTGCAGAAGTATCTGGCCCTGACGGCGCACCAATACCAAGTCGCCTACTTCGTCATCAGCGAAAAGGTGTATGCTTCCCTGTCGGACGACCTGAAGCAGGCGGTCATGGAAGCGGCCCAGGAAACCAAGGAATACGAAGCGCAAATCCTGGCCGAGAACATGGCGGCTTTCGAAGAAGAACTGCGCCAGGCGCTCACCTTCACGGAACCCAACAGGGAAGAGTTCGCCCAAGCCGCGCAAACCGCGTATGCGGACTACGACCCGCTGATCAAGGAATGGATTGAGAAAATCCAAAGCGTGCAATAATCGTTTGTAAAGCTAGCCTGCGCCAGCGTGACCAGTTGGGCGAGTGGAAGGCAAACCGCCTGGCACAGCGCCGCTGGTCACGCTGCCCTTTTCTCTGCCAAAGAAGGTGATGGGATGAAAAAAGTTTCCGCGCTCCTGATGAACGCCGTCAACGTAATCATGGTCTTTTCCCTGGCCGTGATGGTCGTTCTCGTCTTCGGGAACGTGGTCTTGCGGTATGTGTTCAACACGGGGATCTCGTTCTCCGAAGAGCTCGCCCGCTACCTGTTCGTCTGGCTGACCTTCATCGGGGCGATCGCCGCCCTGCGGAACAATCAGCATCTGGGGCTCGACACGGTGGTGAGGCGGGTTCCCGTCCCCATCCGAAAAATCATGCTGACCGTCAGCATCCTGCTCATGATATACGTCTGCTACCTTCTCTTGCAAGGCAGCTGGCGAATGACGGTGCTGAACCAGCACACCAAGGCTCCGACCACCGGTCTTCCGCTTTCCTTCATTTATGTGGCGGGGATCATAGCGGGCGGCGCGATGATCCTGATCCTGCTCCTCCATCTGTACCGGATTCTGTTCAACAGGGTGAAGCCGGAAGAATGGCTGCGGGTGAAGGATTCGGAAGAAATGATCGAGCTTGACGAGACGGGCGCGAAGGAAGGAAAAACGACATGACGATCCTCCTTTTTGTTGTTGTTCTGCTCGGAGCCATGGTTCTGGGCATGCCGATCGCATTCGCGCTTCTGGTCACCAGCGTCTTTTTGATGTTCTATATGGATACGTTCAGCGCGCAGATCGTCGCCCAGAATCTGATCAACGGCGCGGACAATTTCCCGCTGATGGCGATTCCCTTTTTCATGCTGGCCGGCGAACTCATGAACGCCGGCGGGCTGTCGCGCCGCATCGTGAACTTCGCGCTGGCGCTGGTCGGCCACATCCGGGGCGGCCTGGGTTATGTGGCGATCATGGCCGGGGTGCTGTTCGCCAGCATGTCCGGATCGGCGCTGGCGGACACCGCCGCCATCGGGGCCATCCTGATTCCGATGATGGTCAAAAGCGGTTACAACATCAACCGGGCGAGCGGTCTGATCGCGTCCTCCGGCATCATCGCTCCCGTCATCCCGCCGAGCATCGGGTTCATTCTGTACGGCATCATCGGAAGCGTATCCATCACCAAGCTGTTCATGGCCGGCATCGTGCCCGGATTGCTGATGGGTCTGGCGCTGACCGTCACCTGGACCTTGCTGGCGCGGAAAGAAAACGTGGAGAGACAGCGCAGGCACACCCTCAAGGAGATTTGGCAGAAATTCCGGGAAGCGTTCTGGGCGCTTCTCATGCCCGTGATCATCATCGGCGGCTTGAGAGGCGGAATTTTCACGCCCACGGAAGTGGCCGTAGTCGTGGCCGTCTACGCTCTGCTCGTGGGGGCGTTCGTGTACAGGGAACTCAACCTCAAGAGCATCTACCAGGCATTGGTTCGCGCCGCGAGAACATCCAGCGTGGTCATGTTCCTGATCTGTGCGGCGCTGGTCACCTCCTGGCTGATGGCCATCGCCAATCTGCCCGCGCAGGTCGTTGAAGCGCTGCAGCCGTTCCTGGACAACAAGATTCTGCTTCTGCTCATGATCAACCTGCTGGTCGTGATCATCGGCACGGCCATGGACATGACGCCCACGATTCTGATCCTGACGCCCGTGCTTCTGCCGATCATCAAGGCCGCCGGGATCGATCCGGTCTACTTCGGCGTCCTGTTCATGATCAACTGCTCCATCGGGCTGCTCACGCCTCCGGTGGGCACCGTGCTCAACGTCATGGCCGGCGTGAGCAAGATCAGCCTGGAGTCCATGATCAGGGGCGTACTGCCGTTCCTGCTGGCGCAATTGCTGGTGCTCCTGATGCTCATTTTGTTCCCGGAACTCGTCCTTGTGCCGCTTGACTGGCTAACCTGATTGCGCGGGAGGAAACAAGATGCTGAAAAGTCTGGTCATCCCCAAGGTGGCGGAGTACTTCAAATCGGAACAGTGGAACGGGCTGATGGAGATCCTGCGCCGCGGCCAAGAGGTCCGGCACGCCCATGTCTATACGGAAAGCATCCTGAGTCCGTTTGACTTCGCCCAGGTCATTCAGGGATATTTTGAAAAACACGGCCTCAGCCTGGAGCGGAAAATCACGTTTCTGTCCCACGGACGGGGTTACGCCAACATTTACTACATCCAGCCCAAAGGCATGTGCCATTTCGAGGTGTTCCTGAAATACAACGACGACGTCGTCATCGAGCCGGCCGGCGCGGCCAGCACCCGGACGGGGCAGAACCTGGAGTACTGGGACGACGCGTTCATGGAGAAGTACCATGCCGGCTTTGCCTTCCGGGAACCGACGGCGAGCGAAGAAAAGGAGATCCTGGCGTTCTTCCGCTCCCCGCTCTGGCGGCAGGCCTGCGAATTCATGACGGACAAGGGCATCCATTGCCACGTCCCCGTGGAAACCTGCATTCATCCCGACATTCTCATGAAGCTGGGGATCCGGGCCATCGAGGCGAAGAATTGGTCGGTGTCGCGGGCGGTGACCGTCGTCTACAGCCTGAAAGGCTACGATCAGGGGAAAGTGACGTTCCTCTTGAAAAAACCGGAAATCGTGCTGGAGCTCGACTGGGAATTCAACCCGGATACGGTCATTGAACCGCGGATGCAGTCCCTCATGCTCGCCGCGGACACGGATGATCTGGCGAAGGATCTGGACGGAATTCCCTATTACCGGCTGGGCAAAGAAGATATCCGGAAAATCGTCGAGATGATCTGAACATCAGGGAGGATGACAGCATGACCGAACAAACGCGGTTTGTGTCGGCAATGGGGAAGACCGGCCGGGTGGTGGCCGTCCGGCTCAACAAGGGCACGGATCTGGTCCAGGGCGTCATCGACGCCTGCAAGAAGCACGGCATCCGCTCCGGCTGGATCAGCAGCATGATCGGCAGCCTGCAGGACGGCGCGCAATACGTGGCGATCGCGATGGACCCGAAGGCGAAGACGGGCGTGGGCTTCACCGAGCGGAAGACGATCAACGGGCCTGTCGAAATTTTGTCCGGCCAGGGCATGATCGCCGACCGGGGAGACGACCTGTTCGTCCACCTGCACGCCGTGTTTGTGGGCCTGGACGGCAAAGTGATCGGCGGCCATGTCGAAAGGGGCTTCGCCAAGGCGCTGAACACCCTGGAAGTGGTGATCGTCGAGCTCGAGGACGCGGTGATCAAAAGAGAACTGGACGAGGAGACGGGGTATACGGTTTGCATGCCGAGGCCGCTTTGAGGCGGCGGCTATCCGTGTCAACTCATTTAAAAATGTTACCGAAGGAAAAAGGATCACTCACGTAATTTTGTTACCCAATGAGGCCGTCAGGTAGCCATCACGGGTTTCGGTGTGACATTGGCGGATGTTTCGGGATGGGAAAGCAGCACCTCCAATTGACGATGCAGAGCCAACGGATCCTGGGAAGCCTGAAATTCCCTTAGCCATTGGATCTGGACAGGCGAAAGCGTTCCGGATTCGATAAGACGCTCAACAGGGGTTTTGGCCGTATCGAAGGTTTTTTTGACACGACTTCCTTGCCGTTGTTTTTTTATCAACTTGCGTGTGGGAAGACAAAAGTTGTAATACCGGTCGTGAAGGTCGTAAAGGGCGTTGAGCCATTCCACCTGTTCCGGTTGGTCGTAACGCGCATAGCCCACCAGTTGCCGGACCAAAAAGCCGTTTTTCTGCTCCACGTGGGCGTTGTCGTTTTTGCGGTATGGGCGGCTGCGTGAGAACTTGAGGTTTCGGGAAGCGCAGAAGGTCTTAAGATGCGCGTTCAAAAATTCCGAGCCGTTGTCGGTGTGGATGCCCCAGGGCTTCATGGGCCATTGGTCCAGGATCAGGGTCAGCTCGCGGAGTACGGCCGGCTGGGAGCGGCCCAACAGCGCCCGGCGGCGGGTATGGCCGGAGACGATGTCGGTCACGGTGAGGGTATAGGCGAAGTGGCCGACAGACGAACCGCCGTTGTGTTCGACCAGATCGACTTCCAGGGCGCCCGGGCGGGATTCATCCCAATCGTAGACGGTGATGGGGATGCGGGCCTTTGGCTCGGCGAGCGGCTTGCGTTTGTGGATATTGGGTTTGGCTTTTGGGGATCGGAGCTTGGTGAGCCTGCGGGCCAGGGTGGAGCGGCTGATTTGGCGCAATTGGGCGACGATGATGTCGTTCAGGCGCAGGTGGCCGAAGCGTTCCAGGGTTTGGGCGGTTTCGAGCAAGACAGGATGCAGCCGCTCGGCGCAAGGGTAGTCGAGGGCTTCCCAGACGCGTTCAATGACGGACATGGCTTCCTGATAAGCGAGGGGCCGTTTGCGTTTGGAGTTGGGCGAAGCCGGGGCGGAAGGGCGCGCAAGAACGCGGATGGCATGTTTGCGATGGCACCCCGGCAGGCTCACGGCGTGATCGAGCAGCCGCGACTTTTCGGCTCGGGATTTTGCCCGTTTGTATTCTTCCGCCAGGTTTCGGAACACTTCACGGCGTGTTTTCAGGCTCAATTTCAAGACACATCCCTTCGGTAACATTTCGATTTGAGTGATCCGAAACCTGTTCGGTAACATTTTAGCTGAGTGACTG
>ERZ795042.868-NODE-868-length-21627-cov-6.211200_pt1 | contig 21627 bp, 12 predicted proteins | sample MGYA00375126_ERZ795042 | MGnify/ENA primary metagenome ERZ795042 (study PRJEB30171, sample SAMN05518105) | compost metagenome | isolation source: Feedstock adapted compost from Newby Island compost facility, Milpitas, CA | place: USA:Newby Island compost facility...
CAGGTTACCAGCGACTGCGAATCAGTGGCTGGGTGCAGTTGGCGCCTTTCTACGAGCAGAAATCGGTGTACGACGCGGCCATGCAGGCTAACGATAATCCCTGGTCCAATAACCCGGTTTCACACTGGCAGCTTACAGTGATTCCGACACTGAACTGTCCGAGTGATGCGGGAGATATTCCACCGAGGGGAAGCAAACGCGGAACGACGAGTTATGCCTTTTGCGCAGGCGATAACTATGAAGCCTCGGTTCATACGCCCACCGAACGCTCGGACGCCAATCAAGCGGCAGCCCTCATGAATACACCCATTCGTAATCGGGGATGCTTTGGCCGGCAGGATTATAACTCCTTAGCAGCGATCACCGATGGTACAAGCAACACCATTGCCCTAGCTGAACGCTCTCGCCCCCGCCGGGATAATGACCGCGGTTCTGCCATTTATGACACAAGCGGAGATCCGGCGGCATACATTCCGCTAACCTGCCGCGCCTACTGGGCAGGAAACGCATACATTTCTGGTGCTCCGATTTTCACCGCCGACACCTCCCCAGGATACCGCTGGGCAGACGGAGCTGCATACTTCGCTGGTGTGACGACAATTCTACCCCCTAATACGGCCGTTTGCGCAATTGCCGGTGGCGGCTGGAGCGGCATTTCAGGGCATTTTGCCCCGGGGATTTACACGGCGACGAGCGAACACCCTGGCGGTGTCAATGTAGCGTTGGCCGATGGAAGCGTGCGTTTCATTAGCGATACGATCGACACCGGTAATTTGGGTGTCGTGGCGCCGTTGCCGACAGCCTCTGGCCCCAGCCCCTTTGGCGTCTGGGGAGCGCTGGGAACGAAGGCCGGAGGCGAGACGATCACAGGATTCTGAAAAGTTATGCCGATACGCTGTCATTTTCCAATCAGGTTCGGCTGGGCATGCCTGCTTGCTTCGACGACACGGACAGTCCTTTGCGTGAGGTGATCTATGGGTTGGCGCTTCATTTTATTGGGGTTCCTGTGTTCCGTCGCTGGTTTGCTGGTTTCAGAGGGCTGCGGTTCGCGTACCCGGGGAAATATCCCGCAAACGGCGCCGGTGTCGGGGATCGTGACTCTCGATGGCCAGCCGGTGGACGGTGCCACGGTCGTGTTTGTCCCGACGGGAACGCCCGCCTACGGGGCTTACGCCGTGACAGACTCCAAGGGCCATTTCTCGCTGAAATCGTCAGAAACAGTGAGCGGGGCAGTTCCCGGTAAGTATCTCGTCCAGGTTACCAAACTCGTTACCGATACCTCGGGGAAGCAATTTGTGGTCGCGGAGGACGTGGAACACGCGGCCCTCGCCTCCGGCGGTTCAGCCCCTTCGACGGGTGTTAGTGCAACACGGAATGTGCTTCCCGAAAAGTATGCCAATCCCAAGACGTCTGGAATCGAGGTCACCGTCCCACCAGAAGGGCTGCAAGACTTCGAGATAAAACTCAGTTCCCAGTGATACCATGCTCCCTTGAAAAAACGGTTCATCCACAAAAGCCGTAGTTTCAAGCGGGCAGGTTGGTTCCTGGGAAGCGACTGCGCCATGGGCTTTCGCAACCGCTACGCTTTGCAACCAGGGGCTCTGACCACGAAGGAACTTTCCACGAGTGTCGGACGATATGGGTGTTCCACGTTCGTCTGGCCGCTGATGTATCTCTTTTTGGCCCTCTGGAGCTATCGACATTGCCTATTCACGGGTGCGCTCCCGGCCAGCCGACCCGCCAACGGCGTGGTGACGCTTTTCAATGTGTGGACGATATGGTGGAATGCCGATCGTCTCTCTCATTGTTTTCGAGACTATTGGGATGCTCCAATATTTTGGCCCGAGAAGGGCGCCTTCGCCTTTTCTGAACCTCAGCCACTGACGGCCGTCCTAGCGCCTGTTGTTTGGACCTTCGATCCCGTAGTCGCTTACCCTGTTTATTTCATTGCATCTCTCGTCCTCAACGGGGTGTTTGCCAGGAAGCTGATTGACCGTTGGACCCAAGATTGTTGGATTGCCGAATATGCAGGTGCTCTCGTTGTGTGGCTGCCGCTTATTCTCCGGCAACCGGAGCTGATTCAGTACGCTCCACTCTGGCCGGTGCTATGGCAATGGGATGTCGTCCTCCGAATGCTCGACCGCCCGAGATGGCCACAAAGTCTAGAACTTGGCCTGGCATGGGCACTGACATTTGCGACAAGCATCCAGTTGGGACTTTTCGCCGCAATCATTCTTGTGCTCATTGTGCCCTGGTTTTTCATGTGCAAGAAAGGTCAAGGAGTAGGCGTCTGGATAAGCGGCATTGTCCTAGGGACACTTCTGATTCTGCCCGTGGGATTGCCGATGAGTCGCATCCTCTCCCGCCATGCTGTTGTCCGTCCGCCCGAGCTCGTCACGTCGCTCTCCGCCGGAGCCCGTGAATGGTTGGCCTCACCTCCCCACGGGTTGGATTCCTATCTGGGCGCATCCCATGCGTTTGGGGGCCGGTGTTTGAATCCGGGATGGATAATTAGCCTTTTGGCGGTGGGCATAACGGTCACCGCATTATTGAGAGGTTCCCAAACGACATTCCCGCGCCGAATGGTTTTATTCCTTGCCGCTGTTGTAGTCATCTCAGTTCTTGCCTCAATGGGCACGCGAATCCGACTGGGACAGGTTTCGACGTGGGATATGCTTGCCGCTATCGTTCCCCCGTTCGCCGCCGTCAGAAGTCCCTACCGATTTGCCTACCTCGGTCAGCTCGCCATGCTTTTGCTGAGCGCCCTCGGCCTGATGGGTCTGCGAAGCTACTTACAAAAGATTCTGCCCGGGGGACGTAAAGGAATAGTTTCAGCCGGCATTTTCACGGGAGTGGGCCTTGTGTGCTTGCTTGAACTTTTGCCCGGCGCTCCGTTTCTCGTTGTCCCGCCGGACTACTCGCATCCGCCGGGCTGGGCGCGCTATCTCGCAAAGCGTGGCCGAGCGGGCTCGGTTGTCCTTGTCCTTGATTTCCCCGAACCGGGGCAACTTATTGAATATGAGCGGACAGTGCGGGTCATGCTCTGGCAGCCCATTCACGGGTGTCGGCTTGTTAATGGTTATTCGGGAGTGTTTCCAGCGCGCTGGTGGCGACTGGCGAAGGCATGGCGAAAGGAACCCTACAGCGAGGAGTCCTGCGGGTTTCTCAAAGAAAACGACGTGCGTTTCTTGCTTCGGCCACCCACCTTTCCCGCGCCACCGCCCCAGTTACCGGGTGGTTTGACTGCGACACGTAAGTTTGCCGATGACACCGGCTGGGAGGTGTGGGAAGTAGAGCAGGGAGCGATAAGCTCAATAGGGGCAAGGACCTTAAAATGATCGGTAGGTACCTCCAGTTATGGTTGTTGAACTCAACCCTCGGATACCTGAACGAAGCAGCCTACGAATCATGAACTTGAGCCTTTTTTCCTCGTTGAATCCACGGCGTCATTTGGCTTCCAGACAAACACCTCACCGAGGTTGCGACCTAATTTTTTGATTCGGCAATTCTCTGTAGGTCATTTTGGTGTTCGTGCGGCAGGCTCCATTTGGAGTTCCTCCAGCAGGGCAAGGACGAATTCGCAGTGATAGGCGACTCTTCGGGCGATAGGATCTTGCCGGGTGGATTCCAGAATAAGGCTTTGACAACCAAGAACCGTGCCTGCTGCGCGTGCCACCGAACCCCGCACTGGCCAGCGCAATAGGACGAACTTTTCGTCCGGCTCGGTTATTGGCTGGTTAATTTTCACCAAAAGTTTTTTCGCCATACCAAGAGTTTTCTCTCGGGGGTAAACGATGAGTGTGTTGCCCACCCCGCGATCTTTGTGAAACCTGACAGACTCGTGAAGATCGACGAGCCAGTCGGGACGAATCTGTTCAACGTGGTGCCAGAGTTGCCGGGCAAGCGTGCCCCTGGGCCGACATTCTCTGCCCTCCACCACAAAATTGCGATTGAGATCGGCCTCTTCCGGCGGCACATCGGGTATGGTTCGCTGGCGGCGAGCAACTGCGGCGGGGTTAGCCGGCGATATAACGACGAGTTTTCCCCGGCGAACGCTCCAACCCGCAATAATCTCCGCAGCCCTGATTCCGGCAGGTTCATTCCCGTGAATCCCGGCCACGACCAAAACCGTTGGTCCCGCCTCGCTTCCCGTCCGTACGATCGGCTGCGGAAAAAGCGCTTTATCGCCGCTCTGCTCATTGGAACCAAGCACGTCGCTGCAAGCGCACCATTGGACAAGTGAGGCGATCGCGAAATTCCACAGCCAGCGTCGCACAGTGAGGTGACGGCGGGGAGGCGCTGTAACTCCTGAAACCATCGCCGGGTTCGCATCAGCATGGGTGCGCTGGTGAGGGCAGTTCGGGATGGAGAGGCTCTGAAAAGCCAGTGTGGAGCACATCTCTTCCGCTCAATGAGTCGCAAATTGATTGGCCTTCCTGGTCGGCGGTCAGCCCGCCGGCGGAACGGACGATGCGTCGGGCCTCAGCGAGCGTATTTTTCGGAACGCTCGATCGGTTCGCGGGTCGGCCACTCTTCCATTATTCGGCCGAGGTGAGAGCACGCAAACCTTTCTGGAAATTGAGGCCGGGACGTGAAACCGTCCGATCTTCCAGCTCGTTAAAAATCGTGTCCGGGCAACGCAGGCCGGGGGAATCTCTCGCAGCTTTTGCGAGGCAGATGAGCCTGCGTTACGAGAAATCCCGCAACCCCCGACTGTTGTTGACTTAGGATAACTACGCAAATCATAACGGGGCCAAATGTTGCGGCGTACCTTGAATCTTGGGCGAGAATTTTTAGAATAATGAAAAGAGCATTGAGGTGACTTATCGCCTCGCATCTTGTAACCTGGTTCCCAGGTTCGTTTGGGAGGACCCCAGACCACAAAGCAAACCGCGGTGTGGAACCGACCCAAACGGCCATCCGGCCGGCTTAGCCATCAACCGGCTACCGTCCACACCGCAGCGGAAAGGGTCTGGGGCGGGAAGCTGGTGCATCGGGCGTCGCTGAGCCCGATGTGATCAACGAGGATTCCCGTTTCGGGTTTGTTGGTTGTTCACCTGAAATAGGGAGGCCGGCTATGGCAGTGGGAACCCACGTTCTGGGCGAACTGTACGGTTGTCCACCCGAGCTTCTTCGGCGTGTGGAGTCTGTGCAGCCGATCTTGTACTCCGTGGCGGAGCAAGCGCGCTTTCACACCGTGGGAGAACAGTTTCACCAGTTCGAGCCGGAAGGTGTGACAGGCGTTCTTCTGTTAGCAGAATCCCATTTTGCTGTGCACACCTGGCCGGAAAAAGGGCTGGTTGTCGCCGATGTTTTCACCTGCGGCCAGGAAGGCAATGCCGTCAAGGCCTTTGATTTGTTATGCGAATACTTCAAACCGCAACAGGTGAACAAACGGGTGATCACGCGCTGACACGCACGGAGTTCCAGATTCTCCGGAGGCTTGTGGCTCAGCCCTCTACCCTTTGGGATCTCCTCGCCGCTGTAGATGGCACGGTGCTGGAGATCTACGGAGCATGTCGCGCGCTTCATGAGCGGGGCTGGATCATCTTCAAAAACGAGCGAGTTCAGGTCGCCGACCTGCCCGGGCGGGTCAAGCAAGCATGCCGTCTGGATTTTGACGCCGTGCTGAGCCGGTTCGAAAAGCTCCGTGGGAAGGCCCCCTGGCCAACGACGGAGTTTTTTCAGGAGCCGATTGTAAGTGCCGACATTGTCAAGAGAGTCCAGTTTCTTTGGGAACGGGGAGACCTGTTTGACCGAAGCCTTCTTATCCTGGGGGATGACGATCTTCTTTCACTGGCTGCAGGCCTGACGGGTTTGCCCAGGCGCGTCGTTGTGGGCGAGATCGACCCTCGCTGGGTGGAGTTTATCGGGATCCAGGCAATGCGAAATGATCTCCCCGTGGAAGTGCACGTCTATAACGTCGCCGATCCCCTTCCCCGCGAATGGCGCAGGGCCTTTGACGTGTTTGTCATGGATCCCGTAGAAACTCGCCAGGGATTCAAGGCGTGGCTCTCGCGGGGACTGGCAGCCATTCACCACCCGGGCAGCGTCTATTTCGGCCTGACGGAATTGGAGTGCCCCGCCCGATACTGGCATGAATTCCAGCGGCTCATCAACGAGGCGGGCCTGGTTCTCACCGACATCCTGCGGGATTTCAGCCATTATGAAAACCGTTCGCTGAGTAACCCGGAAATCTGGCAGGATACACGTCTGGCCCGTCAGGCACCCTTTCCGCTCCATCCTGAAGAACAGTGTTCGTGGTATCGGAGCAGTTTTTGTCGGGCTGTCACTGTGAAAACGCCGCGACCGCCACTGCGCGGCAAGATTCGCTTTGGTCGTTCTTTCTATAAGGGGCCTTACATAGTAACGCTTGAGGAATAACTTGCGGAGCGGTTCCTCTTGTCTGGCTGGGCGGCATTTCGATCGGCGAAAAAAGTTGTCACCGAGGGAGCGCCGCCTGACAGAGAATCGCGCTTTTCGTGATTTTGAATCGCTCAAGCTCCTACCATCTTGAGGCAGGCCACGCTTCTCGCCGTGAGATTGTGTTACAGGACGACGGGTCCTCAAACCTCACATCTTGTCGCGCCTTGAAGCCGCGCTTCTCGTAGTGTACGTTGATAGCCGACTCGAAGTGGGCCGGGGCTTTTTTCAGATCTCCGACTCAATTATTCAAACAGCGCGTGGAGGTGGGGAAATGCCGCGGAGAGTTGCCGTCATTGCCGTCGCGATCACTGGCGCGGTGCTGATTCTTTCTGCTCAGCCATTGCTTGGCGACAGCAACAATGCAGAAAGTCGTCCAAGTCCAGGCCAGCCATCTCAATCAGGTCAAGCCGCACCGGACCAGGATGTCATTGCCTGGTGGCGGTTCATGCCGGGCCAGGAAACCATCGATAACTCGGGTCATGGTCACGAGTTGCGGCTCCGCGGGGTATCGCGGTTCGTCCCCGGAGGGGTGTCCGACAACTGTCTGGAGTGCTTCTCCAGCGGAGGCGATCCAAACAAGGGCAACGGGGCAGTGGTGCGAAATGATCCCCGGCTCAGCCCGAAGGGGCCCTTCATGCTGGAATTATGGATCAAACCCAAGCCGGAACTCGACTCGTGCAGAGTGGCTTTTTTACTCGACAAAAAATATCTTCATTATCCGCGAGAAACTCCCGACGCCAATCGCGACTATTGCCTCTATTTGCGCCGCTCGGAATCCGGAAGATTTCGCCTTGTGGCGTATCTCGGGTTTGGTCAGGATTCGGCCGAATTCACATCGCAGGAAATCTCTTTGACGCCCGATCATTGGGTACACATCGCCTTTACCTACGATGGCGCAGGTGTGGGGCGTTTTTTTCTGAACAGACAGGCTATTGGCAGAACGGTCCATCCCGGACGAGGCCCGGTGTCCCCGGGAAAATATGACCTGGTCATCGGCGATCGCTACGGTTCCCTGTACTCGGGGTTCCCCGGCTATATTGACGATGTTTGCATCCGCTCGTCAATTCCCGCGTGGGCCCAAGGTGGCCTGGAGATAGAACTGGCCCCTCTGGCGCGCACGGCTTTCCTGCGAATGGAGGCCAGTGCTTTTATGAACCTCTTACTGCGCAATGAAACACCTCATGACGTAAGCGACGTGAAGATTGCCTGCACCTTTGCAGGATCGAAGACGTCGTTGCAAATACCGAAACTTTCTCCTCGCGAGGAAATTCCTTTAAAAGTGCCGGTGGATACTCGACTGCGAGCGGGAACCTACGTTCTTCGAATACAGCTCGAGGCCACCCAGGACTCCGGCATACTGCAAACGGAGCGGGAACTGAGTGTTGCCATTGTGCCACGTCCCATTCCGAATACGATGCCTGTTGTGCTCTGGGGCACAGGAGACCTCGAACGCGTCAAAGAAATCGGCTTTACTCATCAATTAGTCAGCCTGGCGGACTATGCCCATATTTGGAAATCAGATAAACCAGGAACCGCTGTCGAGAGTTTTCAACTGGCAGAGAAGGCGGAAATGCTCAACGAGTACCTGGTTCAGGGCGTGGGGGCGATTGTGAGCTTATCACCCGGCTCCTGGATTGTGAGGAATCCTGAAACCCAATCCCGATTCCATCGTGTGGATCGAAACGGGCAGCCTTACAAGGACCTCAACCCTTGCGGTCTGTTTCCCGAGGTGCGCGAATTCTGCTATCGCGTCGGGGCGTCCGTCTCAGAAACCTTCCGTGATTTTCCAGCACTACGGGCAGCGCTCATTCATTCAGAGGTCCGTGACTCAACCAACCTGTGCTTCCACAAGCACGATCTGGACGCTTTTCGGACCAAACACGGCTATGACGTTCCAGATCAAGCCACCAGCAAATGGGGTGTGCGATACGATCGGATTCCCGGATTTCCGGAAGACCGGGTTATTCCTGATAACGACCATCTGCTTGCGTTTTACCGATGGTTTTGGACGGAAGGCGACGGGTGGAACGAGTTACACTCAGCCGTCCATCGTGGCTTGAAATCGGCAAGAACCGACCTGTGGACGTTTTTCGACCCCGCCGTCCGCGCTCCCAGCATTTGGGGCAGTGGTGGTGAAGTGGACATCCTTTCGCAGTGGACCTATACCTATCCCGACCCCATCAAAATCGGCCAGGCAACAGACGAGGTCTTCGCAATGGCGGAGGGTCGCCCCGGCCAGCAGGTCATGAAGATGACGCAGATCATCTGGTACCGGTCTCAAACGGCCCCAAAGCTACCCGAGGAAGAAAGTCAAAGGGCGCCTTGGGAAAGAGAGATTCCCGACGCGAAGTTCATCACCATTGCCCCCGATCATCTGAGGGAGGCGTTTTGGTGCAAGGTGGCGCGACCCGTTCGGGGCATTATGTATCACGGGTGGGGTTCACTGGTGCCGGCTTCTCACGGAAGTTATCGCTACACCAATCCCCACACCAGGGAAGTCCTTCAGGAGCTCATTCACCACGTCGTGCGACCTCTGGGGCCGTCTCTTTTGAATATCCCGGACACCCCCGCCGATGTCGCCATTTTGGAAAGCTTTGCCTCGCAGATGTTCGCCGGTCGGGGAACCTTCGGCTGGAGTCGCGGCTGGGAAGCGGACATGCACCTTGTACTCCAATGGGGGCGTTTTCAGCCGCGGATCATATACGAACAGAGTATCCTGCGCGATGGACTGGATAACTACCGCGTGCTTGTTCTTCCCGGATGTGACGTGTTGCCAGCGGCTGTCGTCAAAGCGATTCAGGAGTTTCAAGCTCGGGGAGGATTGGTGGTGGGGGACGAATTTCTCTGCCCGGCGATTCGAGCCGATATCCACGTCGCGTCCTACCGACGGACTGGCAAGGCCCAGGAAGACAAGGCGGCGCTACAATGGACAGCTGAAAAACTGCGGCAGGAGCTGGCCACCCGGTATCCGCGACAGTTCGATTCGTCTGACCCGGACCTGATTGTTCGAACGCGCCGGTATGGATCCACCCTGTATGTGTTCACCATCAACGATCGCCGAACATTTGGGGACTACGTAGGACATCATGGTCTGGTGATGGAAAAAGGTCTTCCGCTTGAGGGAAGCGTCTCGGTGGTCACGCAAGGGAAAAACGTCTACGACCTTGTCGGGCATCATCAGGTCGAATCCCAACGAACGGGTGATGTTCTGAGGTGGTCCGTTGAGCTTGGTCCCGGCGATGGCCGGGTGTTCATGGTCACGGAACAGGCCATAGAGACGGTCGAGGTTTTGGTCCCGCAAAAAGTCGAGAGGGGGCAACAGGCATCTCTGACAATTCGCGTTCTGGACAAGAACGGTTCGCCTGTTTCGGCTGTGATACCGGTAGAGCTTGAAATAACTGATTCCCAGGGACAAACGGCTGAACCCACCGGCTTCTATGCGGCTCGGAATGGCGTTCTCCACATATCTATGGATTTTGCTCCCAATGACGCGCCGGGTGAGTGGCAGATCCGAATCCGAGAGTTGGCCGCAGGGCACGAGGTCTCTGCGAAAATAACATTACAGTGAAATACTGACTAAGCAGTGCCGAATAAGGAACCAGAATTATGGGATTGCGATCTGGATATGTCATTCCATCGATCCTTGGGCTGTTGCCAGTAATTTACAGCCCACCGGTAATATCAGGAGAAACATTTGAACCCGTCACTCTGGTCCGCAATGGCTCTGCGGCCGCTTGCGTGGTGGTTCCCGCAGAGCGAGAAAAAGATCTCAAGCCGGCAGTTGACGACCTTCGGGATGCCATAGCAGCGGCGACAGGAGTGTCTTTGGACTGCCTGTCCTGGATGCCTGACCACCCGCTTCCTTCACCGGCTGTCGTTTTGGGAACGGCGACAGATTTCCCCGAGGAGGCGAAGGCCCTTGGCCTCGATGCGCTGGGGCCTGAGGGGGTAGCCGTATGGACCGGCAAGGGACGCCTCTGGCTCTTGGGCAATAGCCCGGGGGCGGTCTCCCACGCTGTCTATATTTTTTTGGAGGAACTTGGCTTTCGATGGTATTTTCCTGATCCGGTGTGGACGGTCACGCCGCACCTTTCCGATGTGACGGTGCAGATTCGCAAAGTCGAACAACCGGCCTTCGCCTGGCGGCGAATCTGGTATGGATGGGGCCCTCGCACTCCTCAATTACAAAAAGATTATGACGCCTGGATGCGGCACAACCGTCAGGGTGGTGCGTTCCATGTCGATTGCGGGCACGCCTGGGAGCGGTACATTCCCAGCAAAATGTTCGACGCCCATCCAGAATGGTTTGCCCTGGTGAAGGGCAAGCGGCAACCGCCCCAACTTTGTGTCAGCAACCCTGAGGTACAGAAGCGGTTTACGGAGGCCGTTCTCGAATATCTCCGTCGCCACCCGGAACAACCAATGGTTTCCGTCGAGCCGAATGATGGTGGCGGCTATTGCGAATGCCCTCACTGTCGGACAATCGGGAATGGTTCGGTAAGCGATCAAGTATTCTTCTTAGCTAATTTGGCCGCCCGAGCCGTCCAAAAGGAGTTTCCTGGCAAATATGTCGGCCTCTATGCCTACGCTCACCATGCGGATCCGCCAAGTTTTGCACTTGAACCCAACGTCTATGTTCAAATCACAACGGGCTTTCGTTACACGAAATTGTCCTGGGAAGATCAAATCCGTGCCTTTCGCCAGCGCGGTGCCCAGGTCGGTGTGTATGACTATTTCAGCGTCTATCCCTGGGATTGGGACCTTCCCGGCGCGGCAAAAGCTGGGAGATTCTTTGAACTGGCACAGGCCATCCGGGAGTATCACAGACTGGGGCTGTCGACCTACGACGCAGAATCGTCGTGTAACTGGGGACCCAACGGACCCGGTTACTGGATGGCGGCCCATCTGATGTGGAACCCTCGCTTGGATGCACAATCCCTTTTTGAAGATTTCTGCACAAGGGCCTTCGGTGAAGCAGCAGATCCTATGCGGCGGCTCTATACGCGCTGGAGTCGCGGTGAGCGGTTTTCGCCACGATCGTTGAAGCTGGCGATTGAGGATCTCGACGCCGCCTACCGAGCGACATCCTCCCCGGAAGTTCTGGCACGGTTGGATCGCGTGGCCATGTACCTGCACTGGCTGCGGTTGTGGTTGGAATATGATCAGTCCAGCCGCCACAACCAGTGGAACCGCCTTGTGGTCGCGCCACCCGAAGAAATCATCGAACGGGCAAAGGAATGTGTCGTGTTTTCTCACCGGATCATGGATACCGGATTGATCCACACTTTTCCCATGTTGTTTTCCTCGTGGTTTGAACAGCGATTTCGCGCACTCAAATTGATTGATGGTTTCGATCTCACGGAGGCGCACAAGGCGTGGACCGGGGAGAAGGGGGATATTCCAACCCACGAGGAGGTTGCCCAATTCCGCCAGGAAGATCTTAAACGATTGGCGTCCCTTCGGGCTGTAGAAATTGAGGGTCGGACCTGGCGTGGCCCGCTGTGTCCAGCGATGGACCTGGTGCCCGACGCGGTGGCGTCCTGGCGGCAGACGAAGTCGGCTCTGCCCGCGATCGAAAGCGGAGAAATCCTCTTTCTGGGGCGAAAAGGGGAAGAATTGACCATTTCCTGGGAACCGTTCGATAAAGGGCATACGGTCTCGTGCGATTGGGTGCTGCGAAAGGAGGAAGCGACCGTGGCCTCGGGACATGTAGAAGCCCCCAAAGGCACACCAGCCCAAGCGACGGTGAAACTCCCAGATGACGCCGTGTACGTTTTGAATCCGGGGACCGGCTTCTGGCACGCCGCGCGAGTGGATATCGGCGATCGACCGTTCGTTTTTCGGGCAGCGCGAGCAGATACACCTGGCGTCCCCATTAGTGTACCCCTTCGTTTCTGGTTACCGGCGATGAATCAACCGCTTTATTTTTACATCCCTAAAGGTACCCGCCATTTCGTGGTGGGGATTGTATCGGGAGGCGACCCGTGGACTCAGCTCCGAATTCAGACAGCCGATGGACGGGTTGTTGTTGACGATCGGGTACTTGCCGGCAGCGAGATTTCCGTCATCGTCGAAGAAGACCAACAAACATACGGGGCGGATTCCGCTATGGCCAATCACAGTATCCTGCCGTCTTCCGAACAGAGCGTCGAAGTTCCCAAAGGGGCCGACGGCCAAATCTGGAGTCTCCAACTCTCCGGACTGCGATGCGTGGTGGAACTGTACGATGTGCCACCCTATTTGGCGTGCCATCCAAGAATGTTGCTCATTCCAAAGGATGCGGTCTCCTGTTTACAGTCAGACGGCGCTCGCAAGGTCGATCAATCGGCACAGTAACCCGCGAAATGAGACGGGGGGCTAACCATGAGCACTCATACCAGCCGCCGTGTAGCCTGGATGGCCTCAATTGTCCTGCTTTCCGCGATTGTGGCAGAAAGTGGCGCGGAAGAACATCCTGGGGCCTTCGCAGTTCCCGACGATCAGGCGATTCGCGAAGTGGAGGCTGGTCAGCGGGAGGTGGCAAACGCCGCGTGGTGGGGCTTCCATGCGGAGGACTCCACGAAGGCCCTTCAAGCGGCGCTGCGCTCTGGTGCCAAGAAGGTGATTGTCCCCAAAATGCCGCAGCCCTGGGTTGTGGACAAGATCGAACTCATCGGCAACAAGGAAATTGTCTTTGAAAGAGGGGTAGAAATTGTGGCTAAACGCGGCGCTTTTTTAGGCAAAGGGGACTGCCTCTTCACAGCCTGGAATCAGGAAAACCTGACAATCACTGGTAACGGTGCCGTGTTTCGCATGTGGCGGGAAGATTACACTCACCCCCCATATGAGAAGGCAGAGTGGCGCCATTGTCTGAGCTTGCGAGGGTGCCGCAATGTGATCGTTCAGGGGTTGGTACTTCGCGACAGTGGCGGCGACGGAATATACCTGGGTGCCGGTCGGAACGGCGAACCGAACAGGCACATCATCATTCGCGACGTGATTTGTGACAGCAATTACCGCCAGGGAATCAGCGTCATAACTGCCGAAGATTTGCTCATCGAGAATGTAACATTGCGCAACACCGCAGGGACGCCGCCGCAGGCGGGGATCGATTTCGAACCCAATCGACCGTCGGAGCTTCTCGTCAACTGCGTGATGCGGAACTGTCTCATCGAGAATAACCGGGGTTACGCCATCCATGTTTACGCCGGAGCTTTAAATTCGGGATCACAACCGATTTCAATTCGATTAGAAAACTGCCATACTCGCGGTAACATCGCCGGTTCTCTGAGTATCGTCACAAGGAATGCCGATGCAGAGGCTGTTCGGGGTGTGGTTGAGGTCATCAATGGCCATTTCGAGGACTCAGGAAGTGCGGGAATTATTGTGAGGTCCAAACCCGCCCAGGGTCTTCGAATTCGTCTTGAAAATTGCAAAATTGTTGAAAAAGGGCAGCATCCCGTTTCGCCAGCTCCAATCCTTATCGTGTCTCGTCCAGGTGATGAGAATGATATTGGTGGAATTACGTTGGAAAACGTGGTTATTGACGATAGAACTCACCGGCCGTTTTTGTCGTTCCAGAATGCTGGCGGTGTCTGCTTGAAGGGCGTCGAAGGCACGGTCGTACTCTCGCGCAACACAGGCCAGGAAACCATTGTTCTCGACCAGGACTGGCTGAACAAATCATTTCCCTGTGACTCTATTCGCCAGTTGCCAGTCGTTTCTGCAGACATCTTGAGAGTTGAAAAAGAACCGACGTCTCCGCAGGGCGTTCTTCATGTTCCACCCCACCGGTTGCGCGGCCATGCTCGATATGCAATTTTTGCTCGGCAGGGAGAGCGAGTCATTTGTGATCTTGCCTATGAAAAAGTTGGCCAGAATTTGGGACGTGATCTGCCCGTCCGTGTTCGCGGGCCACTCGGTGAAACAGTGCGGCAGGCCAAGCTGGCGTTTCAGACGCAGACTCGCATTGAATTCTTTGCAGCGAAAACGGGCGTCTATCAAATAGAGGCGGAGCCAGGGCCCAATAGTGTCCGCCTTGTTGCAACGAGTCATTATGCAGGCATTCTCGGGAATAAAGGCGTCATCCACATGATTGGGACGCGAGGCCGGTTTTACCTTTTTGTCCCGTCCAATACTCCGATAGGGTTGAGTGTCCAGGGGGACCCGCCCGGAGAGTGTGTCGGTGCCCGGTTGACGGAAGAGTCGGCACTGCTTTGGGAGATACAAGGGTGTCGGGATGTGCGGTCGTTTGTGAGCGAGGCGAGAAGTTCGCCTCGAAATCTTTGTCTCGATTTGAAGCAACCGACACAGGGAGTTTTAGAAGACGAGTACATCGCCATTCGGGGAATCGCGCCTGTCCTGAGCTTCTGGCCGGATGTCGTATTCGTGACGGGTCATGCAATTGATCAAAGACACAATCAATAAAAGGTGGTCAAGCAATTGAAGGTGAACGACTAAACAATTGGCTCTTGATGGGAGGGCTGTCATGTTCAGATGTTTAGTCTGCAAAAACAGCTTTGGTTTAAGGAATGTGATTGGTGAGCGGATGTTGCTCGCCATCGCACTTGTTTACGCCGTTTGCGCTGGCGCGGAGACGGCCACCTCGCTGGCTGACGGGTCTTCGACGGCTGGCCATTCGCCTACATCCGTTGGCGTATCATTAAGGACAACACGGAGTGAAGCTGTCTCGCAAGAGGAGGTTACTTCAGAATCACGAGGCTCCCTGCCGAATATTGTGCTCATCCTGGCTGATGATCTGGGCTATGGAGAAGTGGGGTGCTACGGTCAGAAAAAGATTCACACCCCCAATCTTGACCGTATGGCGGCTGAAGGAATGCGATTTCTCCAGTTTTACGCGGGTGCTCCGGTTTGTGCCCCGTCGCGATGTGTTCTTCTCACGGGAAAGCATTTGGGGCATGCCGCGATCCGTGATAATTCTGAGGTGCAACCAGAAGGTCAATGGCCGTTGCCTGCGGAGGAGATCACCATCGCTGAGCTTCTCAAAAAGCGGGGTTACGCCACGGCAGCGATTGGAAAGTGGGGCTTGGGACCGCCCCACTCGAGTGGCGACCCCAACGTCCAGGGATTTGACCTGTTCTTCGGCTACAACTGCCAGCGGCATGCACACAACCATTACCCCCATTGGCTCTACCGGAACCATGAGAAAGTGATCCTCAACAATCCCGATTTTCCGGCCCATCAGCGATTTCCCAGTGACCTCGATCCCAGGGACCCCGCGGCGTACTCGAGATTTTCAGGGCAGGAGTATGCACCCGATCGCATGGTGGAGGAAGCCCTCCAATTCATACGGGAAAACCGTGATCGACCTTTCTTCCTTTATTTTGCGACGACGCTGACCCATCTCGCCCTTCAGGTTCCAGAGGATTCGCTCAAGGAGTATTTAGGACGTTTTCCGGAGAGGCCCTATCTTGGAGATCGTGGTTATCTGCCATGTCTTGCTCCCCGGGCAACTTATGCTGCGATGGTGTCCAGGTTGGACAGGCACGTGGGCATGCTTATCGAGGAAATAAAGAAGCTCGGTCTGGCCCGCAATACGCTCGTGCTCTTCACCTCTGATAATGGTCCTACCCACGGACGCGGGGGCGGTCCGGAGGATGGAGTGGGCGGGTCCGATTCTGTGTTTTTTGAGAGTGCAGGGCCCTTCCGGGGACTTAAAGGGAGCGTCTTCGAGGGAGGCATCCGGGTGCCCATGATCGCGTGGTGGCCGGAACACGTACCGGCCGGAACTGTGTCGGATCACGTTTCCGCGTTTTATGACATTCTGCCTACTCTTGCGGAACTGGCCTCTGTAGAGGTACCTCCAGGAGTTGATGGCATCAGCTTCCTGCCCACTTTGCTTGGGCGTCCAGAAAAGCAGCGGAAACACGACTACCTGGTATGGGAATTTTATGGTTACGGCGGGCAGCAAGCGGTTCGCTTTGGGCCATGGAAAGCGGTCCGGCAACAATGCTACAAGAAGCCGAATGGTCCACTCATGCTTTTCAACCTGGAGAAGGACCCTGGAGAACAGGCAGACCTAGCGGCCCAACATCCAGAACTTGTGAAACAGGCAGAGAACATCCTGCAAAAAGAACACAGTGAATCGCCATTTTGGGATTTTCGCCTGAAGCGGCATGGCCCCCCAAAAGTCATCGAGGCCGCGAGCGCACCTTGAGATGCTGGCAGCTATGTCACACTGCGGCCATGCGCAGGGGATAAGAAGTGGGTCAAACTGCGGTGAACCTCTCAATTGACTTGCTGAAAAGCGCTACGGAGACGGGGGAGCCAAGTTTCCCACGGTTCCGCTCTCCTTGAATGCTGGGCTGAGCGGAGCAGAGGGAGGGGCCAGCGGCGAGTCCCAAGCCGGAGTCGGCACGCTCGGTGAATCACCATGTCCATTTGGACTGACCGACATCGATGGCTGGGGCCATGTCTTGTCCAGGTCCACCGGCAGTGAGGGATGGCGTAAGTCCCCCACATTGGCTCCCGGTGTGAGGGGAATCAGCTCTGGTTTGCCGAACATCTCGGGATCGGGTCGCAACGTGGGACGGGAAAAATCTTCGCCTGCGTTGAAGAGACCAGAAATCGCAGCAGGCGGTTCAACAGGTTGGCCGCCCGAGTCCGCCCGGATTTCCGTCGCTGCCGCTGCTTTGCGCTGATTGCGCAAAGTCGGATTGTGCAAATTTTTCCGGGAGTTCCAGATGCCAACACCCGACACCACCGCAAGGCCAACTATCACGCCAGTACAAACAGAGAGAATCGCCCACGTTTTGCGCCTGGACATCCTGACTGGCCCTCTTTCCCCTCGAGTCCTGCCGTACATGATTGCCCACGCCCCTTTGTCCAACGCTTGTCACTCTAATACAGCGGCCGAGGTAAGTCAAGCCACGCGGTTTTTGAAACCATCCGCACTTTTGAAAAAACCTTGACATGCCACGCGTGCAGTGTGTTAAACGGGCAATTCATGAATGGCCCCTACTATGGGCGTGGCCTGGGTGGCACCGGGCCCTCTAGCCCATCGAATGGTTATGATTCGGATGCAGGCGAAGCGCGGCTGGCGCGATCCTCGCGCCTTTTGGAGAGACGCTTCACACGGCGTCCGTCGAACACGGCATGGCACGCTTGTCATGCCCGATGGGAGGCGATAGATTAGCGAGCATTAAACGGCGGAGCTGACAAGTAGGTCCCACCGAATTGGAGGGGCACGCCTGTCGTGCCCTGTGAAGTGATATGGATGATCGACCGCGGAACGGTGGACCTGACAAGTAGGTCCCACCAAAGCGCGTACGCCCGGAGTGTTACCGGGAGGTGGCTCTGGTCGTTGCAGGGTCGAGTCAAAGAGACCTTTTGAGAGCAAGCGAGACGAAAAATGAACGACCAGCCGAGAGGCTTTTGGATGAGCATCCTTGTTGCCGTGGTCGGGATTCTTCTTGTGCACGCCGGGATAGCCCAGCCCGCTTTCGGTATATCGAAGGAAACGCCCAACATCATCCTGTGCATGGCGGATGATCAGGGATGGGGAGACGTGGGGTATCACGGCCATCCGGTGCTCAAGACACCCAATCTCGACGAAATGGCCGCGGTGGGCCTGCGTCTGGAACACTTCTACGCGGCAGCCCCGGTGTGTTCACCTACCCGCGGAAGTGTGCTGACGGGGCGGCACCCTGTCCGCTACGGGTGTTTTTCCTGGGGCCACACCATTCGACCGCAGGAAATCACGATTGCCGCGGCGCTCAAGAAGACCGGTTACGTCACAGGTCATTTCGGAAAATGGCACGTGGGGCCGGTCCGCGCGGATAGCCAGCTTTGCCCCGGGGCATCAGGCTTCGACCGCTGGCTTTCCACCCCCAATTTCTACGACCTGGATCCGCTCATGAGTGACCAGGGCCGGGTCGTCCGCGTGCATGGGGATGGTTCCATCATCGCCGCCGAGGCAGCGATCCAATTCATGCGTGAGGCGAAAGCCGCCGGACGGCCGTTCTTGGCGGTCGTGTGGTTTGGATCCCCGCATAGCCCGCACCGCGCATTACCAGAAGACAAAGCCCTCTACGCCGACCAGCCGGAAAACCTGCAAAACTTTTACGGGGAGATCACGGCCCTGGATCGGGCAGTGGGGATGTTGCGCAAGGCCCTGCGCGACCTGGAAATCCAGGAAAACACGATCTTCTGGTACACAAGTGACAATGGGGCCATCGATGTCGGTTCGACGGGGGGACTGCGAGGGCGCAAGGGACAACTTTATGACGGCGGATTACGAGTGCCCTGCATTATCGAATGGCCGGCCCAAATCACGACGCCACGGCAGTCTGATTTTCCCTGTGGGACGGTGGATATTTATCCTACGCTGCTCGACATCGTCGGCGTGAACATTCCCGACCAACCGCCTCTAGACGGCATCAGCCTCCGCCCGCTGCTGGAGGGTCGCGAGCCCGAAAAGAGGGAAAAGCCGCTGGGATTTTGGGTCTATCCGGTTGGCGGTATTTCCACTCCCAGCGAAAAAATCCTTGCCCAGATGTTAAAAGAACAGGAGGGAAAGGTGCGGCCTTCCCGGCCACCAGAGAACGAGGGGGCGATTCTCCGGCAGTATCCCGAGGATGAGTTCCCCGGGCATGCGGCCTGGCTCGACTGGCCGTACAAGCTGCACCGGATCGCCAATAACCGGGGGGACGTGCGATGGGAACTCTACAACCTCGCGGAGGATCCTAAAGAATCCCGCGACCTGTCTGCCGAGCAACCAGAGCGCGTCCGCAAGATGGCCGCAGCCCTGGAGGAATGGCAGAAATCGGTTCTCCGCAGTCTCAACGGCAAAGACTATCGGTAATTCGTCGCGCCACAGGGTAAAAAATACAAAAAACACGCGTCAGAAACTTGTCGTGCTGAGAGGGTCCGCTCCACGCGGTCGTGCGTGCCGGCTCTCACGGGATGGCCGACGCTTCGGCAAGTGCCCGTTGGCGCATGCGAAACGATCGAAATCCACGCATGGAGCGAGCGTCACTCCCGCGAGCTTCCGAGCGCGAACGCAACCGTTGGACTTCTGTCAGCGGCTGCGGATTTCCGCTGGTTGGGTTGGCCTGGTTGCTGGCTCTTCAATAATCGACATGCTGGAGTCGGGCAGGCTTTCTTCGTTAAAGGGTGTCGTGCGACGAAAGTCCGGCCGGGCGGTGGCAAAACCCAGTCGGAGTGATTGTCGGAAATTCGTTGCTGTGTTGCGCAAGCTCTCGCACCGCTCCAGAATCTGGCGGCAAAACTTTTCAGCCGTGGCAAGCGGTTCCAGGACAGGAAAATCACTTACCTGCTCAACGATCTGGTCGTACTTCACGGACTCGCTGAAACGTGCCACGCGGCGTGCCACCAGGATTGTGCCGGGTAAAAGGGTGATGGCGAGCATCACGCCCGTCAGCAGGTAAAAATGCCCAGAAGGAAAAACAGGCTCGGCGTTCGAGTACGGGGCCGACTGCCACCAGAAATAGGCCATCCGCCCAACAAAGTCGATCGACACAGCAAGAGGCAAGAGGTTGACCGTGAATTGGACCCAGCCCGGACCTGCCGCTTTTTGGGCCACGTCCAGAGCAGCCCGCTCCAGCTCGCCTCGCAGGGCCGCAACCGAACCGAACGGATCCTCCACATCAAAGAGTCCGCTCAGGGAAGCCAGCCAGCGTGGCAGGACAGCACCGTCGTCCGCGAGTCCGCCCGTTTGTGGCGGCAAGGCCTGCCGACTCTCTTCGCTCCACTCGAGCAGCCCCAATTCTTTCAACTGATCGTGAACGTACGTGCGAATTTGGTCGAGTCTCGTCTTGCCGCGGCTGGCCAGGTGCTGGGTGATTTGCCAGATCGGAAGAAGATTCGTGAAAACCACAGTGGATGTGGTGACAAGAGTGCGGATCAAATAAAAGAGAGAAAACCGGCTCGTGCCCAAGCGCAGTAAAGCGTAGGCCAACCGAAGCCGACTCCAGCGCCAGCGGAGCCAGGCGATGAGGGCAGCAAATCCCCATGATTTGTCCACCACGTATTGCCAGATGGCCTCATTCATCACCCGTCGAATCGCCATGGCGGCTACGGGATCCTGTAAACCGTCCAGGTAGATTTGTCGAGTGTCGTTCGCGAGCTTTTCCCGAAAACTACGAAGGCGATTTACGGCCTCCCGCAAGCGGCGCAACCGGTCTTCACTCAGGGCATCCTGCAACCGGCCAAGGAACGCATCCAGCATGCCAAGACGCGCCACCTCGCGCGGATCGCGTTCCGTTAAAAACCGTCGCAGCCGGGCAACCTCACCATTCTCGGGCTCCCGAGCATTGGTCAGGAACACGACGTCATCATCCGGGGTAAAGCCGATCTCGGTAAGCCGCCGGCAAAAGTCTTCCCGCACCGCCGACAGATGGGTTATTTCGTCCACCTTGTTGAGAACAAACAGCCAGCGCTTGTTGATGGCATAGTTGCGAATCTCCTTGAGGATATCAAAGTCTGCCCGGCGCTCGGACATCGTCACGTAGATCAAATAGTGTGACTTTTCGATCAATTGCTTGGCCAGTTGCCGGTTCGATTCGAGAACGCCGTTGATATCTGGCGCATCGCAAATCGCCCAACCCCTCATCGGGATATCCACATAAACCGGCTGCCATTCTTCCGGGAAATCAAGCAGAGCGCGGTCCGCCGGGTGAACGGCCACATAGGGCCTGTCGGTAAAACAACGTCGATCGTGAGAGACCGGGCTGGCATTGGGTTTGGCGATGAGAGCATTAAAGAGCGTTGATTTTCCCACGCCGGTCCCGCCCACCAAGGTCACGAGCGCGACACCCTGGGGACGCCCCTGTCGCAACTCCCGCACCGCCACGTCCAGAGCTTCGCACAGGCCACTGACCCAGCGGCCCCCGTGGATTTTTCCTACCGTCCGCTGGATCGTCTCGGCCTCCGCGATAAGCTGCTCGACCCAAATGGGCTGGTCATTGGGTGATGGAGAGGACTGCTGCAACGTCATTCGCAACATACCTCCGGTTCTCTTTCTTAATTGTGGCCATGCCTGTTTCGTGCCGAGATAAACCTCGCCCCCCTCCTGCCGCAGCTCACGTCAGTTTGACGAACGGCCCCTCAGCCCCTCAGCGTGTTGCCCTGACAAGTTGATTCAGTTTTTCGTACGCCTGGAGGCTGCTCTCGATGTCGCCGAGCCCGACGGTTCGAACTTCTGCGAGCCACGGTTCAAACAGGCGTTCAAAGAAGTGTTTC
>ERZ795042.871-NODE-871-length-21584-cov-20.158577_pt1 | contig 21584 bp, 18 predicted proteins | sample MGYA00375126_ERZ795042 | MGnify/ENA primary metagenome ERZ795042 (study PRJEB30171, sample SAMN05518105) | compost metagenome | isolation source: Feedstock adapted compost from Newby Island compost facility, Milpitas, CA | place: USA:Newby Island compost facility...
GCGTCCGCGCCGCCTCGGAGTCCCTCGACGAGGTCGCGGGCCAGCTCGCCGCCGCCACTTCCCAGATCGCCTCCGCCATCGGCGATGTCACCCGCTCGGCCGTCTCGCTGGCCGAATCCTCCCAGCGCTCCGCGAGCGAAGCCGAGCGCATCTCGGTCGGATCGCGCGACGTGGCGGAGCGCTCCGGGATGAGCGCCGACTACGCCCAGCGGAGCCGCGAGGAGGCCGCCTCCATTCGGGAGCGCATCGCCGCACTCTCCGACGCCGCCCAGCAGATTGCGGATTCCGCTCGAGCCAGCGGCAGCATGGCGAGCGAGGGGAAGCGGGCCGTCCAGGAGGTCGTGCAGGCGATGGAGGCGATCGCCAGCGCCGTCGAGCAAGCCGCCCGCAACGTCGAGCAGCTGGGCCGGTACGGTGAGCAGATTGGCGAGATCGTCGAGGTCATCGACGAGATCGCGAGCCAGACGAACCTCCTGGCGCTGAACGCCGCCATCGAGGCAGCGCGCGCGGGCGAACAGGGGCGCGGGTTCGCGGTCGTGGCCGAGAACGTGCGCACGCTCGCCGAGCGCTCCTCCGCCTCAACCAAGGAGATCAGCGAGCTCATCCAGAAGGTGCGCGCCGCTACCGAGGAGGCCGTCCGCGCGATGGAGTCGGGCGTGAGCGACGTGCAGTCCGGCCGGGCCGTGACGGCACGCGTCGGCGCAGCGCTCGAGGAGATCATCGGGCACGTGGAAGCGAGCACCGCTCCCGTGGAGCAGCTGGCGGCCGACGTGACCACCCTCGTCGAGAGCGCAAACCGCATCCTGCGCGCGGCCGACGACCTCGCCCGCATCGCGCAGGAGAGCGCCGACACCGCTCGCGCGATGGCCGACGGCGTCGCGGCCGTCACCGACGCTACGCTCCAGGTCTCGGCCGTCTCGGAGCAGACGTCCGCAGCGGCGGAGCAGGTGTCCGCCTCGACCCAGGAGCTGAACGCGGAGTCCTCGACGCTCGCGCACACCGCGCGCGAGATGCGGCAGCTCGCCGACGAGCTCTCCGCCGCGGCTTCACGGTTCCGGCTGGCACCGGGAACCTAGCGCGTCCTCACCTCCCGTGCGCTGAAAGGGGGCCCGTTCGGGGCCCCCTTCGCGCGTTACGCACGGGCTCGCTCAGAGGAGGACGCCCTCGGCCATCAGGTCGGCGATCTCGTCGTCGGAGAGGCCGAGGATGCGCGTGCAGACCTCGTACGTGTGCTCGCCGAAGAGCGGCGCCGGCCGCCGGTGGTAGCCCGGGGTCTCCGAGAGCCGGGCGATGGGCCCGTCGTAGGCGGCGCGCCCAGTCTCCGGATGGTCGAGGTACTGGTAGTAGCCGCGCGCCTTCATGTGCGGGTCCCGCTCGAGCAGGTCCTGCGCGTTCTGGACGACCCCGCATGGGACGCCGTGCTGCTGGAGGAGCTCCATTACATCCTCGGCTTTGCGGTCCCGAGTCCAGCTCGAGACGAGCGCCTCGAGCTCGTCCTCATTTGCTTTCCTCGCAGCGGCGGTTGCGAAGCGCGGATCTTCCGCCACCTCGGGATGGCCGAACGCCCGGCAGAGCGCCCGCCACTGTTCCTCCGTCCGGCAGGCGATCGCCACCCACCGGTCGGGCGAGTTGACGGAGGTCGGGTCGTCGAGACATCGGAACGCTCCATGCGGCGCAGCAGTCGGATGGCGGTTGCCGTTCCGGGTCTGAACGCGGCCGTTCGCGAGGTAGTCGATGACGGCGGTCCCGAGGACGTTCACCACCGACTCGATCTGCGGCAGTTCGATGAGCTGTCCTTTGCCGGTCCGCTCACGGTACCGGAGCGCGGCCAGGATGGCGGTCACCGTGTGCCCGGGATTCACGACGTAGTCCGGGTAGTTCGTACCGACGCCGATGGGCTTCCGGTGAGGGAACCCGGAGAGCTCGCTGATCCCCGTCACGGGAGTGAGCACGGCGCCGAACCCGAGGAAATCCCGGTGGGGCCCCTCCAGCCCCTGCATGGGGGCATAGGCGGCGATGATGCGCGGGTTGACCTTGCTAATCTTGTCGTACGTAAGGTTCCACTTCTCGATGACCCGCGGCGTAAAGTTCGTGAGGAACACGTCCGCCCACTCGATGAGGCGATAGGCAAGCTGCTGCCCCTTCTCCGTGTTCAGGTTCAGCTGCATCGAGAGCTTGTCGGCGTTGAAGTTGTTGAAATACCCGGACACGTTGTACCCGGTCTTGAACGTTCCGTCCGGGTTCATGGCGAAGGGATGGACGACGCGCAGCGAGTCGATCTTCGTCTCCGACTCGACGCGGACGACCTCTGCCCCGAAGGTGGCGAGCGTCTGTGCGGCAATAGGGCCGGCTCCGAACCAGGAGAAGTCGGCAACGCGCAAGCCGGCGAGGGGGAGTTCGCTCATCGGACCACCTCCTACCGCAATGGGGAAAGAATCTCGTCGGTGTGCTCACCGAGCCGTGGAGGCCGCCCGAGCGCGGCGGGCGTCTCGGAGAGCCGGTACGGCGGGCCGGGGAACTCGATCGTCGCGTTCAGCCAGTCGAACTGGAGCGGGCGGTACCAGTTCCGCGCCCGCAGCTGGCGGTTCTCGGCCAGATCCTTCGGGGTCGAGACGAGACCGATGAGGAGCTGGCGGCGTTGTCCCTCCTCGTACGCCTCGACGGCACCGAGGCTCGCCACGAACGCTTTCACGAGCTCGTTGATGTGCGCGAGCTGGGGGATGAGCTCCGCCGCGGACTCGGGGTTGCCCATCACCTGGGTCAGGGAGGCCATGTTCAGCTGGCGGCAGAGGGACGCGTACGGCTCCTCGTCGAGGTCGCCGGCCATGCCCCGCTCGCGCATCCAGTCGACGAAGTCGGGGAAGTCCTTGCCTGCCGGGGCGAGCACCATGAGCTGCACCCACCCGTCCTTTGCTCGGTAAACCCCGAGGCCAGGCAGCTCCACCGGGATCATCCCCTTTTCCCCTGTCCGCACCCGGTTCCGCTTCTGCAGGTCCCAGGTCTGCATCGCCGTCTCCTGGGCGGGGGAGATCGCCTCCTGCGCCGATACGTCGACGTGCTGCCCCTTGCCCGTGCGCTCGGCGTGGAGGAGCGCGATGAGGGTCCCCTGTGCGGCATCGATGCTCGCGCAGATGTTCGCCTGGTTGCCGACGATCATGTTCGGGGGGTCCTCGGGTTCCCCGGCGAGCGTCATGACGCCTCCCATCGCCTGGCCGACGATGTCGCTGTACGCCCAATGGGCGTGCGGTCCCCACTGCCCGAACCCGGTGATCGAGGTGTAGACGAGCGAGGGCTTCTCCTGTCGCAGCTCCTCGTACCCGAGGCCGCGTTCCGCGAGGTACCCCGGCGGGAAGTCTTCCAGCACCACGTGGGCCGTGAGGGCGAGCTTCCGGGCGAGCCGCCGTCCCTCTTCGTCCTCGAGGTCGAGGACGACCGACCGCTTCGACGTGTTGTGAATCCAGAACTGGAGGCTGGTATCGACCCCCTCCTCGTCTCGGAAGTAGGGAGGCGTGTGCCGCTGCCAACCCCCGCCGGGAGGCTCGACCTTGATTACCTCCGCGCCGAGGTCGGCGAGCAGCTTCCCGCAATAAGAACCAATCTCGTCACAGAACTCGACGACGCGGATCCCTTCCAGCGCACGATCGGTCATGTCACTCGTCCCCCGGAATGGCCGTCACGGTCTTCGGCAGCCGTTCGCTGAGGATCTCCGCCGCTTCCCGCACCATGTCGCGGAGGATCTCCCGCGCCGGCCGCGTGCGGGTGATCATACCCGCGATCTGGCCCGCGGCGTTCATGAGCAGCTCGTTTCGCCCCGCCTGGCGAATGGAGTAGATGAGGTCCTGGATGAGGAGCCCCTGCAGCCCCATCGGGAGCGCCTGCAGCCCGCTCGCCTCCCACGCCTCGATGAGCGGGTTGGTGATGTTCCGCATCGGCTTTCCCGAGTAGAGACGGGTGACCCGCGTGTCCTCCTCCGTGGCCGCGAGAATGCGCTGCTTCTGGAGCTCCGGCTGGTTCGCCTCGTCGGCGACGAGAAAGGCGGTGCCCACCCACACGCCGATCGCGCCGAGGGCGAGCGCGGCGACGATCCCGCGCCCGTCGCCGATGCCGCCGGCGGCGACGACTGGCGTCGGGCGGACCGCATCGACGACCTGCGGCACGAGGGCCATGGTCCCGATGCGGCCCGTGTGCCCGCCCGCCTCCGTCCCCTGTGCGACCACGATGTCAACGCCGGCCTCCGCGACCCGCTTCGCGTTCTTCACGTTCCCGACGAGGGCGATGACCTTCGTGCCGTTCGCGTGCAGCCGGTCGATCCACGGCCCAGGACTGCCGAGGCCGGAGGCGAACACGGGCACCTTCTCCTCGATCACCACCTCCATCTGGGCGCGGTAGTCGAGTCCCCGCAGCCGCGGCTCCGGCGACCGGGGCGCCTCCTTGTACTCGATGCCGAGGTCCGCGGCGATCTTCTTCACGGCCGCCACCATCTCGGCAGGGATGAGCTCCCGCGGGTCGCGCGGGCCTTCCCCGCCGGACGCCCCTGAGACGTTGACGAGGTTCGACGGGAGGAGGAGGTCCACGCCGAACGGCTTGTCGGTGAGCTCCCGCACGCGCCGGATCTCCTCGCGCAGCCGCTCCGGCGGGTAGCCGGCCCCGCCGATGACGCCGAGGCCGCCGGCGTTGGAGACGGCCGCGGCGAGCTCCGCCGTCGCCACGGGCTGGGCACCGCCCGCCACGGGCCCCATCCCCGCGAGGATTACTGGGTATTCGATGCCGAGCATGTCGCAGAGCGGTGTGCGGAGGACCGTTCGGGCCATGGTGCTCTCCCTTCGCAGCTGTCAGTTCGCGACGTGCGAAGTATACGTGAGGGCGAGGAGCGCCGCGCTACTCCCGCGGGAGGCCGAGCCCTCTCGTCGCGATCACCGTGCGCTGGATCTCGCTCGTCCCCCCTTCGATGGTGTTGGCGACCGCGCGCAGATACCGGTACTGGAGCCGGTCGGCGAACGACTTCGGTCGCGTGGCCTGTCCCTCCATCCCCACCACCTGCAGGGCGGTGAGCGCCACCCGCTGGTTCAGCTCCGCGCCGAACAGCTTCGCCATCTGCGCCTCCTTCGTCGGCACCAGCCCGCTCGTCTGCATGCTCGCGATGTTGTAGGCGAGCATGCGCAGCACCTGTACGGAGATGGCATGGTCCGCGACGCGGTGCCGGATCGGGTCGGGCGCCCGCCCGCGCCGCTCCTTCAGGTAGGCGATGATGTCATCCACGGCCCGGCGGGCGGTGGAGGTGGCGCCGATGGAGGAGCGCTCGAAGTCGAGACCGACGGCGACGTTGTACCAGCCGCGGTTCTCCTCCCCGACGAGGTTCTCGGCCGGGACGCGGACGTCCTCGAAGAACACCTCGTTGAACTCGTGCGTCCCCGCCATGTTGATGAGCGGTCGGATGGTGATGCCCGGGCTATCCATCTTCACCGCGAAGGTGGAGATCCCTTTGTGCTTGGGAGCGTTCGGGTCGGTGCGGGCCGCCAACCAGCCCCAATCGGCGTAGTGGCCGAAGGAGGTCCAGATCTTGTGGCCGTTGATGACGTACTCGTCGCCGTCACGGACGGCACGGGTCTGCAGAGCAGCCAGGTCGGAGCCCGCGTTCGGCTCGGAGTAGAGGGTGCACCAGATGTCCGTCCCATCCGCGATCCTGGGGAGGAAGCGGCGCTTCTGCTCCTCGGTCCCGTACAGCATGATGACCGGGCCGACCCAGGCGACGCCCATGTTCACGTAGCCGGGGACGCCGTAGTACGCCATCTGCTCGTTGAAGATGAGCTGCTCGATCGGGGTGGCGCCGAGGCCGCCGTACTCCTTCGGCCAGGGGAGGGCGAGCCAGCGGCGCGCGGCGAGGAGCTTCATGATCTGACGCTCCACTGCCATCCGCTCCTCAAGGGTTTCGTGCTCCGCGTCCCAGCCGGGCGGGAGCTCCTCCCGGATGAAGCGGATGACCTCCTCCTGGAACGCTTGCTGCTCGGGCGTGAGTCGAAAGTCCATTGCGGCCCCTCCGAAGTCGTTCGGCGCTGCCTTACGATATCCGGCCGAAGCGCGGGGCGTCCAGGAGCCGAGTCGAAGGCACCTCGGCAGCCCCGCGTTCACGAGGCTCGCACGCAGCCTCGAACGAGCGAGCGCAGGATCGACGAGAAGCAGCCGCGTTTACGAGCGGGTGGTCGTCGCTGGGATCTGTCCGCGGACGCACGGACCAGCCAGCTCGGCTCGACCTGTCCGCGGGAGGACGCATCCGGCAGCATCCCTCCATCCGCGCCTCACCGGCTGCGCAGTTCGGAGAGCACCGCTTCGAGCGCTGCCTCGTCGACGATGATCGTTGCCCCGCGTCCGCAGCCGTTAAAGCGCTTCATCCGCGCTCCGCCCCACGGCAGCCCACAGTGCCAGGAGCCGGCTGCGGAGGAGCCACCCCGGGGGCACCTGCCGCACTTCCGGCGCGTCCGCGGCATGCTCCTGATCGATGCCACGCCTGCGGAGGAGCTCCTCGGTGAGCTCCTTCATCTCTTCCGGGACGGTCGAGTCGCGCAGCGGCGCGACGATCGCCAGCTCGATGAGCGCAGTCACCCCCTCCTCGGCCACGGCGAGGCTGAGTCGTTCGGCCTCCTGACGGAGCAGGACGTTTCGAATGGCTCGTTCGAGCAGCCCGTCGGCGTCTGGGGGACCTCCGCTCTCCGGGTCGACGAACCTGGCGTCGGCCGCGAGCAACCCGAGGACGAGCTGGCCGGCGGTGATCGGCTCCCCGTTCACCGTCGCAACGACTCCTGTGTCCGGCTGGCCTTGCCTCATGCCGGGCGAGCAGGTCCTTCAGCTTGACGAAGGGATCGATGTCGGACTCTCCGCCTGCAGCGGCACTCGCCCCGAGGACGGCCGCCGCGCCAAGGAAGCGCCGCTGCGGCGATAACCACTACGACGGCGCGACGCGAAGTCCGCCCCAGAGCGTCCGCATCAGGAGAGCGCTCACTCCATAGGTCATGATGAGCAGTGCCACGATTCCTACCGCCATAGGACGGAGCCTAGTCATCTTCGTACCCCTCCGGGCAGCGGAACGGCTTCTCCGGGCTCCCGACACTGAGGGACCACCCCTCCGGCTGTTCGATGATCTCACCCTCGATCGGGAAGCTCGGATCCCCCACCGCGCCGAGCTCGCGCGCCAGCGAGCTCGTCGAGAACGTGCGCACCTCCCCGTTCGTGAGATCCACCTCTACTGAAACCGAGCGGAGGTTCCGCCACATGTACGTGCCCCTCGCTCGAACGAGACCCCGACAGCTCTCGCCTGTCCACGGGCCGGCCGAGTCCACCGGCTTCTCCCATACGAGCTCCACCCACACTACCCGCCGCCCATCCGGGCGGTCGTACGTGAAGTGCGGCCGGACCGTGAACGGCTGCCCGCCGTTCACCTCGTAAACCTGCCCGTCCTCCTCGATGATCTCCAACGCCCGCGCCAGCTCTTCCTCCGTCGCCGGGCGCGGCTCCGACTCGTTGGCAGGCACTGCCAGCCCAGGCGCCTCCTCACCGCCCGGCCAGGCGAGCGCCGCCGCCGTCCCGCCAACCGCCGCGAGGGCGACGACCACGACCGCCAGCAGCCGCGGCCGCCAGATTCGAACTCTCACCGCTCCTGTACCTCCTTCTCGAATGATCGGAACGGCGCTCGCGTCGCTCCGTCGCTCACGACGGTAGGGCCGCTGCGCCCCGCTCGGCAAGCCTCAGAACCGATATTTCTTCGCCCGTCGTGTTCCGGCGGCCGTCGCGCCGTCTCGGCACTGCACTCGGGGGTCCACCGGCGGCAGAGGTCTATAATCGCCCCGTGGCGCAGAACGACCAGAGCAGTGCCCGGCTCGTCATCCTCGACTCCCACGGCATCCTCTTCCGCGCCTTCTTCGCCTTCCAGCAGATGGACCGCCCCCTCATGACCTCAAAGGGGGAGCTCACGTACGCGGTCTACGGCTACGCGGAGACGCTGCTCCGGGTCATCGACCAGCTGCGGCCGACACACATCTGCGCCGCCTGGGATGCCGCCGGAAAGACGTTCCGCCACGAGGCCGAGGAGGCGTACAAGGCCACCCGGCGCGAGACGCCGGAGGAGCTCCTCCTCCAGATGGCGCGGGTCCGCGAGCTGCTCGATGCGTTCCGCATCCCGGTCTACGAGGTTCCGGGCTACGAGGCCGACGACGTCGCCGGCACCATCGCCCGCATCGCCAGCGAGCAGGGCATCGAGACTTACATCGCCACGCTCGACACCGACCTCGTCCAGCTCGTCGGCCCGCGGGTGAAGCTCTTCCTCTTCCGTCCGTACCAGCGCGACACGGTCATCTACGACGAGCAGAAGGTGATCGAACGCTGGGGGTTCAGCCCCAAGTACATGGTCGACTTCAAGGCGCTGAAGGGAGACGCGAGCGACAACATCGAGGGGATCCGCGGCGTGGGGGAGAAGACGGCCGCGGAGCTCATCCGCCGCTTCGGCACCGTCGAGGAGATCTTCGCCCACATCGATGAGATCAAGGGCGCCCTGCGCCAGAAGCTGCTGGAAGGCAAGGAGCGTGCGCTCGCCAACAAGGAGCTCATCCGCATCCGCACGGACGCCCCCGTGGAGTTCGACCTCGAGGCCTGCCGCTTCGGCGACTTCGACCGGGAGCGCATCGCCGCTCTCTTCCGTGAGCTCGAGTTTCGCGTCCTCGCCCAGCGCCTGAACGAGATCCTCGGCGAGGGACTCCGCTCGACGGTCGAGAGCGAGGACGGCCCCGTGACCTACGAGACGCTCGCCTCCCGCCCGGAGCTCGACGAGCTCGCCCGCCGCCTCCGCCAGCACGGGAGCTTCGCGGTCGCCACCCTCACGACGACCGGCGAGCCTTCACACCGACTCTTGCTCGGCGCAGCCTTCAGCACCGAACCCCGCGAAGCGTGGTACCTACCGATCGGCCACGCCCCGCGGCTCGACGGCGACCTCTGGCAGGCGAGCGAGGACGACCTCCGCGAGGCGTTGGGGGAGCTCTTCGCCAGCCCGGAGGTGCGGAAGACCGGGTACGGGCTCAAGTATGTCATGCACCAGCTCGACCGGCTCGGGATCCCCCTGGAGGGGCTCGAGTTCGACGTCTCCATCGCCGCATTCCTCCTGGGGATGACCTCGCCGACGCTGCCTGCGCTGGCGAACGAGCGCCTCCACGTCCAGCTCACCGACCTCACCGCCATCGCGGGGCGCGGGAAGCGCGCCACGCCTTTCGCGCAGCTCGATTCGGATGTCGTGGCCGAGCACGCCTGCCAGCAGGCCGACGTGCTCCAGCGACTGCGGCCGCTCCTCGAAAAGGAGCTCCACGACCAGGGGCAATGGCGGCTCTTCACGGAGATGGAGATGCCGCTCGTGCCCGTGCTCTTCCGTATGGAAAAGGTAGGCGTCGCCGTCGACGTCGGCGTGCTCCGCGAGCTCTCGCAGCGGATGGCGGAGGACATCCGCCGGCTGGAGCAGGAGATCTACTCGCTCGTCGGGCACGAGTTCAACATCGGCAGCCCCCAGCAGCTCAGCCGCGTCCTCTTCGAGGAGCTTGGGCTGCCGAAGACACGCCGGACCTCTCAGGGATACAGCACTGACCAGCGCGCGCTGGAGGGGCTGCGCGGGACCCATCCCATCATCGACCTCCTCTTCGAGTACCGGCAGCTGACCAAGCTGAAGTCGACGTACCTGGACGCGCTGCCCGCCGCGGTCGCCGAGGACGGGCGCATCCATACCGATTTCCAGCAGACCGTCGCATCGACCGGCCGGCTCTCCAGCACGAACCCGAACCTGCAGAACATCCCCGTCCGCACGGAGCTGGGCCGGGAGATCCGCCGCGCCTTCATCGCCTCCTACTTCGACGACCCGTGGCTCGTGGCGGCGGATTACTCGCAGATCGAGCTGCGCGTCCTCGCCCACGTCACGGGCGACGAGGGGCTCATCGCCGCCTTCCTCGCCGACCAGGACATCCACCGCGCCACGGCGGCGAAGGTGTACGGCGTCGACCCCTCGGAAGTGACGCGCGAGATGCGGGACACCGCGAAGATGGTGAACTTCGGCATCGCGTACGGGATGGGCGAGTTCGGCCTCGCCAGCCGGACGGGGATGACGCGCGAGGAGGCGGACGCCTTCATCCGCCAGTACTTCGAGAACTTCCCGAAGATCCGCGAGTGGCAGCAGCGGACGCTCGAGTTCACCCGCGCGAACGGCTACGCAGAAACGATCTTCGGGCGGCGCCGCTACCTCCCGGCCATCACGAGCTCGAACTTCCAGGTGCGCAGCGCGGCCGAACGCGAAGCGATCAACATGCCGATCCAGGGCACGGCAGCGGACATCATCAAGATCGCGATGGTCCGCATCGACGAAGCCCTCCGGGCACGAGGGATGCGGTCGCGGATGATTCTCCAGATCCACGACGAGCTCATCTTCGAGTGCCCCGCAGAGGAGGTCCCCGCCGTGCGCGCGCTCTGCGAGGAGATCATGCCGAAGGCGGCCGACCTCCGCGTGCCGTTGAAGGTGGACATCAAGCAGGGACGCAACTGGGGCGAGATGGAGGAGTGAGCGACACCGGCCTCCTCGCGGCGTAGAATGCGCCCAGCCCACGGTGGAGGCCGAGTGATGCGATTCCGCGATACCCCCGAGCTCGCCGCGTGGCGGGAGACGGTGCGCCAGTTCGTCCGCGAGCACTGGGGCAGCGACGAGGAGGACGAGACGGAGCTGCTCATCGGGAGCGCCGACGAAGCCGAACGGCAGCGGCGCGCCGCCGAACGGGAGGAGCGAGTCCGCGTCTGGCTGGACAAGCTCGCCGAGCGCGGCTGGATCGCCCCGGCCTGGCCGAAGGAGTACGGCGGCGCCGACATGAGCGTCCTCGAACAGTTCGTGCTGAACCAGGAGCTGCACGAGGCAGGCGCGCCGACGAGCCGGCAGATGATGAACCTCATCGGACCGACGCTCATGCTCCACGGGACGGAGGAGCAGAAGCGCACCTTCCTCCGCGCCACCCTCCGCGGCGAAATCGCCTGGTGCCAGGGGTTCAGCGAACCGGGCGCGGGCTCGGACCTCGCCTCGCTCCAGACCCGCGCCGTCCGCGACGGCGACGAGTACATCGTCAACGGACAGAAGATCTGGACCTCCGGCGCCCACCGGGCCGACTGGATGTTCATGCTCGTCCGTACCGACCCGGACGCCCCGAAGCACCGCGGGATCACCTACCTCCTGGTGGACATGAAGTCGCCCGGGATTACCGTGCGGCCGCTCGTGAACCTCGCCGGCCTGCACATGTTCAACGAGGTGTTCTTCGAGGATGTCCGGGTCCCGGTGAAGAACCGCGTGGGAGAGGAGAACCGGGGCTGGTACGTAGCGACCACCACCCTGGACTTCGAGCGCTCGAACATCCAGCGGGCCATCAACCTGAAGAAGCAGCTGCGGCGGATGGTGCGGTACATCGACGCGCGGAAGGCCGCCGGGCGGCCCGTCTCGCCGGGCCACCGGCTGGAGGTCGCGGAGCGCGCCGTGGAGACCGCCGTGCTCGAACTCCTCTCGTTCCGGGTCGTCTCCATCCAAGCCCGGGGCGGCGTCCCGAACATGGAGGCGAGCATGAACAAGCTCTTCGGCTCGGAGCTCCAGCAGCGGATGGCGCTGACGGAGATGCACCTCACGGGGATGGCCGGACAGCTGCGGGAGCCGACCGGGCTCGAGCGCGCGCACCGGATCCGGGCGGCGATGGACTACATGCTCGCCGTGCCGGCCACGATCGCCGCCGGCACGAGCGAGATCCAGCGGAACATCATCGCCACGCGGGGGCTCGGACTGCCGCGCGCCTGAGCGGAAGGCGAGGCGCTACCCAGCCGCCCCTCCGCTCAGCGCCGGGACGATGGCCACCTCTGCCTCCGCCCGGAGCGGCTCGAAGAGCGGGTACGACGCGATCTCGCCGTCGATGGCGACCGCCAGCTCCGGCCGGATAGCCCCGTCCGCGACGACGCGCTCGTAGATCCCTGGGCAGCGCTCGTCCAGGGCTCGCAGCACCTCGTCGAGCGTGCGGCCCTCCACCTGGAAGCTCGACGCTCCGCCGCACAGCCGCCGGAGGACGGCGGGCACGTGCACCGTCGGCATCGTCACTCGTCCCGCAGGCCGTGCAGCGCCTCCACGATGCGGCGCGGCGAGAGCGGGAGCTCCGTGAAGCGAACGCCGGTGGCGTCGTAGATCGCGTTCGCGATCGCCGCGAGCGGCGGCACGATGGAGACCTCGCCGACGCCCCGCACACCGTACGGGTGGCCGGGGTTCGGCACCTCCACGATCACCGTCTCGATCGGCGGGACGTCGAGCGCCGTCGGCATCCGGTAATCGAGGAAGCTCGCGTTCAGCAGCCGCCCTTCCTCGTCGTAGTAATACTCCTCGTTCAACGCCCAGCCGATCCCTTGGACGACCCCGCCCTGCATCTGGCCTTCGACGTAGGAGGGGTGGATCGCCCGGCCCGCGTCCTGGACGACCGTGTACCGGAGGATGGTGACCTTGCCAGTGTCCGGGTCGACCTCCAGGTCGACGATCTGGGTCGAGAACGCGGGTCCCACTCCCCGCGCCACGAGCGAGGCCTTGCCGGTGATCGGGCCGCCCGTCCGCGCCTGGTTCCGCGCGATCTCCTTGAACGTGAGCACCTTCGACGGGTCGCTCTTCTGCCGGACCGAGCCGTCGACGTACTCGACCTCGTCCACGGAGACGCCCCACGTCTTCGCCGCCCGGGCCATCATCTCCCGGCGCACCTCCATCCCCGCCTCGTACACCGCGAGCCCGGTCGCGAAGGTGGTCCGGCTGCCGCCCGTGACATCGTTATGTCCGATCGAGTCGGTGTCGACGACCGTCGGCTTCACGTCCTCGTACGGGATGCCGAGCGTCTCCGCCAGCTGCATGGCGAGCGAGGCCCGGGTCCCGCCGATGTCCGTGTTCCCCTCGATGAGGTTGACCGTGCCGTCCGGGTTGACAGAGACCATCACCGTCGACTGGAACCCGCCATTGAACCAGAACCCCGAGGCGACGCCCCGGCCGCGGTACGGCCCTTCGATAGGAGAGCGGTAGTGGTCGGATTCGAGCGCGGCCCGCACGCACTCCTCGTGCCCGATGCGCGGGAACGGGTTCCCGGTGACCATCTTCGTGCCTTCGCGGGAGCTGTTCCGCAGCCGGAACTGGAGCGGGTCGATGTTCAGCGCCCGGCAGAGCTCGTCGACGACCGACTCCATCGCGAAGGCCGCCGCCGGCGCCCCCGGCGCGCGGTACGCCGCCACCTTCGGCTTGTTGACGACGACGTCGTACGTCTCGATGCGGAAGTTCTCGACGTCGTACGGGGCGAGCATGCACATCGCCCCGGCATTCACGGGGGAGCCCGGGAAGGCGCCCGCCTCGTAGCAGAGCTTCGCCTCGACCGCCACGAGCCGGCCGTCCTTCGTCGCACCGGCCTTCACCCGGATCCACGTCCCGCTGGTGGGCCCGGTCGCCTCGAACACCTCTTTGCGGGACATCGTCATCTTCACCGGACGCCCGCCTGCCTTGCGGGAGAGGAGCGCAGCCACCGGCTCGAGGTAGACCGGGATCTTGCCGCCGAACCCGCCTCCGATCTCCATCGGCACCACCCGCACCCGTGAGACCGGCAGGCGGAGGAGCTGCGCCACCTGGGCGCGAACCGTGAAGGCGCCCTGGGTGCTCGTCCAGATCGTGACGGTGTCGTCCTGGTTCCAGACCGCCGTGGCGTTCTGCGGCTCGATGTACCCCTGGTGGACCATCTTCGTCCGGAACTCCCGCTCCACCACGACATCCGCCGTTGCGAAGGCAGCCTCGACGTCGCCAGATTCGAAGCGGTTGTAGGCAGCGACGTTACTCGGCCGGTCGCTCTCCGGCTCTCCCACGAGCGACTTCGTCCGCCGGTTCTCGTCGAGGAGTGGGGCGTCATCCCGCATCGCTTCGAGGACGTCGAGGACGGGCGGGAGGGGCTCGTACTCCACCTTGATCTTCTCGAGCGCCTCCTCAGCGATGTGCGGGCTCTTGGCCGCGACCGCCGCCACGGCGTGCCCCACGTACAGCACCTTCTCTCCCGCGAGGATGTTCTCGGCGAGCTCGCGGACGTTCACCGCCGTCTCGCCGAGGTCCTGCAGCCCTTCGCTGACCGCCGGCAGGTCGGCGTGCGTGACCACCGCGAAGACCCCCGGCATCCGCTCCGCTTCCGACGTGTCGATGCGCACGATCCGCGCATGCGCGTGCGGGCTGCGAAGCACCTTGCCGTAGATGAGCCCCGGAGGATGGACGTCGGCGCCGTACAGTGCACGACCCGTCACCTTCTCGACGCCATCCGGCCGGACCGGCCGGGTGCCGATGACCTTGAACTGGGGACGCTCGATCGTCGTCATGACGCGGTCACCTCCCGTTCGCTCCGCATCTGCTCCGCCGCCTTGAGCACCGCGCGCACGATCTTGTCGTACCCCGTGCAGCGGCAGAGGTTTCCGGCGAGCCAGTGGCGCACGCGCAGTTCATCCGCTTCCGGCTCCCGATCGAGGAGCGCTTTGGCGGCAACGATGATCCCCGGCGTGCAGATGCCGCACTGGAGCGCGGCCTCCTCCAGGAACGCCTCCTGGAGCGGGTGGAGCTCGTCGCCCTGCGCGATCCCTTCGATGGTCGTCACCTCACGGCCGTCGATCTCGACCGCGAGCACGCAGCAGCTGTTCACGACCCTCCCATCGAGGAGCACCGAGCACGCCCCGCAGTTGCCGTTGTTGCATCCTTCCTTCGATCCGGTGAGCTCGAGACGCTCCCGGAGCACTTCGAGCAGACTCTCGCGCGGCTCGCAGAGGAACTCCACGTCCTCTCCATTTATCCGCGCCTGCACATGCACCATCGCCATCAGTTCGCCTCCTGCGCGCGCGCCAGCGCCCCCCGCAGCGCGCGGAGCGTGAGCACGCGGGTGAGATGCCGCCGCTGGGCGGCGGAGCCGCGCATGTCCGTGATCGGCCGCGCCGCCTGGGCGGCCGCCTCAGCCGCTTCCTCGAAGGCAGCGTCGTTCGGCTCCCGGCCCACGAGCCGCTCGCCGGCCTCGCGAACGAAGAGGGGCGTCGGCGCCACCGCGCCCACCGCGATGCGCGCGTTCGCGATGCGGCCGTCCGCCCCGAGGTCGAGCCGCGCCGCCGCATTCGCCACGGCGATGTCCATCTCGTTGCGCGGGATGAAGCGGAGGAACCGCGTGCCCGACCGCGGCGGCTGGGGCGGAACGAGGATCTTCACCAGCAGCTCCCCCGGACGGAGGGCGTTCTGCCCTGGCCCGAGGAAGAACTCCTCGACCGGAAGCTCACGCGTCCCATCCCGGGACGCCAGGAGCAGCCTCGCGCCCAGGGCGATGAGGGCCGGGGGCGAGTCCGCAGCAGGGCTCGCGTTGCAGAGGTTGCCGCCCAGGCTCGCCCGCGACTGGATCTGGATCCCGCCGATGAGGGAGGCCGCGTCGATCAGCCCTGGGAACCGCCGCGCGACCTCCTCGCTCTCGTAGATCTCGGCGCAGGGCACCGCAGCGCCGATCTCGAGCGTGCCATCCTCCCGCAGCCGGAGCTCCGTGAGCTCGGGTATCCGCTTCACGTCGATGAGGAGGTCACACTCCACCCGCCGCTCGCGCAGCTGGACGATGATGTCGGTACCGCCCGCCAAGAAGCGGACCCGGCGCCCGTTCCCGAGGAGCGGAAACACCTCGTCTAGGCTACGCGGCGCAGCGTACTCGAATGCTCGCATCAATCAGCCCTCGCACGCGGGGAATCGAACCGCTCGGTCGCGGACGCGCAGCGTCCGTTTCGCGATGATACCGGACCGCGAACCGGTTGTGGGGCCGCGAGCGCGAGGCGCGTACAATGCGGCCCATGCATATGCCGGTCTATCCGAACGCCGCTCGGGCGGCACTCCTCGCCGCTGCCGCCTTGCTCGTCCTCACCTCGGCCGTCAGGACAGCGGCAGGGCAGAGCGAGGAAGAGCACATCCGCTCTTTCACGGCGACCTACGAGATCGAGCCGGACGGCACCGTGCACGTGGCCGAGGAAATCGTCATCGACTTCGGCCCGAACGAGCGGCACGGGATCTTCCGCGATCTCCGCGTCTCTGCCGCCTGCGCCCCGGAGACCGGGAGCGCCGACGCCTCCCGCTGCCCCGAGGGGTACGAACGACACTGGCCGGTCCGCGACGTTTCCGTCACCGACGGCGAAGGAGCGGCCCTCCCGGTGACGCAGCTCAGAGACGGGAACGTCCTCCGTCTCCGCATCGGCGATCCCGGGCGAACCGCCACGGGGATCCAGCGCTACCGCATCGCCTACGTCGTCGAGGGTGTACTCGACAGCTACGAGGACCACGACGAGCTGTACTGGAACGTCACCGGGAGCTGGCCGTACCGGATCGAACACGCGACCGTCTTCGTCCGCGTGGCCGGCCGCGCCCCCCAGCGCCTCGCGTGCTTCGCCGGGCCGGCGGGCAGCACCGAACCCTGCCTCGCCGCGGTGGGAGAGGACGGGGCGACGTTCGAGGCAGGCCCGCTGCAGCCGGGCGAGGAGCTCACCATCGTCGCCGGCTGGCCGAAGGGCTGGGTCTCTGTGCCGCCGCCCCTGCTTTCGGAAGTGAGGACCCTCGCCGACTACGTCGCAACCGGTCCGGCCGACATCGCTGCTGCGGGTGCCGGGAGCGTCGCCGCCGTGCTCGCGCTCTTCGGCCTCTGGCGCCGGTTCGGCCGGGACCGCCGGTACCGCAGCGTACGCTACCTCACGGGAGAGACAGCAGAGGAGACCGTGCCGCTGTTCGGCGACCATCCGGTGGTGGTCGAGTACACCCCTCCCGACGGCCTCCCTCCCGCGCTCATGGGCGTCCTCATCGACGAGCGCGTCGACTCCCGAGACATCGCCGCCACGATCGTCGACCTCGCCGTCCGCGGACATCTCCGAGTCCGGGAGGTAGAGGAGCCGCGGCTGCTCGGCAGCCGCCGCGACTGGGAGCTCGAGCGCCTCACCGGCGGCGACGAGCTGCGGCCGTGGGAGGCAGCGCTCATCGACGGACTCTTCCGGACGAAGCCGACCGTGCGGCTCTCGGAGCTGCTGAAGTCGGCCCAGCTGCGTCGAAGCATCACGCGCGCTCGGAAGGAGCTGTACCGAGAAGCCGTGCGCCGCGGCTGGTTCTCCCGTCCCCCGAACCAGCAGAAAGCGCTCTGGCTCACCGCAGGCGCGATGGCAGAGGCGGCAGGGTTCGCGCTCGGTGCCCTGCTCGGATTCGCGACGGGGCACGCGCTCCTCGCCGTGCCGGTCATCGTGCTCGGGCTCGGCGTGATCGCTCTCTCGCCGACGATGGCGCGCCGCACTGCGGAGGGCCGCGAGATGCTGCGGCGGATCGCCGGGTTCCGGCGGTACATCGAGGTCGCCGAGCGCGAGCGTCAGCGATTCTTCGAAGAGGCGAACATCTTCGAGCGGTACCTGCCGTACGCGATCGCGTTCGACTGCGTCGAGAAGTGGGCGCGCGCCTTCGAGGGGCTGGAGCGCGAGCCCGGAGCCGCCCCGGTCGGCGGATGGTACGTGGCCACGGGTACCCCGGACTTCGGCCGTCTCGCTGCGAGCTTCGAGTCGTTCGCCACCGCTGCCGCTGCGACCACGAGCGGAGGCTCGGGCTTCGCGGGAGGATCCGCCGGCGGCGGCGGTGGCGGCGGAGGCGGCGGTTCGTGGTGAGCGCCCGGCGGGGCGGTCAGCGGAGCGCGCCGAGCCAGGCGCGGAGCGCGTGCGGATAGTTCGTCACGATGCCGTCGACGCCGGCACGGAGCGCCCGCTGCCACTCGTCCTCATGGTCGAGGGTCCAGGTGAAGACCGCCAGCTGGCGGGCGCGAATCCAGGCGATGAGCCCCGGGTCGAGCGAGGCGTGGTGGACCGACACCGCCTGCGCACCCGCTTCCAGCGCGCGGCGGACGAGCGTTCCCACCGTCTCCCGCGTGACGGGGGGCGAGATGAGCGCCGCCGCCACCTCCGGCGCCGCCCGTCGCGCGTGCTGCACGATAGCCGGTGAGAAGGAGTGGACCGCCACCCAATCGCTCGCGCCGGCCGCGCGGATGACGCCGAGCACCGCTTCGACGAGCCCCGGGTCGTCCTCAGGCCGGGACTCCGAGGCCTTCAGCTCACACCAGACGACGAGGCGCCCCTGCACGAGCTCGAGGACCTGAGCGAGCGATGGCACCGGCTCTCCGCCGCCCGCGTCGGCCTGCTGGAGCTGCGCGAAGGTGAGGGAGCGAACCGGTCCCTCCAGATTCGTCGTGCGGTCGACCGTCTCGTCGTGCATGAGGACTGGGACGCCGTCGGCCGAGAGGCGGACGTCGATCTCCATCGCCTCGCAGCCGGCATCGAGGCACGCGCGGACCCCGGCGAGCGTGTTCGCCGGGGCCTCCCCAGCCGCACCGGCATGACCGACCACCAGCGGCCGCATGGCCGAGAGGATACGATAGCCGCAGGAGGAGTGGGGAGTGGTTTCGAACCCGGGTAGGCCCGAACCCCGCCTCGCCGTCCGCGCGGTGATCCTGGACGAGCACGGCGCGGTGCTCCTCTTCCGCGCCAACCAAGGAGTGACAAGGACGCGCCGGCCCCTCTGGATGATGCCGGGCGGCGGCGTCCAGCCGGGCGAGACGTGGGAAGAGGCGATCCGTCGGGAGCTGTACGAAGAGACGGGGCGCCGGTTCGAGCACATCGGCCCGTGGGTGTGGACCCGCCGCCTGACCTTCTCGCACGGGGGCAGGACCATCGCCCAGGAAGAGCGGTACTACCTCGTGGAAACGGAGCGGTTCCGCCCCCAGCCTGCCGCCCTCGAGGCGGGCGAAGAGCTCTTCCTGGGGGAGCAGCGGTGGTGGACCCCTGAGGAGATCCGAACGTCGGGGGACTGGTTCGCCCCCCGGCGCGTGGCCGAGCTCGTTGCGGACCTCCTCGACGGGCGTGTCCCGCCGGAGCCGATCGACTGCGGGCTCTAACGCTCCCCCTCGGCATCGGCGGAAACGACCGAGCCGGTGAGGAGGATGCGGAGCGGTACCGGGGGCAGCGTCACCACCTCGGACTCCGGCCCCAGCACGAACGTCAGCGACCCTACCTCTTCACGGCTGTCGGCGAACACGCTGATGACCGTCGTGCCGGCGCTCACGTTGCCGGCGGCGTCCTTGCTCGAGAAGACCTGCACCCCTGCGAGCTCGACTTCCCGCCCTGCGTCGTCGTACACCCTCGGCGGCGCGATCGTGGGATCCCACGCCCCGCGGAGCTCGATGCCGACCTGGACCATGCCATCGGGTCGGTCCGTCACGATGCCGCGAACGATCTTCCGCTTGTCGCCGACGGGAACGAGCTCCGGAGGGATGGAGAAATCCCGCTGGCCGGGGCCAGCCGATGCCAGCGCAGCTCCGAGGTCGACGCGCAGCACCATCGAGTCCTCCGCCAGGGGAACAGCGACGACCACGCCCTCGGCGACGATTTCGCTGCCCAACGGAGTCGGCGGATACGTGGCGAGGAACCGCCGAGATGAGCGAATGTACGGATCGGGCTTCTCCCGAAGATCTGGGAGGAGCTCGAACCGGAGCGGCGCGAGCCGCTCGCCGCCGGAGACGACCGTGGGAGGCTGGACGATGCTCGCGTCCGCCACCGGGGCGAGCACGAGGAGCGTCTCGGCACGGGAGCGAACGGCGACCAGGCCCACGTACGGCTCCTCTTCTGTCTCGACCTGGCGCAGGAGTTCGAACGCTAGCGCCTCTGGCAGCTCATCCGGCCGCGGCCCTTGCAAGGCCAAAGTCCATTCGCCCTCCACGGTGCGCCCGTCGGGAAGCAGCCAGCGGGAGAACGTGAGATCCACGACCCCGTCGTAGCCCGGCGGAGCGTCGAGCGGCCCGAGTCGGACGACGACGGTGCCGTCGGGCTGCGGGAACGCGGCGAACGCATCCTGCGGATCGCGCCGCTCCGGAGCCCACAGCGCCGCGCCGAACGGCCCCTCCCACGCGAGCGGAACGGGGGCGCGCCCGTCGAACTCTTCCCCGCGAACCTCCAGCCGAACGTACGTGGAGGTGCCAGAGAAGGACGCCTCGATGGCACGAACCTCGAGGCCAGAGTCCCTCGCCGATGTACTCTGTTCGATAGCGAAGGGCATCGCCGTTGACGCCCCCGAATCGCCACGCTGGACGAGCCCCAAAATCAAACCCGCGACGAGCCCCACCGCGGTGAACAGGACAATTAACACCACCATGTTTCGCCCAGCAGACCTGGCAATCACCAGTATCCCTCTCCTACGTGTACCACTGTGTTCTGCCTATACGGCATCGCACTTGTGATGTATATCCCGGCATGGGCACCAACTGCTCCGCATCCCTGATGAACATTGTCGCCGATAGAAATCTCCAGCTCAGCCGCCGTTCCGTTCACTTGTCACTTGCAGAGGCCACATTCTCCAGGGAACCCGATCGGACCAGTGTGTATTCCAGTAGTTTAGGGTGCTTCCGCCCAAGTCTTGAATCTCCCTCATGGGAACAAGAAACGTAGAATCTAGCTCCTGTGCCCAGCACACGAAGTAGTCGTCGGTGTTGGTGATGTTGACCCAGTGCGCCATCGCATTTATCTCCATGGTCCCCACACTCCGTAGAACGAGCTCCACGAGCCATACTCAACGTAATGGTACATCTGTGCGCAATTCTGGTGGTCATATGCGCATCCATACCTCATCGGCCCATAGTACACGGCCGAGCGAACCCCTTTTCCCACTGAGCCTGTGAATGACCACCCGGTTGCTAGCCCCAACGCGAATACCGCCACGCAGGACAACCCTGATGCGCCACGACATGAGTCGTCATCCCCCTCTTCCTTGTGGAATGAACCTGTCACGCGGTCGTCATCCGGCCATCCTCCATTTCCAGTGAAAAATCCACCTCTCTCGTGTGATCGACTCACCTGGCTGGCACGATGTGGAGCGGGACGCGGGGCGAGCCCCTTCGCCACCATGCCGACCGCCTTCCAGGTCCGGAGATTCACACCGGGCGCAGGCGCTCCTCCCACCACCGCAACCAGCCCTCGTGGTGAGAGCGCCAAGTGCGGGCGAGTTCCCGGCTGTTGGAGGCTCCGAGGAGCCGGCGGAGTCGGCGAAGGTGAGAGTGAACCGTGTGCGGGCTTATGCTCAGCTTCTCAGCAGTCTGGCGCTCTGTGTAACCGCTTGCAAGAAGCGTTAGAATCTCCGCTTGGCGGAGAGTCAGTTCCGGATACCAATCACAGTACGGCTCCGTCGCATGCACGTACAAAAGCTAAAGGCTGCCCGAAGGCAAATCAAGGCGTCCGTCCCTCTCACCCGAACGTTGGCTCTCTGAGATTCCCGTTCATCCTCGCGGCAGCCCGAGACCGCGCGTGGCGATGATGTTGCGCTGGATCTCGCTCGTGCCGCCGGCGATGGTGGATGCGACCGTCGTGAGGTACGCGTACGGCGCGCGCGCCCGAATCGGCGCCCGGTCGCGGTCCATCACCTGGCCCCAGAGCCCGAACATCTTCATCGCCGTGCGCGCGATCCGCTGGCT
>ERZ795042.872-NODE-872-length-21581-cov-258.702546_pt1 | contig 21581 bp, 19 predicted proteins | sample MGYA00375126_ERZ795042 | MGnify/ENA primary metagenome ERZ795042 (study PRJEB30171, sample SAMN05518105) | compost metagenome | isolation source: Feedstock adapted compost from Newby Island compost facility, Milpitas, CA | place: USA:Newby Island compost...
TTTGGTCAGACGGCCAATCAGAATCGCTTTGTTTAAACTCATGTTTTTACCCTCCCATCCCAGCCTGCCTTAATCGGTCAGGTCTTACGGGTTTTCATGCCGAAGGCGTCAAGCTCGGCCTCGACTTTTTCGGTCCAAGACGGACGGACGGCAGAGGAATACACTTTCAGAGTCTCTTTCAGAAGCGAGGCTCCGATCTGTTTTTCCCTCTGCCGAATCCTCTCCACATATTCACGGTACTTTCCGAACCGGATGCCAAGGATGAGCAGAAAGTACGCGTCCCTTCGCTCCGTTTCAAGAAATTCGTTCCAGCGCTCCCAAAGGTGATCCATTGTGCGAAAGTAGTACGCGCGATCCCGGTTTTTCATCGCTTCCCAGTCCGGCTCTTTTTCATAACCGCCCATCAGCAGCCGCTGCCTTCGGGTGAGCCGTTCGGCCGGATGAGCACGGCGGCGGCAATATTTTGCGCGCACCTTTTCTTCGGGGACCCTCTCAAGAAGCGCGATGAACCTGAGCACCCCTCCGCTTTCGCCGCAAAACCAGCATTTGAACACCTGGCTTTGGGCGTTTAGCGAAAGGTAATACTTTCGGTTCTTTCCGGGTTTTGAGTCCTCCTGGCAGAACGGACATTTGCACAGCACTTCTTCGTTGTGCAGCGTCCTCGGATTGATGATGAGCTTATGTTTTTTTGCCACCTCCACGATTTCAGGAAGCATTTTGCACCACCGCCCGAAGGATATCCTCCGGGCTGGGCGTTAGCTGCACCTGCTCCCATTCGGGCTTCAGCACGATTCGCCGGCACACCGGCACGATCCGCTTTTTCGGTTCCCACCAGTGCCAGCGTTCGTAAGCCGCAATCGCTTCCTCTACATGCCGGCACGATTGTCCGCGCCGGGCTTTCGGGCAGTCGTGGCATACAATGAGCTCGATACCGGAGGGCTTACACCGAACCAGATGCACGCCGTTTTGGGAATCGGACGGAACGACGCAGATGAGCGCCACTCCGTCCGTAAAGGCAATCATGCCACGCGGTCGAGAACGCGGATGGCTTGCACGATCTTGAAGCCGTTCTCGACCGCCAATTCCATTTCGAACCGCGTATCGTTCTTGATGTCGGTTGTGGCCTCTAAGGTCTCCGGCGACTTGGCGATGACGGTTTCCGTTTGCCCGGTGCTTACGTTTTGCACGATCATCTGTGCAAACGTCACGCCGCCCGGCGAAACTCCCGTTTTCATGTCCACAAGGCGATAGACCCCTTTTTCAGTCGCATTGGGGGATTGGTTTCCCGGTTGTTTGGACTGTTGCGTCTCCGGTTTGTTTTTGGGAGCAGTCACGGACTTTGGAGGCAAGGAACGGGAGCTTTCGGCCTTCGCTTCGTAATTTTCATGATTTTGCTCGATACCGCCAGGCTGATCCGGCACGTCGTCAATGACGATCGGCTGCGCGCCTTCAACCGTCTCGATCTCGGATTCGTCCATCATGCCAAGGCCACAGATGGAAAGCGTGGCGCGGCGCTTCGCTTTGGTTTCGGCTTTCATCAGCGCGTTTGCCAGCTCATCCGGGCCAAGGGGCACGATCTTTCCGGTCGGAATGTGCTTTTTCCGCATCTCATCCCACTTGGTTTCCTTTTTCAAAAGTGGCACAGCCCCAATCGCTTCGTCCGTCCGCCCGTCGGGCGTGTTTGCACGGGCCGTTACGCAGTACACGTCCCCGATCCGTTCGCGGTTTGTGATCGTGATGGAGATGCCGTGAATTTTGCGAAGTTGGTCGGTGCAGTCGCGCTTGGCATACAGCACCAGTTTCCCGTCGAGCAAAAGATAATCAAAGGGTTTGGTGAGCGGGTTAAGCCCAAGCGACTCACACACCTTGGAGTAATACAGCAGCCGCTCCTGGGGACTTAGCACCGACAGGTCGCCTTGGATGACAACCTTCTCCAAAACGGACAGTTCAATGGCAGGTTTTTCAGCCGGCAAGGTGGTCGACATGCTTTCTCCTTTCCCGCCTTTTGGGCGTCCTGCGCCTGTTATGCCCGCGCAGGGAGGCAGATTTTCAAAAAGAAAAAGCGTATCCACCCTTTGGGAAGGGAAAGATACGCTTTTTAAACCGATCCAATCTTCAAAAAGGCATTAAAAAAACGCCTGAATGAATTGTTCCGGCGTCATGAACTTGATCGGACGAATCAGCGATCGCGCGTATTCATCCGTCACATATGCTTTTAACTTGGTCAGACTTCGGTCGTTGGAGATGACCACATCCGCTTTTCCATCGATGGCGCATTCGATGAACATCGCGTCATCCGGGTCGAAGCACCAGAAAAATCGCGTTATCGTTCGAACCGGCTTTGAACGCAGCAAATACACGGATGCGATTCGCAAAGCGGGAACGGGATTTTTTCCTTTCCTCACGGCAACCTGGTAGATCGCCACGTTGAGTTCCTTGGCCATTTCATCGGTCAGAAGGGTTTGGTGGCTAAGGATTGCTTCTCGGATCACCTGTTCCGAATACGCATCTCCTTCCAGCGTCCCCTTGATGAAGGTGCTCGTGTCCACAACGATGTTCACGGCGCCATCTCCTTTTGCTCGGCGCGACGGGTTTGTTTGCGAATGTCTTTGAGAATCCGCTCAATTTCCTCGTCGCTGAGCTTTGGCGCATCGCCGTACTCTTTCCGGCAAGCCTCCATGTCAGCTTCGAGTGCTTTCAGCATTTTCTCATCCTCCTTCACGTTTTCACCCCCTCGGTCCGGTTTGCCTTTATTGTACCGCACCGACAAGGCTTTATAAAATACAAAAACCGATTCCTGCCCTAGGGCGAAAATCGGTTTCTCAGCAAAATGTCCATGGCTTTTTCAAACCCGTGTGCACATACGCATGCGCTCCAGGTGGCGCTTTCGCGTTCCACCGCCCTTGTCTCCTGCCAGCGGGAGTTTCGGGTCGACTTTTTTTGCCCGCCTTTATACCCGCTTTTGTCACTGTCTCCACCAGTGCAAAAGCTTGCGGGCCGGGTAACCTCTACTGCTGTCCTTTCGGATTCAGCGCCCTTCTTGTATCGGTTTCGTGGAGATCGAAACCACAAGCGAGGGAGGTCCCTTCTCTCCGGCAACGGGAGTATAGGGTTGGTAAATGATGCAATGTTATTATACCCATTCCCAGAAAAACATGCAAGCGTATGTTCGGTTTGGGTATAAAAATGCCACATTTCACCGAACCCACTTTCCGTTTTGCCAGCGGTAAAACCGGTAGTATCCCTTTAAATCCGCATCAAGAAGAAGGAGCGCGTCCGGACACATTTTGCCGAGCGACTGAAGCCCATCCAGCGATTCAGCGATGACGATGGTACGGGAGTTGTGACGGAGAATTTCATTTAATCTTTCGGGATTTCCGCGCAGAACAAGCACACTTCGCGTTTCGCTTTCGATCTGGATTTTTCCCGCAAACGGTTGCGGAGCCGCGTGGATTTGAAACGCCTTTTGTTTGTCATTTAAGGCACAGCAAAACTGAAAGAAGACCAGCGATTTCAAGATGCGTTCCGTTGACCAGGACTGGACATTTGGCTGCTGCATTTGCAGAAGTTTTGCGCCGCGCGGACCCAAGGAAAAAACCGGGATCTGGTTTTTGTTTTTGATGAGCGTGTGCTGAAGCAGCTTTTTGTCGCGAAGCATCCGGCGGATATGGCGCCGCTGAAAGCCAAACAGCCGCCCGATCTGGACGCTTCCGATGATCCCGATCTGTCCGATGGCTCTCAAAGCTTCCGCTTCCTTCGGAAAACGGATCGGCGCGTTGCCCGGGTCCTCATCCGTCAAGGAAGATGGAATGAGCCTCCAGCTGTGATGAATGGAAAAAGGAGAAATCAGTCCATTCACCCCCTTTTGGATCAGGTGGGGGCAGCGTAAATCCGCCCCCTGCCCATGATCACAGTTTCTTTTTGATGCGGCCATGAATGTGGTGTTTCACCACATCAATCTCACGGATTCGAATGAGGACGCGGTCTCCCCGGCGAAGCCGGCCAAATCGCATGTGCGGCACAAGGGCGTCGACGCCCGGCTCAAGATTGACAAAGATGCCGTATTCGGCGACACCGGATACGCGGCCGACATATTCGCCGCCTTTCATGTAACGCTTTGTGCACTCCGGCCAGGGGCAGGGTTCGACGGCCTTTTTGCTTACGGACACCTTTTTATTATCCTTGTCGAGCTCAACGACCTTTACCTTGAGATGATCGCCGGGCTGTACGACCTCCCGCAAATCTTCAATCCAGCCGTACGTAAACTCCTGAACCGGAAGCTCAACCTGAATGCCGCCGATGTCGACCGTAAGCAATTTTCGTTCGACGCGGCGCACCACGGCGGTTATGACGGCATCCTGCTCCAGCCGTTTCCACGTAACAGACGCCATGTGCTCGATCGCGTCTTTGCGCGAAGCGACAAACGTGTTTCCCTCGCGGTCATAGGAGACGATCTTGAACGCCACCGGTTCTCCGATCATGTCCCTGAATTTCTGCGGCTCGTCAACACCGCTGTACTCCAGCGGGATGATGCCGCGGACGTTTCCCACGTACACGATGCCGCAAAGCCTATTCAGCACCACCTCAAAGCCCGTGATTTCGGACTGGAGGATCAGATTGTTTTGCTTTGCGGCGTAAATCTGCGCCCAGGCTTCGTCGTAATCCTCCCGCTCGATTTTGTCTTCCTGGTACCCTTCGATCAAAACGCGTTTGAGTTCCACACTCATGCTTTTCAAACCTCCCCAAAATGTTTGGTCCACAATTGCGGATCATTCAAACAAGTCTCTTTCAAACAAGGCCATTTGGCTTTCGGCCTGTTTTGTCTCGATTGGAGAAACGAACGCGGGCCTTCTCCAGGCCGCTTGAGTCCCCGCAGGCTGTGCGGCGGGCGGTACACTCCGCTTTATCCGCCAAAAGGGGCGGTTTTTCTCCCACTCGCGCCTTCTTTTCCAGTCGCCTGGCACAAAAGTTCCCTTGCCCAGCTTTGGCGGCTGCGGCACGCCGTCCCTCAAAAGCTTGGCCACAAAGTGATAGCGGGGAAGACCATCCATCAGCTGCGTGTAGAAAATCCGGTCTTCTTCCTTCACCGTGTCCCGGTACGTCTCCGGCAGGATGTTGGGGATGAGGGTTTGCTGCTTGAAGGTGCTTTCTCTGCGGATGACTTTTTTCTTGCCGAACTCCCTGGAAAACTCGATGGCGTCTTCCGCCGACAGCCCCCCAAAAGCGATCTTGTTCCTGCAGCTTGTCATGATGGACTGCTTCATGGCCTTGGCGCTTACCTTTCCGCTTTCCACCTCCAGCTGCCCCAAGGACTGGATGGCAAAGATGCCTGCCACCCGGTATTCGGCGGCGATGGAAAGAAAAAGCTCGACATCCGGGTTGATGTAGCGGCTGTATTCGTCGACGATCAAAAAGTGCGGGATTCTCGTCCGCTCACTCCCGGGCCTTCTGAAGGCCCCGGACTGAAGATGCATCACCACAAACTGCCCGAAGGCGTCGCCGGCCTTGCGAAGACGGCCCATGGCCGTATTAACCGCAAGAATTCCGCCTTCGGCGAAGTGCCGGTCGATGTTGATGCTCGATTTTCCGCTGATCACCCTGGACAAATGCGTGTTTGAAACAAGGTTTTCCAGCTGCGCCCGAAGGCCGATGACAAACTGCTGGTATTTCTCTTTCTGGGCGCCAAGAAGTTCGGAGTGGAAAAATTGCACCAGTTCGTCGTATTCGCCGACCTTGGACGAAAGTTCTTTCACCTTGTCTTCGAGCAGAATGGGATCACGAATCGTGCGCACCACATCCGACAGCGTAACATCGTCTCCGTACAGCCTTTTCAGAAGCTTGGTCACATTCCTCGCGGCAAGCTCCTGCACCGTGGCAAAAAACGCCTCCTGCTTTCCAAAAAGGGATTTGAGCACCACAACGGTCGCTTCCGCCACGTCGTCCATGTCGCCTTCCATCGGGTTAAAGACCGCGCTGCGGGAATGCTCCGGGTCCACATGGACGCACGGCAAATCCATTTCCCCGCACATCTCGGCCACCATGGCCGCCACATCCCCTTTTGGTTCCACCACGGAAAGACCCAGCTCAACACCGCGCTTTTTCAGAAGCAGAAGCTGGTAAAGCATCGGTTTCAGAAGCGTCGCCGTTTTTCCGCACCTTGTCGGACCAACGATTAGCAAATGAGTAAAGCAGTCATCCCCGCCCCACTCCAGCTTCACCTTCCGATCAGCTCCCTTCGACGGCTATGCACCTAGTCTCTAGTCTTTAAAAGGGATTTCATCCCCAAGCGTCAGAACCACCTCCCCGCGTCTTCGTTTGAAAAGTCTTTTAAACGCGCGCCACGGATCGTCGCCGTAAAGGCGCCCCAAAAGATCGCGGTCGATGTTGCCGCGGCGGTGGAGAAAGTTAAGGGATATGCGGTAGTTGACAAAGGTCAAAAAGCCGGAGGCAAAAAGCGTCACCATCATCAGAATTTTTGCAATTGCATCTGACACGATGCGATACGGGAACACATGCGCATGCGCGATGTACGTTTCCATCGCCTGGTACGATCCCCACACGCCCGTCCAAAGCCCGATCAGGAAAAAGTGGGACAGCCAGTTTCGTTTGTGGATGGCCCAGCCGTACAGATATCCGATGAGACTTACGCCGGCCGGCAAAAGAAACAAAACCTGCGCCATGCGCGGCAAAAAGTAAAAGACAAGGCCCCATCCCGCAAGGGACAGGGCAAGCCAAAGGAAACGAAACATGTTCGTTCTCCTTCCCAAATTCAAAACGTCTTTTGAAACTGCGCGGGAACCGAAACGACGCGGATGAATCTTGCCCCCGCCACGCGCTCCTTGTACAGCTTCGTTTCGTCTTCCCAGCAAAAAAGTAGGACGCCGGCATGTTGTCCGGCGTACTCTCTCAAAATGCGATCCAGCAGGATGCGGTTTCCGCTCAGCACTTCGAGGACAAAGTGCCGGCTTCCGTCCGGAAGCACGATGCCGTATTTGAATCCGTTTCGGTTGGACGGAAGCGAAACGATCTGCCCAAAGCCTTTCAAAATCCCGAGCAGCTTTTCCTCGCCGTCGAAAATGATGTTTTGCGTAATCCAGATTCCCTTGTCGTTGAAAGGCAAAATATGCACCGGAAAGCCGCCGGTTACGATATTCATGTTTTCAAAAACTCGTTCAAACGAATGTCGCGCCGAGTCGTCCTTGTAGTACACCAGGAATCCTGCCACGCCTTTCGGGGCGTGCCTGATCTCGCTCAAGATTTTGACGATGGTTTGTTCCTTTGCTCCGCTGTTGACCAGATAGATCATGTAGTCCAAGCCGCCCCACGTGAACGCACCCGCCACAGTGTCACCCCGATTTAAGTGATATTTGCGTTTTATTAAGCGGGAATCCACGAAGGGAATAGACTGGCATTTTAAGTGAAGCTCGTTTACATCAAAGATGTATTCCCGCTGTTTTTCAGTGGGCTCCAAATCCCTGGCACGAACTTCTCCTTCAGAAATCAGTCCTTTCTGAGCGAGAAGCCGCAAGCCTTTTTCCGTTATGCGGTAACTTGCTTCCAAACTGCCTTTGTCCCTTGACCACGCGACCTTTGAGGTGACCAGCTGTTCTTTCCGCATAACTTCGAGGCGCTTGCTGCCGTATCTTTCGCTGTCCCGGAAAAATGTTTGCTCCAATTGACTCTTTGTCAATACACGCACCTGGTACAGTTTGTGGAGTATCGCGATATCCCGCTCCGTCCATTCACGCGCGCGATTACGTTTTTTAGGCGGTTCTGTGGCTATCTGTTTTGGCTTTCGACCCGCGATCCTGCCGGTTTGAACAAGCAGATTTTTTCCGTCGTCCGTCAGTTCATACACGGCGATCACTCGACCATCTTCCCGGCGCCTTCTTCCACGAATCAGACCGTAGTTCTTAAGCATTTGCAACCGCCGATAAGTGTAGGTCCGGCTGCCATTAAAATACCGGTCCGTGATATCGGATCGGCTGAGTTCACCGTTTGCGAAGAGATCACGCAGGATATCCATGTCCCGCGAAGTGATGCGTATGGGTATCACCCCTTTCATAGCTGGAAATTGTTGCGCATATCGTAGACAAAGATGAGTGCATGAAAATAATGTTGTAGCGTTGAAATAGAATGCGGCGCCTGGCTGTCTGCTCGGCGCTTCCTGCGCGGATGACTCCGCGCGGAAGCCCCTCCCAGACTTTTCGCTCTACGCCCCCTCTTTTGAAGCGTGCACTTTCCTTGTCCCACAAGATTTCTTTCCGTCTGTTTGGACATGTGTTTTCGGGTATAAATGCACCCTCTTCAAAACTTGTCTAATTGCTACCCGTTAATCGGCACCTTTTCCACCCGAAAACGATGTCCATTTCGATACAGATTTTTTACATATTCAACCATTTTAAGACCTATTTCTTGGCTCGAAATGAAAACGGAAACATGATTCTTCTTGTCGAAATCCAAATATCCGCTTTCCATGAATTCCAACCTCTCCCACTCGTCACCGGAGATAAATCCGCAAAGCCTTGCCGCGTTGATCAAAATACTTCGATTGCGGTTGTCCAAGTCGCGGATAACCAGGTTGCCAAAGAAGTGACAAACATATATGAACGCTCTGGAGAAGGTCTTTATTTCTTTTGGCCACAGCTTTACAGTATCGCTTGTCGCTCGAAGGTAGTAATCTCTGACCGCGTTGTGATAGCGACTGAGTTCCTGAAGTCTTTCCCGTTCAAAATTGCGAAGCGCCGTCTTGGTATTGAAGTTCGTTTCAAAGTACAGCGGCAACATACCGTCGTAGGAAAGTTGATAGACGGTTTGTCCTTCCACCGTGTGTTCCGTAAGGTAGCATCTTGGATACGGTGTTTCCGACGTGAACTTATCCTCGAAAGCTGTCTCTGACGTGTAATTGCCCCACTCATCCAACTTCACATCTCGAATACGCAAGCGTTCCCTTTGCGCGATCTGATCCGCGATCGCACATGAAACCAGTACCGACTGCCTGTATGCTTCATGCAGCCGGTCCATTTCGAACGAATCCCAGCACCGCCGGACATATTCGCCAAAGGATTCCTCGTCCCAGGCCACTTGAAAAACCCCCTTCAATTAATGCCGCACTCTGCCGCAGTTAATGCAGCACCTACAAAAATATAGCTCCGCATTTTCTGCGGCAGTTTCAGCGGCAGTTAAAAGTCAAAAGGATCATCCGAGTTCTTTGACGTCTTCTTTTTTTGTTCTGGGGTGTCCAAGAGCAGCGATTCCAAGTCGACGTTCTCGTGTCTGAACTGGCTTTGGTACCCCCCGAGAGCGTTCAGAATATCGCCGCCTTTTGCCGGGCGATCATATTGCTTGGCCGCCTCTACAAGCGCGGCGATTCGCTTCGGTAAACCAAGACCAGCAAAGATGGTATAGACATGAAGCTGGCGGATGTCCCCGGCATAGGTGGCCACCGGACGCTCCCCCGCATACGGCGCCAGCGTCGTCAGAAGCTGTTCTACCTCGTTCACCATACCAAGCGTGAAAATGCGTTTGGCACCCTGTGGGCTGGCAACAAGGCTTACGGCGCAGCGGGCCGCCTCCGTGAAGTCGTATCCATCCGAGAGAATGCCTTCCTCAACTGCCTGCTTGATCTTTGGCATGTACGTTCCCTGGTTCTCTGCGTCCACCGCGCTTTCGTCCATTGCACATTTACCGAACGTCAGCACGCCAGACGTTTGAAACATCTTGAGCAATTCTGAGCCATCGAAGTGGTAGCCAGACAGCGGGTTGTAGCTAGCCGTCACCACGTTCAGATCGTGAAGTGTCTGTGCGATGTACCGGTTGCTGTGATCCAGGTAGGATGAAACGCTGCCTCCGGGATTTTCCTGCAAATACGCGTCGAACAACTTCTGGTTGTCCACCAAGACGATGCTTCCCAAACCGCGCATTGCTCGTGCGATGACTTGCAGGCGCTGGAGAGCATTGTCCAATACCTGATATCCTTCCTGGTCACGAGGGAGTGTCAGAATCAGCCCGAATCGCCCAGCGAACCCGTTTGCGTGGATCATCCGTACCGCCTCAATGACGGCTCCGGTTCCTGTCCCGCCGCCGAGGCCACAAACGACGAACAGGAAATCCCGATCCGCAAAGAAGTCCCTCATCCGTTTAACAATGTCGTCTTTATGGCGCAAAAACGCTTCTTCGCCGATCCGAATGTCTCGCCCGGCTCCGCGCTCGTAACCACGAAGCACATATTTGATCGCGTTTGGACGATCCGGCAGTTTGCGAAGATCGACTTCGTTGGTATTGATGAGAAACGCGGTATACGGGTTCATATTGTTTTTGACCGGCATCCGCACGCTGGCGCATTCGTCTGCGATAGAGCAACCGCCCATTCCGAATCCCAGAAACCCAAGTTTCATGCTGATGTCCATGTTACTGCTTCCCTCCTTCCGATTTCTCCTTCATCTGTTCGCGGAAACGAATCAGTTCCCATCCCAATTCGGACAACGTGTACATTTTCGCACGTCCAACACCCTCCACATCCACCAGCGCCGCACCTTCAAGTCGAGCGGCAAGCAGATCAAGCGTGTGTCGAGATCGGATGGGAAGTTCGCCTTCTTGGCGTTTCAGGCGGTAATGATTGTTTGTCAGTTCCTTAAGTCGTTCCTTGTTAACCGGTTTTCCGGCTTTGGCAAGAGCGGCCAGCATCCACAGTCCATCCCCAATATGTTCAAGCAGCTTGGTCAGAATTTGTTCGCGGGTCACGGTATCCCTCCTTTCCCTCTCAACCTTTGGAAAAATAAAAAGCCCCTGCCAGGCGGCAGAGGCGTCAATACATCTGGAGCATTACTTTAAAAACGTCCCACTGCACCCAAAACAAAACTGCACCGCTCAACAGAAAAAACGGCGCGAGAGGAAACCTTACGATTGTTTTTCTTTTCAAATGACGATATACGGCCACAAAAATCCACGACGAAAGAAACAGGATAGCAAGGAATGGTATTGTCATTTGCCACCCAAGTGCCGCCCCAACGACGGCCATCAGCTTGATATCTCCGCCGCCTATGGTGTTGGGGTGGATGACGTTGATAAGCCACAAAAAACCGGCGCCAACCAGAACGCCAACCAAGTAATCCGTGTATGGAAGCAGTGCCCACATTAAACGGATGAGCAGAAAATAAAAAAGACCGTTTCGCGTGAGCCGGTTCGATATGGTCATTGTTTTCAGATCGGTGACTGTCGCCATGATTAACACGATAAAGAGCGGAATCCAAATTAGTTGCATTTCCATGTCCTTCACCTAAACAGGGGGGACCGGTTTATCCGGCCCCCTCAATAATCACGCTTCATTACTGTCCAGATGTGTCACGCACCGATTGCGAATCATCGTACATACTGCCGTAGATGATTACCTTTTTGGTTCCGCAGTACGACAAACCGGTTTGACCCGCGTTCTTGGCGAACACCTGAACGATGTACTCGCCGTCCGGCGCATTTACATCGGTGTAGAACTTCCGTTCACGGAACACTTCACCGGTTGACGCCCGGAAGATTTCTTCAGGCAGTTCCCACGTCGCGGTGCGGTTGTCGCCGCCGGTTTTCTCCAACTGAATTTGTGCCACGTACTTGCCACGCGTGTCGTAAATCTTGGCCACAACCTCGGTCGGACCGCTCGGCGATCCGCCCAAGGGCTGGGCTGTGCCCTCCAATCCCTTCGGCACCTTCGTCTCGTAATCGGTCGTGTACTGCGTAACCACCTGCAGCTCGAAACCATAACCGGCACGCGTAACCTCGTTCGGATCAAGACCGTTTTTGGCCGCCCACGGGATGATTGCCCACGATCCCCGGCTCTCCCTGTCAGACTCCTTCGGGTGCTTGGGATCGGTTGGAATCCCCTGTTTCGTGTTGACTGTCACCGTTGCCGTGAGCGATTCGTTATACCGAACCGTCCTCGGTTCCCAAATCGGGCTGCTGTAGTCGGTGTAGGTGTAGGTTTCCGTGTGCAGGTTACCCTCTTCATCGGTCCAGGTATAAATGCCGGTGCGGGTTTCGTATCCGGTGATGATCCAGTACGTCACATCCCACGAACCGTTGGGTTTCGTGGCCGAACACGAGCTCACATCCGATTGATGCGGTTTCACGTCAATCGTGCGCGTTTTGACGTTGTTTGAACGGAAACCATCCATCGCCGTTTTCAGCGGATCGACATGTACGGACAGATTGACGTTTCCAACCTGGTTGGCCGTCCAGACAAATCCGCCAACTTCCTTTGTTTGGTTGGCCAGGAAATTGGTTTTGACCTCATAAATCTTGGTGTTGTCAGCGTAGAAACGAATCAGCACGTCTTTCTGCGGCTTGTTGTATGCGTTCTTAACCGTTGCCGCGACCTTCACCTTGCTTCCGTATGTCGTGCTGTTCGGCGCATTGATGGATACCGCAATCAAATCAGCGTCCGCTTGCGAAATCAGCACAAGCGGGCCTGCGAAGTTGTTCTCACGGATCGATGCAGGCGACGTCGGTTCATAAATGGCGAAATCGCCATTCACTTGTGCCGTCACCGGAATCGCTCCAAGTTTCAGTTGCTCTTCCTTCACTGTAAACGGAATGTTTAACGTCATCTGTTCGTTAGATGCCAGTGTAATTTCTCTCGTCAGCGGATAGCTGCCGATCATCAATCGCACTTTCGTTTTCAGCGAAAACTTTTGGTTCGTCTCAAACAGCGGTTTGAGGAACACCTTGACCGTGGCCGTCACGTCGTTTTCTTCCGCCGAAACGGTTTGTTTGTTCAGTTTGAAGTCGTCGACCCGGATATCCACCGGCAGCATGATCGACTTCTTGTTATCATCCCATGTCACTTCGTCCGGCGGATTGTTTCTCTTTTCGTTTATCAAGACTTCAAACCACGGCAATCCAGTATCGTTCACGACCTCGAAACGGTGACTGAATTCGCTCCGGGCATCCATATCTTTCGTGATCGTCTTCAGCACCTGTCCGTCCGGACCTTTCAGAGTGATCTCGACGCTCTTGAAAGCTTTCTCGCTGGTGTTGGCGAACGTGGCGTCCAGCGGGATCGTCTCTCCGACTTTGTAATCCTCAAGCTTCTTGCTTCCGGCCACCTTAAATTCGGTCACGGCCAGATTGTTGGGCCGAACCGATTTGTAGGCGTGCATGATGCCATCGCCATCGATGGTGAGCAGCAAGTTGTCCGCAAAGACAAGTTCCGGGCTATTATGCTGATCCATTGTCCCCGGAAGTTTGGCGGTGTCCAGAAGGTTCCCTTTTTTGTCCTGGAACCACTTAATTCTTTCCCATGTATCCTCCTGGACAAATTGGATGCTCCCGTCGGCGGTCTGGATGATGATGTATCCCGGCTCGTTTGGATCTGGCCGCCAATACAGAACGTCGTTGCGTATTGAATCGCTTAGGTTGATTGTTTTGACCAGAATGCCCGTTTTTTTGTCTATCGCCAGCACAGCGCCGTTTCCGCCGGTACTTCGGGTATGAAAGTGGCGAATGGCAGCAAAGACATACTTGTCTCCAATCGTAAAGCCTTCAAGAGCGCGAGTGTTGCCGGTGGCATATTCTTTTTGCCATACACGTTCGTTGCTTTCGATGTCCACCTTGTACAACACACCTTCGCGATCTATGAAATACACGTAATGCTTTCCGTCCTCATATCTGTATGAAGGCGAGGACGCAACGCCGTAGCGGACCAGTACAGTGCGGTTTATGGTGGCATCCGACAAATCTTCATTGAATTCAATATTGATAATTTTATTGCTGCTTTCTAAAGTGTTCTCCATGCCCACGATCTTCTTTATCCCAGCTTCGACAAAGATTGGGCTGGCGGTGATTTCGCCAGTGAAGCGTGATTTCCATTCTGTGTATGTGGTTCCTTTGTCCTGAATGACAAAAAATCCATTATCCGCATACTGCCGCTCAGGTTCTAACCCCGTCAAATCGCCGTGTGCTGTTCCAACACTGATGAGTGTTTTACCATCCAGTTCCTGAACCATCGGGCTAGTGGTGACTCGATATCGGTATTCCGGTCTGTTACCAGCGCTTAAAATAATGGGTTTATCCCACAAAGGTCTAAGTGTTTCGGGATCAAGAGCGTACAAACGATGGTCTCTTGTGGCTTGATAAATTCTGGGACCATACTGGGTTCTTGCATATGTTGGCGTGCTTGCTGATGGCCATTCGTTTTTATTTATGTTTTTGAATCGAGCTGTTATTTGGGGTGGGCTATCTTTGGTAGCCTGCTGATACCCCTCCAACTTTATTAAGTCTCTTCCAGCTTGGACATATATTGCGTTCTGATCCTCGACAATGATTGGTTGTGAATATACTTTCCCGTTTGATACGACTTTTCCGTCTTCGACGCGCTTCAGATCAACAGTCCACCATTCTTGAAAGGGAAGCTGACTCTCCATTCCGTCATCTTGCACCCGTTTCGTCATGCCCGGGTCCAAGCCTTTTCGTTCCCCTGCGGCGTACGCGGGCTGACAGAGGATACTATTACCCGAAACCGAAAAAAACGAAAGAAAAATGCTGGTGGTCAACATCACCAGCATAGTTTTCTTTATGATGTTTCGCATTACCTTGCTTATGCTCCTTTCTTTGCCAAGTATTCATCTTTCGGCGCGAGATACTGTCTGTATCCATCCGGTGTGGTCATTTGCACCAGTTTTTGATCCTTGAACCACAGAGTTTCAATGCCCCAAGCGGATCCCAGCGCCCTCAGCGGAAGATAAGTCCGACCTTTGATAACAACCGGCGCCGCGTCACTGTAGAGGGTTTTTACTGTGCCGTCAGCCGCGAAGGAAAGAAACTCTTTTTTGCCAATTGTGAAGACGACCTTTTCCCCTTTCGGGTTCGTGGCTGTCACAGTCTGTTGTTTTTGGTTCCAGATGACTTCAGCTTGTACATTGTGATGCTCGTAAACCGCCCGCAACGGAACCATTGTCCGGTACGCTTTCGTATCCTCGTATGGTTTTTGATCCGGGAACACCACTTCGTCACCATCAACCGTTACCGTGACCTCAAACGGACGGTATACCGTGTCGCCGACTTTTACGCTTCCCTTATCTCCATTTTGAGACGGCGCAGGTGATTTCGGGGCATTGTTATTTCCATCTGTGACCAGCGGATTGGAGGTGCGAATCACACCGGCGAACTTCTTCCATTTGGTTTGTTCAATTGGGACTCCATCAATATGAGTAATCTGCTTAACGTCATATTCTTTGTCCCATATCCATTTAAGATAGTTCTCAATGGTTACGTCATGATCTTCGCCTTTCTTCTCAGATACCTCGGTTGTTCCAGACCTTCCATCTATAAAGACAAAGGTAATCGTCGCAATGGTGTCGCCGCCGAGTTGATGAGAATCTTCCGGAATTACTCCCTCATAATCATCCCCATCCCATTCCCACGTCGCGGCGATTGCCCCAGGTGCAACCACAAAAATCATGGCGAATGTCAAAAACAAAACCATCATCTTTTTCATTGGTTTCAACCTCCCGTTCATTCAAAAGCAATTTTGAAATTTCTTCATAAAACGAAAAATGCCCCTGGATAGGGGATTTACTTTTCTTTCATTTTATGAAAATTACACCACACATCACACCGCTTTACAACATTTTCTGCGAATGTTTGTTCTCACCTCCATCTAAAAAATCCTCATAGGTACGATCAAAACTCGTTTAACTCCAAGTAGATGACTTCAGTATCATTTTCGTTTCAAATCCTCATAGTTACAATCCAAAGAATGAAAACCATCTGCAACGTTGCCGGCTTTTTCACACCCATAAAAATACGTTTTGAAATTTTGCCCCTAAACAAAAATTGCCCCTTATCAAGGGGGTGATGGTAATTGTTTCCATTTTTTTGCTCAGGCTTCGCCCATTCAAAAATTTACCACTTGTCAAGGCCAAAATCAATAAGTTTTGCATATAAAATTTCCCTATCAATCTTTCATTATCCATCAAAATATTTTTATAACAATTGGAATCGGAAGGTGACGCCTGAAAGGGCTGCCTCCATTATTTTTACACCAATCTCGGCGTTTTTGATAGAAAATTAGACAAGGTGTTCCCATCCTTCTGATCATTACGAAAAATTCCATATATTACTATTACGATGGATATGCCTATAGTCTATCCATAAATCCCGAAGCTCTTCATTAAGTTTTAATCTTATGCCGGGTTTAAAGTCTCGCTCTCCCCAAAGAAGCCAAACTAAGGTTTGCTTAGTCTGCGATAAGTAGGTCTTCAATAAATCTGCCCTTAAATATAATAATCTGGAACGATATAAATTTTCATCGCTCTTAAACTCCCGGTATACTGTTGCCAAGCGTCCATCGCTGTCGTACAAGTCCCATTCACCCTGCCGATTTGATAAATGCAACTGCTCACAAAGAGCGGGAGCAAGAACCATAATACCACTCACGTCATTAAGAGCGCTGTGGTAGCTTTCCCAAACAAACCAATATACCGGTACTTCGACAGGAATGCCAGATGCCCCTCTGTCAAACGCCTTTCGCACGTCTCGTTTCGCCTTCCCGTCTGAGTCTCGAAGATCGCTTCCAAAGCGAGAGGACCAAGGAATTTCACCCGCATACGTATAGTAATCTTCCATCGGTTCCGGGATTGCCCAATTACCTGGGTACTTAATCGTGCTAAAGGTAGCCAATAGCTTCTCAGCTTGCTTATGTTTCACTAGCAGACCACGTAAAAAGGTAAATACCCTCCTTGTGTCACTTTTAGAAGACTGCTCAATGTAACCCTCCAGTAGCACCCACGGGCCACGCTGGCCGTCCATTTCTTCAAGCTGTAACAAATGATTATAATTCGGGTTAGGACCCTTAATAATCCATTCCCGAGGTTCGATGGGGGCTTGGGTAAACAAATCGGGCAGCTCAGGTTGCCAAGTTCGGGGAGCCTCAGGAAAACTTGGATCGATATCGGCGTCAGAAGTACGTTCACCTGCTCGTTCCTCAGGCAATGTTCCCTCGTCGGATCGAAACCCATACATTTCGAAGAAAGCAATCCAGGAATACTTCTTTCCGTACCGATCCGTCTTCGGGTCTCCTCGACTTTCATCCCTCCATGAGGAATTAGCAATCTCCCTATCTATTTTGGAAAACTTTTCCGATGTGTACCCCAATTGTACGATTCTGTATTCGATCTGTCGCCGAACCTCTCTGTACGTAGAATCCTCGAAGTCGTAATTGCCCCTGTCCGGAATCAAACGACCTATGGTGTAGTTTCCAAAGTCCATGTAAATGGCGCCCTCCGCTGCAGTTACATCATCGTCATTGATTTCAGTAGCTTTTGGGAACGGTGAAGGGATATGGTGGAACGGAGGCTTAAGGAATCGTACCTTCTCCTCCGGCACACATCCCGGCGCCACTTTGGTTGCCAGCTCGATCACACCCAGGGCATAGTCCCTCATTAAGACATGGCGAGAGGCATGAGGGGCTTCCGGAACAAACATCTTGTCCACTAATTTAGCTGCAAAACTGGGAAGCTCCCTCCGCATTTCATCACCACAAGGATCCGCCCAAAGAGACATCGCAACCCCATAACATGCCGCGAGCATACGTTCTGGAACGTAGGGATCGTTTATCTCCAGTGATTTGAGTGTCAGTTCAAATAGGTCTTTCGGATCGCGACAACCGAACCAATATAAGGAACGTGTGGCATGATCGCGCAGTAATCGGACCGTGCTAGTGAGAGTCCACATCACCCACCGTGCCCGCAGTTGATCCCGGTGGTTCAGTTCCCGACCCGACCGCCAGCGCTGCTCTAATTTCTTTAGATCTTCAAGCACTTCTTTTTGCCGGCGGCGTACCCATTCAGTCCATCTAAGGTCGCGCTCCGACATCGACATTGGCCGTAACACTCCGTCTAAAAATTCTGCATTAAGAGGATGGAATTGAGCCGAACGGGTTATTCTCAGCCGATCAAAGAGGTCAGGGTGCCCGTTCGGAACTTTCACCGCAAGAATAGCCAGTTGTGATACTGTCTCGCTATCAAGATACGACTTATCCAACTGCGCTGCTTCGTAAAGAGCTCTGGTACGGAGCTTCCCATCCAATAACGGCCATAGTTGTCGTCTGAACATCCGAAGGGGTACAAGCCCCACCAGTCCACGGAAAATATCACTTGCAAGGGGGTGTCGTTGACCCAAGTCTCCCCCAAGAGCTTCAAGCGTACTCGGATCGCGCAACCAAGAGTCAAATTGGTGTCCACCATATACGCTGAGCAAGCTATCTGCTATGATGTGTCCAGCTAGCGCATCGTAAACAAAGGAAATATGATTCCGTTCCAAGTGACTCGATACCCTAAGGAGTATTCCTTCTTGTTCAAGTGCCCGAACAATGCTTTGATCCCACGGACGCCTATCATCTCCCAGATTTTTGCGAATTTCCTCCAAATCTAGAGTCCGAGCCCTCGCTTCCCATAAATATAGGCCGATCTTGTTTATCGCAGTGCGTACATCTGATTCATAGTAACGCTGAGAGCGAGGTGATAATTGTCCTATGCGTTCCGCGATCTGATCGAGATATCGCTCAAACAGGGAAGTGAGCGAACCTGGCATGGATTCAACACCGACGGTCCGCTCGCGTTTGGAATTTGTGACCTCACAAAACATTTTCAGTATCAAAGGATGATCCAATAGTTCCCATGGCAGTTCCGCATCTGAAGGATCGATCCGGTAATATTGGAAATACAGCCGCACGGCATTAACAATGTCGTTGCCAAATCCAGGTATTTCCAACTGTTCAATTCCATCAGGCACCGCGTCATCGAGAAAATCTGGGCGAAGAGTACAGACGACCAAAACATACGGATACCGTTCCAGTGTCACAATTAACGAAGCAAGCTGGTTCTTCCAGTCACGTGGATCCTCCGCTTCGTTCAAACCGTCAATAATAATAGGAAGGCGACGACCGGCGCGTTGCCCAGCAGCATTAACGGCGGCTAGCAACTTCTCAAAACTTGGCACCGGGTTTCCATTTACAACCACCCGATTGGCAAGCTCATCAAGGCTTCCTCCACGAGGCAAATTGCGTCCGTAAAGTAATATTCCGGCGGGGCGGTCTTCCTTTGGAGCTGTGAGTTGAGCCGCCAACTGGGTTTTCCCATATCCAGCATCGGCTACCACTGCAATCAATCGACTGTCCAATGCTTTGCGAAGAATGGCAAGGAGTTTATGCGCATCGTTAATATTGGCTACCAAGTTAGTAGCCTCCAAAACAACTGGGTACCGTCCGACTCTTAGCCGCCTAAGCAAGACATTCCATCCGGAAAAGGGGCTGCTTTGGCTAGTAAATTCTTGCCTTACGACTTCATAATCCCCGTTTGCCAGAGCAGTGTGTGTCTCATCCAAGACACACGCGAGACGAGTTGCGGTTTCCACAAGTTTATTGACCTCTTCACCAAGAATTGCGGGTAGGCCGGACATCTCTGATTTAACAACCACCACGCCATTTTGAAGCCGTTTTGCAACTTTCAGTAAATCTGACCACGCTTCCCCCTCACCTAGTGCACGACGCAGGGAGCGTTCAGCGTCTACTATCTGGTGTACCTCAGGAAGCCATCTTCCCCGGATCGGCTCAACCGCTTCTTTATGCTTTTCATTGAGTAAGTCTGGTGTAAGAACGAGTTCTCCAAAATAGGTGCCGCGAAAGATTTCCGCGGGCCCGCTAAGGTGTTCCTCGACCTCCGCTGCAGTCCATAGATGCAATTTCATATCTGTTTTCAGGTTAAAAAACCATTGCTGGTCGCTCTCAACCAGGGGATATCTGGTCCACAACACCCAATCGGTGAGCTCAGGCAACTCCCTCTTAGTGATATTGATGGCTTCTTGAATTTGACGGCGACGTGTTGTCCCGATAACTCGACCGGGAGATAGGTCATACCACTTACATTGCCAGCCGTACCATCGCCCAGGTTCTCCTAGCGAACACGACGTATGCAACTTTAAATGAAATTCGACACCTGGTTGATTGGCTAGGGCACGAAAATCACCGAACTGCCCATAGTGTCGTCTAATAAGCGCCCGACACAACATCTCAAAGTTCTTAGTTTTATCGCCAGGCAATTCTTCAAACACTTTCCAATTTATTTCTGGCATAACTCTCATCCTTCAGACCATTAAGTTTAACGACCATATCTGGTGTTCGGATAGTCGTGAGCTGAATAAACTTCGACACGAGCGCCTCTCTCAAGTAGCACTTTCATAAACACAGATACATCTACTTCATCTGTAGTTATCACAATTTTATTATCCTCAACACCAACTCGAACATCATAAAGGAATTGTTCAAGTTCTTCAGGGCGAAGAGTGTATAAGTTCACAGCTATTAAGAGATTTAACATAGCGTCACTAAAACGATCACGAGGCCCAGTGGCTCTATGGTGACCCTCTTCATCGGTGCCAACCTGATTGGCAATTTTCTCTATCAATCTCTTAGCTTCTTCCGCGTCATTGGGTTCCTTAAAGTGTCCGATCATGACAAGGTTCATGGAATGTTCTGAACCATAACCTTTCCATAATTTCATTTAATCCCCTCCTACGTGGACTCAAGTATCCTCAGTGCATGCATTATTCCTTCTGAACTGATAATCACACCGGTTTTATCAAATGATGAGCGCTTAAGAACACCTGAGGCATCAATGTGAGCGTATGCACGTAGCCCTTTTTCACGCGGGAATGGATCGCAAATTGGAAAATGTTCTTTACCTGCTTCGCTTATGCTTAACGGGATCGGTCCCTTGTACGAATTCACCCACTTGTGTAGCTCATGCATTGTGCGCCCGTCAATACCTCCAAATCCTTGGACGGGTTGTTCTGGAATCAATAAGAATTCCGATGCGCCGTACTCGGCGGCGAGCGCAACTCCTGCACTCAAGTCAGGCAGGGTAAGTTTGTTAACAAGGTAATTTATCCCAAATGGAGCAATTTCGCGGATCACCTCAAGTCGGCGCAATAGTGACAAAAATGGTCTCTTACGTATCTTTTCATAGGTGGATCCTATTCCATCCATGCTCACGCGAATAAAATGCACGTTTCCTTTTAATTCAGTGGCCAATCGATCATCGATATGGTGTCCATGGGTCGTAAATGTCACAGCCATACCGGTGCTCTTTGAAACATATTTGCACACACTTGGCAGGTCTCTATATAATGTTGGTTCTCCTCCGCCGAAGCCGATGCCAATACAACCATTTGCATCAAGCTCGTCCAACCAAACAATTAGGCGTTCAACATCGAGCTTGGCTGGATGCTTTGGCGCAAAACAGTGATGACAGTCGAGGTCACAAGCGTTTGTTAACGCAATTGAGACATGGCGGGGCGCCATAGCCCATAACTCTTGAGGTACTTTAACCTCGTCAATAAGAATATTCACCCCCGTCTTGCGACCGAACAAGAGGATACCATCGGGCCCTAGCCTCATCCTAAATTGATTTGGTACCTTATCAAAACCAGACCTCCTACAGACAGCTTTATTAAATTGCATTAACGCTCCTCCCATATTTGAGTGTCAACGCCGGAATTCATTTGACCCACCAGAGCCGGAATAAAATTGACCCACC
>ERZ795042.876-NODE-876-length-21516-cov-204.944038_pt1 | contig 21516 bp, 15 predicted proteins | sample MGYA00375126_ERZ795042 | MGnify/ENA primary metagenome ERZ795042 (study PRJEB30171, sample SAMN05518105) | compost metagenome | isolation source: Feedstock adapted compost from Newby Island compost facility, Milpitas, CA | place: USA:Newby Island compost...
ACATGTCACAAGCGGCAGACAGCGCGGCAGGCAAACCGGTCATTCGCAATCCCGTTCTGCGGGGCTTCAATCCGGACCCTTCCATTCTGCGGGTGGGAGACGACTACTACATTGCCACGTCCACTTTCGAATGGTTTCCCGGCGTGCAGATCCACCATTCCCGGGACCTGCGCCACTGGCGCCTGATCGCCCGGCCGCTTACGCGCCGGAGCCAGCTTGACATGCTCGGCAATCCCGACTCCGGGGGCATCTGGGCGCCCTGCCTGAGCTACTCGAACGGAACGTTCTATCTGGTGTACACGGATGTCAAAACCCACACCGGACCTTTCAAGGACGCCCACAACTATCTCGTGACCGCCAAAAACATCGAAGGCCCGTGGTCCGAACCGATCTACCTGAACAGCAGCGGCTTCGATCCGTCCCTTTTCCACGACGACGACGGGCGCAAATGGCTGGTCAACATGGTCTGGGATCACCGGAAAGGGAAAAACCCCTTCGGCGGCATCCTGCTCCAGGAGTATTCGGAAAAAGAACAGCGGCTCGTCGGACCGGTGTACAACATTTTCCGGGGCACCCATCTGGGTCTGACCGAAGGGCCGCATATTTACAAGCACAACGGCTGGTATTATCTCATGGTCGCGGAAGGCGGCACGTTCTATGAACACGCGGTGACGATCGCCCGTTCGAAATCGATTACCGGACCATACGAAGTCGATCCGCAATATCCCATGCTCACTTCTTCCGACAAACCGGATCTGCCCCTGCAGCGGGCGGGCCATGCCTGCCTGGTGCAAACGCAGACCGGCGAATGGTACCTCGCCCATCTGTGCGGCCGGCCGCTGCCCGGGCGGCGCTGCATCCTGGGCCGGGAGACGGCCTTGCAGCGCGTCGAATGGACCGAAGACGGCTGGCTGCGCCTGGCCGGAGGCGGCAACGGCCCGCGGGTCGAGGTGCCGGCCCCCGCGCTTCCGGAGCATCCGTTTGAACCGGAACCGGAAACGGACCATTTCGACGGAGACACGATCAGCATTCATTTCCAAACCCTGCGGGAGCCGATGAGCGAGGAATGGGCGTCCCTGAAGCAGCGGCCGGGGTATTTGCGGCTTAAGGGCCGGGAGTCGCCCGTGTCCCAGCATCGGCAAAGCCTGGTCGCCCGCCGGGTGCAAGCCTTCGAAACGGAGGCGGAAACGGCGGTGGAGTTCGAGCCGGAGACGTTCCAGCAGATGGCGGGACTCATATGCTACTACAACACGAAGAACTACCATTATTTGTGCATCAGCCGCGACGAGGAACTGGGCAAATGCGTCTACATCATGACCCGGGACAAGGGGGAATACGACGAGCCGCTGGATCGTCCCGTTTCCATTGAAGGCTGGAACCGGGTGCATCTGAAGGTCACGATCCGTTACGACAAGCTTCGGTTCTGGATATCGCGGGACGGCGCGACGTGGACGCCCGTCGGTCCGGAACTGGACGCCGGCATTTTGTCCGATGAATACGCGGAGCTTGCCGTGGGCCGCTGCCGGATCGACCAGGGATTCACCGGAGCTTTCGTCGGCATGTGCGCGCAGGATCTGAGCGGACGGGGCATCTGGGCCGATTTCGACTACTTCACGTATCGCGAGACGGACCGGGCTTGACCTGCAGGTGGACCGATAGTATAAAAGGGAGGAGAGCCGCATGGGCGAAAGACTTATGAACGCCGCCGTGCTCAACAAGCCGTTGGACATCGAGGTGCGGAAGGTTCCCGTGCCCGTGCCGAAGGATGACGAGGCGCTGGTCAAGGTCCGCTGCATCGGCATCTGCGGCTCTGACGTGCATTACTACGAGCACGGAAGGATCGGCCGTTTCGTGGTGGAGGCGCCCATCATCCTGGGCCATGAGCTGGCGGGCGAAGTGGTGGAAGTCGGCGCGAAGGTGAAAAACGTCGCCGTCGGCGACCGGGTGGCGGTGGAACCCGGCGTGACGTGCGGGACGTGCGCATACTGCAAGTCGGGCCGGTACAATCTCTGCCCGGACGTCGTGTTCCTTGCGACGCCGCCGGTGGACGGGGCTTGGGCGGAATACGTGGCGATCCGCAGCGATTTCCTGTTCAAACTGCCCGACGGGATGAGTTTTGAACAGGGGGCGCTGCTGGAGCCGCTGTCGGTGGGCATCCACGCCATGAAACGCGGCGGCGTAACCCCCGCCGACCGGGTGCTCGTGACCGGGCTGGGACCCATCGGGCTCCTTGCGGCGCAGGCGGCCCGGCTGTTCGGCGTGACGGAAATTTACGGCACGGACGTGGTGGCGTTCCGCCGCGAACTTGCCTTGCAGATGGGCGTCACCGCCGCCATCGACCCTTCGCGGGAAAACGTGGCCGGGCGCCTCCTGGAGCTGACCGGCGGCGAAGGCGTGGACGTGGTCATCGAGACGTCCGGCAACGCGCGGGCTATACGGGAAACGGTGCATATGGTCAAGCGGGGCGGCCGCATCGTGCAGGTGGGCTTGTCCGCCGAAGGCGAAGTGCCCATCGACATGAACCGGGTGGCGGACTTCGAGTTGAACGTGTACGGGGTGTTCCGCTACGCCAACACCTATCCCGCCGCGATCCAGGCCCTAAGCCGCTCGAACATGGATCTGGAAAAGGTGATTACCCACAAATTCGCCCTGAAGGATATCCGGGAAGCCGTGGAAACGGCGCGGACGCAGAAAGACAAAAGCATCAAGATCATGATCTATCCCCATGAAGTGAGCTGAGACATCAAGACATCATGAGATTCATTCTGGCTCCGGATTCATTCAAGGAAAGCCTCACCGCCGTGGAAGCCGCGGAAGCGTTGGCCAGGGGCGTACGCCGCGCCCTGCCGGACGCGGAGACGGTCCTGCTCCCCGTCGGCGACGGGGGAGAAGGCACGATGGATATTTTGGTGCACGCCCTCGGAGGGCAAGTGTACCGGACGGAAGTCACCTATCCCCTGGGGGAAAGGGGCACGGCCGAATACGCGGTGCTGGGCGACGGCAAGACGGCGGTCGTGGAGCTGGCCAGGGCCAGCGGCATCCATCTGGTTCCCCGCGAGAAGCGCGATCCTTTGCGGACGACCACTTTCGGTACGGGGGAATTGATTCGCGCGGCCCTGTCGCACCCTGTGGAACGCCTCATCGTGACCATCGGCGGCAGCGCCACCAACGACGCGGGAGCCGGCATGCTGCAAGCCCTGGGCGCCGGCATCCTGGGCGGCGCCGGTCTGCCGGCGGGCTTTGGCGGCGGCAGCCTCGGTGACGTCGAACGGGTCGATCTGTCGACGCTGCATCCGCGGCTGCGGGAAGTGGAACTCTTGGTGGCGTGCGACGTCACCAATCCGCTCATCGGTCCGCACGGGGCCAGCCGCGTGTTCGGTCCGCAGAAGGGGGCGGATCCGGAAACAGTGGAGCGGCTCGAGGCGAACCTGGCTCGCTTCGCCGACGTGGTGCGCCGCGATGCCGGCCGCGCGTTGCACGACGAACCCGGAGCGGGCGCCGCCGGCGGAACCGGCGCCGCGCTGATGCTGTGCGGCGGCCGGCTCGTCTCCGGCATCGATCTGGTGCTGGATACGCTGGGGTTTGAGGCGAAGTTGCAAGACGCGGATTACGTGTTTACCGGGGAAGGCAAAATCGACGGCCAGACGCCGGGCGGCAAGGTCATCGCGGGCATCGTCCGGCGGGCGCGGAAAGCCGGCGTTCCCGTCATCGCCTTTGCCGGCGCGGTGCGGCCAGGTTATGAGCCTCTGTATGAGGAGGGGCTGCTGGCCGTGTTCGGCATCACGCCTTATCCTTGCAGACTGGAGCAAGCTTTGCGGGAAAGCGGCGCGAACCTGTCGGCCGCCGCGGAGAATGTCGCCCGGCTGCTCGCCCGCGGCGGCTCGCGGGCCTGACGGGGCGGAACAGGGAGCGGCGCCGCTGAATAAAAGAATAATAGCTTTCAAGAAGGACGGAGATCCCGCGTCGGCTCCGTCTTTCTTTTTTATTCATGTCGCTGTCTGGTTCCTATTTCGGACCATCGGTTCGAACGGTTTGGGTCCGCCGTATTGAGGCCGTGGTCATGGATGATCCGTGCATCGCCTGAGTCTATCTAATCAATTTTCTTCGACATCAAGTAAATTTTATAGAAAATTAATATTACCAGAGTCCCAACATGGTGTTATACTATGGTAAGTCTTTATTAACAAACAAGATTCGACATCAGGACAGCTGATGGCGGTAAAAACGCTGCAAAGGCTCACTGACCTGGAAACTTGCTTTGGAACGGTGGTTGAGTTTGATGAATCCCAGGAAATTGGGCGGGTTGCTGCTGGCATTGTCGCTTGTTTTTTCGCTCTTGCCGGCCTCCTGGGTTCAGGCGGCGGAACCCGATTACGCCGGCCATTGGGCCGAAGAGACGATTGACAAGTGGCTGAAGGAAGGTTTGGTTTCGGGATTTCCGGATGGTACGTTCCGGCCGAACGAGGGCGTGACCCGCGCGCAAATCGCGGTGCTTGTCAACGCGGCTTTCGGTTTTGCGGAACAAACGGAAATCGCTTTCGACGACGTGCCGCCGGGCGCCTGGTACGCCAGGGACATCGCGATTGCCGTTCAGGCGGGGTATCTCAAGGGCTATTCCGGGCGCGAAATGCGTCCCGAACAGCCCATCACCCGCCAGGAAGCGGCGACGGTCCTTGCGCGCCTGCTCAATCTGCCCGCCGACGAAGGAGCGGCAGACACGTATAAGGACCCCATCCCGGAGTGGAGCAAGGGCAGCGTGGGCGCGGTCACGAAAGCCGGATTCATGCAGGGGTATCCCGACGGCACGTTTCAGCCCAGGCGAACCGTCACCCGGGCGGAGGCGCTGGTCATCCTGGACCGTGTCAGAAGCCGTCTGGCCACGGTATTTGACCAGGCCGGCGTTTACGGTCCGGAAACGGGCACGGAGACGGTTCAGGGCAATGTGGTGATCGCTTCGGCGGACGTTACGCTGCGGAACATGGCCATCACCGGCGACCTCACCATCGCCGAATCCGTCGGCGACGGCGACGTCTTCCTGAACGGAATCACGGTGGAAGGGACGACGACCATCCTGGGCGGCGGCGAAGACAGCATCCACATCGTCAATTCCCGCCTGGCTTCGGTGGCGGTGAACAAAGCGGACGGCGCCGTCCGAATCGTGGTCAGCGGCAATTCCTCCGTCGCCACCGTGACCGTCCAGTCCGGGGCGAAGATCGAGACCTTCGAGCTGACCGGGGAAGGCGTGGGGAGTCTCGTCATCGAAGCGCCGGAGGGCAGCGAGATCGTCCTGGACGGCGAGTTCGAAGCCGTGACGATCGCCAGCGAAAATGTGGTCGTGGAAGTGTCGGAGAACACCGTCGTCAAGGAGCTCAAGGTAGAGCAGCCCGCGGAAGTGAAAGGCCAGGGCAAAATCGAAAAAGCGGTGGTACAGGCCAGCGGCGTGGTGTTCGAACAGGCGCCGGAGGCCATCGAGACCGCGCCTGAAGTCGAGGCGCCGGTCATCGCGCCTCCTCCGCCGGTCCAGCCGCAACCGCCGCAGCCCCAACCGCAACCGCCACAACCGCAGCCGACGCCGCCGCCTCCGCCGCCGGTTACGCCTTCCATACCCGTTTCCGGCGTGACGGTTGTGGACGCCGTCACCGTGGAAGTGACCATGCCGGAGCTGGCGGGCGCGGCCTTCACCTGGAACGGCCAGCCGGTGATCGGCGCCGTCTACAGCGGCGGCAAGTACGTGCTCACCGTGCCATACATGGTGTCCGGCGCGTCCAACACGCTGGTCATATCCGCCCCCGGCTACCAGAACCATCAACGGACGGACCTGAAATGGACGGATCCGTTGACCTATGCAAGCATTGCCATCGACAACGGCAGCTGGACCAAGGACCGGGTGGCGCCGAAGGACTGGAGCATTTCGGATGACGGCTGGATTTCGCTGACCAACAACGCGTCTCCTAATCACGACGACAATAACGATCCCAAACGGCTCTATAACTTCCAGGGCTGGCACGGCAACAAGGCGGCCGTGGACATGCAGGTGACCACCGACTGGCGGGTGGAAACGGAAATCGAACTGACGCCCGAGCTCATGGAACAGGACGGCGCCATGACGTCCATCTGGCTGAACATCGTCGGAACCGATGGCACGACCCTTGATTGGTCCATCCTCAATTTCAGCATCGATCCCGACAATCCCGCCGCCGGTGCGAAATGGCAATGGTGGAAAAGCGAACCGGGCGTTTTCCATGACATTCCGGACCTGCCGGCGAACGCGGGCGTCCACAAACTGGCGATCCACTTCTCCGGCGGCATGGTGATCCAGTACATCGACGGCGTGAAGGTAAACCAATACAGCCTGGGCACCGACCTGTCGGCGGTCAAGGATGTCATTTTCAACTCCTACAGCTACGGTGAAGAATACACCGCCCTGTGGAAAGTGCCCGTCATCAAACATGTGGAGAAGTACCCGCAGGGGGCCAAAGTCATCGCCAACGCGGCGCAGCTCAAGAAAGCGGTCGAGGAGCAGAAGAACGGCGAAACGTGGTTCCTCCTGAACGGCGTTTACGATTTGAAGCCTTTTGCCAGTATCACGGTGTTGGGAGAGTCCGGCTGGTTTTTCCCGATCACGGCGAACGACCTGACCATCGTCGGGGAAAGCCGGGAAGGCGTCGTCCTCACGTCCACCACGAACGTGCCCAACGGAACGCGGTCGACCCAAAACCATATCACCGTTTTCGGAGACAACGTCACGATCGAAAATCTGACGATCAAATCCAAGGTGCAGACCAACAAAGCCATCGAGGTCCTGGGACAAAACATCACAATCCGCAACGTCGACATTTTGCCCAACGACCTGGCGGCGGAGAACGACCGGCCGACGTTTTCCGGTTCCCTGTTTTTCTCTCCCTATCATGCGACGAAAAACCCGAACAAAAACCTGGGAACCGCCAAGCTGGAAAACGTCCGGATTCACGGGCATATCTCCACCCAATACACCAACGGCGGCAAGCTCACGCTCAATAACGTGGAGATCGATTTCCGGCGCTTCCCGTACCCGGACTACGAATCTTTCGGACCGTTCGCCAGAAATGCGAATCCGAACGATCTGCACATCCAGGTGCAGGGGCTGACCATCCGGGTCGCCAACAATCTGGCCAACCTGCAGACGCAGGTGTTCGACCGGCTGCCGGAGGGAGCGACGGTCATCCTGGAGCCCGGCACCTACTATGTGCCGTATGATTTGGATTATCCGACTGGAGTTGTCGTCGAAGACGACGGCGCGGATTTCGTGTACGGCATTATGGCGGGCAATGAAACGGAACTGCGGAACGCTTTGCAGGACCCTGCAGCGGATACCGTCATTGTGAAGGGGACCATTACACTTGAAGCCACGCTGTTCGTGAAACGGGGAGTCCGCATCGTCGGCCAGGGAAGCGGTGCGACGATCACCCGCGGGACCAACTGGGTAGTGCTTGGCGACCCGAACTCGAAGGGCAACGCGATGCTGATCCACGTGGAGAACGTGAGCGACCCAGTCGTGCTGGAGAACCTCACCGTGACCGGCGCAAAGGATCGCGCCATGCCCCCGCAAATCGGCGGAACAGACTACGGAAGCGGGATCAACATCTACAGGTCCGGCGACGTGCGTCTGATCAACGTCGCGTCCACCCATAACGCGGCGGCGGGCGTCATCGTGAACGGCTCCAGGGTCCACGCGACAGGACTAAGAACCAGCGGCAATAAATGGTATGGCGTGGGCGTCAGCAAAGGCAGCGGAGTCACGGAAACGCCCTCGTTCACCCTCTATGGGTCCAGCCAGCTGGAGGAAGATTATGCCATCGTCGCGCTGAAGGACGCGGAAGTCGACGCGCCGGGTTACGGCATCTATCCGCATCCGACAGAACCGGGCAACGTCATATACAGCAAAAAGCCGCTGGATCTGATGGCCGTCAATAAGGCCATCGAAGAAGAAAACTTGGCCGCGTTCGCGGTTGCCGTTGATTTGTTCAAAGACACCCTGGAAATCTCGGACAGCGTTGCGAAGTTCAACGAGATGCCTCCCGGCCAGGGGCGCCAGCAGGCGGTCTTTGCCGCGGTCTCCGAGTTCATCCCCTATGAAAACAAAGCAATTTTCGCGGGCGTCTTTGGGTACGTGGTGGACCAGGAATACCATAAGATGCAGTTCATCAAGGACGTGGATGGCGCCCGGGACGAGACGGAGATGCAGGATGCACTTAAGCATCATGTTCCCATCCTGCGCGACGACCGTCTGGATCTGATCGCCATGCTGCATGAATTGGACAAGCACGCCTTGGCGAACTATCTGGAGAACGACGATCCGTATACCCAGGCGCTGGAGGCCGTATACGCCATCCTTGACAACGAGGATAAGCTCGAAGAGTTGGCTGTGAATCTGCTTGCAGGGCGCCCCTATTTCGGTGTGGAGCCCATCGCCGCGGCGATTTTGAGCATCTTGGGTTCCGGCGCCGGCGAATAGACGGTTTCGAATACGGACTTCGCTCCTTCCGATTCTCTTGTCGTCCATCTGGCCCATAGTTTTGGCTATGGGCTTTTTCTTTTTATCAGATTAACTTACAAAAAATTTTAATTTATGTAACATCATCTAACCAACCCGAGGACAGACGCATCGGCGATCCCTTAAGATAGCCAAAAAATGGATTCCTTGGGGAGGGACCGTACAATGCGTCTGTTCAGGTTTGGAAAAACGCTGTGGCTGCTGGCGCTGTTGCTTGTGCTGCCGCTGGGTGTTCCTCCGGCCGGGCCGGCGGGGGCGGCGGATTCCGCTGTCGCTTCCGTCCCGGCACGCGTCTCGTTTGCGATTCCGGCGGTGACCGAGGAACAACAGGCGTCCGAACTTCCCAACATCCTTGTCATCGGCACGGGCGGCACCATTGCCGGTCAGTCGACGGACGAGACCAGTTTCCAGACCTATCGGGCGGGCTCGCTGCCGATCGGGGACATGGTGGCGGCGCTGCCGAATCTCGACCGGATCGCGGACGTGAACACCTTCCAGTTTGGCAACAAAGGCTCCGGCTCTTATACCATTCCCGATCTGTACGACCTGTCCCTGGCCGTCGACCAGGGTCTTCAATCTTACGACGGCGTCGTGGTGACCACGGGCACGGACACGATGGAGGAAATCGGCTATTTTCTGGATCTGACGATCCGCAGCCAAAAACCGGTGGTCATCACCGGGTCGATGCGCCCCTGGACCGTGATCGGCAGCGACGCGCCGGCCAACCTGTTCAACGCCATCAAGCTCGCCGCCAGCGGCAAGACGGCCCGGTTCGGCGTCGTGCTCATGCTCAACGACGAAATCCATTCCATTCGCGAAGTGACCAAAACGAACACGTACCGGCTGGATACCTTCCAGTCGCCCATGTTGGGCATTCTGGGCTACATTGACGAATCGCGCGTCCGCATCTACCGTGTGCCGGCACGGGCGCTGAAGCCGGACGATGAATGGGCGACGCCCTTTGATTTGCGGAAAATCACCAAAGACCAGCTGGCCAAAGTGGAGATCGTCTACTCGTACCAAGGCGCCGGAGGGGAAGCCATTCGGGCGTTTGTCGAAGCGGGCGCCAAAGGCATCGTCACCGCCGGCACCGGTGCGGGCGGCATTTCGGCGGCCATGCGCGAGGAACGGGACAAGGCCATTCAAAAAGGCGTCGTCTTCGTCTCCACTTCACGCACCGGGTCGGGCAGCGTGTACGGCAGCGGCGAAGGCATCCTGGCGGGCGACAACCTGAATCCCGCCCACGCGCGGATTCTCCTGCTGCTGATCCTCTCCTTCACCGACGATTTTGAAACGATCCAAGAGTGGTTCGCGAAATACGGCGTGCCGGAAGTGCCGGAGCGCCTGCCGCAGAAATCCGGTTCGTAACCTTTCGATTCCGGCTGTGCGATATTCCCCAACCCGAAACCGCCGACGTTCCGGTCGGCGGTTTTCTGGTTAACGCCATCTGCCAAAAATGGTATGCTTTCCGCAGAAGGAAAGGTTTGCACAGTCATCGGAGGTGCCGGGCGCTTGAAGTACCTGGAACGGGAACCGGTGTCCGCCATGCTGAAACCGCATGTCAAATGTGTGTGGACGCTGCGGCGGTCCTATCCGGGGGACGGCGCGGGGGAAGTGCTGTGGCCGGATCCGTGCAAGGAAATCCTTTTTCATCACGGACGGGTGTTTCGCGACCGGGGGGAGCTTTTGCCGGATTCCTGCGTGATGGGCACGCTGTCCGGTTACCGCAGGCTGGATGCGAGAGGGGATCTGGTGCTCTATGGCATTCGTTTGCAGCCATGGGGGCTCAGCCTGATCACCGACAGGCCGGTGCGGGCGTTCAACGACCGGTTTACGCCCCTCGCCGAACTGCTTGCAGACCGTGAGGCCTGTGAGGAGACGCGGGCGGATCGTCCGGCGCGGAAAGAGGACAGGGAACGCCCGACGCCCCGGATGCATCTTGAGCGCCTTGAGCGCCTGGAGCATCGCCTTGCCGCCGCGGATATGGATGAAGCCCAGTCCGAACTGGAATTGTTCCTCGAATCCCTGATCGACCCGTCCAGGGCAGACCTGGGATTGTGCGCCGTGCTGGGACGGTTGACAGACAGGCCTGAAACGTACACGGTGGCGGACGCCGCACGGGATCTGGGGGTTTCGCTCCGGCAACTGGAGCGGAGATGCCTGAAGGCAACCGGTCTCACGCCGAAACGCCTGCACAAGATCGCCCGTTTCAACCGGGTGCGGCTCCGCCTGCTTTGGCGGCCGGATCTGGACCTGCGCGACCTCATGGTGGAAGCCGGCTACTACGACTACTCCCATTTTTCCAAGGATTTTCACGAGTGTCTCGGGCTTGCCCCTGCGCGGTTTCAGGCATGGGCCGCGCGTCTTGCGTCGGATCACGGACCGCGGGATGTCGAGTTTTTACAAGACAATTCGGGCGAGAACCGGTATGATGCCGGATGAGGAGGGATCCCGCATGATCACCGGCATCCTGTCGGTATCCGTTTATGTCGGAGACCAGGCCGCGGCCCGCGCGTTCTGGGTGGACAAGCTCGGCTTTGAGGTGATCCGCGACATACCCATGGGGCCGGACGGCTCCTGGCTGGAGGTCGCTCCGCCCGGGGGAGGGACGAAACTGGTCCTCTATCCCCGCAAGTACATGAAAGGCTGGGAACGGATGCAGCCTTCCATCCTGTTCGAATGCGACGACATCCGGGAGACCTGCGCGCGCTTGAGAGAAAACGGCGTGGAGCTTATGGGCGAACCCATCGTCATGAAATGGGGGACGTTTGCGCAGTTTGCGGACACGGAAGGATACGTCCATTTTCTGAAGGAACGTCCGAACTCCGACGGACAGGATGTCCGTTAGGGGCGCGGGGTACCGTTGCCACGGTCGGTACCGCCGCCCAGGCTGGCCTCGCAGCCAGGTGCAGACGCGCCGGCATTGCCCTGCCGACAGGTCCGGCTCTCTGTACCGGCGCTGCGCCGGATCCGCGCCACCGCACAGACAGATTCGGACCAGCGCCGCGCCCTCACTTAAATGGCGCGCAAAAACCCGGGGAGGAATCGAAAAAGGATTTGAGGCCGCCAAAAAAGAATACTTTTCGACAATAGCGTCAAGGCGGAACGGCAACATCGGCAAAGGAGCGGTCGGCATGGCGGTCATCATTCCGGACCTTCTTCCCGAACAGATTGCCAACGACGGGGAACGCGCCTTCTACCAGGCGGCCCTCGGCTTGCCGGACGAGTATGTAGTGTTTTATTCCCGCCGTTATTACGAAGATCCCGAAGAAGAGAAGATTCGCGAGGCGGATTTCGTCATCGTGCGCCGGAACATCGGCTTTGTTGCGGTGGAAATCAAGGAAGGAACGGACATCCGCCACTTTGGAGGGCGTTGGCACACGGTCAAGGACGGCGGCTACATGCCTCTGGAAAAAGATCCTGTGGAACAGGCGCTCACGGCGATGTTCCGGCTGAGGCAGCAGTATCAGGAACTGACGGGGGGAACTTGGCCGGGAAAATACCGGTTTGCCATCTGTTTTCCGGAAACAAACCGGATCGAAGGACCCCTGCCCCCCGATCTGAAGCGGGAGAGCATCTGGACGGCCGAGGAAGTCGAAAACTTGTCCCATACCCTGGAACGCCTGCTCGGTGCCGGCCCCGGGGATCCCCGCCGGGTTTCCGCCGCGTCCGAAACGTTGATCGAGCGGGTCCTCGCCCCAAGATGCCGGATTTTCAGTACCCTGGAGGATCGCATTGCTTCTTTTCGCAAAAGGGCGGATCACAGCCTTACGGAAGAACAGCGGAGGATTCTGGAGGAAACGGAGGAAGACAGGCGCAAATTGTTTCTGGGGGCGGCCGGCACCGGCAAGACGTTCATCGCCATGGAGAAGGCCAGGCGTTGCGCGGCGCAGGGGAAGAAAGTGTTGCTGACCTGCTTCAACAAAAACCTGGTGCAATGGATGCGCGACAACATCACGCATCCTTCGGTCACGATCAACAACTTTCATGGATTCCTGACGGAGACGCTGATCAAGGCGGGTGTCCTCACGGAAAGCGAAGTGCGGGAGGATGAGGCGTTTTACGAACATGAATTGCCGGATTTGGCGTTCCAGCATTTTTCCGTATGGTCCGACGCCGAGAAATTCGACGCGATCATCGTCGACGAGGGGCAGGATTTCCGCGACCACTGGGTGACCTGCCTGGAAACGGCCCTTGTGCCGAACGGCGAGCTGTATATCTTCGCGGACCCCAATCAGAATCTTTTCGGCGGGGAACTGGAAAAGCTCCGGCAACGGTATGACCTTTCCAAGCATCGGCTCACCTTCAACCTGCGCAACGCGGACACGATCAACGAATGGCTCAGGCCTTTCGCCGGAGGGCAGGCGACACGTTCCCGCCTGACCGGCGGTGTTCCGGTGGTGCGTTTGTCTTTTCGGACGTCCGAAGAACAGAAACGCCTCCTGGAAAAGGAAATCGGCCGGCTGGTCAGCCAGGGACTTTCGCCGCAGCGCATCCTGATTCTCTCTCCATTCCGGCTGGAAAACAGCGGCCTGAAAGATGTGACCAGGCTCCGGGATTGGCCGATTGTCGATTTTGCGGCCAAGGAATACGGCATCCGCTATGCCACCATTCGATCGTTCAAGGGGCTTGAGGCGGACGCGGTGTTCCTGATCGACCTGAGGGAAAGCAAGGCGTGCACACCGGCGGACGTCTATGTGGGCGCTTCGCGGGCGAGATTTATCCTTTATGTGTTGCATCACGAAAGTTGGCAAGGCTGTGCCGGAGCGTGAGGGTTCATGATCCCGGAAGCGCCATGCAAAGCCTCCCCTCTTCAGCGGGATCTTCCGCCCGTCCGCCACGCCGAGTCTGAACCGCAAAAAGTTTAATTTTGGATGCGGCGGGTTATCAATATAGTATGCCAACGGCAAAAACGAAGAAGAAACCGGCGCGGGAAAAATTCAACCAACACATTTGAAAAAACTTGACCCGTTCCGTGTGCTTCAGTTCACAGGCAGGCGGCGTCGGACAAGGTATAATAAAAAACAAAAGATCCCGGAAAAAGGAGGAGCGGCATGGCAAGAACAAAGACGTCCGCCCGGACGCTGTCCGAGATTCTCAACGCGCAGGTCGCCAACTGGGCCGTGCTTTATTTCAAGCTTCACAGCTATCACTGGTATGTGAAGGGCGACAAATTCTTCGAATTGCACGAGAAATTCGAGCAGCTGTACAACGAGGCGGCGGAACACATCGACGTGCTGGCGGAGAGGCTTCTGGCCCTTCAGGGAAAACCGGCGAGCACCATGCGGGATTTCCTGAAGCTGGCCTCCGTGGCGGAAGCCTCCGGCGACGAAACGGCGGATCAGATGGTGGAAGCCATTCTGCGGGATTTTGCCGCCATGAAGGAGGAACTCAAGGAAGGCATCCGTCTGGCCGAAAGCCAGGACGACACGTCCACCGCGGACATGCTGACCGACATCCGGACCAGTCTGGAGAAGCACATCTGGATGCTGTCCGCCTACCTGGGCAGGTAATCGGCGGCCGGCGCCGTCGGACCGCATCCGTCCCGCAAAAACGGGGGAAGACGACCGCAGGATCGTCGGCCCCCGTTTTTTTGCGTACCGCAGACGAACTCCGGTTTGCTTGATCCTTCATCCGCAGGACTTAGGGATGTCATCAAAGATTCGGGTGAAAATGCGCATGGACGTACCGAACGGCGAAATCGCGGAAACGGCGTGCGGCGAGGGACAGGTAGCGTTTGGCCGGCCAGACGAGGTGGAACGTCCGTTTGAAGGCCGCGTCCCGGATCGGAACGAGGATGAGCGGGTATTCCTCGTCGCTTTTGCAGGCGGGAAGCAGGGCGACGCCGAGCCCGGCGCGGACAAGGGCGCGAACGGCGGACGTTTCGTCCACTTCGCACACGATGCGCGGCGTGAGCCCTGCCCGGCGGCACAGATCGTCGACAAGACCGCGGAACTGGTAGCCTGTTTTCAAGGCGACGAAAGGTTCTTCGGCGGCCTCGGCAAGGTCGATGCGCGGGCGATCCGCCAGCCGGTGTCCGGGAGGCACGGCCAGGTAGATGGTTTCGTGCAGCAGCGGCAGGCTCTCCACGCCCGGGTCCTCGATCTTCGGCGTCGTGTAGGCATAATCGATGTCGCCGTTGCGCAGGAGTTCGGGCACCTGTTCGGGCGTCGTCTGCGTCACCCGGATCGTGACGTCGGGATGTTCACGGCGGAACGCCCCGAGCAGGTCGGCGAACCGGTTCATCGTCACCGTCGCCAGGTGGATCGTGCCTTTTTCCGCCCCCGCCATGTCGGCTACTTCCTGTTTCGCCTGTTCCAGGAGATTCAGGGCCCGGTCCACCTTGTCCAGGAAGGCTTCGCCGTACCGGTTGAGCCGGATGCGCCGTCCCTGGCGGTCGAACAGGGGGACGCCCAGCTCCCGTTCCAGTCTGGCAATGGTTTTGCTGAGGGCCGGCTGGGCCACGTTCAACACCTCGGCCGCCATGGTCATATGCTGCAGTCTGGCCACGGTGCGGAAGTAGTGGAGTTGCAGCAGGTCCATGATGGGTCATCGCCCGCCTTTGGGCATCTTTTTTTGAGGGTGATTCTTTTATAACTTAAACATTATAAATTACATGAAAAATATATATTTTACTTTATGAAAAATCAACCGTACGATCATCGTAAGAGGTGAGTCCCGTGAACAGACGGCGGGAAACGATGATCGTTCGGCTGCTGTGCTGCGCCCTGCCCTTCTCCGTGCTGAACGTGACCATGTTCAACGTGGCGGTTCCGGACCTGGCGCGGGTGTTCGGCGTGAGCCCGGCGAGCATGGGATGGACCGTGACCGGGTTTGCCGTGTTCTATTCGATCGGATCGCTGATGTACGGAAAACTCGCGGACCGGTACGAGGTGCGGAAGCTGTTCGTGTTCGGGGCGGCGGTGTTCGGCTGCGGATCGCTCCTCGGCATTGCGGCGGACTCGTTTCCGATGCTGCTGGCCGCGCGCATGGTTCAGGCGGTCGGAGCTTCGTGTTTTCCCACCATGGCCACTTTGATTCCGGCGCGGTTCGTTCCGGAAGAACGACGCGGCAAAGCCCTCGGCACGGTGGCCGCGACGCTTTCCGTTTCCGGAGGCGTCGGACCGCTCGTGGGCGGGTGGATCGTGGAGTGGCTGCATTGGAAGGCGCTGTTTCTGGTTTCCCTCGGCGTGTGGGGCGTCGTGCCGTTTTTGGCGAAGTGGCTGCCCGGGGAACGGGAAGAAGGCGGGCTCAAGGCGAACGCCGGCAGGCCGGATGCGATCGGCGCCGGCCTCATCGGGGCGGGCGCCGCCTGCCTCATGCTGGCCGTCACGAGGGCGGACTGGCGGCTTCTCGCGGGCGCGGCCGTGCTGCTCGGGCTCTTTCTCCTGCGGCAGAAAGCGGCGGCGAATCCGTTCATTCCGCGGGGGCTGTTTGGCCGCCGGAGCTACCGGTTCGGGCTGACGATGGGCGTGCTGGCGTCCGCGGCCAACATCGGCGTCACGCTGCTGTCGCCGCTGGCGCTCAGCCGGGTGTACGGATTCGACGCCGGGATGATCGGGCTGCTCATGTTTCCGGGCGCCTTTTGCGCCGCGCTTTTGGGCCGGCATGGCGGCAAGCTGGCCGACCGCAAGGGCACCCGCCTTGCCATCACGCTGGCGATGGGGCTGCTCGGGACCGGTTTGCTGTCGCTCTTCGGCACCGTCGGCCTGGGCGGCCAGTCCGGCCTGTGGCCCTGGGCCGTGGCGACCTGCCTGATCGCGGCCAACACCGGCTCGAACTTCATGCAATCCGCCCTGGCCAAACGGGTCTCCGCCGCGCTCCCGTCCGGATCGACCGGCGTCGGCATGGGCGTGTTCGGCCTCACCAACTTCCTGTCGGTCGGCGTCGCCGGATCCGTGGTCACCAAGCTGGCCGAGACGGCGGAGGCGACAGCGGCTCCAGCCCTGGCGTTCGGTTTGATGTTGCGATGCCGCTGCTCGTTTTCGGGGTGTTGCACGGCGAAGAACGGTCGGGGCGCAAACGGTAGTCTGGGCCCGTTTGCGGACAAGTGTCACCGGGCCGTTCCAGGCGGACGGCTCTTGACCGCAACAGACCGGGGGCCCGAAGGAACCCCCGGTCTGTCATAACCGGCGCTCGGCCGGCTGCAATTCTTTCGTCCCGCATTGGATCCTCAGGTGAGGGATGGTTGGTTGCGTGCATTTCCTCAGCGGGTGATCCAACCGGCGTCGACGACCAGTTCCTCGCCCGTCACAAATCGCGATTCGTCGGACGCCAGATAGAGGTAAGCGTAGGCGATGTCCATCGGATCGCCGGCGTGCGGCGGAAGCGGCGCGAAATTCTTGATGTAATCCACCATGGCCTCGTAGGACTCGAATCCGGCATCTTTCACCATGCCGGTGTAAATTCCGCCAGGATGGACGGAATTGACCCGGATCTTGTCTTTGGCGAACCACTGGGCCGCATGCTTCGTGAGCGAACGGACCGCGCCCTTGGAAGCGCTGTACGCCGCGCCGCCGCCGTCGGGGGGGCCGCCCATGATTCCCGCGATGGAGGACGTGTTGATGATGGATCCGCCGCCGTTCCGCTGCATATGGGGAATGACGGCTTTCATGCCCAGCCACACGCCGGTGGTGTTGACCGCGAGGACTTTGTTCCACGTATCCAGGTCGGTTTCCAGAATCCCCTTCGGAATGAAAATGCCCGCGTTGTTCACCAGGACGTCGATTTTTCCGTACTTCGCGATGGCCTGATCCACGACGTTTTGCCACGACTCCGGAGACGTCACGTCCAGTTTCAGGGCGATCGCGTCCCCGCCGCTTTCGTTGATGGCCTTGACGGTTTCTTCCAGAGGTTCCAAAGCAATGTCCGTCGCGACGACCTTGGCACCTTCCTGGGCGAACAATTTGGCCGCCGCCCGGCCCATGCCGCTGGCCGCACCGGTGATGATGGCCACTTTACCCGAGAGTCTTCCCATAGTCGTCCCTCCGTTTTTTTATTGTTGTCGCGGATGGTGCGGATCGGAAACAGGAATTGGATCGCCCGTCGCCGGCAGCACCTCCTTTCGCTTTTTCACGATGTCGGGATGAATTTTGAAGATTTTTTCTGCAAACGCCTTGAAAAATTCATCATTGGCTTATGTTTGCGCTTTCATCAGGGTTTATAATTAGTGCAAGGCGACCGGCAAAAACGCTTCAATCCGCAAACGGAACGCGAATTGTGCAATAATGTACAACCGTGTCCGGGAGTGTTGAAAAGTTTGCGAAAATTTCAAAAAGGGGGGGCGGGCGGTGTGATGCACGTCACGGCGCAAAGCGTTCAAACGGTGGACCGGAGAGTGAGGAAAACAAAACAGGCGTTGGTCAGGGCGCTGCTCGCGCTGATGGACAAGCGGCATTTCAGGGAAATCACCATCGCGGATATCGTTCGGGAAGCCGACGTGAACCGGGGGACTTTCTACAGGTACTATCGGCATAAAGAAGAATTGCTGGAAGACGCCATCGATACCGTCATCAAGGATCTGATCGAGGCTTTCCGGGAGCCCTACAAAAACTGCGACACGTTCACGCCCCGCGACATCACGGCCTCGTCCATCAAAATCTTCGACCATGTCGCCCAATACGCCAATTTTTATACCCTCATCGCAAAATCCCACACGTTGCCGGTGCTGTACGAACGGATTTACGACCAATTGAAAAAGCTGTATATGCATGACTTCACCATCTGCGATTCGGACGCGAAGATCGACAAGGAAATATACGCGAGTTACCAGGCCAACGCCGTCATCGGCATGATCCTGGACTGGATCCGGGGCGGCTTTCGGCATTCGCCGAGCTATATGGCGGAACAGCTGCAGCTTATCCTGCATTTTGAGTGGTGCAAGGCGGTGTACAGGACAAACCGGAATCCCGATCACCGGCGGTGAAGGCATCCATCGGGACGCTCATGAACTTTTTGCGTGAGGGTCCAAATATCGAACCGCTGTCATGATCAAAGCGGCTTCAAGCCGTGGCCGTCCACGGTTCGAAGCCGCTTTTTCATGGGCGCAACGGATTCGTCAAAGCCAGCAGTCATCCGTTTCGCTGTAATGGGAACCAAAGAAGAATTCGAGAAATTCCGCCAGAACCTCGGATTTTGAGTCTGCGTGCCACGCCAGCGACACCTGCAGCGACAGATCAACGCCGTCGAGAGGTTTTAGCGTCAGTCCGTGGACGGGCCGGTAAGGCGACGGGGTCAGCGTGACGCCCATTCCCCCGATGACCAGGAGCATGACGGTATGGAGATCCTGCGCTTCCATTATCCTGCGCGGCGTCAGGCCGGCATGCCGGAACAAGCCCATGATCGTGTCGTAATATATGGGCCCGGCCGATTGCGGCGTAATGATGAAGGTCTCATCCTTCAGATCGTGGACGGAAATGGACGGCTTGGCGGTCAGGGGATGGTCCGCCGGCAAGGCCGCCATGAAAGGAATGCGGATCAAGGGGCGGGTGCGAATCTTGTCGCTGTAAACGGGGATCGTCACGACGCCGATGTCGATCTGGTTTTCGTGCAAGGCTTTGATCTGCATGGTGGAGTTCATTTGCTTGAGGATGATGCCGACATGCGGATAGCGGGATTGATAGGACTTGAGCGTCGGAAGGAGATCGACCACGGTTCCGCTGAAGCCGATGCGCAGCTCTCCTTCCCGCCCCATGGAAGTGAGCAGGGCGCCAATCCGCGTTTGCTCCACCCGATCGAGAATCTCGTAGGCGCGGGGAAGAAGCCATTTGCCCGCCGGGGTGAGTTCGACCTGTCGGCTGGTGCGGTGGAACAGCCGGGCTCCGATTTCCTCTTCGAGCTCCGGGAACCCTTCAGGATTTTCGACCACGTTGCCCAATACGCCCATTTTTATACCCTCATCGCGAAATCCCACACCCTGCCGGCGCTTTACGAACGGAATTATCACCAGCTGAAAGAGCTGTATCGCCTATCCCGGAATGGAGTTTAACCATCGCTAATCCGGGTTTGCTCCTCACGATCAAAAATTTTGCGTGAGGGGAAGAGGTCATTGATCCTCGGGGTTAATTCGGCCTGACAGCTGGTGCGATGGAATAGCTTCGATTTCCTGTTAAAACTTCAAGATTTGTCGGCTGACTTCTGTTCAATACGCAATTTTTCGTCTTGGTTTTTTTATGGTTAGTCAATGCATGTCAATGTCGAAAAGAAGGGGAGAGTTTATCGTTTTCTTTTTTTGATACGAACCGATGAAAGATCTTCTAGGGCGAGGGGCAGAAAACGGAGGATGAATTTAAAAGTCAATCGAGCAGTTATTGCTTCAGCGGCTATAGCCTCAACTTAGGGTCAAACGTCCACGGCTTCTTCTTCCTCTATCGAATCACTAAAGCAGGGATATTCGTTCCAAAATCTTCCGTCCAGCAATCGTCCTGTACGGTGTTTTTGTACGCCTCCCCACTGTTTGAAGAAAAATGCCACACCCTTTTGGACGCATTGGTCTCTAATTGCCCGCACCCATTCCGGTCTCATTGGGCGTGCACCAGGACCGCTTTCACCTCCGACGATCACCCAGTGAATTCCTGTCAAGTCCAGATCGGGCAGAGGACCGATCAACGGCTCGATCGAAAGGAAACGGACTTGTGCGGGCACTTGCCTAAGATGTTCTATTCTATGCAAAACCCGACTGTCTTCCACGCTAACGCCCTGCCAAACATTTCGTGGCCAAGGCAATCTTTCAGAAAGCTCCAAAAGACGGTCTGAGCGTTTTGTGAGAATCTGAAATGTGTGCCAATGCGCTTTTTCCATGGTGTGAAAGACCGCCTCAATGAAATCAAAAGGAATGTCTTTGTGAAACAAGTCCGACATGGAATTGACAAAAATTTTGCGAGGTGTTTTCCAAGTTAAGGGAAGATTGAGCAAATCATAATGCAACGTCAATGCAAATCCATTCTGATAACGAGAATTGCCCATGGCATGAAGACGTTCAGCCATTCGTGCGGCATAGCAATTGCGGCATCCTTCCGAAATCTTTGTGCATCCTGTTACAGGGTTCCAAGTGGCTTCGGTCCATTCAATGTTTGAAACGGTAGCCATAATGATACCTCCTTTCGATATGAGTGTAACATAGATGGGTATAAAGGGGAACGTTTGTTCGAGAAAATATCAAAATAATTTCAACTGGGGACTCTGATGTTCAAACACATGATCCATAATTTTTTTGCCGACCGGATGTTTTCCGACCCAAATTAAGTAATACAGCAATCTTCCGGAATCACTTTTGAATATGTCGGATTTTAAAACATACGGATAACCAAGGGCGGTAAGACGATCTGTATACAGTTTTAAAAGATCTCTTCTAACATAAGTTCTGTGTCTTCCATGGTACAATTTTTCCCATTCATTTGTCCCAAAAACTGCATTTAGTCGTTCTCGAGCCCATTCCTGCAATTGTCCGCTTGTTGGCAGTAATCTTAAAATTGCCATTCTCAGCGGAAACAGAATTAAGAGTTCAGTTTTCCACCTGGAAAGAACTTCGATAGTTTTCCAACGCAATTGTAACGCGGAAGGATCAAGAAAAACAAATGTCGGTGCACTTGGATGAATCTTGCTTAAGATTGATGGCATCAGTTCGTTACAGTCGCCGATTAAGACGGAAGCTTTGTTATCGGCATTATGATCGTGGATCAATGATCGAAGTCTTTCTGCTCGTCTTGAGTTCTTTTCAATGAAAAACATGTGTGTAAATTCATCTGAATGTTTCAAAGCGATAGCTGCGGACCCCGGCACCCTTTGTTCAGTTTTTTTATTGATCCACATTCCTTGTCCCGCAAAACCATCTATATAATCCTAAATTTCGAAAGCCCATTGTTTCGGTAAAATCACGAGATGTTAGCGCATAACACCCTGTAAATAACAGGGAAGTTCCCAGCCAGACAAAAGACGAAATGAAGATCGTCGGGCGCATCAACAATTCTCTGGTCGCGATTTCC
>ERZ795042.883-NODE-883-length-21435-cov-23.905847_pt1 | contig 21435 bp, 24 predicted proteins | sample MGYA00375126_ERZ795042 | MGnify/ENA primary metagenome ERZ795042 (study PRJEB30171, sample SAMN05518105) | compost metagenome | isolation source: Feedstock adapted compost from Newby Island compost facility, Milpitas, CA | place: USA:Newby Island compost facility...
CTCTACGTCGAGGCGACGATGATGCCGGCGAAGGAGGAGCGGCTCATCCTCACCGGCCAGCTCGGAGACGTGATGCGGGAGTCCGCGCAGGCCGCGCTCTCCTTCCTCCGCTCGGAGGGGCCGCGGTTCGGCATCGATCCGGCGGTGTTCGAGGGGAAGGCGGTGCACATCCACGTACCCGCCGGTGCGATCCCGAAGGACGGACCTTCGGCGGGCGTGACGATGGTCACCGCCCTCGCCTCCCTCGCGCTCCAGAAGCCGGTACGCCCGGGCGTGGCGATGACGGGCGAGATCACCCTGCGCGGAAAGGTGCTGCCGGTGGGCGGCATCAAGGAGAAGGTCCTCGCCGCCCACCGGGCCGGGCTGCGGACGGTCATCCTCCCGAAGCGGAACGAACGGGACGTGCTCGAGGACGTGCCCGAGCACCTGCGGGAGGAGATGAACTTCGTGTACGTCGACACGATCGACGAGGTGCTCGAAGCCGCCCTCGGGGTGGTCCCCGCCGCCGCTGGCACCGCCTAGGCCGCGCAGCCGGGGTCAGAACCACCCCTCGCGCACGTACGCCTCGCTCCAGAGCGCGACGCAGAGGATGACCGCCTTCAGCCACGCCTGGTACATCCGCTCGAGGTGTTCGCTGTCGCGCGCTCCCTGGGCGAGGAAGGGACGCACCGTGGCCGTGATCGGGGAGATGAGCGCCACCACGTAGCGGAAGTGGACGACCTCCGGCGCGCCCTCGACGCCGTCCGTCCGGTTCTTCGCGGCGGCGTGGCGGCGGCCGATCTCCGCCTGGTACGCCCGCCAGGCCGGTCCGTAGTCAGCCGAGAGCACGTCGCGCACCCACTGGCCGAACCGCGCTCGAACCCGCGCCAGGTACTCCTCGTGCGGGCCCTGCGGCGTCGAGAAGTAGTGGAGGAGGAACGGGTGGGAGCCCACGAAGCCGTACCACACGTCGAGCAGCTCCTCGATGCGCGGCTCGAGGATCTCGCGCGCCTCTCGTAGCGCTGCACGGTCCTCGTCGCTGAAGAGCGCTGCCTGGCACAGCTGTTCGAAGGCCCGGTCGTCCAACGTCGAAGGCGGGAGCGAGGGATCGCCCATCCGGTATCCGGGAATCGCGGTCTGCACGGCTGCCCTCCGCAGAATAAGTAGGACTCCTACATACCTGCCCCGCGCCCGGCTTGTCAACCGCGGGCCGAACGGCCCACGGAGCGACCGCAGGTCGTCCGTAGCGGCCCCGTCGGGCACGCGGTATCGTGGCACCCGTGGAGCAAGGGAACGTCCGCGTCGACGTCTTCTCCGTTCTCACGCGGCTCGCGCGCGCCATCGATGCCGTCGACCGGGCGGAGCTGCAGCCCCTGGATCTGACCCCGGCGCAGGGGGAGACGCTCCGCTTCATCGCGGAGACGCGGCCGGACATGGCAACGGTAACCTGGCTCGCCCGGACGCTCGGCGTCCGGCACGCGACGGCGATCGGCATCCTCGAGCCGCTCGTCGAGCGGGGCCTCGTGGAGCGCCGCCCGCATCCCTTCGACGGGAGACAGACGGTGCTCGCCCTCACCGAGGCGGGCCGCGAACTGGCGGATCAGGTTGCCGCGAGCCGCAGCGAGCTCGAGCAGCTTCTGGCGCGCTGCGCGCCGGCCGAACGGGCGGCGATCGAGACCGGGCTCAGGGCCCTCGTTCGCGCCATGGTCGAGTCGGGACGCCTCGTCGTCTCCGCTCCCTGCGCTGGCTGCCGGCACTTCCAGCCGAACGCGTACGGGCCCGGACGGCATCGCTGCACCCTCATCCACCGTGAGCTCTCCGACGAGGAGAGCAAGCTGAAGTGCCCGGAGCACGTGGGCGCCTGAAGGGATGGGAGAGGGAGCCGCGAGTGCCCCGGGCTTCGGCTACTTCGACCACGATGCCGACATCGGCATCGAAGGGCGGGGTCGGAGCATCGAGGAGGCGTTCGTCGAGGCGGCGCGGGCGATGTTCTCCCTCCCGTACGACCTCTCGAAGGCGCGGCCCGAGCGCCGGGTGGAGTTCGAGTTCGAGGAAGAGGACCCCGAGCTGGCGCTCGTCGAGTGGCTGAACGCCGCCCTCGCGGCCTCGCGGGTGGAGGAGCTCGTCCCGGCCGAGTTCGAGCTCCGGCGCGACGGAAACCGCTGGCGCGGCGCCATCATCGGCTCGCCCATCTCGGACGACATCGACCGGGGCACGGAAGTGAAAGGAGCGACCCTGACGGAGCTGGCCGTCCGGCGCGAGAATGGTACGTGGACGGCGCGCTGCGTGGTGGACGTCTAGGGGAGCGAGGATGCAGCTGAAGGGACTGGTCGCACTGGACGAATACCGGTGGCAGATCCCGCCCGAGGGCGGAAGGCGGGTCCCGGTCATCATCTTCGGCAGCCGGCGGCTCCTCGAGGAGATGGACGAGAAGGTCGCCGAGCAGGCCTCGAACGTCGCCCGCCTGCCCGGGATCGTCTACGCCTCGATGGCGATGCCGGACGCGCACTGGGGGTACGGCTTCCCCATCGGCGGTGTCGCAGCGTTCGACCCAGACGAGGGCGGCATCATCTCCGCGGGCGGGGTCGGGTTCGACATCTCCTGCGGCGTCCGCTGCCTGCGCACGGACCTCACCGTCGACGACGTGCGGCCGCGGGCCCGGGAGCTCGCCGACCTCCTGTACCAGAACGTGCCCGCGGGAGTCGGCGTGGAGGGTAAGCTGAAGCTCACCCCGCGCGAGCTGGATGAGGTGCTCGCCGGCGGCGCCCAGTGGGCGGTCGAGCAGGGGTACGGGGTGCCGGAGGACCTCGAGTACGTCGAGGAGCGCGGCCGGATGGCGGGCGCCGTGCCGGAGAACGTCTCGGAGACGGCGAAGAAGCGGCAGCGGGGCGAGATGGGGACGCTCGGCTCCGGCAACCACTACTGCGAGGTGCAGTGGGTCGAGCGCATCTACCACCGTCGGGCGGCGGAAGCGTTCGGTCTCTCCGAAGGCCAGGTCGTCGTCTCCATCCACTGCGGATCGCGTGGGCTCGGCCACCAGATCGGCACGGACTACCTCGTGCTGCTGGCGAAGGCCGCCGCGCGGGAGGGCATCCCTCTTCCGGAGCGGGAGCTCGCCTGCGCGCCGGTGAATTCGCCCGAGGGCCAGAAGTACATCGGCGCGATGCGCGCCGGCATCAACTGCGCGCTCGCGAACCGGCAGATCATCACCCACCTGGTGCGGCAGACGCTGCGCGCCCTCTTCCCCCGCGCGACGGTGGAGACGATGTACGACGTCTCCCACAACACCTGCAAGCTCGAGGAGCACCGGGTGGACGGACGCGTCCGGAAGCTCTGGATCCACCGGAAAGGCGCCACGCGCTCCTTCGGCCCCGGCCACCCCGAGCTCCCGGAGCGGTACCGGGACGTCGGGCAGCCGGTGATCATCGGCGGAAGCATGGGAACCGCGTCGTACATCCTCGTCGGAACGAGCGAGTCGGAGTCCCGCGCCTTCTCCTCCGCCTCCCACGGCGCGGGCCGCTCGCTGAGCCGGAACCAGGCCACGAAGCGGTGGGACGGGCGGCAGCTTATCAAGGAGTTGGAAGCGAGGGGAATCTACGTCCGCTCCCGCGGGATGCGCGGCGTGGCCGAGGAAGCGCCCGGGGCGTACAAAGACGTCGACGAGGTGGCACGCTCCACCGAGGGCGCCCGGCTCGCCGACCGGGTCGCTCGCCTGCTCCCGCTTGCCTGTGTGAAGGGGTGATCGGGCGCCGAGGCGGAGAGGCATGGCCTGAAACCCGGGAGGGGCTCATCACGCTCCAGTCCGAAGTGGGGGGCGGCTTCCCCGAACCGTGGACCCCCGGCAGCGTCGAGGAGCTCACCGTCGGCGCTTGCTTCGTCTGCTTCGGCCGCGGCGGAAGCGGGCCGGGGCGAGCAGGCGATCCGGGGTGGGCTGCCGCCGTGCTCTGGCGAGCGGAGGCAGGTCCGGTCGCGTGGGCGGTGATGCGCGGCGCGGCTGGAGCGGCCTACGAGCCCGGGCTGCTCGCGCTACGTGAGGGGCCGCTGCTCGCGCGGGCCCTGGACGCCCTGCCGCAGCGGCCCGACGTGCTCCTCGTGAACGGGACCGGGCGCGACCACCCGCGACGGTTCGGCCTCGCCTGCCACCTCGGCTGGGCCTTGGGGATCCCGAGCATCGGCGTCACGCATCGGCCGCTGCTGGCCGTGGGAGCGTGGCCGCCGGACGAGCGCGGCGCGCGCTCGCCGCTCATCCTCGAGGGCGAGACCGTCGGCTACTGGGTCCGCACGCGCCGAGGTTCGCGGCCGCTCGCTGCCCATGCCGGCTGGCGCACGTCACCCAGCCTGGCGGCGGAGTTCGTCCTGCGCTGGTCGCGGCGACGAACTCCGGAGCCGCTACGGATCGCGCGGATGCTCGCGCGCTCGGCCCGGGCGGAGGACGTTCCCCGTTAACCCCAGTTCGCCGACTCCATCCTCGTGGCAGGCAGCTGGTCATCCGGCGCGAGCGGCGGGACGGAGATGTTCGCCACGACGGCGTACTCTCCGACCGGGCGGGCAGCGTGGACGGTTCCCGGCTTCACCTCGAGCGTCTCGTACGGCTCGAGCACCGTCTCTTCGCCATCACGCTCGATGGCCACCCTCCCTTCGATGGCAACGTACACCTGCGCGGAGCGATGGTGGACGTGGCGCTGCACGCTCCCTTCGCCGCGGAGGAGACGGAGGACGCGGACGCTCATCGCATCGCCGCTGAAGTCCTGCAGCAGCTCGTACTGACCGACGGGCTCGATCCGTTGCACGGAGACCTCCTGCGCTCGGGGCGAATCTCACCGGTCCATGGTACGCTGCCGCACCGTGGTGACGCCTCGATACGAGCTGGTCGACCGCCTCGGCGTCGCGAACTGGATCTTCTATCCGCGGCGGGAGCACACGCCCGCTCCGGAGGGCGCGGAAGACCACATCGTGCCCGTTCCGGGAGCGCGGCTCGTCTGCCGCCTCTACGTGCACGGGAACGACCTTCCCACCGTCCTGTACTTCCACGGGAACGGCGAGGTGGTGAGCGATCACGACGCCGTGGCGCCGCTCTTCGCCCGATGCGGCGCGAACCTGTTCGTCGCGGAGTACCGAGGTTACGGGGCGAGTGACGGCACGCCGGCGTTCGCGACCCTCTTCTCCGACGCCCACGCCGTGCTCGTCTACCTGCGAGCGCACCTCGAACGGCGCGGCTTCCCTGCCCGGGTGGTGGTGTTCGGGAGGAGCTTGGGCGGCTTCCCGGCCTGCGAGCTGGCGGCCGCGGCGCCCGACCTCCGAGGGCTCATCCTCGAGAGTGCCGCCGTGAACTTGCGGAGGCTCGTCGCCCGGGCTGCCGGCCCGGGGCGGGACGGAGAGCTGGATGAGCTCGTCCGTGGCCACGAAGCTCGGCTGCGAGCGATCCGCGTGCCGACGCTCTGGATCCACGGGGAGCGGGACGAGCTCATCCCGCTCGAGTCCGCGGCGGAGGCCTTCGAGCGCATCGGTTCGAGCGAGAAGGAGTTCGTCCTCATCCCGGGAGCTGGACATAACGACATCCTCTGGCGAGGGCTAGAGAGGTACGTCGGCGCGGTCAGCGAGTTCATCGCCCGGTACGGGTGAGCGTCACTCCTCGAGCCAGCGAGCCTGCCACCCCTCTTCCGGCTGCGCTTCGGCGAACGGCCACCGCTCTCCCCAGCGCTCGAGGAAGGTGACGTCTCGGACCGGCTTCCGGCGGACGGGTCCGTGGCGGTCTGTGGGATATCCGAGCGGGAGGAGGCAGTAGATCTCGTTGCTCTCCGGGATCCCGAGCAGCTCGTGCAGCTCCTCCCGGTGCAGGAGCGGGAGGTTGAAGATCGAGCCGCCCAGCCCGAGGGCACGGGCCGCGAGCAGCAGGTTCTGGACCGCCGGGAAGATGCTCCCGCCGGGGGTTGAGTGCCGGCCCTTCAGGCCGCAGACGACGATGATGACCGGCACGCTCCCGAGGTGGTGGGAGAGGTGCTCGACCGACCTCACGGACAATCGCTGCGAGCGGGGGAGCGCGTCGATGTCGGGGAAGCGCGCCGCGTACCGCTCCCACGCCTCGAGTGCCCACTCCTGCAGCCGCTGCTTCACCGCAGGGTCGCGGACGATGAGGAAGCGCCAGTCCTGCAGGTTCTGGCCGGAAGGCGCTCGGATGGCCGCATCGAGGAGCTGGAAGAGCACCTCATCGGGGACAGGATCCGGCTTGAAGCGGCGGAGGGCTCGGGTGGTGTACACCACTTCGAAGAAGCCCGGCTGCCCCGCCTCGGTCGTCACGCGGCCTCACCCAACCTGCTGACTCGCCCGCGACTCGACGAGCTCCTTCGCGGCCGCGGCGATGGCCCGCGCGTCGATGCCGGCGGCGGCCAGCAGCTCCTCGGGCGTTCCCGATCCCGGCATCTCCCGCACGGCGAGGTGCCGAACGGCTGGGTGCGGATCGAGCTCGGCGAGGACCTCGAGCACGGCTTCTCCCAGCCCTCCCTCGGGCCAGTGGTCCTCGGCGATCACCACGTTCGGCACCTCACGTGCAGCGCGCTGCAGCCCTTCCCGGTCGATCGGCTTCACGGAGTACAGGTCGATGACGCGGGCAGAGATCCCCTCCGCCGCGAGCAGGTCGGCGGCCCGCAGCGCTTCGTGAACGGTGATGCCGGCGCCGATGAGGAGCACCTCGTCGCGTTCGCTCGAACGGAGAACGGTGCTCCCGCCGATGCGGAACTCGGTGTCGGGCTCGTAGATCACCGCCGTGGCGGCGCGGGTCGTGCGCAGGTACCGGATGCCTCGGGCTGCCGCCATCAGCTGGACGAGGGCGGCGGTCTGGTTCGCGTCGCACGGGTAGAGCACCGTGCTTCCGTACACGGCGCGGAACATCGCGAGGTCTTCGAGTCCCATTTGCGAGGGGCCGTCCTGTCCGATCGAGACGCCGGCGTGGGAGCCGACGACGGCGAGGTTCGCCCGACTGACGGCGGCCATGCGGATGAAGTCGTACGCGCGGCTGAGGAAGGCGGCGAAGGAGGAGGCAAATGGCACCCAGCCGCGGGTCTGCATGCCCACCGCCGCCGCGATCATCTGCTGCTCGGCGATGTGCACCTCGAAGAACCGGTCCGGGTGCGCGGCCTCGAAGAGCTCGGCGTACGTCGAGTTCTTCACCTCCGCGTCGAGGGCGACGATGCGCGGGTCGGCGCTCCCGAGCGCCGCGAGGGCGGCGCCGTACGCGTACCGCGTCGCGACCCGCTGGCCGAGGCTCCAGCGCGGGAGCGCAGGAGCCTCGCCGCGCGGCAGCGTGCGGGCGGTCTCCGGCGGCGGCGCGACCCGCACGCGCAAGTTCCGGACGCCGCCGAGGAGGGCGATCGCCTCTTCGGCCCGCTCGAGCGACTTGCCGTGGGCTCCGTTCTGGTTCTCGACCCACGGAACTCCCTTCCCCTTCACCGTTCGGGCGATGACGACGCTCGGCCGTCCCTTCGTCTCCGCAGCCTCGGCGTACGCCCGGTCCACCGCCTCGACGTCGTGGCCGTCGACCTCGATAGCATGCCATCCGAACGCACGGAACCGCTCGGCGAAGGCGGCGGTGTTCCAGCCGTACATCGTCTCGCCCGCCTGGCCGAGCCGGTTGACGTCGATGATCGCCACGAGGTTGTCGAGCCCCCAGTACGCGGCGTGTTCGACCGCCTCCCACATCGACCCCTCGGCCATCTCCGAGTCGCCGCAGAGCACCCAGACGCGGTACGGGAGCCGGTCGAGCCGCTTGCCGGCGAGGGCGATGCCGACGCCGATCGGAAGTCCCTGCCCCAAGGAGCCGGTGGCTACCTTCACCCAAGGGAGGACGGGCGTGGGGTGTCCTTCCAGCCGGCTCCCGAGCCGCCGGTAGGTGAGGAACTCCTCCTCGTCGATGGCGCCGACCGCGCGGAACATCGCGTAGAGGAGCGGGGAGGCGTGGCCCTTCGAGAAGATCAGCTCGTCGTTCGCCGGATGGTCGGGACGGTCGAAGTCGTACCGGAGGTGGCGGGCGAGGAGCACCGCCATGAGCTCCGCCGCGGACATCGAAGAGGTCGGGTGGCCCGAACCCGCCCGAGCGGTGAGGCGGATGGCATCGACCCGGAACTGCTGGGCGAGTTCCCGGAGGAACGAGGTATCGACGGCCACGGCGGCTCCCCAAAGTTCGGTTCGCGTTTGCTCCGGAGCGTTCAGCCCCCACGGGCGCTCCGGCGCGTCCACCATGATAGGCGCAGCCGCCGGTTCGAACGACTTCCGCGGGAGCGGCGCCGGCCCCGTCAGAAGGCGCGGCTGTCCCAGAGCACGTCCCCCCGGCCCGAGAGCTTCGCCTGGTACCGGGCTGCGACGAAGAGGAAGTCGCCGAGCCGGTTTAAGTACGGGATCACGTTCGGGCCGACGGGCTCCTGCCGCGAGAGGGCGATCACCCTTCGCTCCGCCCGGCGGCAGACGGTGCGGGCGACGTGGAGCTGGGCGGCGGCGAGGTCGCCTCCGGGGAGGATGAAGCTCCGGAGAGGCTCGAGCTCGGCGTTCCACTGGTCGATCCAGGACTCGAGCTGGGCGACGTGCCTCGGTTCGATGCGGGGAACCTGCAGCCGGGCCTTGTCCTCCTCGAGGATGCAGAGGTCGGAACCGAGGTTGAAGAGCACCTGCTGGACGATGTGCAGCGGCTCGCGGAGCGGCTCCGCCACGCCGAGGGCGACGGCGACGCCGATGACGGAGTTCAGCTCGTCGACGGTGCCGTACGCCTCGATGCGGAGGCTGTCCTTCGGCACGCGCTGGCCGCCTCCGAGGGCGGTCGTGCCGTCGTCGCCGACACGGGTGTAGACGCGGTTGATGCGGACCATGTGGCAAGCATGCCGCACGCGGCGTGTGGGGGCTAGCCGAGTCGCCCGCTGGGCCGTCCGAAGGCAGAATGTGGGAAGGCCTCTGGGCGCCGAGGTCACCGCGAAAGGGGGGAGAGCGCATGGCGAGCGGGAACGAGGAGCGCTGCACGCGCTGCTACGCGTTCATCGCCGACGGCGGCTACCGGATGGCAGGACGGCTCTTCTGCTGCCAGTCCTGCTCGGTGGGGTCCGCCTGCGAACACCAGGGCATCCGGCGCGACCCGGCGGTGCGGCGCTTCGATACGATGTTCGACACCTTCCGGCGCGTCGCGCGGCCGCGTACCCCGTACGAGCCGGAGCTTCCGCTGCGGAAGGGCGACCTGCCATGACTTCCCCGCAGCTCGTCGAGGTCCGCGTCGAGGCGCGAAACACGGCGGCGACGTCGGAGAACCGCATCCACGCCGACAACGTCGCCCGTCAGTACGGGTTCCGGGGCGGGCTCGTTCCCGGCGTCACGACGATGGCGTACGTGCTCGAGGCCGTGCTCCAGCTCTTCGGCGAAGACTTCCTCTCCCGAGGTGCGGGCACGCTCCGCCTCACGGCGCCCGTCTACGAAGGGGAGGCGGTCACTGCCAGGCTGAGGCCGGCAGGGGACCGGTGGCAGGCCGCGGTTGCCGGGCCGGACGGAACCTCGCGGGCCGAAGGCTCGGTCTGGCTCCGCGCTCTTTCCTCGACTCCCCGCGGTACGGAGATTCCCGCCGCGCCGTTGCCGGCGGAGCGTCCGCTCGCGAGTCCGGAGGTCTTCGCGGGCCGTCCGGTCCTCGGAACGCGCCGCTGGCGGTTCGACCTCGTGGAAGCGGAGCGGTACCTCGGCCAGATCGGGCTCGGGGGCTCCGCCTTCCGGTCGCGCCACCCGGGGGCGCTGCTCCGGGAGGCGAACAGCGCGCTCACCGCGAACGTCCGCCTCGGTCCGTGGGTGCATGTGGAGAGCGCCTTCGAGTTGTACGGGGCGCCGGAGCCGGGTGAGGAGGTGGAGACCCGAAGCCGGGTCATCGAGGCGTACGAGCGGAAGGGGCACCGCTTCGTGCGGCTCGAGGTCCTCGTGCGCGGCCGGGAGCCGTTGATCTGGGTCGACCATCTCGCTATCTACGAACTCAGGGCGCCGACGGCGCCGACGGGAGAGGGGTAGCTCAGCGATGGCGTTGTACGAGTACCGCTGCCAGCAGTGCGAGACGACGTTCGAGAAGCGGATGCCGATGACGGAGGTGTTGGAGTTCGTCCCCTGCCCTTCGTGCGGCGGGCAGGCGAAGAAGCTCATGGGGACGTTCGTCGTCGTCGGCCGCGCCGAGCCTTCCGAGGCGGACAAGCCTCCGCCGTGGGAGCGGGAGGGCTCGGAGGAGGACGACTTCGACCTGGAGTCCGACTTCGGCGACCACGGACATTCGCACGAGCACCCGCACTAACGGGGTGCACCCGGGGCAAGAGAGAAACATGCGGGCGGGGCCATCGGCCCCGCCCGCGGCGCCCGCGGCGTCCTCTCCGGCTTCGGGCGCCGTCAGATGCCGAGCATCTGGGCGACGCGCTCCCGGTGGTAGTCGCCGTCGCCCCAGAAGAGCTCGGCCCGCTTCTGGCGGCGGAAGTACAGCTGGATGATGTAGTCCTTCGTGAAGCCGATGCCGCCGTGGATCTGCTGGCCGTGGGCGACGACGCGGCGGCTGGCGTCGCTGCACCACGCCTTCGCCATCGCCACGTCCATATCCTGGCTCTCCTCATCCTCGCTCGTCGCCCAGGCGGCCTTGTAGGTGATGTACCGCATGCCGTCCACGTCGGTGACCATGTCGGCGGCCTTGTGCTGGATGGCCTGGAAGGAGCCGATGGGCCGGCCGAACTGGACGCGCTCCTTCGCGTAGTTCACGGAGATCTCGAAGTCGCGCTGAGCGAGCCCCACGAGGTAGGCGCACTCGAGGCAGGTCGCCATGTTCCGCAGCCGCCGGGCCGTCTTGTCGTCCATGTCGATGACCTCGGAGGCCGGCACGCGCACGTCGTTGAAGACGACCTCGCACTGCTTATCGCTCGCGATGGTCTTCAGGACGGTGATCGAGATCCCCTCCTGAGCGCGCGGGACGATGAAGGTGCTCAGCCGGCCGTCAGGCTTCCACGCCACCACGTGCAGGTAGTCGGCGACGTGGGCGTCAGGGACGAACAGCTTCGTGCCGTTGAGGATGAACTCGTCCCCGGCCTGCGTCGCCTTCATCTCGATGCCCTCGCGATCCCAGCGGCCGCTCGGCTCGGTGATCGCGTAGGTGTGGATGGCCGCGCCGGAGGCGATGTTCGGGAGGTACTTCTGCTTCTGCTCCTCCGTCCCCGCGAGGATGAGCTCGGCGGCGCACACCGCGTTCGGGATGAAGGGGCCGGGCACGAGCGCGCGGCCGAACTCCTCGATGAGGATGCAGAGATCGAGGAACGAGAAGCCGGCGCCGCCGTACTGCTCGGGGATCATCAGCCCCTGCCAGCCGAGCTCGGCCATCTTCTTCCAGAGCTCCGGGCTGTACCCCTTCTCGTCCTCCTCCATCGCCCGGACGTGCTCTTCCGGGCACTCCTTCTCGAGGAATTCCCGCGCCGAGTTCTTCAGCAGCTCCTGCTCTTCACTGAGACCGAGGTCCATACGAAACTCCCTTTCCGTTTCCGTCAGCGTCCACGCCCGTGCGGTCGTGGCGGTACTAGCGGCCGGATTCTACCAGACGGAAACGGAGGGCGCGAACGGCCGTCGGGCCTCAGCTCGGCAACTCCGGCGGGTACTCCGCCGGCAGCCACGAGCCGGTCGGAGGTGGGACCGGTCCGCGGAAGGGGAGCTCCAGGCCGCTCTCGAGGGGCCGCACTGCGACCGTCGTCTGGTTCGGCAGCTCCGCGAGTTCGGCGAGGGCGACGAGCGTGCGCTCCGCCCGCTCCTCCGGTGAGCTCGCGCCCGACTGCACCCGCTCGAGCCAGCTCCGCCGTACCTTGGCTGAGAGTTCCACGCCGGCGCCCGGGGCCCTGCCCGTGACGACGACTGCGCGGATGCGAACGTCCCCTTCACTCGCCGCCGGCTCGACGGAGAGGTGTACACGCGCGGGGATGGACGGCAGCCGCAGCTCCGAGTTCGCCGGCGTCAGATCGGCCACGCGGGCCCGCTGGAGGACGCGGTACGCTTCGGGCGAGAGGACGACGGAGTCGTAGCCCGCGCGGTGCGGGTAGGGCTCCGCGCCGGAAGGCGACGAGGCCGGTTCCATCCACGGACCCGGCTGATGCGGCTGCGGCGGGGGAACGCGCATCGCTCTCACTCCTACCACCGTTGTCGACCCGCTCCGGAAGCCCGTTGCAGCGGCGGTCGCGCGACGAGCGGGTGACGGTTCGGTGGCAGCGTCTGCTCGTCGCACGAGGACCTCAGCCCGCGCCGCCGCCGCAGCCGGCGGTCCGCACGAACCGGTCGAAGTCGCCCGCGCCGGTGGACAGCGGGGATTGGCTTGGGCCACGCCGGCGACGGAGCGCCTGCGCTTCCCGAACGTGGCAGGGCGGAAGATAGCCTGCGGGTCGAGTCTCCGGTCCGTGCTTCACGGCGCAGGGCTTGCGTGGGTATGTCCAGCGCCTTCGCCGGTGCACCCCTGCGCGGGCCTCTCCGCCGATTCGCCAACCTCGTCGGCGGCCTCCACGAGCGGTCCAAGCGAGGCTCCTCCCGTTACGAGCTGGACTGCTACGGGCCGGTGGCGGAAGCCATCCGGTACTTGGAGGACCTGCTCCTGCGAACGACAAGGGGAGCCAAGTGCGAGCTGCCGGGTTGCCATCCGGACAGCTCGGGACGGAGGAGAACAATTCCCTGACGCGGAGGAGAAAAATCCCCAGAAACGGACGATGGCAGCGCCGAGCCCCCGAGGTACGTTGGCGGTGGTGACGACCGAGCAACGATGCGGGGACATTGCCATGCCGAACCGGTGGCGACTTCTCCGTTGGTTGGCCGTCGCAGCAACGATGTCCGCGTTCGCGGCGGGGCTCCTCGCCCCTGTGTCCGCTCCGGCAGCTCCGCCGAACAACGAAGTGCGCTGGATGCAGCCGGTGAGCAAGAACTGGAAGTTCTGCGTAGGGACTGGCGGCCCTCCGGCTGGGAATCCGTATCACAGCGCGAACGCCGTCGACATCTTCGCCGACGACACCAGTCCGTGCTTCAACGCAGGCGTGAGCGACGACGTCTGGGTGGATGCGCACACGCACACGAGCGAGCCGGTGTCGTACGGCTTCCTGCTCGTGGTGTACGACTTTGACGACGTCGGCGATGGAAAGTGTGACGCCATTCGCGTCGACGTCCGGGTGCCGTTCACGAACGAGCTGGTGGGGAGCTACATTCTCATGCACGCGGACCGTTCGCAGGGGTCGCTCTGGACGGAGCTCAGCTTCGCGACGAACGCGTGGCAAGCGCATCACGTGTGGGCGGGCCGGACGTTCCAGGATCACCCGAGCTGTCTCGACCCGGACAACGCCTTCCACGTGCACGCGTACGGGAATGGCCTCGCCTCCTGGGTGGCGCAATCGACGAACGGGTCGCTCGCGGAGGACGGGGTGTACGACTGGGACGCTTCGCGCAAGTGGCTGCACCGCTGGAGCTGGTGACGGAGGTGGTACGAGATGCTGACTTCACGGGCTGTGCTGAGGTGGTTGGCGGCGGGTGTGCTGGTCGGTCTGCTGGCCGGCGGCGGCTACCTGGCGGGGAGGGAGCTCCGGGGCGGGTCGGAGGAGGCGCGGGCGGAGCTGCCGGCGGCAAGCGAGACGGAGGCGATGTTGGCGGAGGGGACGCCGACGCCGGTGGGCACGGTGCGTGCTGAGGAGGAGTGTCTGGGGATGCCGGCGGCGGAGCAGGTGTCGTGCCTGGCGGGGCGGTACCAGGCGATGGAGGCGGAGGACTGGGCGAAGGAGCCGTTCCGGGGGCAGATTGGGCATTTCCTGGTGGTGCCGGAAGGGGGACGGGCGGCCGATCGGAAGCCGGTTTGCGAGGACGCGCGCGTGGAGTTTGCCCTGCGGGAGGAGCAGGCGAGGCGGAGTGAGCTGGCGTTTCCGTTCCCGTCGCCGGATCCGGGCGAGGTGTTGATGGGCACGGTGTGCGGAGAAGGGAAGGTCGTAGGGTTCAGCGTGCCCGTAGACGTGCCGAGCCGAGGCTCGTATCTGGCTCGGTACTTCTACGTGGACGAGCTCTTGCCAATACCGGTGCGGGCGCCGCGGGAGCGGTTGTTGTTGACGGAGATCGCGGGGTACGAGGCCTTGGTGGAGCTGCCGGTGATTCGGGAGCCGGCGGAGCTGTCACGGGGGCGAATCCGCGTCATCGAACGGCTACCGGAGCCCGGGCGTCCGGGGATCTTCTGGGGAATGGTCTACTACGGGCCGGTCGAGGAGGCGATCCGGTTCCTGGAGGAGATGATTCGGAAGGCTACAGGCGGAGGGGAGTAGCTGGCAGAGGTCTGCGGGGAAGGGGACGAGGGCGGCAGTACGCCACGGCGCATGACGGCGAGGGGGACAACGCCGGCTGGAAGTCTCCCCCGATGGCGATGCTGTCTGGATGGCTGCCGTGCATGGCTACCGTCGATGCCAGGTTCGCTCAGTCCACGAACGGGTCGCTCGCGGAGGACGGGGTGTACGACTGGGACGCTTCGAGCAAGTGGCTGCACCGGTGGAGCTGGTGACGGAGGTGGTACGAGATGGTGGCTTCACGGGCTGTGCTGAGGTGGCTGGCGGCGGGTGTGCTGGTCGGTCTGCTTGCCGGTGGCGGGTACCTGGCGGGGAGGGAGCTCCGGGGCGGGTCGGAGGAGGCGCGGGCGGAGCTGCCGGCGGCAAGCGAGACGGAGGCGATGTTGGCGGAGGGGACGCCGACGCCGGTGGGCACGGTGCGTGCTGAGGAGGAGTGTCTGGGGATGCCGGCGGCGGAGCAGGTGTCGTGCCTGGCGGGGCGGTACCAGGCGATGGAGGCGGAGGACTGGGCGAAGGAGCCGTTCCGGGGGCAGGTCGGGCACTTCCTGGTGGTCCCGGAAGGCGGACAAGCGGGGGACTGGACGCTGCACTGCGATGCGGAGGTCGTGTGGGACGTTTCCGTCGAGGATGTGATGGCGAGCGAGCTGGCGTTCCCGTTGCCCTCGCTGGGAGGGGACGATGCCATCGTGGGGCTGGCCTGCCCTGACGGGCGGCTGGCTGGGTTCACGGTGCCCGTTGCAGTGCCGGGTCGCGGCTCGTACCTGGGTCGGTACTTCTACGTGGACGAGCTCCTGCCGGTGCCGGTGCGGGCGCCGCGGGAGCGGTGGCTGTTGACGGAGATCGCGGGGTACGAGGCCTTGGTGGAGCTGCCTGTGATTCGGGAGCCGGCGGAGCTGTCACGGGGGCGAATCCGAGTCATCGAGCGGCTGCCGGAGCCCGGGCGGCCGGGGATCTTCTGGGATCTGCAGTACTACGGGCCGGTCGAGGAGGCGATCCGGTTCCTGGAGGAGACCATCCTGCAGACGACGGGGGGAGCCCGGTAGGAGCTACGGGGCGCGATCCGGGCCGACCGGGAACAGGCGAGAGTCCTCCGAGGCCGGGCCTCGCAGGCCCAAGCCTGCTCGATGCGCTGCCGCGTGCGCATGCTCTTCGCCCATCCACGTGCACACGCGGTACCTTCCGAATCTTCCGGTCAGGTTCCCGAACGTGCGCCGGGTCGCGCTGCGCGGAACGTCAGCCTGAAGGCGTTGGGTCGCGGAGCGTCGACCGGCGACCAGTCGTGAGCCTCGGGGAGGGGCGGGGCGCTCGCGTCGAGGACTGGAGCGTGTTGCCCGCCGCCCCACAAGGAGCGTACGATGAGTTCAGACCAGGCCGGACCAGAACGAGGCGCCTCATGAAGCGGATCGGCGTCTACGAGGCCAAGACTCAGCTCCCCCGGCTGCTGGACGAGGTGGAGCGGGGTGAGACCATCACCATCACCCGCCACGGGCGGCCTGTGGCCCGGCTCGTACCGGTTGAGGGCCGTCGCCGCAGCGTCGACGAGGCGATCGCGGCCATTCGCGAGTTCCGCAAAGGGAACCGCCTCGACGGCATCACCCTTCGCGAGCTCATCGAAGAGGGTCGCAACGGCTGATGCCCTTCGTCGTCGACGCCTCGGTGGCGCTTGCCTGGCACTTCGAGGACGAGGCCTCGGAGTACGCAGACCGGGTGCTGGAGCGGCTGCGGTGGGATACGGCGGTCGTGCCTTCCGTCTGGCTGCTGGAAGTGGCGAACGCGCTCGTGGTCGCCGAACGGCGGGGGCGGCTGTCTCCGGCCCGAGTCGCTCGCGCCGTCGAGTTGTTCTCCGAGCTGCCCATCACGGCCTCCGACCTGCCAGTGTCGGCGGCCTACGGCACGGTGCTGAACCTGGCCCGAGCTTACGGGCTGAGCGCCTACGACGCGGCGTACCTGGAGCTGGCGATGCGGGAAGGGCTCCCCCTCGCCACGCAGGACGATGCCCTCCGCGCCGCTGCCGGAGCGGTTGGGGTGCCCTTGGTGGAGTGAGGGCGCGGCCGAGGTCGCGCCGCCGACGGAGCCGGCGGTTCGGTGGAACTCCATCGTCACCCCCGGACCGACATCCGGTGGAAAGCGCGGCTGCGCTGCTCCAGCGTCGCCGCATCGGGCCGGGCGAGCTTTCGGAAGGGCGTCCCACGTTGACGAGAGCCTCGCCGGTAGCTCGCTCGCCGGTCGCGCGGGCGCTGCCGTCCGCACGCGAGGGATGCATTGCCGGGAGCGCTTCGACGCCCAATGGCCCAGCTGGCGGGAGCCTAGCTCCATGTGGCCGGAAATGGACTACCACGGGCCGGTCGAGGAGGCGATCCGGTACCTGGAGGAGATGATTCGGAAGGCCGCGGGCGGAGCGCGGTAGACAATGCCGTAACTTCAGCGGCGGTGGCGCTGGACGAAGCGGCCGATCCGCTCCAGCGCCCGTTCGATCTGTTCGTATCCGCTCGCGTAGCAGGCGCGCACGAACCCCTCGCCGTGGCGCCCGAAGGCGGAGCCCGGGACGACGGCCACCCGCTCCTCCCGCAGCAGCAGCTCCGAGAACTCCTCGCTCGTCAGGCCCGTTCCCCGGATGTCGGGGAAGGCGTAGAACGCCCCTTTCGGCTCGAACGTCGGCAGCCCGATGGCGCGGAAGCCGTCGACCATGAGCCGCCGGCGGCGGTCGTACTCGGCCAGCATCTCCTGCACGAAGCTCTCGCCAACCTCCAGCGCGGCGAGGCCCGCGTACTGGGCCGCCGTCGGGGCGGACATCATCACGTACTGGTGGACCTTCATCACCGCTTCGGCGAGCGGGGCGGGCGCTGCGACCCACCCGAGCCGCCACCCCGTCATCGCGTACGCCTTGCTGAAGCCCCCGATGAGCACCGTTCGCTCCCGCATGCCCGGGAGCGAGGGGAAGCTCGTGTGCGAGCCCACGTAGGTCAGCCGGTCGTACAGCTCGTCGCTCACGACGACGAGGTCGTGCCGCTCGACGACCTCCGCGATCGCCATCAGGTCCTCCCGCCCCATCGTCGCGCCCGTCGGATTCGCCGGGTAGCCGAGCAGGAGCACCTTCGTCCGCTCCGTGATCGCCTCCTCCACGTCGCTCGCGAGGAGGCGGAACTCGTTCTCCACGAACGTCGGCACGGGGCGGAAGCTGCCTCCCGCCATGAGGGTGACGGGGAGGTAGGCGACGTACCCCGGATCGGCGCAGACCACCTCATCGTCCGGGTCCAGGAGCGCCCGCAGGGCGACGTCGAGCGCCTCGCTCGAGCCGCTCGTGATGATGATCTCGCAGGAGGGGTCGTACTCCAGCCCGTAGAGGGCGTGGAGGTGCGCCGCGAGCCGCTCCCGCAGCTCCGGCAAGCCGTAGTTCGAGGTGTAGTGGGTGTCTCCCCGCTCGATGCTCTCAACCGCCGCCCGCCGGATCGGCTCGGGGGTCACGTAGTCCGGTTCGCCGACGCCGAGCGAGATGACGTCTTCGATCGTGCTCAGGAGGTCGAAGAACTTCCGGATGCCGCTGGGAGGGATGGCCTGGAGCCGCCGAGCGACGAAACGAGACGGGTCCTCCGCACCGTTCCGGCTGTACATGCTCTCCTGCTCCCTCCCGTATGAACGAAGAGCCGCCTCGCTGGCGGCTCTTCGAGGTCGATCGGACCCTCGCCGCCAGCTCACCAGCGCGCACGCGCGGCGGCAGCTGCGATGCGAGCAGTGACGCGAGGCGTTCGGTTCGTCACGACGTAAACATCGGCCGCGCCGGCGGTACCGTCAAGCGAGGCGCTCCCTGAATCAGCAGGCCGCGCGGCCCCGGGATCAGAGGTCGGGGAGGCGGTTCGCCCAGCCGAACGCGCGCTCGAAGGCATGGGCGACCATGAGGAGGCGGCCTTCGTCGAAGAAGTTGCCGATGATCTGCATCCCTACGGGCAGCCCCTCGCTCTCGCCGCAGGGCAGGCTGATGGCGGGCAGGCCCGCTACCGCCGCCGGCAGGGTGCAGACGTCGGCGAGGTACATCGCGTACGGGTCGTCCAGCCGCGAGCCGAGCGGGAACGCGACGGTGGGCGACGTGGGGGTGACGAGCACGTCGTACCGTTCGAACGCCTCCGCGAACTCGCGGTTGATGATGGTCCGCACCTTCTGCGCCTTCAGGTAGTAGGCGTCGTAGTAGCCGGCGCTGAGGGCGTACGTGCCGAGCATGATGCGCCGCTTCACTTCGTCGCCGAAGCCCTTGGCACGCGTGTGCTCCATGTTCTCCCACATGCTCGGGTGGGAGCGGTCGCTGAAGCCGTACTTCACGCCGTCGTACCGGGCGAGGTTGGCGCTCGCCTCGCTCGGGGCGATGAGGTAGTAGACGGCGAGGGCGTACTTCGTGCTGGGGAGCGAGCACTCCTCGACCTCGCAGCCGAGGCCCTCGAAGAGGCGGAGGGCGCGCTCGAGCGCCTCGCGCACCCCCGGCTCGATGCCGTCGACGAAGTACTCGCGGGGCACGCCGATGCGGAACCCCTTGATGTCGCGGCCGAGGTAGTGGCGCATGTCCGGCATCGGCTCCGGGTTCGAGGTCGAATCCCGGGGGTCGTGGCCGCCGATGCAGTCGAGCATCGTGGCCACGTCTTCCACATCCCGTCCGATCGGGCCGATCTGGTCGAGCGAGCTGCCGAAGGCGATGAGGCCGTACCGGCTCACGCGGCCGTACGTTGGGTCGAGGCCGACGACCCCGCAGAGGGCCGCTGGCTGGCGGATGCTGCCGCCGGTGTCGCTCCCGAGGGCGATGAGGCACTCGCCGGCTGCGACGGCGGCGGCGGAGCCGCCGGAACTCCCTCCCGGCACGCGGTCCAAGGCCCACGGATTCCGGGTCGGTCCAAAGGCGGAGTGCTCGGTGCTCGAGCCCATGGCGAACTCGTCCATGTTCGCCTTCCCCACCATCACGGCGCCTGCGCGCCGTAACCGTTCGGCCACGTGGCTGTCGTACGGAGGGATGAAGTTCTCGAGCATGCGCGAGCCGGCGGTCGTGCGCACGCCTTTCGTGATGATCACGTCCTTCACCGCCACCGGGATGCCGGTGAGCGGGGTGGCGGTGCCGGCGGCGAACCGCTCGTCCGCCTCGCGCGCCTGTTCGAGCGCGAGCTCAGGCGTGAGGGTGATGTACGCATGGATGCGCTCTTCGACTTCCTCGATCCGCCGGAGCACGGACTGCGTGAGCTCGACCGCCGAGATCTCGCGGCGGCGGAGCAGCTCGTGCGCCTCGTGCGCCGTCAGGCGCCAGAGCTCGCTCATTCGAGCACTGCCCTCACGCGGAACATCCCCTCCTCCTGCTCCGGCGCGTTGAGGAGGACGTCCTCGCGGGGCATCGAGGGTTGGACGACGTCCTCGCGCATCACGTTCCGGAGCGGGAGCGGGTGTGCGGTGGGCTCGACGTCCTCCGTCGGCACTTCGGAGAGGAGGGCGAAGTGGTCGAGGATGCTCGAGAGCTGCTCGCGGAACCGCTCCACCTCGTCGGGGGTGAGCGCGATCCGGGCGAGCTTCGCGATGTGGAGCACCTGTTCCCGAGAGAGGCTCATGCCAGAGGACAGGGTACAACGCCCGTTGCTTTACCGTCGCCGTTGGTCGCAGTTCGGACCTCTGGTAGCCTCGATGACGATGAGTCGAGGCCGTCGAGCTCGGCCGCGGGGCATCCCGAAACTGGAGCGGAAGCGATGAGCTCCCTCGTCATCCGCCGCCGGTTGCGGGCCCGGCGGAACGGAGAACGCCACCTCGGCCGCTGGCTCCTCATCGCGCTCGCGGCGCTCGGGGCGGCCGCCTCCCTGTCGATCGCCGCGGGACTGGGGGTGGTGTTCGCCGTCTACCAGTCCTACGTGGAAGGGTACGTCCCGATCGAGCAGAAGATCCGCGAGACGAACCTCGGCTTCACCGTCATCTACGATCGCGGCGGGCCGGAGCATGGCGTGGAGCTCGGGGTGCTCTCGAACCCCGACGCGCAGCTCCTCTCCCCGGTGCCGCTCTCCGAGATCTCCGAGTGGATGATCAAAGCGACGGTCTCGACCGAGGACAACAGCTTCTGGACCCATCCGGGCGTCAACTTCCGCGGGCTGCTGCGCGCTGCGTGGGAGAACTACGTTGTCGGGGAGTTCGGTTCCGGGACCGGCGGGTCCTCGATCACGCAGCAGCTGGTGAAGAACGTCTACATCTGTCCCCAGGTGGCCGACCGCGAGGAGCGCTGCATCGCCCCGGAGCGCACCCTCGAGCGGAAGCTGCGCGAGATCGCATACGCCATCGAGCTCGAGCGCGACTACTCGAAGGAGCAGATCCTCGAGTGGTACCTGAACCAGATCTCGTACGGCGGCCAGTACGTCGGCGTGCAGGCGGCGGCGCAGGGGTACTTCCGGAAGGATGCCAAGGACCTCACCCTCGCCGAGGCGGCCTTGCTCGCCGGCATCCCGCAGGCGCCGACGCGCTACCACCCGCGGCTGAACTGCGTGGTCGACGAGGCGACGGGGGACTGCCTGACCGATGAGCAGGGGCGGACGCTCGTCGGGGGCGAAGCGAAGGAGCGGCAGGAGGCGGTGCTCGATCTCATGGTCGAGCACGGCTGGATCAGCCGGGAGCAGGCGGAGGCGGCGAAGGCTGAGGAGATCTGGGTCTACCCGGCCGTGAACGACGTCAAGGCGGCGGCGTTCATCGACAACCTCGTCGAGCCCCGCCTCGTGCGGATGTGCAAGGCCGGGATCCTCGAGATGATCCCGGGAGCCGCGAACTGCACCCAGAGCGTCCACAGCGCCGGCTACCAGGTGACGACCACCCTCGATTGGTACGCGACCCAGAGGGCGCAGGAGCTCATCCGCGAGTTCATCGCCCGCGGCCTCGAGGCAGGATGTGAGTGCCACAACGCCGCCATCGTCACCATCGAGCCGAGCACCGGGCAGGTCGTCGTTTACGCGCCGAACATCGATCCGGAGAACACCGAGGACCCCCGCGTCGCCGGCGACATCGACCAGCTCGTCGAGATCAACCAGCCGGGCTCTTCGTTCAAGCCGGTCGTCTACCTCGCCTGGTTCGAGTACGCCGTCAAGCACCCGATGAGCGTCCTCTGGGACACGAGCCCGATGCCGATCGAAGG
>ERZ795042.884-NODE-884-length-21428-cov-78.727460_pt1 | contig 21428 bp, 22 predicted proteins | sample MGYA00375126_ERZ795042 | MGnify/ENA primary metagenome ERZ795042 (study PRJEB30171, sample SAMN05518105) | compost metagenome | isolation source: Feedstock adapted compost from Newby Island compost facility, Milpitas, CA | place: USA:Newby Island compost facility...
GAAAGCCGCTCGAGTTCCTCTTCAAGTGCAGTCGCTTCGTGGTTGAATGCCTGTTGCTGCCGCGTGAGAGCATGAAGCCGGACTGCTACAGTCTGTGCCTGAGCGTGCGCAAGCTGATGTTCGTGCTGGAGTTGCCGCACCCGTTCGGCTTGCACGTGGGCGGCTTGTGTCGCGCAGGCAACTGTGTGCTCAGCATCCTGGACCGCTGCTTGGGCGGCCTGCTCAGCGGCGACTGCCTGGGCCAGTTGGGCTTGGGCGGCGGCAAGTGCCTGTTCGCAATCCACAAGACGGGCAGTCTGCTGGCCGAGTGCCTGCTGCACTTCGTGCCAGCGCCAGGCGTAGAGCTGTTCAAGGCACTCATGGAGGGCAAGGCGTGCTGCTCGGGCCTCTTCTGCCGCCTGCGCTGCCTGGGCAAGTGCCGCCAGGTGAGGTTCAAGCTCGCGCAGGAGGTCATCGAGCCGGGCTGCGTGCGCTTCAGCGTCTGCCAGGTCGCGTAGTGCCTCTTGCTGCCGTGCCCGGACGACGCTTAAGCCAGCCGCGTGCTCAACCAATGCACGGCGCTCGTTGGGGCGCTGCTGGAGTACTGCCTCAACCTGCCCTTGGTTGATGATGACGTGCTCTGCTCCGAGTGCCGCAGCGAGTCGCAATATGTCGCGCAAGCGAACACGAGTGCCATTGAGCAGATACTGCTGTTCACCATCACGGAAGACGCGACGCGTGACGGTGACTTCAGGAAACGGCAACCCGAGCGACTGGTCGTCCTGTTCGAGTGTCAAACTCACCTCGGCCATACCGAGTGCAGCCCGTCCCTGGCCACCAGCGAAAATCACGTCATCGCTGCGTCGTCCTCGCCAGGAGGCCGGACTTTGTTCGCCGAGCACCCAACGAATGGCCTCGACAATGTTGGACTTTCCCGAGCCGTTTGGCCCAACGATCGCGGTAATTCCCGGCTCAAAGACTAACTCGACCGGCTCGGCAAAGCTCTTGAACCCGTGCAGGACCAGCCGCTTGAGGCGTACTCCCACGCGTGCGCTTACTCCGGATAGCCGTTCGGGAATCGCTGGTGCCAGCGAAGTGCACTCTCAATCATCGCCTTGAGGTCATAGCGTGGTCGCCAGCCCAGCACCCGCTCCGCTTTCGCGTATGAAGCGTACTTGATCGGTGGCTCGCCTGGCCGCGGCTCCCCACGTTCAACCGGGAAATTAATGCCGGTTAGCCGTTGAATAGTGGTGATGACCTCCTTCGTTGAGTAGCCGACGCCGCTGCCCAGGTTTATGGCGTCCGTCGGATGACCCTCGCGTAACACCTCAATCGCACGGACATGGGCATCAGCCAAATCGAGGACATGAACGTAGTCACGGATCGTTGTGCCATCTGGCGTCTCAACTGGGGCAGAGGTCAGCTGGAACGGCTGAAGCCCGAGGGCACCACGGATTGCGTTGGGGATAAGGTGCTCTTCAGGGCGATGGTCCTCGCCGAGCGAGCCGTCAAGCGCTGCTCCGGCCGCGTTAAAGTAGCGCAGGCTGATCGAGCGAATGCCATAGGCTTGATCGTACCAGTGCAGCATCTGCTCGACGGCGAGCTTGGTTGCTCCGTAGGGATTGCTCGGATTCGTCGGGTGCGCTTCGTCAAGGGGTAGGTACTGCGCTTCCCCGTAGACCTCTGATGTTGACGAGAAGACAATCCAGCGCACTCCGTGCTGGATACACGCATCAAGGAGCTGAATCGAACCGCCGAGGTTGACGCGCACGTACTTGGCTGGATCCCGTACCGATTCGCCGACGGAAATACACGCAGCCAGATGCACGACTGCGTCGAATTGGTGGTGGGCAAACAGTGCTGCCACATCAGCTGGGTTGGTGAGGTCGCCGACAACAAGCGGCGCGCAAACGGCGGCACGATGGCCTTGTGACAAATTATCGAAGACGATGACGTCGTGACCGGCTTCCTGCAAGGCACGGGTGACAAACGCGCCGATGTAACCAGCGCCACCCGTTACGAGGATGCGGAGCCCGCCCTGCTGCGACGGGCGGTGTCGCACTGCATCAGTCTGAGGAGTGTCCATGAATGCTATCCCTCCGTTGTTGTGCGCGTGCAGAGTGTGCTGCCTGTCCGTTGGCGATCAGCGCACGGGTAGCTGAGGCGTCTTCCCACCCAAGGACAACGGTCCAGTCAGCAAACCACTCCTCGATTGCTGTCATGACGTGTGGCGGAAGGTCAGCGAGTTGCCGGGCATGGCCGTAGACCGGGTCATCGCAGACAACAGCAAGGACCTTATGATCACCATCTGGACGGCGGAAGAGTCCGATTGGGCGGACACGCGTGGTTGTTCCTGTCGGGAGCGAGGATGCTGCCAGGACGATCACGTCCAGGGGATCGTCATCGGCCGGGTTATAGGTACCCGGCAGGAAGCCATAGTTTGCTGGCCAGGGGCGCCGGGCATATGGGTGCCGGTAGGTTATCCAGCCATGCTCAGGATCAAGGACGTGGCGAACCGTGCTCCCCGCCGGGTCTTCGATCATGGCAGTGATGCAATCGTCCTGTCCATGCGTCATTGGCTCAGCTCCACGGGCATCGTGCTCTTGCTGCTTCCCCATTGTGCCCACGATCCATCGTAGACACGTACTGAAGGGTAGCCAAGCAGCGTAAACGCAAGGTAAGCAATAGCGGCATGCGGGCCGTCTAGCCCGTAGACGACGATCGGTCGGTCAGGCGTAATACCGAGAGCGGCTAGTTCAGCCTGCAGTTCGTGTGGCGGACGAATGAACGGGATTGGTCCTGGAGTGAAGAGCTGATCCCATGGCCAATGAATTGCCCCCGGAATGTGTCCACGGCGAAGCTGGCCGTTCCATGTTTCGTCTCGCTCAGCAGGAATCCGATCATCGATGATGAGCGCCGAGTGGGTTTGCACAATACGGAGCACGTCCTCTGCTCCGATCAGCACGCGGTAGTCAAGCTGGCTGACCGGCCAGTCTCCGGCCGAGGACGAGAGCGGCACGGTGCGGGTTATCGGGAGGTTGGCTGCCTGCCAGGCTTGCCAGCCACCATCGAGTATCTGCACGGCTCGGAACCCCAGCACGTGCAGTACCCAGAGAATCCGTGCAGCGTCACGCCCTCCCTGGTCATCGTAGACGACGACATGCACCCCGGGACGAATCCCCCAGGCCTGAACGAGCGCAGCCCGTCCAGGCTCGCCAGTGAGCATGCCATAGATATCGTTGTGTACTTCAATAGTGTCTTGCCACCAGGCATGGCGAGCGCCGGGAATGTGCCCAGCGTTATACGCGTGAAGCGGACGAGCATCGAGCAGACGCAGCTGGGTATCTCCAAGTTCTGCTGCCAGTTGTGGTGCGGTAATAAGGAGTGTGCCGTTAGGATAGGCTGATGGCGGTGCGGGCGGCGTTGGGGAAGCGCCGAATGCCGGTTGGCCACAGCCAGCTAGCAATCCTGCCAGGACAATCCATCCCCAATAGATGAGCGCCCGCGCTTGGATTGTGTACCGTGCCTTTGCCCGCATCATCAGGTGCTTTCTGCCAGCTCCGCTTCTCGTTGTTCGTTACCTCACGATGCGACCACCCGAGCGTGGACCGATGGTCTACCTAATGATGCTCTCTCACGCACGTAGAGGCGAGCGATCAGGGGATGCTATAGACGACATTGACCGTCACCCGAACCGTGAGCTCGCCGGGGGGTAAGGGGGTGCTCGGCGTTGCCCCGGCCGCAACGCGTGTTTCTGCTGGCAATGGCGTCACCGTGTTCTCTGTCAGAGAAATGACGGGACCAAGGCTTATGCCAGCTGCTGTCGCGAGTTGCCGGGCTTTGGTCTGGGCGTCTTGGACAGCCCGCTCCCGTGCTTGACGCATCGCATCAGTGAGATCGTCATGAGTGAAACGAACGCCCTCAACGACGGTTGCTCCAGCAGTGATTGCGGCGTCGAGTGCTGGTCCGGCCTGATCGATCGGCTGGATTGGGACATCGATCACATCACGCACTTGGTAACCAATCGGGTGCCCGCTTTGGTCAGTCTGAATGGCGACGGTGTATGTCACGGTACGGATTCGGTCCGCTTGTGCTCCATGCTGCTGGAGCGCTTGCAAAATGGCCTGCATCCGCTGTGCGGCTTCCTGCTGGATCGGTCCAAGCGTTGGGCCACGGAGATCGACGCCAAGCACAAGGTGTGCGACATCGGGAGTGACTGAAACTGTGCCTTCGCCGGTCACGCTGATCTGATGCGTCGGCGCCGTTGCCTCAGCAGCGACTGGCTTGCCTGGTATGACGGTGAACCAGGAACGTGCCAGCATGCCCGAACCGATGGCTATGAGACCGCCTACAACAATGAGTAAGCCGATGAGCCGTTCGCGGGACATTGCATCCTCCTCTCTGCCGAAGCTGGGAATATGCTGCTTCGGCATTTGCTGCTTCCGGTCATAGTGGTTTAGCCGTCGGGGTATGGGCGTTGTCTCACCCACGACGGGCAACAGCTGGCAACAGAATACTGAGGCCGAGACTCAGGAGACTGGCGAGTCCGAGCACGAGCAACGAGAGATGCCAGCGGGCGTCATAGAGCAGCGGTGTTGGGCGAATTGTTACGCTGGCTGTTGGGGCTACGTCCGGTCGGGTGCTCGCTTGCTCGAACGTCGCCTCGGCTGGCGTCGCTTGAACTGTGGCAACGCGAGCAACGCTCAGCGCTGGCCCCGAGGCTGGCGTTGCAGCGGCGCTTGATGCGATCGCCTGTGCTTGCAACATACGTGGGGCAGCGGCCGCGGTTGGTGTTGCGAGCATGACCGGCGGCAGCAGGAGCGCAAGCGAAGCGCCAGCGAACAAGAGCAGGGCGAAAGCCGTCGCCGTCACGAGCGCAACGCGGCGGAACAGTCGTTGCCAGACGCGATACCACGGTTCTGGCCGGAGACGAGCAAGTTCCTCACGTGTGAGGGTGAAGGAGCGCGGTAACGCTGGTGCGGGCAAGGAGCGCAGGGCGCGGCCAATTGCCGCGAGTTCAGCAGCTGTCTGCTGGCAAATGGCACAGTGCTGAGCATGGATACGCACGCGTTCGTCGGCTGCCCCGTCGAGAAGCCAGGCTGCGAGTTCCTCATCGCTTGGATGCCATCCACGTTGCACGCCTTCTGCCTCCTCAGTCGATCTAAGCAACCGCCGCTATGATTGCTCTGGCTCAGCCGTCGCCTCTTTCTGTTGAAGAGAACGCACATATGCCGTCAAGAGTTCCCGGCGGGCTGGATCAGCGCACAGCCATGACCGTAATGCAGCCCGAGCTCGACTTAACCGCGACTTCACCGTCCCAACGGGGATGCCAGCGATGTCACTGGCTTCCTCATAGCTTAGACCTTCAATGTCGATGAGGGTGACGAGTAGCCGCTGTTCCGGGGAGAGTTGCGCAAGCGCTGCTTCGAGCAAGGAATGCAGACTGACCTGATCGACAACGCGTTCGGGATCGGGATGTGCCGTCTCTGCTAGTGGCGTTGCTCCGGTTGGTTCCACGGGCATTGCATCGAGTGATTGGGTCGGCTGTTGGCGTTGGGCACGTACAATGTCGATGGCACAGTTGGCGGCAATGCGGAGTAGCCAGGCACGGAAGTTTCCCCCACGGTAGCGGTCTAGCGCTCGATAGGCACGAATGAAGGCCTCTTGGGTTGCGTCCTCCGCGAGGGCAGCATCGTGGACAACACGGCGAGTAACAGCGTAGACGAGCCGCTGGTAGCGCTCGACGAGCAGATTGAACGCCGCGAAGTCTCCGGCGACTACGGCGGCGACCAGCGCGTCGTCAGACCATTGTGTGCGGTCGTGCTCCACCCCTGACTCACGTCCCGCCCAGCCCACTTCTCCCGGCTGTCACTAGGCCAAAGGAACTGCATATCTAAGAGTATTCGGCTATCGCGCCGGGAGCCGCGGTGCCGTTTATTCGTATTGGGAGTGTGGGTGAGCACGGCCGAGATGTCAAGGGGGGTGACAGTGCGGAAGAAATGGCAAAGAAGCAAGGCCTTTTGACAGTGCAATCAATGTCACATCAGATCATCGATTGTTGCAAGGGTTTCTCACTCTAGCCGCGTTTTGTCGGGTTTCGACAATGGAAACAAGGGCGATGAGTTCACGCAACGATCAGAAAAAAGTGGTTGTTGACAATCCGATGTGGTGGTATAATAGCATTGGCCCTCGCAGGTGGACAATCAATGAGCGAAACTCGTGACCGTTTCGCTAGGATGCACGAGGGGGACGTTAGGGATGATAGGGAGCGTTACACTACCCTCTGCCGCCCGCGTGGGTTCATCGTCAGCCGAGAGGGCGAGTGTGCGAGCCATCATCGCCGGCGGGCACGGATTGTTTCGTCAGGCGTTACGTCATTATCTCGAAGTGACCGCCAAAGTGCGGGTGCTCGCCGAGTTGAGTGATGGCCTACAACTGCTCGACATGGTGGAGCGGTGGCAGCCACATGTTCTCTTAGTTGATGCTGAACTACCAGGAGTTGACTTGCCGGTCGTTATTCTGCGCGCCAAACAGGAGATGCCGCAGGTCCGGGCGATTATCTTCGGCGTGCCGACCGATGAGCATATCGTTGTTCAATTGCTCGGTGCTGGAGCCGATGCCTGCCTTGTCCGCGATACGCCGCTTGCGGAAGTGGTGAGTGCGTTGCGGGAAGTCTGTGCTGGCGGTACGGTATTGAGTCCAGCGCTGACTGCCATTGTCGTGCGAGAACTGCGGCGGCTCATGTCCGTTCACGGGACAACCGCTGTCGTGCGCTTGACCCCGCGTGAGCGCCAGTTCTTGGCGCTCGTTGCAGCGGGAATGAGCAATAAGGAGATTGCTGCGGCGCTCAGTCTTGCCGAGAGCACGGTCAAAAATCGTCTTTCCTTGCTCTTTGAGAAGCTTGGTGTCCGTGATCGAACGCAGGCAGCGATTTACGCTGTGCTGCACGGCCTGCTGAACACGGCCAATTAGGGCATCGGCAGGTGGAAGAGCTCGAGCCAGCGACGCCAGTTTGGTGATGTAGTGTTTGGCGAAGAAGAGGGTCCAGCGATTGGTGTAGGCGTTGGTGTGGCGGTGTCCTGCCAATGGACAATGACGACTGTCTCGCCGGGATACGCCAGGCCAAGCTCTCGCCGGGCAGTCTGCTCAACATAGGACCGATATTGTGGCCCAGAGTACTGAGCAAGTTCAGCAGCAAGGGCGTCATGCTCGTGCTGCAAGGTGGTTAGTTGTTGCTGCCGCTCGTTCACTTGTGCCTGCAGCTGGCGCGCACGCCAGGCTTGCTGGCCAAACGCAACGCTAAAATAGAGCGTCACACCGAGTGCAAGAAGGATGAGCGCTGAGGCCTGGATCCGTCCCCGGTCGATCTGCATGTCACTGGCTGCCCTTCACTTGCGCAACTACAGGTGGCACGATGGTGTGCCACGACGTTGCCTGCTCATAGGCGTGGGCAACCCGGAGGATTGTCGCTTCATCAAAAGCCTTGCCGATGAACTGTAAGCTGACTGGTAACCCCTGTGCCAGCCCACAGGGAACAGCGATGCCGGGGAGTCCGGCCATATTAGCTGGAATGGTGAAAATATCGGCCAAGTACATCTGCAGCGGATCCTCAGTACGCTCACCGAGCCGGAAGGCAACCGTCGGCGATGTTGGCAGTGCAATGACATCGACCTTGGTAAATGCCGTATCAAAGTCGCGTTTGATCAACGTTCGCACTTTTTGGGCCTTGACGTAGTAGGCATCATAGTAGCCAGCACTCAGGGCATACGTGCCAAGCATGATGCGTCGCTTGACTTCCGGGCCAAATCCACGGCCGCGCGTCTCCAGGTAGTTCTCGAGCAATGTATCCTTGCCGGCGCTGAGGCCATACTTGACCCCATCATAACGCGCGAGGTTCGCGCTCGCTTCTGATGGGGCAATGATGTAATACGTCGGCAAGGCATAGGATATGTGGGGCAGCGTAACCGGTTCAACCGTTGCGCCTAGGCCCTCCAAGGTGCGTAGCGCATCCTGGATTGCTGCTGTAACGGCCGGATCGACTCCCTCGGCCTCATTCTCTAGCACGCCAATGCGCAGCCCACGAATATCGCCCGTTAAGAAATCAGTGTAGGTCGGGACGGGCAGCGGAACCGACGTTGAATCGTGGGGGTCATGCCCGCTGATTGCCCCGAGCAGGATAGCAACGTCTTCGACAGTGCGGCCGAAGGGGCCGATCTGATCAAGACTGCTCGCGAACGCAACGAGCCCGTAGCGCGAGACTCGTCCATACGTCGGCTTAAGTCCGACAATGCCACAGAAGCCTGCTGGCTGACGAATTGAGCCACCGGTATCTGACCCGAGTGCTACGATCGCTTCACCGGCGGCCACGGCTGCCGCCGAGCCACCACTTGAGCCTCCCGGTACCCGCTCAAGGTCCCAGGGGTTTCGCGTTGGGCCATACGCCGAATTCTCCGTCGATGACCCCATCGCGAACTCATCAGTGTTGGTCTTGCCCACAAACACGGCACCCTGCTCGCGCAGTTTGGCGACAACGGTTGCATCGTACGGCGACCGGAAGCCCTCGAGGATGCGCGAGCCAGCCGTCGTTGGAGCATCAATGGTGCAAAGCACATCTTTCAGTGCAATGGGAATGCCAGTCAGCGGCAGGACATCACCCTCGGCAATGCGGCGATCGGCGTGAGCAGCCTGGGCTCGGGCGACGTCAGCAGTCACCGTGATAAAAGCGTGGAGGTGCGGTTCGAGTTGGGCAATCTGCTCGAGGTGGGCCTCGAGCAACTCTTGTGCGCTGACCTCGCGGCGGTCGAGCAATTCCCGCGCCTGGCGGATCGTCAGCCGCGTCAACTCCTGCTTCACGGTTCCTCCTTCATCTCCTCATGACTGCTCGAGCACCGCATTGACCCGGAAGTAGCCGTTTTCGGCAGCTGGAGCGTTCTGGAGCACTGCTGCTTGCGGTAGTGAGGGCTGGACCACGTCGTCGCGCATCACGTCGTGGAGCTCAATGACTTGTGCTGTCGGGGGAATTGCCTCCGTATCGAGCTCTTGGATTCGGCTGACATGGTCAAGGATGCTCGAGAGTTGGATGCGCATGCGCTCGCGTTCCTCTTCAGTGAGGCCGAGGCGAGCCAGCATGGCAATGTGATCGACGATCTCACGGCTGAGCACATGCTCCTCCTTCCGCCGCGCTCCTTTGCTGGAGAGTGTAGCACGGGAAAAACAGCAGCGAGCCGGAGGGCCGGCTCGCTACCGGGTCTGGAGTTGGGGAGGGTGGGGGTATGCAGGGTTAGTGCACGGATTGAGCAACGCGTAGCACGGTATTGCTGTCGAACGTGCCAACGACACCGTGAAGAATGCCGTTCTGCTGCCAGAGTACTGCCGACCCTTGTGGCCCGCTAATGAGTAGGCCAGGCACACCGTGCACCGTCACCTGCTGCGTCGTTGCCCCACTGGGCACTGGAATGATCAGGGTATGCTGCCAGTCATGGACAGCGCGAATTTGCGCGACTACATCCGGCGGCAGCCCTGGGATGGAAAGGAGGTCTTCGCGGAGTGCCTCCGTATCGATCGAAGCCGGAATGTCAAGTTCCGGACTTTCCATCTCACCAATCGCCAGCTTCTGATCGCCTTGTTCGTAGACTTGCACAACGCCAGCCGGTACGTGCAGGGTAATAGTGACCGTCGGATTCGTCTGCGGGTTGGGCAGCGATGAGAGCGGAATTCCAAGCTTACTCGCAAACTCCTGCGCCTTGGCGACGTTGATCGTCAAGGTAGCCGTGCCAGCATCACTGACACCGATCCGTGGTGTTACCCCAGCCAGTGCGCCTGGTACCTGTGTGGTCGACGCCGGTGTACGACCAAGGATGCGGGCAGCATCCGCGAGCGAATTGACTTCGTGAACGCTCTGCTCATTCAGCGTTGTCGAGAACTGGGCGACTTGTGCCAGTTCCTGTTGCAGCGCCTGCTGCTCTTCTGGCGTGAGGGCACTGTGCGCAGCGGCGATCTGATTCATGGCGTCCATGGGGATTGTGATCGCCGCGAACTGCTGCACGCGGAAGCGGTTAATGAGTTCGTCCGCAAGTGCACTTACTGGAACAAAGGTAACCAGGAGTGCGAGCCCAGCAATGAGTACCGTGCCAACGAGGGCAACCCGCGTACGGGCTGACCGAAACCGTCGAGCCATTATGCTTTCTCCTTTCCCACCCCAATGGGTGCGTGTTACCGGTGTGGTGCGTCGCTGGCGTAGCTGCGCCAGCATTACTGCGGGATCAGGCGCGGGAGTAGCAGCGAGCTGATCAAGCATCGACTGCGCCAGTGCGGCATTCTGTTGCAAGCGGGCCATGGCTGCAGCACAACGCGGGCACGTTGCCACATGCGCGTTAATCTGGGGATTGGGATGATCAAGCGCACAGCGGAGTGTGCCGATGGATGGACAACGGTGGAAGAGACGCATTAGGCCAGCTCCTCCCCAGAAAGTTCAGCATACCGAGCGCGAAATCGTTCTTCCGCGCGGGCCAGAAGTTTGCCAATTGAGCTTTCGCGCAGGTCAAGCGCATCGGCGATCTCGCGGTAGCTCAGGCCAGCGGCTCGCAAGCTGAGCAGCAAACGATCGCGCTCCGGCAAGCCGTCAAGTAACTGACGGACAAATGCAGCTGTCTCTCGACGAGCGATTGCAAGTTCGATCGGCTCGTCAGCTATCGGCTGTTCAAGTTGGCCGTATCGCTGCGTGCGAGCCGCGAGGCGGCGCTGTTGGCGAAGCATGTTCCGTGCCACGTTTGCTGCGACGCGTGCCAGCCATGGTCGGATGCCCGCATCACTGTCGCGAGCTGGCGGGCGGTGATAGAGCTGAAGGAACACCTCTTGAGTCACATCTTCCGCGTCTTCTGGCCGGCCAGTAATCCGCAGTGCGATCGAGAAAACCAGCGGATAATGCTGGGCGAACAGTCGCGAAAAGGCCTCGTCGTCGCCATCCTGCGCAGCACGCAGAAGTGCCCAATCGTTTGGTAATAGCGCGTGGCGTGCGACCATGAGGCTTAACCAACTCCTCTCGCGCCTCTCATAGACGATAACACCGCTGCCCCGTGAAGTGTGACAGCCCACTCCCACCTCTCGTCCAGCGCTTCCATGCCTCCATTGCTCGCGAACGCAACGGAATCGCAGTTTTGCGGGAAAACCGGAGGGGATCAGGGTTGCCTCAGGCGAGAATTCGTCCGCTTCCATTGCAGAGAAGAATTGAGGTATGGGGAAGCGCTACTGCACGGTGATCGTGAAGGCGTAGTCGGCTGAGGGTTGCCGGCCAGGAACTGGGTTCTTCGCTGGCGCAGGCCATTCGGCATGAAGCACAAGGTAGTATTGCCCTGGTGCAAGCGAGACGGGCCAGGAAGCGGTGTCTCCGCTCAGCTGAAGCGTTGTCGTTGTCACCGGCGACGTTTTGATGACGAATCCGGGCGTGTTGTTTGCGCCGATTGTGCTTGTGTTCTCGTCCTTTGTATAGGCGGCGACGGTCAACCGCGTCGGAGCTGGTCCACCACTAAAGCGGAAGTGGGCAGTCTCACCAGTATGGAGCGTTAGTGCTGGTTGCTGTGCTGGGAATCCTGATGCATGGCCCTCCGCAGCCAGGCCGCTCTCATGCACCCAGAAGTAAGAACCAATATTCCCTGCCTGTTCACCAGCTTGAGCAGACAACGTGACCTGCGGTGGTTGGAGAACCAGTCCGCTTGGTGTGACGGTGAGCTTTGGTACCACCGGCGTTGTCGTTGCCGAACGGGTTGGCACGGTTGGAGCTGCAGACGACACTGGTGTGCGCTGTGTCGATGACGTGCCGCAGCTACTAAGGAGTACAAGCACGACAAATGAAAGAAGTGCTCGCCAGATTCCACGCGTCCACATACCGACCCCCGGCGCACTGCCTGCGCGCCGGGGGAAGCCTATCACAGATTGCTCTCGTGTTGGGCTTAGCTGGCGTGTGTCGGCACCTCAGGATGCGGTTGCCCGTCCCAGCTCTCGCCCCAGAAATGCCAACGGAAGACTTCGACTAGGCTACGTAGCGTGTCGCTGAGCGCTTGTGGATTTGGCTGGCCATTGCTATCGAACCAGGTCGGCAATGGCTGGGCGGGGCTTACGGTCGTCGCATGGGTTGGTAGATCGGGGTGGGGTTGTCCATCCCAGGAGATGCCCCAGAGATGCCAGCGAAATGCCTCGACCAACGCCTTCAGTGTTCGCGTCGTTGTCGCGGCTTTAAGCGTGCCGTTGCCAAAGAACCATGCTGATTCACCAGGGTCGTTTGAGACCATAAAACTCCAGGTCGTCGTCAGTTGGTGGCCGGCGGCGTCGATTGCGGTGGCACGTAGGCCGTAGCTACCCGCTGTCAACGGTTGCGTGGTGAAGATGGCGAGACTTGTCTCACTTGGCCCGCCCTTCTCTGGTGAAAGCGGCTGGCCGTTGAGCCAGAGGGTGACGTCACGCAACGGGCTGTCTGCCGTGACGTGGACGGCAAGCTGAATCTCGCCTGGGGGTAGTGTTGCATAGCGGTCAGGGGCAAAGCCGTCGAAGTGGATTGCGCCAGGGTTCAGGCTGGCATGGGTGGGGATATCGGCATGAGATTGGCCGTCCCATGTCTCACCGTAAAGGTGCCAGCGGAAGGCCTCAACGAGGCTGCGGAGCGTTGCCTCGATAACATCACGCCGTGGTGTACCGTCAGCCAAGAACCACCAGCTATCGCCAAGGTTGGTTGAGACGACGAAGGGCCAGGTCGTGCGCCGAACATGCCCCTGGCTGTCTTGGACCGTTACGCGGACGGTATAGAGCCCAGGCTGCAGCGATGGCATCGTACTCGCTTGAGCCTGGAACGTGCCCAGGCCATTGACTTGCATGGTCAAGGGCTGACTCGTGCTTGCTGTTGGCCCGGTAGCGAGTATGGCGGTGACGGCCGTAATCGGGTTTGGGCTCACCACGGTGAAGGCGATCTGCACATTCCCCGGTGAGACGGTTGTCCATGGCTTGGGGGTAAGCGTGCTGAGTATTGGTCCAGCGACCAGTGGCGGCGGTGGCGGCGCCGTGCTGATCACGCCGGTTGGTTCAAAGTCCCAGGTTGTGGTAATGCCGCCGCCGCTGAACGTAACATTGTCGATCGATCCCTGCCAATTGTTCCAGGCATAGCCGCTCAAGCAACCGGCAGCGAGCATGAGGCTCGGCATCCCAGAGGCACTGGCGAGCCGGGCAGTTGGGTTCTGTGCAAGGTAGGTGCTCAGCGGTTGTGGGTGGTCACGGGTCAGTCCCGCCGTGCCGTTGGGCGACCACCAGAGGCCATTAAGTGCGTCCCAGGTCTGCCAGGTCTGAGACGTCACCGTGCCGTTTTGGGACGGTTCGAAGATCAGCTGGTCATCGGGTGTGCCATCGCCCGTGAGATCAATGCTGAGTGTCAAGTACGGTGCTGCTGACGTGTTTGGTGTCTCGACATAGGTGCTGTACTGAAGTGTTGTAATGCTGCTGAGCGGGATATTTGTCAGTTGGGGGTAACGCACTTGGAACCAGCCCTTGCCATCGCTGGCGATGCGGATCTCGAGGCTTCCCGAACCGCTTGGTGGGATAGCTGGTCCGCCGACAAACTCGCCGACCGCGAGCCCTCCGCCACTTGGGCAAGCGACCGCTTCCAACTCCCATCCGTCGGTGTTGACTGCTGCCGAGACGACTGGAATGCCAAATGCTCCGAACGCACCGACGAGGCTCAGGATCATCGCCGCGAGCCATTGAATGACTGCCAGTGTATGCCGGCGTGTCATGGTATCCCCCTCGAGACCTGGCCCTTCCCTGCACTGTGACCTTAGCAAGCCTGGTTCCCTTCTGCAACCCCTCAGCTGTTAGGCTCTGTTTGCGCTACGTCCTGTGAGAAAGCCCCGTACGTATTGTGGTAAGTCAAGGGGAATGTGGAAGCTGAAGATATTGCCGAGGAGGAACCGTGCCATGAGCGGCCCGATGAAGGCTAAGGCCAACGTCTCGGCTGGCTCGCTCTTGGTGAGTCGACCATGCTGTTGGTGATGGCGAAAGAGCGCCATGACGCGTTCAAACGTCTGAAGGATTCCAGTTGGTGGATGGTTTGCAAGCAGTTCGGGGTAGCGAAGGAGTTCTGATAAGAGGCGCAGGAATAGTCCGCCGTCGGCTGCGATGAGGTCAAGGTAGGCTTGTCCGAGTGCGAGCAGGTCGTGCTCGACATCGTCCGAGGGGTCTGGTAAGGCGATCGTTGGGGTAAAGTAGTGCAGCGCTTCTTGCATCAGGTGCTGCTTTGATCCGAAATGCCGGAAGAGTGTGAGTTCTGTGACACCGGCAGTCTCAGCAATGATCCGCGTTGTTGCGCCGCGGTAGCCATACGTGGCCAGTGCTGCAAGCGCTGCAGTGAGAAGCCGCTGGTGAGCTGAGGTTTCTCCTTCTTTGATCACGCATACGCCCTTCCGCGATCAATCCTGCCTTACGGTACGATACTGCGGCCCCCTATAGTAGGTACTAACATGCCGGCGTCATTGTAGCAAGCAGCGACTTGTTGCGCGGCATATGCAGTGGTATAGTTAAGAAAACTTGCGCTTACTTGTATAAAGTAAGCGCAATCGGGTCAGTTAAAGGAGTTGTAGATTTGATGGGAGGTGATACCGTGGCTGAAGGAAACCGGCAGCTCGCGTTGCAGCATGAGCGTGCGCTGAACACGTTCGTTCGTGAGATCTGGGGCCCAATTCCGGAAGAGCGTGAGGTTCGTTTGAAAAGCCTAAAGGCGTGGGGATTTGATCTGCTGCAAGGACTCCGTGGTGGCCAGGCTGCGTTTTTTGTCGCGGAAGCTGGACGGCGTCAGGCTGGTGAGCAGTACGAGGAAGAGGGAGAATCCTATGCCGTGCATCGCATTGTCGACGAGCTCCGCGGCGCAACCTTGCGAATTCGCGTCGATCTTGAAGATCGACGCGGGGTGATTCGCGCCTATCATCGCTCACCGGAGGGGCAGGATACATTGCTTTTTACGCTACCGGCGGGCGAGTTGTTGTTGGCCTTCTTCCGCAAGCGGGGATTTGGCAAGCTCTCACAGGCGTTCCACTCGAGTGGCTTGACAACAGAGTTGATCCAAGCGCGCGGACAGGTAGGGCGCGCTGTGCCCTTTGACCAACTTCCGGCCAAGTGGCGGCGCGCTCTCCGGGAAGCTCACGATGTGCTTCGGGATCGCACCGGCGTTGGGCGTTTTTCGCTGGTCTATTTTGGCCAGAACAAAGATGGGGATGATCGCTACATTGTGACCTGGCTCTTGCCGACCATCCATCTGTTCGACGTTGATACTGCTGAGCATCTTGAAGGCCTGCTTGCTGCCCTAGATTAAGGGCGTACCCTCCGCTTGCCAACAGTGGCAAGATCAACAGTGAGAGAATCGCAAGGCAGGAGGGGGCTATGGGACACCTCGGGTATTGTGCAAGTTTTGAGCAGTTTCACCCTCGTGATTTACTTCGCTGGAGCCAGCTTGCTGAGCAGTCTGGGTTTGACGCCGTGCTTGCTTCCGACCACTTTCATCCTTGGACGCCCGAGCAGGGGCAGAGCGGCTTCGTCTGGTCATGGCTTGGTGCACTTGGGGCGACCACGCGTCTGCGCTTCGGTGTCGGTGTCACCGCCCCAATTGGGTTCCGCTATCATCCAGCCATTATCGCCCAGGCTGCAGCGACGCTTGAGGCGATGTTTCCTGGCCGGTTCTGGCTCGGCGTGGGGGCAGGCGAGGCGCTGAACGAGCATATTGTTGGGCGCTATTGGCCTGAAGCGCCCGAGCGCATCCGCATACTGCTTGAGGCAATCGATGTGATCCAGCAGCTCTTTACCGGGAAGGTTGTCAAGTACAGCGGTCGATATTTTACGCTTGAGAGTGCGCGATTATACACCATGCCGAAAACACCGCCTCCGGTGATTGTTGGCACGGCAGGTCCCTACATGAGTGAGCGTGCTGGCGAGCGGTGCGATGGCATCCTGACTCCCGGCGCAGCTGATGAAAAGTTGCGCCAGCTTCTGAGTCGTTTTGAAAAGGGGGCACGTTCGGCTGGGAAAGATCCGGTCCGCATGCCGCGCCTGCTGCAGCTCCACGTTTCCTGGGCCGAGACTGATGAGGAAGCCCTGGAGCAAGCGATGCGCGAGTGGCCAAACGGTGGTATGGCCTTCCCCAAGGCGGATATCCGCAATCCCGAGGACTTTGCCGCAATGGCACGGCTGGTGCGTCCCGAGCATTTCCAGAACCGAGTGCTCATCTCGGCCGATCTTGAGCAGCATCGGGAACAGATTCAGCACTACATTGATCTCGGCTTTACGGAGATCTACGTCCACAATGTAGGGCGGAACCAAGAGGCTTTTATCAAAGCCTACGGCGAGCATGTCATCCCGAAGTTGCGCTGGCCTGAGCCAGTGACTGCGTCATGAGCCTTGTTCGTCCATAAACGCAGCGCGCCCCCCGTCAGGACTTTCCTGCGGGGGGCGATGCATGCGGGTTGTGTTGCAGTGTCGTACCGGCCACGACCGCTTAGCGAATGTCGAGGATCCGGAAGCGCCGGATTCGGCGCAGTCGTGGCGCGGTAGCCTCAGTTGTCTGCTCTTCGGCCTGATCCTGGGCAGTTGTTGTTGGCAGCGAGGACTCCTCGATCCGGCGCGGAACTGGTACCGCTCGGATCACTGGCCGACCATTTTGGGTGACGATGGTATAGCGCATATAATTCCGCATCGCTCCCCTCCTTTGGGCGTCTGCATGTTTGGTGTGCACTGCGACACCCCCCGAGCTAGCTCGGGAGCGGAGGGGTGATGCGACAAGAGGAGATTAGAAATCCGCACCCGACCAGCTCGTGGGGGTTGTACTGCCTATCGGTCCAGCATCCATCGAACCAAACCCTCCACGAGACACAAAAACAGCGGCGTTACCTGCCGCTTCTCAATTCCGCTGGGCTCCATTGCCCAGCGCTCTCAGTGTACTCCGCCTATGCCTTTCTGTCAAGCGCTGCCCGTGCCCACGCGTTACACTGACACGACAGAGGCGACTGGCGGAGGAGGCGTGCCATGGCAGATGTCGATGTTGCAGTAGTCGGAGCCGGTTACGCCGGCTTGACGGCTGCATGGCGGCTCCAGGAAGCCGGCGTGCGTGTCGTCGTGCTCGAAGCACGTGACCGAATCGGCGGGCGAGTCTGGTCGGTGCCGCTCAGCGAGGGGGGCACGAGCCCGGTGATCGACCTTGGCGGCCAGTGGGTTGGACCGGGACAGGAGCGTATCCTCCGTCTGGCTCGGCGCTTTGAGTTGCCGCTCGAGCGGGTCTATACCCGCGGGCGGCACCTTGTGCTGGTCGATGGGACTGCCCGTCCCTATCGCGGCCTCATTCCGCCGGTTGGCTTGAAGCGCACACTCCAGCTTGGCTGGCTTCTCTTGCGGCTTGATCTTGCAGCGCGGCGCATTCCGGTCGACTATCCCTGGTCGGGGCGTCGCGCGAAGTTACTTGATCGGCAAACGCTTGGAGACTGGCTCGACCGGCACGCACGTGATCCGGTGGTGCGCGGGTTGCTCGAGACGGCGATCACTGCGGTGTTCTCAGCTGAGCCCGAGGAATTGTCCTATCTCTATAGTCTGTTCTACATGCACAGTGGCAAGAGCTTCCAGCATCTGCTCAGCGTCCGAGGTGGAGCACAGGAACGGAAGTTTGCCTCTGGTGCTGACGCTCTTGCTCGCATCATCGCTGGAAAGCTCGGCAACCGTATCCATCTTGGGCAGCCGGTTCAGGCCATCGTGGCCTCGCCACAGGATGTGCTCATCCGCACACCTGATGAAACGGTTCACGCCAATTACGTTGTTGTCGCCGTGCCACCGCCGTTGTGGCGAAAAATCGCTTTTGCACCAGAGTTGCCAGAATCACTGGCTGTGCTTTCCCACGAGATGAAGATGGGCGCGGTGATTAAATGGCATGTTGTCTTTGACGAGGCCTTCTGGCGTGAACGTGGCCTCTCAGGCCAGATTGTTGCGGCTGATGGGGATGTCCGTGTCGCGTTCGATAACAGTCCGCCGAGCGGTCGTCCTGGGATGCTTGTTGGCTTTCTTGAGGGGGCAGCGGCTCGTCGTCTCTCCTGGCTCTCAATGAACGAGCGCGCTGCGATTGTCCAGCGTTTTCTTGAGACGGCTTTTGGCTCCTTGCCGCCAATCCGGCTCTATCGCGACCATGTCTGGCAAGCCGAACCTTGGTCAGAGGGAGCGTACGTTGCCAATATGGGACCGGGGATTCTTTCGCGGCACTATCGGATGGTGCGTCGAAACTGGGGCCGGATCGTCTGGGCTGGTACTGAAACTTCGCCAGTGTGGTACGGCTACATTGAGGGTGCCATCTTGAGCGGAGCTCGCGCGGCCCTGCAAGTACTTGGCCTGGAGAGCTATCGCACAACGCCACCAAGCGACGCGCCACGCCTTCGCTAGGTGATCAGATGATCTCTTGTCAGAAGAAGAGGGGCGGCGTAAAGTTACCGATTGCCCGCTGCCGGCAGCGGCCAGGCACAAAACGGGCGGGTAGCTGCCCGTTGAGAACGCTTCACGGCCGCTTGGGAAAGGGGAATGGTTACTGATGGTGGAGACGGCAGCGCAAGCGGACATGACCAGACATCGACCGCGGACAAGCCGAGGGCCTGGCCTGCGGTCGATTTTCATTTTTATCGTGGTCGCGCTTGCCTTGCTCATGTCGAGTATCGATTCAACGATTGTGGCGGTTGGCTTGCCAGCCATGGTCGAGGGGCTGAAGACGAACCTTGTCTGGCTTGGCTGGGTATTGACCGCGTACCAGCTTTCGCAGACTGTCGTGATGCCGATGGCTGGCAAGCTTAGTGACGAGCTTGGCCGTAAATGGCTCTTTCTGGGCTGCGTCTTTCTCTTCACGCTGAGCTCGTTGCTCTGTGCTCTTGCCCCCAATGTCTACTTACTGATTCTCTTCCGTGTGTTTCAGGCGATGGGCGGCGGCGCGTTTTTACCTTCAGCGTCAGGCATTGTGAGCGATGTTTTCGATGACCGCTGGCGCCCAACGGCAATTGGCCTCTTCACGAGTGTCTTCCCCTTGGGAGGCATCATCGGGCCAAACGTCGGTGGCTGGATGATCGATCACTTCGGCTGGCGCTCGATTTTCTTCGTCAACGTGCCGATCGGGGTGGTCTTGCTCCTGGCTGGCTTGGTCTTGATTCCGCGCGGCGTGCGTGCCCCAGGGCAGCACCGCATTGACTTTCTGGGGGCGGGCCTGTTTGCGCTTGGGATTGTGGGGATCATGTATGGCATGACCGTCTGGGGGAACCAGGTCGTCTTTAGCTGGCAGGTTGCTCTCTGGATTGTTCTTGGGCTTCTCGCCCTCGTTGCCTTTGTCTATCAAGAGAGTCGAGCGCCCGATCCGATGGTGGAGTTGCGGTTGCTGCGAGAGCGCGCCTTCGTTGCGGTCAACGTCTATAATTTTCTTTACGGTGCGCTCGTCTTCGGCTTTTTTAGCTTTATCCCGCTCTATGCGATCGATGTCTATCACATGTCTGAGACGACTGCTGGGTTTATCCTTACCCCCCGTGCCATCATTATGGTGCTGTGCTCGACGATAAGCTCGTTCGTTTTGATCCGTACTGGCTATCGGATGCCGATGATCGCTGGGATTCTCTTCGTCAGTCTCGGCCTGTTCTTGACCTCGCAAGGCTGGCAACATGTGACACTCTTCGGCCACCCAGTCAGCGACGTCGTCCTGCTTTCAGCGCTCGTTGGCATCACCGGCATTGGCGTGGGGATCAGCGGGCCGGCATCGAATAATGCGGCAGTCGAGCTGATGCCTGAGGCCGTGGCCCGCATTATTGGACTTCGGGGCATGTTTCGCTCGACAGGAGGTGTGCTGGGTACGGCGACCATCGTGCTGCTACTGGCGCACTTCCCGAATCAGGGACACGGGCTTGAAGTCATTCTCCGCGGTCTTTCTGCCCTGATTCTGCTCGTGATTCCCATTATTTTCCTGATTCCGGATACGGCTCGGGCCCGCTGGCTGAAGCGGCAACAGCAACTGGCTCGGGTGCGGGGAGCAGGTGACTAAGCTCGTTACTGGCCGCGGAAGGCTGGTGCTCGCTTCTCGATGAACGCTTGCACGCCTTCGTGATAGTCTGCGCTACCGTACGTCTCAACCAGCAGTGCCCAGTACGCAGGGTCTTGGGTGGATGCACCGTCAGCAACCAGCCGTAGCAGGCGCTTGAGCCCCGCTATGACGTGTGGAGCCTGGGCGAGAAGACGCTGTACGTACATCTGGACAGTGCTTTCCAACTCGGCTGGTGGCACAACATGGGTGACAAGCCCAAGGCGGCGCGCTTCTTCGGCTGTGATGAGTTCGCCTCGGTAGACAAGGTCTTTCAATGCTGCCGGCCCGATCAGGTCGAGGAGCAGCCGCGCCTCTTCAAGTCCAAGCATGACTCCAAGTCGTCCGATCGGTAGTCCAAAGACTGCCTGTTGGCTCGCAATTCGGACGTCGCAGGCGGCTGCGAGCTCGAGTCCGCCGCCGACGGTTAACCCATGGATGACGGCAATGACCGGTTGAGGGAGAGCCTGTATCCCACAGAGAGCGCGCCGAATCAGTTCGTCATACCGAGCTGCTTGCTCGGGGGTATTGCGCTGTGTTGGAAATTCGTGAATATCTGCGCCCGCACTGAAGGCGCGATCGCCCGCCCCGCGCACAAGGACGACGCGCACCGTTGGATCAGTTGCAAGCTGGGCCGTGGCCTCGGCCAATGCCGTCCACATCGCCACTGTGATGGCATTCAACGCTTCTGGCCGGTTGAGTGTGAGAGTGGCAACTGGGCCATCTTTCGTAAGCAGCAGATGTTGGCTCATGATGTGACCGCCGTTTCTTTGGTAATCGGCCCAAGGCGCACTGCCCCTTGTTCGGCGAGCGTTGCGATCTCCTCTGGCGTGTAGCCAAGCTCCTCAAGTACTTCACGCGTATGCTGGGCAAGGAGCGGCGGTGGGCGACGAATACTTGGGGGTGTGGCTGAAAGCTCGACAGCGGGGCCAATGAGTGGGATATCACCGGCAAGGTCGTGCTGGACGCGTCGAACAATCCCAAGGTGCTGCACGACTTCACTTTCGAGCGCCTGCCCAATGGTCCAGATCGGTCCGCAGGCAACACCGGCCGCGCTGAGGCGCTCGAACCAGTGCTCGACAGTGTCATGCGCGAGTGCGGCTTCGAGCAGCGCGTTGAGCTCAGTCCGGTTGGCGACTCGGTCGGCATTGGTGGCAAAGCGCTGGTCATCAAGCCATTCTGGATGGCCGACGGTTTCAGCGAGCCGACGCCACATCTGCTCATTCGCAATGGCGATGTTCAGCATCCCATCCTTGGCACGGAATGCTCCGTAGGGCGCTGCAACATGGTGCTCGTTTCCAGCTGGCTCCGGGTCGCCACCGCCTGCTAAGTAGCGGCCGGT
>ERZ795042.886-NODE-886-length-21420-cov-4.455745_pt1 | contig 21420 bp, 18 predicted proteins | sample MGYA00375126_ERZ795042 | MGnify/ENA primary metagenome ERZ795042 (study PRJEB30171, sample SAMN05518105) | compost metagenome | isolation source: Feedstock adapted compost from Newby Island compost facility, Milpitas, CA | place: USA:Newby Island compost facility...
TGGAACAGTTGGCGAAAGCGTCGGTTCCACAGGGGTCGCCGGAAGTGTATTACGCTTGCGGTCCCTTGCCGATGCTGAAAGCGGTTCAAGCCCATTACCGCTCCTATGGCGACCGCATGGGACAGGATGGGGCCGGTTCCATCACCGGGTATTTGTCTTTGGAAGAACGCATGGCCTGCGGGGTCGGGGCTTGCCTCGCCTGCGTCGTTCCGGCGACGCCGGGGGCGGACGGCCGAGATTACCGGAAAATTTGCGCCGATGGCCCGGTGTTTGCGGAAGGGGAAATTCGGCTATGATAAGCGGCAAGATGAATGTGGATAAGGAGAAGCAAGAGGAGAAAACCCTCGATGTTTCATGTTTGGAAGTCAATTTGGCCGGCCTCGTGTTGCGCAATCCGGTAATGCCGGCCTCCGGTTGTTTTGGGTTTGGCCGCGAATATGCCCGCTTTTACGATTTGTCCGTGTTGGGCGCGATTGCCGTTAAAGCCACGACGTTGGAACCGCGCAGCGGAAACCCGACGCCCCGGGTGGCGGAAACGCCGGCCGGCATGCTGAACGCCATCGGTTTGCAAAACCCCGGCCTGGACAAAGTCGTCAAGGAAGAATTGCCGTGGCTGGCGCAATACGATGTCCCTGTCATCGCCAACATTGCCGGCAACACCGAAGAAGAATATGTCAAAGTGGCGGAAGTGTTGTCGGAACAGCCCAATGTTCAGGCGTTGGAACTCAACATTTCTTGTCCCAATGTGAAAGTCGGCGGCATCGCCTTTGGCACCGATCCTAAGATGGCGGCCCGCTTGACGAAGGCGGTGACGGCGGTCAGCCGCGTGCCGGTGTTCGTCAAACTGTCTCCTAACGTCACCGACATCGTGGACATCGCCCTCCGGGTGGAGGACGCCGGCGCCCACGGCCTGTCCATGATCAACACGTTGGTGGGTATGCGCATCGACGTCCGCCGGCGCGGCCCCATCTTGGCCAATGTTACGGGCGGTTTGTCCGGTCCCGCCATTAAGCCCATCGCTCTGCGGATGATTTGGGAAGTGAGTCAGCGGGTGAACATTCCCATTATCGGCATGGGCGGAATTATGTCGGCCGACGACGTCATTGAATTTTTTCTCGCCGGTGCTTCGGCGGTGGCCGTCGGAACGGCCAATTTCGTAAATCCATATGTATGCCCGCAAATTATCGAGCAACTGCCCCGGCGCTTGGCGGAGCTCGGTTTTCGCCGAATTTCCGATTTGACCGGATTAGCGTGGAAAGAAAGGAGCGGCGGCTAATGAGCGAAGAGAGCATGGCCGAACGGGTCATCGTCGCCCTGGATTTCCCGGCGGCGGATGAGGCTTTGGCCTTTTTGGAACGGGTGCCGCAAGTGCGGTACGTCAAAGTCGGCATGGAATTGTATTACGCCGCCGGGGCGGCTTTTTTAGACATCTTGAAACAACGGGGTTTGAAAATTTTTTTGGATTTGAAACTGCATGACATTCCTAATACGGTGGGACGGGCCACGGCGGTTCTGGCCGGGCTTGGGGTCGACATGTTGAACGTCCATGCCGGTGGCGGCCGGGAGATGATGTTGCGGGCCAAAGACGGCGTGGAACAGGGCGTGCCTCCGGGGCAGACGGCGCCGCGGCTCATTGCGGTGACGCAATTGACCAGCACCGATCAACGGATGCTGAATGAAGAATTGGGCATTCCGGGAACGGTGGAAGAAGCGGTGTTGCGTTACGCCCGCCTGGCCAAGGAATGCGGCTTGGACGGCGTCGTGGCATCGCCCTGGGAAGTGGGGCCGGTGAAGGTCGCGTGCGGCGGCGGGTTTCTTTGCGTGACGCCGGGAGTACGGCCGGCCGGAGCGGCGGATGGAGAGATGCGGGACGATCAGCGGCGCATCATGACCCCTGGGGAAGCGTGGCGGGCGGGCAGCGATTATTTGGTGGTCGGCCGGCCGGTGACGCGGGCATCGGATCCGGCGCGCGCCTTCGCCGCCATTGTTGCGCAATTGAACGGTCCGTGAGAGAATGACAGCAAGACGGTTTTCATTGATGTTTGGAGGGATTGGGTGCCAATGGATCAACCGATTTCGGTGGCGGAAGGGATGGACATTCTCAAACAAACCGGAGTGCTCAAGCGGGGACACTTCTTGTTGAGTTCCGGTTTGCACAGCGATCAATATTTGCAATGCGCCTTGTTGTTGCAATATCCTTGGCATGCGGAAAAGGTGTGCCGGGCTTTGGCGGCGCCGTTTTCCGCTCAGCAAATTGATGTGGTAATAGGTCCGGCCATCGGCGGCATCGTCGTCGCCTATGAGACGGCCCGCGCTTTGGGTGCGAGGTATTTGCACGCCGAGCGGGAGAACGGCGTCATGACGTTGCGCCGGGGTTACGCGTTGCACCCGGGGGAAAGGGTGCTGGTGGTGGAAGACGTGGTGACGACCGGTGGTTCGGTCAAAGAAGTGATTCGTCTCGTACAGGAAGCGGGAAGTCAGTTGTTGGGCGTGGCGGCCATCGTCGACCGCAGCGGCGGCAAAGCCGATTTTGGCGTGCCTTTCCATCCGTTCATCCGGTTGGACGTAGAAACTTACGAACCGCAAGACTGTCCGTTGTGCCGCCAGGGGATGCCCATTGAAAAACCGGGCAGCCGGCAATTTTCCCAACCCAAACAAGCGGGGGAAAGGGTATGAAGCTGTTGCTCAAAAACGGTCTGTTGCTGGATCCGGCTACGGGTACGGAAGCCAAGCGGGACATCTTGCTGGTGGACGGAAAGGTGGCGCAAATCGCGCCCGAATTGGACATTTCGGGGCCGGAAGTGGTGGATGTGGACGGCTGGTTAGTGACGCCGGGACTCATCGACATTCACGTTCATCTGCGGGATCCGGGCTTTCCGGAAAAAGAGACCATTGAGACGGGAACAAAGGCGGCGGCGGCGGGCGGTTTCACGGCGGTGGTGTGCATGCCGAATACGTCGCCGGCGCTGGATTCGCCGGAGCAAATTCGTTATGTCCTGGAGGCGAGCGCCCGGACCGCGGCGGTTCGGGTTTATCCGTCGGCCAGCATCACCTACGGCCAGAAAGGCGAGCGACTGACCGACTTGCGGGCGTTAAAGGAAGCCGGAGCGGTGACGTTTACGGAAGACGGCAAATCCGTCATGGATCCCCGCATTTTATACGACGCCTTCCGCTTGGCCAAAGAACTGGACGTCCCCATCAGCAGCCATTGCGAAGAGCATCATTTGGTGGACGGCAAAGGGGCCATTCACCGCGGGAAGGTGAGCGAAGCGCTGGGCGATCCGGGGATTCCCGCCTTGGCGGAAGAATTGATCATTGCCCGCGACATTTTGTTTGCGGAAGACACGGGGGCCCACGTGCACATCCAACACGTCAGCACGGCAAGGGGGATCCAGCTCATCCGCGAAGCGAAACGGCGGGGGGTGCGGGTGACGGCGGAAGGGACGCCCCACCATTTTACACTCACCGATGAAGCGGTGCTCCAATGGAGGACGTTGGCGAAAGTCAATCCCCCGCTGCGCACGGCCAATGACGTGGAAGCGGTCATTGAAGGCCTGGCGGACGGGACGTTGGATTGCATCGCCACGGATCACGCCCCCCATACGCAACAGGAAAAAGCGGCGGCGTTGGCGGACGCGCCTTTCGGCTTGCTCGGACTGGAAACGGCCGTGGGGCTTGTTTGGACCCGGCTGGTCCATACGGGAAGGCTGACTGCAATGGAGGCCGTGCGGAAAATGACGGTTGAGCCGGCCAAAATTATGGGATTGCCCGGCGGACGGGTGGCGGTCGGGGAAGCGGCCGATTTGACGGTCATCGCACCCGATGAAGAATGGGTCGTCGATCCCGAGCAGTTTCTTTCCAAGAGCCGCAATACGCCCTTTGCCGGCATGACATTGAAAGGGCGAGTGAAAATGACGTTGGTGGCCGGTAAAACGGTGTATCGAGATCGGAAATGGCGGTAGGAGGATGCCGATTTGAACCAGTCCAGTAAGAATCCGACCTGGATACGATGGCTGGCGGGCCTGGCGCTCATAGTGGGCGGTTATTTCATCTTTCCATACTTGTTGCCCTTTTTCATCGCGCTATTGTTGGCGGTTTTGATCGAACCGCTGATTCAGGCCTTGCAGAAGACGGGTATCCGCAGCCGGATTGCCGCCACATGGCTCGTCTTAGGCGGGATGATGGTGTTGCTTGGATTGGTCGTCTACTTTTCCGTAACCCGCATTTTCGTTGAATTGATGGCCATCTACGAAAAGGCGCCCTACTATTTGGCGGAAGTGGAAAATTGGGTGGCCGATTGGCTGGCGTACATTCCACCTGCAACGTTGCAGACGCTGCAAGGGCAAATCACCGAAAGCGTAACCGACTGGCTGGGCAGTTCCAGCGTCTTATTGGGACGCTCGGCCACGGCTTTTGTCAGCTTTGCGACGGCGTTGCCGGGGATGATTATCCTAACGCTGTTGACGTTTTTGGCCTTTGTGCTCATCAGCATGCATCTGCCCCAGTTGAAAGCCCAGTTTTACCAATGGTTCGCCCCGGAATCCCACGAAAAGCTGGACATCATTTTGGGGGAATTGAACCGGGGGCTCATCGGTTACATACGGGGACAAGTGTTTATCGCCGTCGTCATTTTTGTCATGACCTTTGTCGGTTTGTTGTTGCTGAGGGTGCCGTATGCTTTGGCCGTCGCCGCGGTGATTGCCGCCGTCGATTTTTTGCCTTTTCTCGGTTCGGGGCTCATTTTGCTCCCCTGGGCGGCGTGGGCGTTGCTCAAGCATGAACTGTTTTTCGGCATCGGTTTAATCGTCGTCTATGTCGCCATCACGCTGCTCCGGCGCATCATCGAACCGAAGGTGTTGGGCGACAGTCTCGGTATCAGCACGTTGACCATCTTGCTCAGTATGGTCATTGGATTTTCTTTTATGGGCGTCCTGGGATTGCTGGTCGGCCCGGTTGTGGCCGTCGTGTTAAAGGCGTTTCGGAAAGCCGGTTTCTTCCAGTTCCAGATTCGCCTGTAGCGGAAGTGGTGACCTATGCAACATTTGCACATTGAAGTGACCAGCGAAGAAGAATCGTTGATGATCCGCGACGTCATCCGGCGCCGCTGGCCGGTATCCAGCGGTTTCCTCAAAACGGTGAAGCGGCAGCGGCAAATATGGCTGAACGGCCGTCCGGTCCGTGCGACGGAGCGGGTGCAGACCGGCGATCGCTTGACGGTAGGCATACCGGCCTCCTTTCCCGAGCACTTGCCGCCGGAGCCGTTGCCGTTGTCCATCGTTTATGAGGACGACTGGCTGATGGTGATCGACAAACCCCCGGGGTTGGTCGTACATCCGACGAAGGGCCACCCTTCGGGTACCTTGGCCAATGCTGTTGTTTATCATTGGTTGTCCCGGGGGGAGCGGCCCGGTTTTCACCTCGTCCAACGGCTGGACCGAGACACGTCGGGATTGCTCATTGTGGCCAAAAACGCGTTTTCCCATCAGCAGTTGGCGAAACAGATGGAAGAGGGACGGCTGGAAAAAGAGTATTTGGCAGTGGTGGAAGGGGTTTTGCCCGAGCCGCAAGGGGTGATTGAGGCGCCGGTTTGGCGAGAACCGGGCAATCCCCGGCGTCTGGTGGACGAGCGGGGAAAAGAAGCGAAGACCGTCTATCGGGTGATGGAGCGGTTGCCGGGGGCCGCACTGGTGCATTTGCGGTTGTTGACAGGGCGAACCCATCAAATTCGGGTGCATTTGGCCCATATCGGGCATCCTATCTTTGGCGATGCCCTTTATGGCGGTTCCATGAAACGCATCGGACGGCAAGCGTTGCACGCCGCCTATTTGTCGTTTGTCCATCCCGCCACCTGTAAGCCGATGGTCTTTCAAAGTCCGCTGCCGGCAGACATCGGGCAACTCCTGCAAGGGTTGAAGGCGGCGGCCTGCCAGTAATCGCTCGGTTCGCGCGGTCGGATTCATGCCTGCCGCTGGGTCTTGAGGAGCGGTGTCAACGCTTCTTCCGTCGGCGTGACGTAGATGGTTTTATATTTTTCGTAGATGACAAAACCGGGCTTGGCGCCGTTGGGTTTATGGACGTGACGCACCAATGTGTAGTCGACCGGCACTTGCGACGATTGTTGCGCTTTGCTGAACCAGGCGGCCAAGAGGGCCGCTTCTTTTAGTGTTTGTTCGGAAAAATGTTGGCCTCGGATGACGACGTGGGAACCGGGGATGTCTTTGGCATGGAGCCACGTGTCGTTGTGACGTGCCAACTTGCAGGTAAGAAAATCGTTTTGTCGGTTGTTTTTGCCGACGAGAATATCGATGCCTTCCGAAGACTTGAACTGCTGCGGGCGCGGCGGTTCAAGTTTTTTTCTTTGTCTGCTTCCCGCTCTGGGGCGCAAATAACCTTGTTCCGCCAGTTCCTCGCGGATTTCTTCCAGTTCTTGTGCGCTGGCCAAGGGCAGTTGGGCCAGAATCGTTTCAAAGTATCGGTTTTCTTCCTCGGTTTTCGCCAGCTGTTCCTGAGCCATTTTCAAACCGTTTTTCGCCTTGTTGTACTTTTTAAAATACGCTTGCGCGTTTTCACTGGGCGATTTTTGCGGATCGAGGGGGATGACGATGATCGGCAGCGATTCTTCGTAGAAGTTTTCCGCCTCGAGTTCCCGCATGCCCGCTTTCATCCGGTGCAAGTTGACGGTGATGATCTCTCCGTACATACGATATGTTTCGGCTTGTTGCGCCTCGCGGATGGTGGCGGTCAGCTTTTCCACCTTTTTTTCGTTTTTTTTCATTTCGTTTTCCAGCCAGTTTTTCAAATCGTTGGCTTGCTGCCGGATGCGGTCCCGCTGGGCCTTTTCCCGGTAGTAGGCGTGCAGGCAGCGACTCACCGTAGCATAATTCTGTTGCGGTTCCCCCCGATGCGTGAGTTGGACGACGTGAAAGTCTTCGGCGTCGCCGTAGACGGCCGGTTCGTAGCGATGTTCTTGCAATTGGGTTAAGACGTTCCGAAAGGCTTCCCATACGTTTTCCCGCGTCGACAATCCGGCCCGGTGGACAATCTCTTGTGCCAAGGACGGACCAAAGCCGGAAAACCCTTCCATCAGCTGTTGGGCCAACTTTCCCCGGTTCCAGTCGATGCGGGCGACAAACGTTTCTTTGTCGCAATCCCACGGCAAGATTTTGGCTTGCGGCGGCGGGGTCGTGTAAGGCAATCCGGGCAATACTTGCCGCGCTTTGCTGACGGAGGCGGGAACGTGGTGGACAGATTCCAAAATTTTCCCGTTCGGCCCATCCAAGAGGATGAGATTGCTGTGTTTTCCCATCACTTCCAGCACCAACCGTTTGATACAAAGGTCGCCCAATTCGTTGCGGGAGCGGATGTCCCACCAACACACCCGATCCAGTCCGTCTTGGCCCATGTTCACGATGATGCCGCCTTCCAAATGCTTGCGCAGCACCATGCAGAAAAGGGGCGGTTCCGGCGGATGGGACACGGGTTCATCCAACAAGTAAAACCGCGGAATCGTATGACTGGCGGAAAGAAAGAGACGAAAGGTTTCCTTTTGGGAACGGACGTGCAGCACGATGTCGGTAGGTGCCGGTTGATGGATTTTCGTCACCCGTCCTCCTACGAGGGGAGCCATTTCGTGGAGAAGCGCCCGCATGACAAAACCGTCGAAGGCCATGATTTCCCTCCTGCTCAACGAACGAATGCACTTGTTCCAGTATAGCATGATTTTCCGGGACGCTGAATACAGTAAAGCAGAACGGGCGTGGCCAAGCCGATAGGAGGAAATGGTGGTGAAAAAGGAAATGTTGCCTCATCAACAGACGACGGCGGAAGTGCTGCGCCGCTTCGCAAGCCGGCTTGAGACCGGCCTTGGGTGGCGGGAGGCCGAAAGGCGTCTGGCGCAGTACGGGGCCAATGTGTTGACGGAGAAAAAGCGGGCCCATCCGTTTTTTTTGTTCGTCGGACAATTTCGGGACTTTATGGTAATCGTCTTGTTGGTCGCTACGGTTTTGTCCGCATTGCTGGGGGAATATACGGATGCCTTGACCATTGTGGCCATCGTCTTGCTGAATGCCGTATTGGGCTTTATACAAGAGTATCGGGCGGAACATTCGCTGCAAGCGCTGCGGGAAATGACCGCCCCCGAATGCCGCGTGATGCGGGACGGACAAGTGCGCAAAATACAAGCCCGTCACTTGGTGCCGGGGGATATCGTCTTGCTTGAAGGCGGCGATCGCGTTCCGGCCGATGTCCGTCTGGCGAAAACGGAAAACATGTATGTGGAAGAAGCGGCTTTGACCGGCGAGTCGATGCCGGTGGCCAAGTTTGCCGACCCGTTGCCGGAAGCCGACTTGCCCTTGGGCGATCGGCAAAACATGGCCTTTATGGGGACGAGCGTAGTTCAAGGCAAGGGCGTCGGGATTGTCGTGGCCACCGGAATGGCCACCGAAATGGGAAAAATCGCCCACCTTATGCAAGCGGAAGGGGAAGAATTGACACCTTTACAACAGAGGCTTGCGCATCTGGGGAAAGTCTTGGTCGTCGCCTGTCTGCTCTTGACGGCTATGGTTGTCGTGATGGGGATGTGGAACGGTCACGGGCTTTACGAGATGATCCTGGCAGGTATTAGTCTCGCGGTGGCCGCCATCCCCGAAGGTTTGCCGGCTATCGTGACGGTTGTTTTGGCCTTGGGCGTGCAGCGCATGATAAAGCGGCAGGCCATTGTCCGGAAACTGCCGGCGGTGGAAACATTGGGCACGGCCACCGTCATTTGTTCCGACAAGACCGGGACGCTGACGCAAAACCGGATGACCGTGACCAACCTTTGGTTCGATGGGAAAACTATGGAAATGAAGGATGTTACGCAAAATTCGGCCAAGGAATTTCGTAGTTTACATTGGCTGATGCAAGTTGGCTGTTTGTGCAACAATGCCCGGGTAGCCGCCGGGATGGACGGCAAGCGCAAAGCGGCGGCGGACGAAAGTTCAGGGGGCTGGACGGTGGAGGGGGATCCGACGGAAGGAGCGTTGTTGCTGGCGGCGTTACAAATTGGCATCATCCCTGAGAAATTGCGGGGGCAGTGGCGGCGCATCAAAGAATTTCCTTTTGATCCGGTCCGCAAGATGATGTCGGTCGTCGCTGCGGACGCTTCCGGAAACGTCTGGGTGCTGGCCAAGGGGGCGCCCGACGTGTTGCTGGAACGGTGCACCCGCATCATGTCAGGGGGGCGGGAACTGGGGCTCGACAATTTGCAAAAAAAGCGCATTCTTGCCGTCAATGACGAGTTGGCCCGGCAGGCTTTGCGCAATTTGGGATTCGCCTGCCGGCGATTGGCTCCCGGGGTGATGCCCAAGGACGCTAACGAGGCTGAAAAGGGGTTGTGTTTTGTCGGTTTGATGGGCATGATGGACCCTCCCCGTCCGGAAGTGAAGGAGGCGATTGCCCGTTGCCGGCAAGCGGGGATCAAAACGGTGATGATTACCGGTGATCATCAAACGACGGCGGAAGCCATCGCCCGCCAACTGGGTATTTTGCCGCCGGGCGGGCAAGTGCTGACCGGTACTCAATTGGCCAAGATGGGACAAGGGGAACTGACAAGAAACATTTCCAATGTTTACGTATATGCCCGCGTGGCGCCGGAGCATAAATTGCGCATCGTCAAGGCGCTGCAAGCTCAAGGGGAAGTGGTGGCCATGACCGGCGACGGCGTCAACGACGCTCCGGCGGTCAAGGCTGCCGATATTGGCATCGCAATGGGGAAAAGCGGCACCGATGTGACGAAAGAGGCGGCCTCTTTGGTACTGGCCGACGACAATTTTCGTACTATTGTCGCCGCTGTGGAAGAAGGGCGGGGCATCTATGAAAACATCCGCAAGTTTATCCGCTATATCCTCGCCAGCAACGTAGGGGAAATATTCACGATGTTCATCGCCATGTTGCTGGCCATGCCGATGCCGCTGTTGCCGATTCATATTTTATGGATCAATCTCGTCACCGACGGCCTGCCGGCCATGGCCTTAGGACTTGACACCAGTGCCGAAAACGTCATGCGCCGCCCCCCAAGGGACGGGCGGGAAAGCATTTTTGCCCGCGGGTTGGGATGGAAGATTATCAGCCGGGGATTGTTGATCGGCATTGTGACCGTCGCTGCCTTCTGGCTGACGCTGACAAACAATCCTGCCGATCTGACGCGGGCCCAGACGGTGGCGTTTGCCACGCTGGTTATGGCGCAACTCATTCACGTCTTTGACTGCCGTTGCGAGCGTTCCGTCTTTGAACGAAATCCTTTTGAAAACCGCTGGCTCGTCATGGCTGTGGCCCTTTCCACCGCGATGCTTCTGGCCGTCATGTATGTGCCGTGGTTGCAGCCCGTTTTCCATACCACCGCCCTCTCATTGCGGGATTGGGCCCTTGTGTTGGTTGCGGCGGCCGTCCCGACGATCGTCGCCGGCATCCCGGGAACGTTATCCTTAGGGAGAACGGCTCCGACGAAAGTCGCGCCCCGTTAGTATACTTGTTGATCGGGGATAAATTGTTTACAATAAAAAAATGGAAGTGAAGCCAGATGAAAAGTATGACGGGGTATGGGCGGGGAGAAATCGTCGCCAACGGCCGGCGTCTCATCGTGGAAATTCGGTCGGTGAACCATCGTTACCGGGACATATCGATTCATTTGCCCAAACATCGGCTTGCGTACGAACCGATGTTGCGAAAAGAAGTACAAGCTTTCTTTTCCCGAGGCAAAGTCGATGTGTACGTTCAATGGGAGCCCGTCGACGGCATGAAAGCGACGATTGACTGGAAACGGGCGGAAGAGTGGATTGAATTGCTCCGGACGGTAAAGAACCGTTTTCACTTGGCCGGTGATGTCGACCTGCAGACGGTTTTGCTCCAGCCGGAGTTGTGGCAGTCGGATGGGCAGGACGAATTTGACTGGAGCCTGCCCCTCCGTGACGTTGTGCAAGCCGCTTGTCGTCAGTTGAACGAAATGCGCGAGCGAGAAGGCGCTGTCATTCGGAATGAATTGTGCCGGCGGAACGGGCAAATTGTGGAGTACATCCGGCGGATGCGCGAGCAAAGCGGCCAGCTGGTGGAAAGGTATCGTTGCCGTTTGCAGGAGCGCATGCAAGTTCTCGGTGTGGATATTCCGGAGGAAAAGCTCTATGCCGAATTCGCCTTGATGGCCGAAAAGGCCAATGTGGAGGAAGAACTGAACCGCTTGCACAGCCATAGTCAGCAATTGTTTCACATCGTCGATGAATCAGGACCCAATGGGAAAAAATTGGATTTTCTCTTGCAAGAGATGAGCCGAGAAATCCATACCATATCGGCCAAAGTACCCGATCCTGCCCTCAATCCACTGATACTGGCGACGAAAGACGAAATTGATAAAATGCGGGAACAAGTACAAAATGTAGAGTAATACCCAGACGGTGCTAGGTGTTGAGAATACGAGGCCATGGGAGGGTGGGTGTTATCCATGTCCATTAAATTGATCAATATCGGTTTCGGCAATATCGTTTCCGCCAACCGCATCATTTCCATCGTCAGTCCCGAGTCGGCCCCGATCAAACGTATCATCACCGAAGCGCGGGCCAACAGTCGGCTGATCGATGCGACCTACGGGCGGCGTACCCGGGCCGTCATTGTCATGGACAGCGATCATGTGATTTTGTCGGCGGTACAGCCGGAAACGGTCGCCAACCGACTCAATGCGAAAGAAGAACAACACGTCGATCCGGAGGACTGACATGTTACAGCACGACAAAGGGTTACTAATCGTTCTTTCGGGGCCTTCCGGAGTGGGCAAAGGAACGGTCTGTGCCGCCTTAAGACAGCGCGTCCCGGAATTGGTGTATTCGGTTTCGGCTACGACCCGTTCGCCGAGGGCCGGCGAAAAGGACGGCGTCAACTATTTTTTTAAGACCCCGGAACAATTTCAAGAGATGATCGAGACGGGACAACTGTTGGAGTGGGCCAAGTACGCGGAACATTATTACGGCACTCCCCGGTTGTTCGTGGAAGAAATGCTGGCTCAGGGAAAAGATGTCATTTTGGAAATCGAAGTCCAAGGGGCATTGCAGGTCAAAAACAAATTTCCCGGCGGCATTTTTATTTTTCTTTTGCCGCCTAGTATCCGTGCGTTGCGGGATCGGATCAAAAATCGGGGTACCGAAGACGAAGAAACGATTTTGCGGCGTCTCGGGATTGCTCAAGAAGAATTGCAAATGATCCACCATTACGACTATGCGGTCGTCAACGATGAGGTGGAAAATGCCGTGGAGAAAATTCGCTCCATCATCTTGGCCGAACATCATAAAATTGCCCGCATATCTCAGCGTTATTTCAATTTGCAATCGAAAGGAGTTGGAGGTCGCCATGCTTTTTCCGGAGATTGACAAGATGATTGAGAAAGTCGGCAGCAAATATTTGCTTGTCACCGCTGCGGCAAAGCGGGCCCGGCAATTAAAGGATGGTGCATCTCTGACCATCAACAATGCGACAGCCCATAAAGAAGTGGGCAAAGCGTTGGAGGAAATTGTGAGCGGAACGATTGTCCTGGAGGATGCGAAAGACGAAGGCGATTACAAGCAGGAATAACGCCGTCCCCTGTTGGTGTAAGGGAGGAAACGTATGCAAGGCAAGCGAATCGTACTAGGGGTAACCGGCGGCATTGCGGCTTATAAAGCAGCAGACTTGTGCAGCCGTCTCAGCAAATTGGGGGCCCAAGTGCAAGTTATCATGACGGAAGGGGCCACCCGGTTTGTCAGTCCATTGACATTTCAGACGCTTTCGCGGAACGACGTATTGGTGGATGTGTTTGACGAGCGACACCCGCAGGTGGTCGCCCACATTGACGTGGCCGATCGGGCAGATTTGCTCGTTGTGGCCCCGGCAACGGCCAATATCATCGCCAAAATGGCCCACGGCATAGCCGATGACATGTTGACAACGACGATTTTGGCGACCCGAGCCCCCATCTTGGTGGCGCCGGCCATGAATGTTCACATGTATCAACATTGGACCGTGCAAGATAACATCCGCCGGCTGAAAGACCATGGCGTCGAATTTATCGATCCGGTTGAAGGTTTGCTCGCTTGCGGTTATGAAGGTCAAGGAAAATTGGCGGATCCGGCCGACATCGTCGCCAAGATTCAGAGGATGTTGCGCACAAACCGAGACTGGTCCGGCCGGACGGTGGTCGTCACGGCAGGACCGACGCGCGAACCGATTGATCCGGTTCGTTTTTTTAGTAACCGTTCATCCGGCAAGATGGGGTATGCCATCGCCGCGGCGGCCCAACGGCGGGGCGCCCGGGTGTTGTTGGTGACGGGTCCGACACACCTGAGTCCGCCGCCCGGAGTGGAAGTGACGGTCGTCGAAACGGCAGAACAAATGTATGAGGCGGTATTGTCCAAGATGGACGAGGCCGATGTGATCATTAAGGCGGCCGCCGTGGCCGATTATACGGCCGTTCAGGTGGCGGAGCAGAAGATCAAGAAAACGGCCGACGAGCTGACCGTTCATTTGCGGCGCACACCGGACATTTTGGCGGAAGTGAGCCGCCGGCGCCGGGCGGGACAGTGTATCGTCGGCTTTGCTGCCGAAACGGAACAGGTGGAACGTCACGCCAGGGAAAAGTTGGTCCGCAAAGGGGTCGATTTTATCGTCGCCAACGATGTCTCACAAAGCGACATCGGGTTCGAAGTGGACACCAATCGGGTTACGGTGTATGGGAAAGACGGGTTGGTGGAAGTTTGGCCGACCATGAGCAAGCGGGAAGTGGCGGACAAACTGCTCGACTTGCTGTTGCATCATTTTTTTGAGAAGGGTCAGGGATGAAACGGGCGCAGGTAGTCGTGGACGTACCCGGTACGGTGGGGGATCAGACATTTACGTATTTGGTGCCGCCGCAATGGGAAGAGGAAATTTGCATTGGTGCCCGCGTTGTGGTGCCTTTCGGCCCGCGGCGGGTGGACGGCATTGTGGTGGAGTTGCACGACGCCGGTGAACATGAGAAAAATGAATCGACGCTTCAAAATTCGACAACGTCAGACTATACTTTGCGGGAAATTGAAGAAGTCGTGCCGCCGCCTTTGAACGAGGAGTTGGTAAACCTCGGTTACTGGCTCAGCCGTAAGACCCTATGCCCGTTGATGGCGGCGTTGAAGGCAATGGTACCTGCAGGCTTGCGCGGCAAATATACGTCCAAAGTTTCCCTCGCTGCCGGCGTGATTCCGCAAACAACGGCTGAACAGGAGATTGTGGCGTTTTTGCAACAACGGAGCGCCGTTGAATGGAAAAAACTGTTGCGAGCTTTTCCTCAGCATGAGCGGTTGCTCATGCGTTGGCGGCGGGAAGGAAAATTGTCTTTGCAATCCAGCGTGCAACGTCCGGTTCGGGTGAAAAAAGTCGCTTATCTCCGTCCCTTGGTGGAAGCAGACCAGTGGAATGAATTGCTCGCTTCAAGTCCTTCCAGGGCCGTCAAGCAAAGGAAAGTGTTGGAATACTTGCGGGATCATCCGCAGCGGGAATGGCCGCAGTCCGATTTGCTCAAAAGGCTGGGCGTCTCGACGGCGACGATCAATGCCTTGATACAAAAAGGGATTTTGGAACGGTACGAAAAGGAAGTGTTGAGGGAGCCGGCCCACGATCCGGTGGACATGGAGGCCCCTCCGGTTCTGACCGCCGAGCAACAGACGGCTTTGGCGTCCATTGTGGACGCCTTGTCCCGGCAAACGTATCACGCCTTTTTGTTGCACGGGGTGACCGGCAGCGGAAAAACGGAAGTTTATTTGCAGGCCATCGCCCACTGCTTGCGGCAAGGGCGGGCGGCCATCGTCCTCGTGCCGGAAATTTCCTTGACGCCGCAAATGGTGGAACGGTTTCGGCGCCGCTACGGCCCACAGGTGGCGGTTTTTCACAGTGGACTTGCGCAAGGCGAACGGTTCGACGAATGGCGGCGCATTCAGGAAGGCCGGGCGCAGGTTGTCATTGGGGCCCGTTCGGCCGTTTTTGCGCCGTTTGTAGACATCGGCCTGATCATTGTCGATGAGGAGCACGAAAGTACATACAAGCAAGAAGAAACCCCCCGTTATCACGCTCGAGACGTCGCTTTGCGGCGGGCGCGCTATCACCAGGCGGTGGTGGTCCTGGGCAGCGCCACTCCGTCTTTGGAAGCATACGCGACGGCGTTAAAGGGCGGATTTACATTGTTGCAGATGACGCGGCGGGTACATGGGCGGCCTTTGCCCCAAGTACACTTGGTCGATTTGCGGCAGGAACTGCAGACCGGAAACCGCAGCCTGTTCAGCCGCCTGCTGGCGGAAAAAATGGCGGAACGTTTCGCCCGGCAAGAGCAAGTTATTCTTTTTCAACACCGGCGGGGATTCGCCCATTTTGTCATGTGCCGGTCGTGTGGCATGGTCATGAAATGTCCTTCCTGCGACATTTCATTGACGTATCACCGGGTAGGCCAACATTTGCGTTGCCATTACTGCGGTTACACCGTTTTGGAGCCGGCCGTTTGCCCTGAATGCGGCAGCGGGCAGATGCGGCATTTGGGTGTCGGGACGCAGCGGGTGGAAGAAGAATTAAACCGGCTTTTTCCCGGGGTGCGCATTTTGCGGATGGATGCCGACACGACGACGCAAAAAGGTGCCCATCAACAATTATTGAACCGCTTTTTCCGGCAAGAAGCCGACGTGTTGTTGGGGACGCAGATGATCGCCAAAGGATTGGATTTCCCGAAGGTCACGTTGGTCGGCGTCGTGTTGGCCGACACGCTGTTGTATTTGCCTGATTTTCGCGCCAGCGAGCGGACCTTTCAGTTGCTGACCCAAGTCAGCGGCCGCGCCGGTCGGCACGAGCGCCCGGGGGAAGTGGTCATCCAAAGCTTCAACCCGGAACACGAAATTGTGCAAGCCGCCGCATCCCAAGATTATGCCCGTTTTTTTGCCCGGGAAATGATCCATCGGCGGAGGGGAGGTTACCCACCATACTGCCGTTTGGCGCAATTGCTCTTTGCCCATCCGGAAGCGGCAGTGGCTTTGTCGTCGGCGGTGCAGGTGACCCGCCGGTTGCAGGAGCGATTGAAAGGCGCCGCGCAAGTGATCGGACCGGTGGCGGCGCCTATTGCTCGGATGAAAAATAGATATCGTTTCCAGAGCATGATAAAATATAACAATGAACCGATGGTCCGGACTGTTTTGCAGGAAACGTTGGCCGAATGGGAGCCGTTGTTGAAAAAACAAGATGTGCAGTTGATCATTGACATCGACCCCCGGGTGTTGTTGTAGTGCCGGGATCTGCGGCGCAAGACGCGGAACCGCAAAGGGAAGGAGTGAGCCGATGGCAGTTCGCGTGATTGTGAAGGAACCGGATCCGATTTTGCGTCAAGTGAGTAAGGAAGTGCGCGAGATTACGCCCAATATTCACAAACTGTTGGATGATATGGCTGAGACGATGTACGACGCCGGCGGCGTCGGACTGGCGGCCGTACAAGTGGGGGTTTTGAAACGAGTTGTGGTCATTGATGTAGGGGAAGGTTTGATCGAACTCATCAACCCGGTTATTACATCCAAGGAAGGAGAACAGATCGGGCCGGAAGGCTGCCTCAGCATTCCCGGGGTGGTAGGCGAAGTGAAGCGGGCCATGCGCTGTACCGTCGAAGCGCTCAATCGCCACGGAGAAAAAATCGTCGTGACCGGAGAAGGGTATTTGGCCCGCGCCATTCAACACGAGGTGGATCATTTGAACGGCATCTTGTTTACGGATTTGACCAACGTTTTTTACGAACCGGAAAAGGAGAAGCCGTAATGACGACCCGCATCGTCTTTATGGGGACGCCTGAATTCGCCGTGCCTATTTTGCAGGCGTTGGTCCGTACGCCTTACGATGTGGTCGGCGTCGTGACCCAGCCTGACAAACCAAAGGGAAGAAAGCAAGTATTGACGCCTCCGCCGGTGAAAGAAGCGGCGCTCCAGTACGGCATCCCGGTGTTGCAGCCGGAAAAGATTCGGCGGCCGGAAGCTGTGGAGGCAATTCTCGCCTGGCGGCCCGACATCATTGTGACAGCCGCGTATGGCCAGCTGGTGCCTGCGCCCCTCTTGCAGGCGCCGCGGTACGGATGCATCAACGTCCACGCCTCCTTGTTGCCTAAATATCGGGGGGGTGCCCCGATCCATTGGGCAATTATCCGGGGAGAGAAAGAGACGGGCATCACCCTCATGTACATGATGGAACGGTTGGATGCGGGAGACATCATCGCGCAACAAGCGGTTCCCATTAATCCGGATGACACGGTCGGCACGCTACACGACCGGTTGAAAGAAGCGGGAGCCCGTCTGTTGGTGGAGACGTTGCCCGCCTTGTTGGACGGGGCGGTGAAGGCGGTGCCGCAAGATGAAAGCCAAGCGACGTATGCTCCCAACATCCGCCGGGAAGACGAGCGCATTGATTGGGGTCGTTCGGCGCAAGACGTCTACAATCAAGTGCGGGGACTGAATCCGTGGCCGGTGGCGTATACGGTGTTTCAAAATGAAATTTGGAAAGTTTGGTGGGCCGAACCGGTGGACAAAGAACCCGGAGCGTCGCCGGGGACCGTCATCGAGGTGACGCCGGATTCGGTGGTAGTGGCCTGCGGCGAAAAAGCCGTGAAGTTGTTAGAAATACAGCCGGCTGGAAAAAGGCGGATGGCCATGGCCGACTATCTGCGGGGGCGGACGATTCGCCCGGGAGATCGGTTTGCCGATGGAGGTACTTGCGGGTGAAGGGACAAAAGGCACGGAAAGCGAAATTTCCCATCGAAAACGCCAGGGCAGCCGCCTTGGCGGTTTTATCATCTGTGGAAAGCGGCGCTTACAGCAATATAAAGTTGAACCAAGTACTCAAACAACTCCAGCTTTCCAGGGAGGATGCCGCTTTAGCCACGGAAATTGCGTACGGCACGTTACAGCGGCAAAATACCCTGGATTGGATGTTGACCCCCTTTGTGACGCGGGAACTTTCGGCTTTGGACGGATGGGTGCGAAATTTGCTGCGGCTCAGCGTTTACCAATTGGTTTATTTGGATCGCATACCGGACCACGCCGTGGTGGATGAGGCGGTGAAATTGGCCAAATCTTGTGGGAATCCCGGTCTTGGCGGTTTTGTCAACGGTGTCTTGCGCAGCTTTTTGCGGCAACCGGACAGGCGAAAAATCCCCGAAGATTTGCCCCTTGTCCAGCGGCTTGCTTTGGAATTTTCCCACCCCGAGTGGTTGGTGGCCCGTTGGCTAAAGCAGTATGGCCAAGAACGGACCGAAGCGGTTTTGCGGGAAAACAATAGCCGTCCGGTGCAAGCGGTGCGGGTCAATGCGTTGAAAAGCCAGCGGGACGATCTTTTGGAGCGCCTGCGGCAGGAATATCCGGGAAATTGGCAACGATCGCCCATCGCAGCGCAAGGTCTCCGCTATACCGGAGCGGTGCCGTTGGCCCACAGCCGCTGGCATGAGGAAGGTTGGTTGACGGTTCAGGACGACAGTGCCCAATTGGTCGGCGAAATTCTCGATCCCCGGCCGGGCATGCGGGTGCTGGACGCCTGTGCGGCCCCGGGCGGGAAAGCGACCCATCTGGCGGAACGGATGGGAGATCGGGGAACCGTAGTGGCGTGGGACATTTACGAACACAAAGTGGGGCTTGTGCGGCAAGCGGCAAGGCGGCTCGGCCTTACATCCGTCACGGCGGAGCGTTTTGACGCCCGCCGGGGGGCGCAATGGGAGGGGGAGCGTTTCGATGCGGTCTTGCTGGATGCTCCGTGTAGCGGTTTGGGCGTTGTTCGACGACGCCCGGAAATCAAATGGGTGCGGCGGGAGGAGGATATTCCGAATCTTGCACAATTGCAACGGGAATTGTTGGAAGGGGTGGCCCCTTTGGTCCGGCCCGGGGGAATATTAGTGTACAGTACGTGCACGTTGGCCCGGGAGGAAAACGAAGATAATGTCGCTTGGTTTTTGCATCGCCATCGGGAATTCCAACTGGATCGGGAAACGCCCCATCCTTTATGCGCCGAAGGGTGGGTGCAAATTTTTCCCGATCAATATGGCAGTGACGGTTTTTTTATCGCCCGACTGAAAAAGCTCGCCGGTCATTGAGGCAGGTGGTCGGTGAACTTGAAGCGGGAGCCAAGAGGAGGGGACGGACGTGAGTGGTGTATGGCGGACGGATGCAGGAAAGGTGCGGGCCGTCAACGAGGATGCCGTATATTTTGACCAGCCGGATGATGGGATTATATTGGCCATGGTGGCCGACGGGATGGGAGGGCACAAGGCGGGTGAAGTGGCCAGCGGCACGGCCATCGATGTCATCCGCGAGGAGCTGCGTCATGTCAACTCGCGGATGTTGGCCCATGATGCCCGCAACAGTTTGGAAGCGGCCATCCTCAAGGCCAATCAGACCATATACGAGCGGGCGCAATCGGATCCGCAACTGAGCGGGATGGGGACGACTATCGTCGTGGCGCTGATTACCCGGGAATGGGGGTGGATTGCCCACATCGGTGACAGTCGCGCCTATGCGTGGCAATCGTCCCGCCTTCAGCCGATTACCGCCGACCACTCCTTGGTCAACGAATTGGTGAAAAGCGGCCAGCTTCGGGCCGATGAAGCCAGTCGCCACCCGCAGCGAAACATTCTCGTCCGCGCCTTGGGAACCGATCGTTTTGTGGAAGTGGAGTTCAACACCTACCGGCCGCAACCCGACGACCTGCTGTTGCTTTGCAGCGACGGCTTGACAAGCATGCTCAGCGATGAAGAGATTAGCCAAGTGTTGCGCAGTCAAGGAACGATTCAGGAAAAAGCGGACAGACTGTTGGAACAAGCCTTGCACCAAGGTGGCGAAGATAACATTTCCCTTGTCCTGTTTACCCCACCGGTCCGTCCGGAAGAATCGCGGCCGACGGTGGACGGTTGACCGGGGGTGGGGAGATGATCGGAAATGTGCTTGATGGCCGTTATCAAGTGGTCAAACGTTTGGGTGGCGGTGGGATGGCGACGGTTTATCAAGGGCTGGACTTGCACGAATTGCGGTTTGTTTCCATCAAAGTGCTGAAGGAACAATTTGTCCACGACGAAGCCTTCACCCGCCGGTTCCAACGGGAAGCGGAAGCAGTCTCGCGCCTGTCCCATCCTAACATTGTCCGCTTTTACGATGTCGGCAAGGAAAACGGCGTCCCATACATTGTCATGGAATATGTGGAAGGGGAATCGTTAAAAGAAAAAATTTCCCGCCATGCGCCATTGCCGGTGGAAGAGGCGGTCCGCATCGCGATGCAAATTTGCGACGCGTTGGCTTATGCCCACAGCCAGCAAATCGTCCATCGCGACATCAAACCCCACAACGTCTTACTGACGACGGACGGACAAGTGAAGGTGACCGATTTCGGCATCGCCCAGGCTTCCAGTGAAGCGACGATTACCCATGGCACGGTTTTGGGCAGTGTCCATTACTGTTCGCCGGAGCAGGCCAAAGGGGGAATCGTTACGGGGCAGTCCGATTTGTATTCCTTAGGCGTGGTTTTGTATGAAATGGTGACCGGTGAGTTGCCTTTTTCCGGCGACACGCCGGTGACGGTGGCTTTGAAACATTTGCAAGAACCGTACCCGCCGGCTTATGAAAAAAACCGGCTCGTACCCCGCAGTTTGGAAAACGTGCTGGCGCGGGCGCTGGCCAAAGACTTGCGGCAACGGTATCAGACGGCGGAACAAATGCGGGACGATTTGGCGCGGGTACTTCTGCCCGGCGGTGAAGTGGCCCCTTTGCCGGAGTTATCCGAAGACGACCAAGCGACGCGGCTTATGCCATCCTTGAAGGTTGTCTCCGGTGCCGAAGCAGGGACACACACGGATGATGGGTTAGCCGATGCACCTCCGCCCCGTCGACGGCGCTGGAAAGGTCTGGCGATTTTAATGAGTGTCCTAGCGGCTTTTGTTTTTTTTGGCGGTTGGGGTCTGAACCAATTGCAGACCAATCTGGTCGTGCCGGAAGTCGTCACGCCCGATGTGGTGGGGATGCCTGAGGACGAGGCGGTCCGGGCACTGACGGAAAGCGGTTTGAATGTCGAACGGTTTGAAGTCGAAAACGAATCGGTTCCGCCGGGCCAAGTGGTGCGGCAGGATCCTCCTGGCAATTTGACGGTGAAAAGCAATCGAACGGTGCGCATTTGGGTCAGTTCCGGACCTCCATCGCTGACTTTGCCGTCACTGGAAGGGCGCACCCGGCAGGAAGCGGTGGCGGAACTGGAAAATCTTGGTCTAATTTACGACATTGAAGAGGAATATAGTCAACGGGTTCCGAAAGGCCATGTCATTCGCCATGAACCGGAAGCCGAAACGACGGTTTATCCCGGGCGTACGACCGTTAAATTGGTCATCAGTGCGGGCCCGGAAAT